>MTBK01066620.1_pt1 | contig 323116 bp, 305 predicted proteins | sample 1535981 | NCBI WGS metagenome assembly MTBK01 (sample SAMN06109225, study PRJNA356200) | anaerobic digester metagenome | isolation source: biogas reactors fed with pig manure or primary and secondary sludge | place: Spain | collected 2016-06-30
CTATCTTTGGTTTAATTCCTTTGACTATTTAGACGGCATTCCTTTGCAAAAATTAACGGTCGCGCGTGAGCACCTCGATAATGCCTGGGAGGCGGTGCAGAATAGCGGCAACGCGAATCAGATTAAACGTCTGGAAGCCATACGCAAATTCTATGATTTGCAAGAGGCAACCACGCTTGCCTACCCCCATACCTTTAGCGATCTGACTGAAGCTGAAGCCCTTGAATTACTACAAGACGGTTTTCTCGATCAGCTACACCAAATGCGCGAGATCGCTCTTGCCAGGTATTCAGCTTTGTTGAATGATCCCGATCCTTTAATCAATAATCCTGTGGAATATTTCGAAGAAGTTTTGGCCGATGATAGCCTCAATCCAAGTCCGTTATGGGCAATTGTTGACTACATTGAGCAACATGAACCAGATGGCGGGCCAGTCCTGAATCGTGTTATGGAACTGGCGGGAGCAATGACCCCTTCCTATAGCCGGGAGTTCTGCCGTTTGATTGTCAGTCGCTTTAATGGCGAGAATCTGATTGTTGACCCCTCTTTTGAAGAAGGCCCTTTGGGAGACTTAGGCCAGCCGGAAGATGACTGGATTCCATGGGTGGAAGACCCCGGCACGTTTACGAGAATTGATAACCCACCATTTGTGCGAACAGGACTCCAAAGTGTAAAAGCCCATAACCATTGGTCTTTCGGCGCCATATATCAAATAGTTCCGGTAGAACCGGGGCTGTTTACGTCCCGCGTACACTATTACACCCCACCAGCAAGTCGGCCCTACGGTTATCTGTGGCTGAATATGCATCCTATGGACTCCGAAGGCAATATCCTGGAGAACAGTTATGCCTGGAGCAAGCTATATGAACTTTCGGAGTCACCCGGAGAATGGCTAACCGCCGAGATTCTTTTCGAAGTCCCGGAAATCCTGGCAGACAGAGAAGTTGAGTTTGTCATGGTACAGGTGGTGCTGGAATCGCAAAACGACGTGCCACTTTACCTGGATGATGTGGAAACTTATCAGGCACCGGAAACAATGCCAACTGACTTCAATAACGCGATGCTATCAGCAGGCCCAGCGTGTTCAGCGTGTTCAGTGCGTTCCGTCAACCCGATTTTGATCGCAGCCCTGCTTTTGCCGGGAATCGCCATCTGTTTCCTGACCATCGCCCTGCGCAAAAAGTTCATGCGGCATTGAATTAACGAAAAGCAGCCCAGTATGACGTATAATATGGGTGTGAAAGTTCTCCGCATCACCCGCGTGGTTTACGACATCATCTCCAAACCCCCAGCGATGATTGAGTGGGAGGAACTAATAGTTTTTTTCTTAGAGATGTAAATGTTAAACCGGATGTTTATGGTTTTCATAATTGTTGTTTGGTTATACTACTATACGCTGGATGATTTCATTGGGCTTTCATCGACATTGATCAGAAGCCCATTTTTCAAATACTGGAATGTTTTCATTTGAGCGATTATGACCATTATCAAAAACACGTAGTAAGAAAAGAGGATATAGTGATAACCTTGTTAAAAGTAAAAGTGTTTTTACAGAAACATCGAATAATTGTAATTATTCTTTGGATAGTGTCAATTATCTCCTTGATATTTATATTTATAAGGCATATAGATTTTCAGGGTTATTTAGCCGATCCAACAATAATTGGTATTGGAGGAACACTTTTAGGCGCAATTGTAGGTGGGGCTTTTTCTTTATTGGGTTCTGTATGGGTCAATTCGAAACAACAGAGAACAGAACGGAATATAAAACGTAAGAATGTAATTTACAGTCCTTTATATGATGAGTTGGTGAATATACAGGAAAAAATCCTTGAAGAAAACCCTTTTCCAAACGAAATATTATTTGTACAAGGAATACAAACAATAATACCCCGTCCTCAATTTTTAGCATGGGGAAGAATAAAAGCAGACACACGCTACTTAGAAGTGCCAAAAATTCTGCGAACACAGATGGAAAAATTGGAAGACACGATTCATGAGTACATAAGTGTGAGAGAAACAGCGAGTTGCGCAGCAAAATGTATTTGTAATTCTGTGTTTATTGAGAACAACATAAAACCTTGCACTGCAACAAACTTGGGAGAATATATTTCAAGCGATATTCTAAATAATGAAGGCAAAGATATATATCAAATGGTTATAAGATCAGAAAATGAGCAATCTATAGATGAAACCACAAGAAAAAAAGTCAATAATGAGATATTTGAACGTGCTAATCACAATCCAGAGATTGTAAATACAAGAGCAAAATATAACAATTGGATTCGCGTGCAGAAACAAACAATAGAACTGCTTTCCCTATTAATCACGCAAGTCTTACAAACTTACCAAGGATAGATTATGTTTAATAAAGGACTATATAAAAGAGATGTTGAAAGAATTTTGTGGCAAAAAATTGAATCGGAACCAGACTTAAAATACTACATAGATAATGACTATATTACGAAGCTGATTAATTTGCTCATTGAAGGAATTGGTGACGTAGTAGAAGAGAATAATAAAAAATTGGTGAGGGATTTATTCCGCTGATTTTTACAGAAATCATTGTATAAAGGAATCGCTCTAAAACTAGACATAGGACTAATTTCATACAAAATTCCTTTTGATTTATTAAGGTGAAGGTGAGAGCAGAAATATTTGTTATGAGACTCTTTCATAAGTCTCGTTGAAAGGAGCTGAATTGACAAATTTATCTAAAATCAAACGAGAGAGAATGCTCGCTTATCTGGAGCAATTGAAGACACTCAATGATGATGAAGAGCATATCCGCGCGATAACCGAGATTGAAAACGCGCTGACCGAGAAAAAATATGGGCTTGTTTGGGAAGAGCACTCCGAAGAAGTGAATGAAATGTTAGCGCATAACATTCCCGTTTTTATTGAAGATGGAACCCGTAAAATTGTTGCTAACGAAGAAGAATCCTACAACTTTTTACTGGAAGGCGATAACCTTCATTCCCTTAAACTGCTTGAGAAAACACACAAAGGCAAAATAGACGTAATTTATATTGACCCTCCATATAATATGGGTAAAAAAGACTTTTTCTATAATGACAGTTTCGTTGAAAAGGAGGACACTTTTTTACATTCTAAATGGCTTTCTTTTATGGAAAAAAGACTTCGAATTGCAAAAAGGCTATTAACTAATGAAGGAATTATCTTTATTTCAATTGATAAAAATGAAGGGTTCCAGTTAAAACTGCTGTTAGATGAAATTTTTGGAGAAGAATCATTTGTTGCAGATTTACATGTTGAGACTTCTATTATCGGAGGACCACGAAGAATTCCAGCCATGAAAGGGAGTGTTGTAAAAACAACCGAATTTGTCCTTGGGTACACAAATGGCAACGACACAATGATAATGAAGAAACCAAAATTCGATTATATACCAGGATTTGATACTCACTATTCACTATATTACGACGAAACGAAAGCAACTTTAATCCCCTTAAAAGAACTATTAGAAAAAACTGAACAGGTTGTTCAAGTTTTTGATGCGTTAGGATTGAAAGTATCTTTATCGAATTTAGGTAAGGTTCTTTATTCGAGCGAAAATGCAAGAAACTGGCTCTATGATGCCAAGGTATCTGAAAATATATTTAGGAAAGCAGATGAGGTCACAGATATTCCTAAAGACTTTATTGATTGCTTGGGTGAAGTTTCTTTTTTTTACTATGAAGAAAAACCATATATCTTAGAGGAAAATGGAAGTGCTAAGCGCTTATTTGTTTACAAAGACAAGCTTGGAAAGGCTGACGATTACTTCTCAAGTTATGGCGAGCGTAGTGTAAGAGGTAACTTATGGAAAGGTTTTTCCTCGGACGGAGGTAATCTTGCTCAAGAAGGTGGTGTTTCTTTCAAAAATGGAAAAAAGCCTTTACGTTTAATTAAACAATTAATTGATTCAGTAACCAGCAATGACAATTCAAACATTACAGTTCTCGATTTTTTTGCTGGTAGTGGAACGACCGGACATGCGGTTGCACAACTCAATGCAGAAGACGGTGGAAAGCGTCGCTATATTCTCTGCACAAATAATGAAAATAATATTTGCGAAGAAGTCACTTATCAACGCCTGAAAAACATTCAAACAGATTTGCCCCACAACCTTAAATACTTCAAAACAGATTTCATCAAAAAGTTCAATCAGGATGAAAGCATTTCAAGCCTTATGATGGAGCACATCAAAGAACTTATCGAGCTGGAAAACCATATTGAGATTGACGGCAAGAAAGTAATCATGCTTGAGCATGAAGAACAATTGCCTAAAGTGCTTGAGAGCATTCAGGAAGGTGGCAAGCTGTTTATCCCTTCAGGATTCTTTCTTTCACAAACAGACCAGGCAATTTTAGACAAAAAAGATATTACCGTGATTGAAATTCCGGAATACTACTTTCGCAATGAGCTTAGAGAAGTTGGTGAACTATGATTGGTATAACTTTAAAAAATTTTCAGGAACGGGCTGTTGATTTTCTTTTCGAAACGACCACCAACATCAATTCCAAGCCCAAAATTGTTTTAAAAAGTCCAACCGGCAGTGGCAAAACGGTTATCCTGATTGCTTATATTGAAAAGTATTTAACGTATCATGACAACACGGTCGTTTGCTGGCTTTGCCCTGGCAGAGGCAATCTTGAAGAACAATCCCGGGAAAAGATGCAGCGATTCGCACCCAGCCTAAAAACAGCCGATGTGCTTGATATTATCAACAGTGGCTTTGAAGCCGGTACGACTTATTTCATCAACTGGGAAATGATAACCAAAAAAGGTAACCGAGCCCTCAACGAGAGCGAAAGAAAAAACCTGTTTGAAAGAATTAGCGAAGCCCACCGCAAAAAACTCAATTTTCTAATCATCATCGATGAAGAACACCAAAACAACACCTCGAAAGCTGATGATGTCATAAGCAGCATGAACGCACTTTATGAAATCAGGGTTTCAGCCACGCCTACCAGAAGAGTGAGCGGTGAATACTACGAAATTGATGAGTTGGATGTGATTGATGAGGGACTCATCACCCGTTTTATGTACATTAATGACGGACTTGACTATGTAGAAATTGATGATTTGAGCCATGAAACGGATTTGTTGCTCGAAAAGGCTAATGAAGTGCGAAAACAAATCGCGCAAGCGTATAAAGAAGAAGGAGAAAACATTCGCCCGCTCGTTTTGGTTCAATTTCCAAGTTTGAGCGATGCCTTAATTGAGCATGTTGAAAACAAGCTTAATGATATGGGCTATACCTACGAAAACAAACTTCTTGCCAGTTGGTTTAGTGCTGAAACGACTGCTGATAAAAAGTTGAATTCCAAAAAATTAGGCAAGATAAACATTGGCACCACTGAAGAAGATGCTATCACCAAAGCTGATGCTACACCCGTATTCATGTTATTTAAACAAGCCATTTCTACCGGCTGGGATTGCCCTCGAGCGAAAATACTGGTTAAACTCCGTGAAAATATGTCTGAAGTATTTGAAATTCAGACCCTGGGACGGCTTCGCCGAATGCCAAATGCCAGACATTATGGCAGAGATATTTTGGATTGCTCTTTTCTGTATACCTTTGATGAAAAGTACAAGTTAGAAGTTATCAATGCGGGAAATGCTTTTGAAACCCAACGCGTTTTTTTGAAGGAGGAACCAAGGTCTATTACATTAGTAAAAGAATTACGAGACCAAGATGCCGACTTTGTTGACGAAAAGGTGATTAGAACAAGAGTCTTTGAGCATTTCAGAGACACTTACAATCTGACAGGTAAAAAAGATGACAACAAAGTTCGTATGGAAATTAGAGGGTTTATTTTTGGGACGACGCTTAAACAAAGTTATCTGAAAGGCAAATTTTCCACCTTGCGTTCAATAAAAGAGGGAACAGCTGGCTCATATGGACAGTTAGACATCGAAGTCAATACGCACAGCCATGGAATTGACCTCCAACATAATATTGATGCGCTCAAAAAATATATCGGACTAAGCTATAGTAAGACAAACCAGGTTCTTAAAACACTTTTCCTCAGAGATTTTGGGAATAGAAACTACAAGCTTCTCAATCTGAGTCTGCGGGAATATTACGCTTTTGTCATCAACAACATAGACCAACTGAAAGATGATTTTGCAAAAATTTCGAGTGACGCGAGAAATTATGCCGCTCCGTTTAGCAAAACTGTCGACTTAAAAATTCCGCTTGAAGAACATTATCGTTATTCACCATACGAGAAACGCATCGACGAACTCGAAACAAATGTTTACAAAGGTTACAATAGCTCGATGATAACGGATTTCTTGCGGTCGAGCAGTGAGCGGCTTTTTGAGTGGTATTGTGAGAGAAACAAGAATGTTAAATACATTTACAAGAATGGTGATAGCGGTCAACAGTACTTGTCGATAGTCTATACGGATGCCTTTTTCAAGCAACGACTCTTTTATCCTGACTATGTTCTAAAAATGACAGATGGTTCAATATGGCTTATTGAAACCAAAGGAGGTGAAAGACAAGGCGAAAGCGCGAATATAGATATTCAGGCAGAAAATAAATTTAAAGCCTTATCAGACTTCGCTAAAAAACATGATTATGAATTTGGCTTTGTGCGTGATAAAGACAGCAGACTATATATCAATAACACAGCTTACAGTGAAGACATGAGTAATGACGCATGGGTGTTATTGGAAGATGTTTTATAAATGTTCTTATTTGTTAATTGTTTGATTATGCAAAAGAGGAAGCGGTGACAGGAATTAAAGAAGAGTTCATCTACAAGTATAAATCTTTGAGCAAACCTGAGTACATCTTGCATATCTTGGATATTATTGAGAATTCCAGGCTGTATCTTCCTGATGTAAAAGAACTAAATGATGTTTTTGAATGTCCCAATAGCGTAGTTTTTCCAGGAACTGCAGGTTCGTCAATTTGGTTCCAGGCAGGAAAATTACCGCCAGTTATTTTAGAAAAACGCAATGGTTTCAAAGTTTTATCTTTAACCGATAATCATTTAAACCCTGTAATGTGGGCCCATTATGCAGATAACTATCATGGAATTTGTTTGATTTTCAATAAGATCGCGTTTGGAAGTGTATCGAAAGTTTCATATGTTGAACATTCTAATCATTTTTATCACGATGGGGAAATTGAAGATTATGATGAATTTATCTTAGAAAGTTTGAAAAGAAAGCATGAAGAATGGAAGTATGAGTCTGAATTCCGTTTAATACAAAGAACAGACAACCAGTTCTTATCTTTTGGTAACAATCTCAGAGGTGTAATCTTCGGTCATAAATATAAGAAGAACAGATCGATAGAGTGTGCATTGGATAAAAAACAAATCCCTAAATTCAAAACTTATATTGATGAGATAGAGGGAAAGATCGTGATTGTTGATTATAATTTTGAACCAATCCTAGACGGAAGAAAATATGATTACATTGAATTTATAGACGGTGAATTTGTTAAGAAAGAAGATCTGTATTTAATGAAAAATCTCTAATTATTATCCTTAGAATCTCCGCTTAGGTGCTTTCATCACACAGATCGCCTATAATATCATTTCCAAGCCCCACTTCTCAATCGAGTGGCAACGAATAATGACAAGGAACTCACTATGAAACACTTATATTTACTTCTTATACCCATGCTAATAATCGTCCTGGCTTCTTGCACACTTTCGCCTAATCAGGAAGAAGTGATGACAGGCGGTGTGACTGATTTTTCAAATAAAAACGCGCCTAAGACAATCGAATCAAAGGACATCGAGTCTTTTAGAACCTGGTTTGTTTACTTGGACGACCAAGGCGGCTATACACGTTATGACTTTGCCACGGAAAAACAGGATGACGGAACAGTAGAACTCACCTGGAAACTTGAAGATGAGGAGACAACAATCGTAGTCGACGCGGAATTCCTGCTCAGCCTGCAGGAGATAATCGATAAACACAAGCTGGCGAGCTATAACGGCATCGACAAGGTGACCAGTGGCTTGCCGTATGAATATGAGCCCTCCCATCTCCACTGCGACTACGAGTCTGGTGAGAAAATCAACTTTTACATGGACGGAAACCCCGAAAGTGAATGGATGGGAGATTTCGTAGAGCTCTTTTCATCTGTCTTCCCAGGCAAGGAATAGGATGGCGTCAAGAAAAGCGCCACCTTATCCAGCAACAAGCTCCAGTTTCCTTGTGCTTTTCTTCAAACGGTGATTGAAGACCGAGGCGAAGCCTGCCAGCAGGACAAAGATCGCCACTTTGGTAACGATGACGGGTATGGTAATCTCGTAACCGGACAGCAACTGAAATACCGACTGCACCGGCAGCATAATGCCAACCCCGATGCACACCAAAAAGCTCATGCGCAGGAGAATGTATCCCATAAAGTCCTTGCGCTTAATTAAGCCATAAGTAAGAAACATCAGCGGGCTGATAATGCCCATATCCAGCACATAGGTAATTTCAGTTGTGTAAACTTCGATAAGCTCCAGCGAAGTTCCCTTTATTAGCGAGCTAATGATATCGGGAAGCCAGGCCACACACAGCGCCAGGCCTGCTATCAGTAAAAAGGCTTTCATCCCCTTTGTAATGTTGTAGGCATAAGTTTCGCCTTCCTGCACAGCAATTGAATGGAGTTTCGCCAGCAGTAATCCCGCGCCAAAGAAACAGGCGCCAAACAAGGCGATATACACCAAATGCAAAACGTTATATGTGACGCCGAAGCTTATGCTCGCGGAGTAATAAAGCAGCAGACTGATGACGCTGAAACTGCGGAGAAGATTTTCGAAACTATCTTCTTGAATGGTTTTCCAAAAGGCGAAAATGGCGAATGGAATGACAAAGACCAACACGGTAAGGTCAGAGCCCACAAATATTGGCACCTTGAAGTAGGTATCGTGGCGGTAGACGCCCGAGCCCCAAATTTGAACCTGCTCGCCATATTGATTGGTGACATAGTAGGACCGTGTCATATCAAACGAACACACCCCACAAATCGTGACGACCAGGGACAGGGCGATTATCAAGGCGCTCAAAACGATGAACAGGCGTTTTTCTTTAATCATTGTTTTCATTCTCCATTCGATAAGTTTCAAAGGCGTTTAGCAGTTTTTCCAGGGCAGTGCTGAGATGGTCAATTTCATCCATAGAAAAAGCAGAAAACAGCTTGTTTATCTCAGCAGTTGCCAGGGCGTCATGATCCGAAAAGTACTGCCAGGTTTTTGGGGTCAGCTTTACATTCAAAGCTCTTTTGTCGCTGCTAGATTTTTCAATAAGCACATAGCCCTTGCCCGCCAGCAGGTTCAGCATCTTTTTCACATTCTGCCTGCTTGACCCCACGAATTCAGCGATGCTGTTAATCGTTTTTTCCTGCTGTTCCATCTTGGAAATCATCATCAGCAAAAACCACTGGGGAAAAGTAATATCCGTCAACATCAAATCGCCGAACTGCACAATCTTGTTTGAAATCAAAGAAACAAAGCCAATGATATATTCTTCTTTTTCCGTTCTGTTCATCTCAGCATCTCCATAATACGCAACCAGTTGCCTTTATTATATGCAACCAGTTGCGCAAAGTCAAGACACACCGGCACGGATTATTACAGTGCGGTACTGCAATTAAGATAAGGCACATACAACGAAAAACGCGAGAAAACTATCCAAAAAGCCATCGACTCGCGTCGCATCAGCCCAGCCACCAAGGCAGAATTGCGGGCTTTAAGACGAAAGCAATAAAAAATGCGATAAAATAGAGCTATGGATTATTTGTATAGCAATCGCCGGGATTATTTTAATCGGGATAAGAGTTTGCCTAACTGCGCTTTTTGTGACGCTTTGGCGATGCCGGATGATTTTAACAATCTGGTCATTCACCGCGGGGAAGAGAATTTTGTTATTCTCAACAAGTACCCCTACACCAGCGGGCATATGATGGTGGTGCCGATGATGCACACCTGCCACATGGAAGATCTGAGCACCGACGCCCTAACCGAAATGATGCTGCTCGCGCGCCGGGCGATGGCAACTTTGGAGCGTGTTTATCAAGCCCAGGGTTTCAACGTCGGGCTGAACATTGGCGCGGCGGGTGGCGCGGGTATCGCCGAACACCTGCATTTGCACGTGGTGCCCCGCTGGCAACGCGATACGAATTTCATCACTGTGTTGGGCCGAGCGCGAGTCTTACCTGAAAGTCTTGAAGACAGCTACAATCAAATTAAAAAAGCCTGGAAATAAGCCCTTGATTTTTATGTCCATGGTCAGGAGGAGACCACGGACGAACGAGACGAACGGGGGATATTACGAACAAACGTAGAATTAAGAAAGAACAGGTGGATCCAAAACAAAAAAGGTCTGGCAAGCCACTAAAAATGCCAGACCTTTAACGCTCTTAATTAAAGCCGGGTTTACTTTTCGCCGTGGGCTTTTATTGAGCCGACACCAGTAACTTTTTGCGTTATTTGTGGGTTGCCCCAGTAATCAACCGAGTAAGCGCCCTCTAATTCTAAGTTGAGTATGTTTTTTGCCCAAACCTCAGCATTACCGGCGCCTTCAATCTTGATGCTCACATCCCGCGATTCAACTTCGGCCATTTGATAAGTTCCCGCGCCAGCAATTCTGACGATTTGCGTATTCACCTTGCCATCCGCGCTAAACATACCGCCACCCTCAATATTCACATCCAAGGTGTTTATGTCCAGCGAAGCTAAATCCACGCTAAAACCACCGTCAAAATCAAGCTCAAGGCTGTCCGCGGAAAGGGCATCGGCCTGAATATTCGCTCCACCTGCCAAATCAAATTCCGACAAGTTTTCAAAAGTAAAGGTAAAAATAAGCTCATCGGTCGCTGACATTTGCCATACGTTTCCAGTAAAGCCAACATGCAGTGTTTCACCATCTTGCTTGACGACTATTTTTCTCAACACCGCCTGGCTGGCTTCAATTTTCAAACTATGGCTGTTACCCTGAACCAAGACAATCTTCCCGCCACCTTCAAAGTCAATCTTGCTATATCGGTCCAGCGTTTTGGTTTCACTAAACAAGGTGCCTTGCTCACCATCTCTGATTTCACGACTGGGGAACACATAACAAGCACCAAGCACCACGAGCGCCAGTATTAACACAACAATCAATCGTAATTTTTTATCCATATAATCCTCCGAAACGATATGTTTCATTATTAATGATAGAGCTTTTGTGTTAGCTGTCACTAAAGGTTTTGAAAAGGATGTTTAACAAAACCTTAGAAAAAACCGACTCACAGGGAGTCGGCTGAGTACGCATTTGATGCGCTTCACTTTATTTAACCATAACAGGCCTAAACTTATAGCCGTAGGCAATGATGCCACGGTCGTTGCCAACATTGCGGATTTTGCGGGTGACCATCTCCACCGACATGCCGATATGCACGGGTTCGTCGCCTAAATCCGTCAGTTGCGCGCTCACCATGGGGCCTTCTTTGAGTTGCACCAGCGCCACCGTGTAAGGGGCTTGTTCTTCAAAACCAGCGGGCGCGTTTTTGATATCGGTAAAAGAATAGACTTCGCCCAAACCGCTGAAAGTGAAGGGGGTCTTTGCTTCACCACCGCAAGCCGGACAGACGTCACGGGGTGGGAATATTTTGACATCGCAATGCGGGCAGACTTCGCCCTGCAAAGCGTAACGTTGTTTTTTCAATCGCCAAAAGCGTGGAACTTCCATAAAATCTCCTTTGCAATAGCTGCAATGGTCTTAGTTTATAGCAAGAAAACTATCAAGAACTATCAGATTTGGTATTTTTGGGCCAATTTTGGGTGTTTTAGTGGCAAAATTGCCTGTTTTTGAAAGATGTTTGTCGAGATACCGGTTTGAAGTAAGAAGCGAAACTTAAAATTCCTTCATGCCCAGCGCGTAGCCCAGGGCATCCATGTGACGCAGTGCCAAGCGTTGCAAACTGCTTTCCTGCGGGTAATCGGCCTTGCGACGGCGCCGGCCACCGAATATCCGCTCCAGTGCCTGGGTCTTGTCATCCACAACAGAGACTATGTCCCACATTTCAGCAAACTGTAATATCCTGCTTTCGGCTGGCAAAACTTCATTTAAACCCGGATACAAAAGCCAGGTGTAGCTAATGAAGGCTTTAAAATCCTGCGATGGGAAATAACGCCTGAAGAAATCCCTTGCCTGCGCGAATGTTGCCCGCAAAGCCTCTGGCCGCAAATCCGCGCCATGTTGAATATGCGTGTTCAATACAGGCATTCCAGGTGGCAAGCGCAACTTTTGCGTCTCAGTGAAGCGCATAATATCCCTGCCGATGCCTTCTTTATCCAGATAAAGCATTTCAAAGGGCTGAAACTGTAAAGAACCTATCTTAAAAAGCTTGAAGCCCATCAAATGGCGCAACCACCGCGCGTCATTTTTCGAGAGACCTACTTTTCCGGTTTTCTCGAAATAAAGTCGCGCGCGCAAGCGGATATCGTCGATGCTGTCCAGCCAAACCTGCCTGGGTATGCCAGCATCTATAAAGCGTTGGCGCAGACCCGGTAATAGCGCGCAAATTATTGCCAGGCGGGTGAAAGGTTTGCGACGCATGATATCAAACGCGCCCGAATTGTCCTTATAGCTCTCATCATAAGCCCGGGCAGCGAGGCTTATCATATCTTTTCGCTGGGTGAGATAAGCTAGCAAACTGGCGTTTAGCTCATCGGGCAAAGCTAAATCAGCCATGCTTTGCTCAAGCTCTGCATGGCTGAAAGACCTAAAAAAATGAACGTCAGAAGCCAGGGACATTTATTCCTTTTGCTTTTGAATGCGGAAGATACCCAAGCCAAACATTATCAGCGCCCAAATCAAAATAATCGCCACACTCGCCCATGGGTTGACCACTTTACCAAGCATCTCAATATCAATGCCAAAATAGACCCTAAATGCTGGCAAATCGAATTCACTGGGAAGGTTCATTCCCTGAAGCATATCGCGCAAATATTGCTGGCGCATCAGTCCGACTGCATGTCCGGTTGGCAACCACGACATCAGAGTCTGCACAGTTTTGCCCAACGCGCCATAAGGAATATAAGCTCCAGCGAAGAAACCGATTAAGGTGAGCATAATGCTGCTAATCGACCCATAACTGCGAATGGAATTTTTACCGCTTGCCACAAAAAAGGCGATTCCACTGGCCACCAGGGTGGTCAATAAGGTGATGCCTGCAATCAACAGCGTTGATTGAATGCCAGGCAATTGAAGCTTTTTAATGGCAAGGTAAACATAAGTGAGTGCCACCGTACCCAGTGAAATCACAAACGCGGTGGCAGTGCTGCCAAGAATATAGCCTGCCACAATTTGCCCACGACGGATAGGGGCTACCAAAAAATCATCAAAAGCTCTTGTGCGCTGATCCACGGGCATTTGCGAAAGCGCGGTAAAACTTGCCGAGAATGAAGTAATCATTGCGATGCCAGCCATCAGCCAACTATCCTGAATAGCCGCAAGTTCTGGCACCAGCTGGAGTTGCTCTTCAGAAAAGAACGCTTTGTCCAGGAAAAACAGATACACAGCAATCATGATACCCGTTGCCAAAAAAGTGTAAAAAATGGCGGAACGGTCTCTGAAAAAGAGAGTAAAAATTCGTTTTGCAATACGATTAACTGCTTTCATTCTCGTAATTCCTTTCCAGTGATGGCGATAAAAACGTCATCCATTCGCCCATTGACCAGCTCAAAGTTGTCAATAGTGTCGCGCAAAGCTTCAATCAACGGCAGCGCGTCAAAAGCGTTGGGTATGATCGCGCGCACAGTGGTATCAATCAGAGTTGGTTCGTAACCCTTGTCTGTCAGAAAACGGACAACCGATTCCGGTGTTTTGCTGTAAATATTCAAAAGGTTAGGCGCGTGCTCTTTCTTCAACGATGCAGGTGAACCGGAAGCCACAATTTTGCCGTGGTCAATGATGTACACACTGCTGGCATCATCGGTTTCTTCCATGTAGTGTGTGGTCAAAAAGAGCGTTGTGCCCAGGTCGCGCTGAATACCGTTGATAATCTCCCAGACCACGCGACGGGTTTGGGGGTCAAGTCCGGTTGTGGGTTCATCTAAAAAGAGAAACTCCGGGCTTTGCATCAGCGCCCGCCCGATATCCGCGCGACGCCGTTGTCCGCCACTCAACTTTCCATAACGCTGATTGGCAAAACTGCTCATATCCAGCACCTGGATCACTTCGTCAGCGCGCTGTTTGAGTTCCTTGGCATTCAATTCATAAAACCCACCCCGACAAATTAAATTTTCACGCACAGTAAAGTCTTCGTCCAAAACATGATGCTGAAAGACAACGCCGATCTTGTTTCGGATAGCGAAATCGTCGCGTCCTACGAGCAAGTCGCCATAAGCAATCTCACCGGCGTCTTTTTCAAGCAGGGTGGTAATCATTTTGATGGTTGTTGTTTTGCCCGCGCCGTTGGGTCCGACAAAAACGAATTTTTCGCCAGCGCGGACATCAAACGAGATCTCATCTACCGCTGGTTTGCCATTATAGCTTTTAGATAAATTACGCACACTTAATGCAATCGTCATATGCTATGCTCCTTTTTTAAATGGGATATCTAGTGCGATTAAACCCTCGCCAAGTTGAAAACGATGGCTTACATCAAAGCTGTCCTCAGAGCTTTGGCTGGCGAGCAGGATATTATCCACACGCATGCGCCACAGGAACGGTTCTGGGGCCAAAAATTGTTTTATCTCGCGCATTGTGGCTTCTGTTAATCCCTGACTCGCCAAAGTGATATGCGGTATCCAGGTTTTTGGGCTGTAAAGCATACTCACCGTTTGGCTGTGGGCTAACAACAACTCCCATAGTTTTTTGTGCATTTCTACAACTTGTTTTTCAGGCACAATTTTGATAAACAGGACCGTTTCTTCGCCATCGAAACGCGCCAGGCCCTGTGTTTCTATATAGAATGGCTTGTGTTCTTTGCTGAAAGAGTCTAAAAGAGGAACAATCGCGTTATTATCATGGTTTTCGGCAATTTGCCAGCTGAAATGGGGAATAGGATTATGCCACACGAACTTTATGCCGAATCTGCAGTCCAGGTCCGACCATATCTTCTTTACCGCTTCGTAATAGGGCGGCGGCAGTTGGGAGATTAAACCGTGTATCGCCATCTTAACGAAAATATACCATAGGGCTTGAGCATTATGCCAACAATATAATATGTTTTTACAGGGTTTTTTCAAGACATTAAGATATACTTTATAAATTATGGAAGCCGAATCAAAGACCAAATCGCAGCGCTCTAAGCTGTGGACTCTTTTCATTAATATGCTCTATATCAGCACCTTCACCTTCGGTGGGGGCTTTGTGATTGTCAACTTTATGCGCAAGGCTTTTGTTGAAAGACTGGGCTGGATAGACGAAGACGAAATGCTGGATCTCATCGCCCTGGCGCAAAGTTCGCCGGGTGCCATCGCGGTCAATGCGTCTATTCTCGTGGGTCGGCGTGTGGCGGGTTTTGCGGGTATGGCGGTTTCGGTTTTGGGCACCATCCTGCCCCCGATGATTATCCTGACCATCATTTCGTTTTTCTATGAGGCCTTTGCCACAAACAAGTACGTCAATTTGATGCTAAAAGGCATGCAGGCTGGTGTGGCAGCTTTGATTTTGGATGTTGTCTTTGATTTGACGATTAATCTCTCCAAACGCCAGCGCCCGGTGCACGTCTTCATGCTGGCAGCTGCTTTCGTCGCCACTTTTCTCTTCAATGTCAACGTCGTTTTTATCATCCTGACTGCAGCGTTGATAGGCGTGTTTCTCAACTTATGGGACAGAAAGCGGGTCTTGCTTGTATGATTTACCTTCAGCTCTTTTTAAGCTTTTTAATCGTTGGTCTTTTTAGCATCGGTGGCGGTTATGCCGCCATGCCCATTATTCAAAGCGAGATCGTGGCAAAACATGGCTGGCTTACCGTGGAAGAGTTTAGCCACTTGGTGACCATCGCCGAGATGACCCCTGGCCCCATCGTCGTGAACGGTGCCACATTCGTAGGCAACCGCATCGCTGGCATCCCTGGCGCGATAATTGCCACCCTGGGCAGTATCTTCCCTGCGCTGATTATCGTTTCGTTGCTGGCGTATCTCTATTATCGCTACAAAACCCTGGACACGATGAACAGTATTCTGGGTAGCCTGCGACCGGTGGTGATCGCGCTCATCGCCTCTGCTGGATTGGGCATTCTATTAAATCTTCTTTTCGGGCAGAAAGCGCAAACAATTGAAAATCTTAACTGGATTGGCCTGGTGCTATTCGGAGCTGCTTTTTTCGCCATGCGCAAGTTGAAATGGAATCCTGTCCTGGTCATGTTCCTGTGTGGTGGGCTCTATTTGGGCATCCATCTTCTGCTGGGAAGTGTGTAGTACACCTTATACACGAAAGTTTTAAACAAGAACCCCGCTGGCTTACGCTTTTAAGCTTATAGATGTGCTAAAATTCCCTTATGACCTGGAAGATTTTTGGCCACGACGGCGCGGTGAATTATCTCAAACGACAATGCGAACCTGGCAATATGCGCCATGCCTATCTCATCACGGGGCCCGAAGGCATCGGGCGATTGACGCTCGCCAAAGCCTTTGTAAAAGCGCTTAACTGCCAAAACCCGCCTGCCAAACACGACTTTTGCAACGCGTGCCAGGCCTGCCGGCAAATTGAGGCGGAAGCCTGGCCCGATTTGACCATCTTGCGCCCCACCGAAAACGCGCGGGATATCAAAATTGACCAGGTGCGCCAGATGCAACAAAGCCTGGCGCTGGCACCCTATCAGAGCCAATGGCGCGTGGTGATTATCCCCGATTTTCAAAACGCGACCGTCGCGGCATCGAACGCCTTGCTCAAATCGCTCGAAGAACCCCCCGCCCGGGCGATTATCATCCTGACCGCCGACGCGCGCGAAAACCTGCTGGAAACCATCGCTTCGCGCTGTGGCATATTGCGTCTACGCCCGATGAGCGTGGGCGCTGTTGCCAGGGTCTTGCAAAGCGAACTGAATTTGGATGAAGATGATGCAAAAATGATTGCCCATCTCGCCGGCGGACGCGTGGGAACAGCGATACATTTCGCGCAAAATCCGGACTTGTTCGAACAATACCATGATACGCTCGCCCAGCTACACGAAATCTTGCCGGAAACAAAACGCGCGCGCCTGCAATACGCTGAAGGCGTTTCAAAGCGCAAGGGCAGTCAGCGCGAAAATATCTCCACCCTGCTTTCGGTTTGGCTTACCTTTTGGCGCGACGTGATGATTGCCCACAGCGGAGCAGACTTGCCCATCGTGAATCTCGTGCAGCGTGATGTAGTCAAAACAGTTGCCGGCCAGCTTAGCCTGCCCCAAATTGAATCGATACTCAAGGCTCATGAAAAGGGGCTGGAACAAATCGACGCGAACGTCAATTCGCGGCTTGTGCTTGAAAATATCCTGCTCAATATCCCCAGATTGAAAGTTTAAAATCCATGACTGAAAAAGAACTTACGCCCGAATCTGTCACCACGCCTGGTGACCAAACCCCCGAGGAAAATGCGCTGGAAAAAGCCAGCGAAATCCCATTGCGGAAACGCTTGCTGGATTTGATGCTGGTCAATCTCAAAATCGGCTCCACCAGTTTTGGCGCGCCCACCGCGCATGTGGCGATGATGGAACGCGAATACGTGCACAAACACAAATGGGTTACCCCGCAGCACTTTTTGGATTTGCTCAGCGCGGCAAACATCATCCCCGGCCCCAACGCCAGCGAGACCTGCTACCATGTTGGTTATGTGCACGCGGGCTATCCGGGCTTGTTGGTCGCGGGCATCAGTTTCATCTTGCCAGCGATTATCTCGGCGTTGATTTTGGCCTGGGTTTACATGCGCTATGGCGCGTTGCCCGAGATGGTGGGGCTGTTTTACTTCCTCAACCCACTGGTTTTAGCCATCGTGCTTGATTCAACTTTTCGTCTTGCCAAAAGCAGTTACACCAACTGGAAGCAAATACCGCTGTTTATCGCGATAATCGTCGCGAAAATACTGGGAGTGGATGAAGTTGTCATCCTGCTTGGCGCGGGCTTGGTGATGATAGTGGTTCACTTTATCCAAAATGGTTTTCCAAAGAATAAAAAAACACCGCCATCAATGATGCTCTTCGTTTTGCCTGTTGTGGAGCTCATCGAAAAATACCTGCCCACTGTCAAAAACATCTTCCTTTACTTTTTGCGCACGGGCACGGTATTGTTTGGCTCATCAATGGTGCTGTTTGGTTTGATACAAGACGATATCGTCAATCGCTTTGGCTGGCTGAGCATGCAACAACTCACCGATGCCATCGCCATCGGGCAAATCACACCTGGACCGGTTTTGGCATCAAGCACCTATGTTGGTTTTTTGGCCTCGGGTCTGAATGGCACTTTTCTTGATGGATTAAAAGGAGGACTTGCCGCCACGGCTGGAGTCTTTTTACCTTCGTTCGTGATTGTCGCGGTCACCGCGCCTATCGTCAAAAAAATGCGCGAGAGCGAACTTGCCAGCGCGTTTCTTTCCGGCGTGAATGTCGCCACGGTCGCGCTCATCCTCATGGTCAGCGTCACCCTGGCACAAAACGGCGTGGTGGATATCTGGACCGCGTTGCTGGCTTTAGGCGGTCTGGCAGCTTTGATATTCCTGAAAGTCCCACCATGGGTGCTGGTGCTTTCTGGTTTGGCAATGGGCGCGTTAAGAATATTTGTCTTCTAAGATGGTATGATAAAGTCTTAGGGCAAAACCATGGACGATTTACTGAAAATTCTCAACGAACAACAACAAAAAGCCGTCGCAGCGCCAGCTGGTCCGACCATCGTGTTGGCAGGGCCGGGCTCGGGCAAAACCCGTGTGTTAACCTACCGCATCGCCTATTTAATCGGTGCGATGAACGTGCCCGCTTGGCATATTTTGGCGGTCACGTTTACCAACAAAGCCGCGCGCGAGATGGGCGACCGCGTGAACAAAATTCTGGGGAGTAACGCTGAAGGCATTTGGTTGGGCACCTTCCACTCGGTTTGTGGCAAAATCCTGCGTCGCGAAGCGGATCTTCTGCCCGTCACCCGCGATTTTGTCATTTTTGACCAGGACGACCAAACAACACTTCTCAAAGAAATTATCAAGGAAAACAACCTTGACGAAAAGATGTATCGGCCCGCATCCTATCTTAACGAAATTTCGCGCGCCAAAAACGACCTGATTACCCCCGAAAACTATCCCATTAAAGACTTTCGCGACGAACAAACGCAACGGTTGTATCGCATCTATCAGGAACGGCTCATCAAAAACAACGCCATGGATTTTGACGACATGCTCGTTTACACCACGCAACTGCTCGACGAGTATCCCATCGTGCGCGAAACTTACTCGCACAAGTTTGAGCATATTCTGGTGGACGAGTTCCAGGACACCAACATGGCGCAGTACATGATTATCAAAAACCTTGCCAGTCTGCACCAAAATCTTTACCTTGTCGGTGACGAAGATCAAAGCATCTATCGCTGGCGCGGGGCGGACTATCGCAACATTGAACGCTTCAAAAGAGATTTCAAAAACGCCAAAGTCTATCTGCTTGAACAAAACTACCGCTCCACGCAAACCATTTTGGATAGTGCCATGGCGGTTATTGAACCCAACAAAAACCGCACCCACAAACAACTTGAAACCGTGCGCTCCAAAGGCGAGAAAATCACCATGATTGTGGCTGAAGACGACCGCGATGAAGCCGATTCAGTCGTTCGGGCGATTCGCGATGGCATCACTGCCAAACGTCAAAATCCAAGTAATTTTGCCATCATGTACCGCACCAACGCCCAGTCGCGTCTCTTTGAAGAAGCCTTTCGGCGCGAAGGCATCAACTACCGCCTGGTCGGCGCGCAACGCTTTTATGGGCGGCGCGAAATCAAGGATATGCTCGCTTTTATGCGCCTGGTGCATAACCCGCTCGATGAAATCTCTCTGCGTCGCTGCATCAACCTGCCCCCACGCGGGATAGGCGCGAAAACGCAGGAAAGCCTGCAAGCCCAGGCAACAGCCAGTGGCTTGAGCATGGGCGAAGTGCTGCTTGATTTGGCACAGGGACGCGCAGATTTGTTGGCAGCAATGGGTCGCGAAGGCACCAAGCTGGCAGTTTTTGGCAAGATGCTGCTTAACTGGCGCGAGACCGCTCAGCACAACAGCCTGATTTTGCTTTTTGACCGCATCGTGGTGGACACCGGCTACGAAGCCTACATCCGCGATAAAAGCGAAGAAGGCCAAGACCGCTGGGAAAACCTGCTGGAGTTGCGCTCGGTCGTGTTGGAATACGAAGACCAAAGCCTGGCTGAATTTTTGGAAGCGATGGCGCTGGTATCCGATGCCGACACCTTGCCCGAGACGGTTGACGCGCCAACTATGCTCACCCTGCACGCTGCCAAAGGGCTGGAATTTGAGAACGTCTTTATTGTTGGGCTGGATGAGAACATTTTGCCTCACCGTCGCGCGACGGATGACGAAGAAGAACTCGCTGAAGAGCGCCGTTTGCTTTACGTGGGCATCACCCGTGCCAAATCCAAACTTACCTTAAGCCGCGCGCGGCGACGTCGCAGTCCTTATGGCTCTTATGAAGACACCCTGGCATCGCGCTTCTTGGACGATATCCCCGAAGCCTATCTGAGTGGCAGTCCACGTGGTTTGCCCAGTCGCTTCAACTATGACACAGGGGTCGGCTATGGACGCGGTTCGGGCTATGGCTCGGCTTATGGGTCTGGATATGGGAGCGGTTATGAGTCCGGTTATGGGTCGGGCACTTCGCGTGGGCGGTCGGGCGTTTCAAGATGGGAAAATCCCGCCTGGATGCAAAGCAGAAACATCCCCAAAGAGCCACCCAAAACACGCTATAAAGCTGGCCAACAAGTTCGCCACGCCACTTACGGACGGGGGGTGGTGAAGAGCAGCAAAGTCGAATTTGGCGACGAAACCGTGGAAGTCTACTTTGAGGGTCACGGACTCAAAGCGCTCGTCGCGTCCATGGCTAAGTTGGAAGTGTTGAGCTAGGCGAGATTTATTTCTTATCTTCGTACTTAGATGTGCGCAATTATACCCGCGCCTGGCGCGCCAGGTAAATCGCGATTGAGCCAGCAACGGCGGCGTTGAGCGAGTCAATCTTGCCATACTGCGGGATGCGCATAATCTCATCGCATTTCTTGCGCACCAAACTGCGCAGGCCAGTCCCCTCGTTGCCCACCACAATCGCGATGCCGCCTTTCAGGTTCAGCTGAGCGGGTGTGCGGGAACGCTCATCTTCATCGAGCCCATACACCCAGATATCCAGCTCCTTTAGGCGGTCAATCGCCTGGGCTAAATTAAACTGAGAAACAAGCAGATGTTCCGACGCGCCGGAAGAAGACGCTACCACACTTGGTGTAATCAGCGCGGATTTTGCGCTGGGGATAATCACACCATGCACGCCCATAATCTCGGCAGTGCGCAAGAGTGTGCCCAGATTTTGCGGGTCCTGGATGGTGTCAAGTAGCAAGAAAAATGATGCCTCACCCGTGGACTGGCTGTGCTTAATCAAATCGTCCAAAGGCCGGTAAGGATATTCGCTGACTTCAATGGCAATGCCCTGGTTATTGCGTTCGATTTTATCCAGTTCAAAGCGTTGCACTTCGTGGATGGGCAGTTTGCGCGCTTTTGCCATCTCGACTATTTCCGGCAGATGTCCTTCCATGCGCATGCCACGCAGGGCAAAGAGCCGAAAAGCATGCCGTCGTTTGGCGCGCAAAACTTCAAATACCGGGTTTCTTCCTGTGATCCATTCTTTCATTGATTATTCCATCTGCTTTATGATTCCATGAAGACAATAGGCTTGAGAAACGTAATAAGGAATGACGAAACTCAAGCCCTTTAACCCTGTATGGGTTTACTATTTCTACTCAGGGCAATGAACGATATTGTCTATTCCCAGCTCCAGCTTGTGCCGTCTTTGCTGTCTTCCAGGTTGACACCGAGTTCCTTTAAACCATCGCGGACTTTGTCCGAAAGAGCCCAGTTTTTCTCCGCGCGCAGGTCGCGTCTTAAAGCCACCAGCAGGTCAATGAAAGCGTCAGCATCTGAAGCGGATTGCGCTTTTTTCTCTTCCAGGGTCAAGCCCAAAACACCAGCCAGTTCCATAAAAACGCCTTGCGCCTGGGCAAGCTGAACGTCAGTGGCACCATCTGCCCGCGCCTGGTTTATCGTTTTGACCAGTTCAAACAAGTTTGCCACGGCACCAGCAGTATTGAAGTCGTCATCCATGCTTTCTTTGAAATCCGCTTTTGCCTTTTCAGCTTCGTTTTGCAGTGTTGCAAGGGCATCGGCTTGCAAGCCAGCCGCGCCAGGTAAAGCAGCTTTTTTGGCGTTTAACAAGCGTTTGTATGCCTGTTCCGTTTGTTCAATAACCTCTTCACTGTAAACTAATGGTCCGCGGTATGAACCACCCAAGACCCACAAACGCATGACATCCGCTGGGTAATCAGCCAGGAATTCATCGACGGTAATCATATTACCCAGGGATTTTGACATCTTTTCGGATTTGAGGCTCATCATGCCATTGTGCATCCACACCCGCGCGAATTCCTTGCCGGTTACGGCTTCGGTTTGGGCGATTTCGTTTTCGTGGTGCGGGAAGATAAGGTCATTTCCACCGCCATGAATGTCAATTTGCTCGCCGAGATGGGTCATGTTCATCGCGGAGCACTCAATATGCCAGCCGGGCCGGCCTTGTCCCCAGGGGCTGTCCCAGGCGGGCTCACCGGGCTTGGCGGCTTTCCACAAGGCAAAGTCCATGGGGTGCTCTTTGCGCTCGTCCACTTCAATGCGCGCGCCGGCGTTCATGCTTGCCAGCTTGCGTCCGGAAAGCTTGCCATAATCATCTTTGGATTCGACACGGTAGTAGACATCGCCATGCGCCTCGTAGGCATGCCCTTTTTCGATTAAAGCTTCAATCATGCTAATAATCTGGGGCATATCTTCGGTGGCACGTGGATTTTTGGTCGCGGGCAAAATGTTCAATTCTGCCAGATTGCGTTTGTACTCATTGATATAATGCTCCGCCAGTTCATAGGGGTCAGCGCCGATTTCATTTGCTTTTGCGATGATTTTGTCATCAACATCGGTGAAATTCATGACAAAATTCACGTCATAGCCGGAGTACATCAAATAACGCCGTACAATATCAAAGACCAAAGCCGACATGGCGTGCCCGAGATGCGCCTCTGCATAGACCGTAGGCCCGCAGACATAAAAGCGCACTTTGTCAGCTTCAATGGGCTCAAATTCTTCTTTTGAACGACTCAGGGTGTTGTAAATTTTCAGGGACATCTAAACCTCCTATTCATTGTCAGGCTTGGCGAAAATCATACGTCCTGCCGAAGTTTGCAGGATTTTGGTGACCGTTACATAAAGCTCTTCGTTCATATAGTGTTCACCGTTCTCAACCACTACCATCGTGCCATCGTCAAGGTAACCAACGCCCTGGCTGTATTCCTTGCCTTCCTGGATAATTTTTACTGTAAAGCCTTCACCAGGCAATAAGACAACTTTTACCGCATTGGCCAGATCGTTGATGTTTAGAATCTCAACACCTTGCAGTTCTGCCACGCGGTTTAGGTTGAAATCGTTGGTTAAGATGGGGCAATTCATCTGTCGCGCCAAAATTACCAGGCGATCATCAACTTCGCGCACACCTTCAACATCCAGGTCGCTGATTGTAATGGGCACGATTTTGTTTTCCTGGAGTTCAGTCAGCGTTTCGAGACCACGTCGGCCACGTTGACGGCGTAAGCTGTCGGAAGAATCCGATACAAACTGCAACTCATTGAGCACAAAACGGGGGATAATCAAACTGCCACCCAGAAAACCGGTTTCGGCTATATCCACAATGCGTCCATCAATAATGGCGCTGGTATCCACCAAAATCTTTCGCGCGTTTGCTCCACTGCCATCTTTGCCACGCAATGGGCGTCTGTCATTGAAGCTTCGCAGGGCTGCTACGATGTCTTCATTGCGCGATGCCAACAAAATGGAAAACAAATAGCCAAAAAGAACCAGGGCTACAAATGGCATAATCGAGCCAAAAGGTTTGGGAAGCAACGATAAAGGATAGGCTGTAATTGCTGACGCTATAAAACCAATCAACAGACCCGCCATACCGCTGAGCAAGGCTTGTGCGCTGGCTTTTTTAAAGAGTTTCTTTAAGCCCTGGATAGGCTTGATAGTTATACAAGGTGTGATAATAAAGCCAATGACAAAAAACACAGCAGCGGAAACAGCCACAATCAAGCCAGGACTTGGGTTTGCCGTGAAGTTGAGACAAGTTTGAATTTCTTCAAATATAGGTTGGCCAAAAATTGCGCCTACGATACCGAGAACAACCGCGCCAATAATACGAGATAATAAAATCGCGTTCATAATAAAATCTACCTCCGATGTTAATGAACAAAATAAATAATTTATAATTCCTTATGCATTCATATCATAGCACTTTGAAAATTCATAGTCAAATGATAACAAATCATTCTAACATTACTTTAAGAGAATGTCTCATTTTCATGACACTTATCATCTGGGAGATGATTTTTGTGCATTCTCTTTTATTTTGAAAAATGCCACTTCAGATTGGCAAGCAGAAAAGTGGCTATGCTATTTATTGTGTGTGTCTGCCTATTTTGGGTCAACGGTTTTGGCTTTACGCGTTTTGTTCATTTTGCGCCTTTTTACCGCGCGTTTTCCCGCCTTAGACTCAACTGAATTAAGATTGTTCGCGCCCAGCAAAAGTCTTAGTTCAATCAAAGCTTGCGGGTCATAAACAAAGGCATGGCATACATCGCAAGCCCACGCGGGAAATGCAGTAAAAGTAAGTGGCTTACCATTGTGCATCACAACCATACTGCGCGTTTGGCGGGAAATTCTGCCCAAGTAACAGTTCGGGCAAGTTTCGGGGTTTTTGGGCAAGTTTATATCCGTCATTTCCTTCAATTTACCAGGCAAAGTGACCCAAGGCAGGTAAAAAACTTTGCGGGGGATTCTCGCTGCCCATGTTCGGGTTTGTGCCGTTTTCAAGCAAATCTGGCCCGGTTAACAGTTTGATTTTATCCAAAGGCCAATAGACAAACAAAGCTTTTCCGACCACCCAGTCAAAATCCACAAAGCCCCAGCTATGTGAATCATCTGACTGATTGCGGTTATCGCCCAATACAAAGAGCTTGCCTTCCGGCACTGTTTCGGTGAGTGTATAACGTGGCATTTCCTTAATGTAAGGTTCGGTTAAGGGTGTGCCATTGATGCTCACCACACCGCCACTAATCTCTACCACGTCGCCGGGTAAGCCAATCACGCGTTTGATGTAGTCTTGATCTTCTATGCCGGCGTGATGAAAGACAATAATGTCGCCCCGTTTTGGGGAACCAAATTTATAAGCCATTTTGCTGACTACAATGAGATAACCTTGCTTTAAGGTGGGTTGCATGCTGACGTTAAAGACTTTCACCCGCGAAGTAAAGGTATTCAAGACCAGGAAGATTAGCACAGCCATGACAATCGTTTGGATAAGGTCCTTCCAGAAAGCTTTTTCGCCACTTTGGGGTTTTTCGTCTTTCTGGTTTGCTTCAGCAGCGGTAATATCTAACGCGTCCGCTTCGGATTGCGTTTCAACACTCTCTGTTGGTGTCTGAAGGACTGTTTCTTCAGCTTGATTTATATTTTCAGTGTTATTTTCTGTCACAATTATTCCAATCGCTATACATTATAAGCATTAACGCGCTATTATACACTATTTGGTTTAAGCTTTTTTCTTGCGATTCGCGCCACGTTCCTTAGGCTTGCCGCTTTTTGGCCGCTCAGGGCGTTCGGACCGTTCACGTTTTTTCAGAACTAGTCGGACAGGAGTGCCCAAAAATGGATAGACTTGCCTGATTTGATTCTCCAGATAGCGCAAGTAAGTAAAATGTCCCAGTTTGGGGTCATTGCAGTAAAGCATAAACGTAGGCGGTTCGCTGCGCACCTGGGTGCCATAATAGATATGGAAGGGCTTGCCTGTGCCACCGGGTGGCTGATGCTTGTCCTGCGCTTCGACCAAAATCTTATTCAGTTGCGACGTGCTCATCTTATACAGGCGCTCTTTTTGGACTTCCATCACCAGTGGCAGGATTTGATGCACACGCTGACCCGTTTCTGCTGAAATAAACACAATGGGCACGTAGGGCAAAAAGTTGAGTTCCTGCCTGATACGGTTTTCAAATTCAATCGCGGTATAGCTGTCCTTTTCGATTAGATCCCATTTGTTCACCGCCAGGATAACGCTCTTCCACGCGTCTTTAATAAAGCCGGCGATATGGGTGTCCTGCGCGGTAATGCCACTAACCGCGTCAATCACCAGGATGGCAACATCACAGCGTTCAATCGATTGCATCGCGCGAAGCACGGAGAATTTTTCGACACCCGGACTAATCGAACCGCGTTTGCGAATACCGGCCGTGTCGATTAGCGTAAATTCCTGGTCTTCGTATGTGAATCTTGTGTCAATCGAATCGCGGGTGGTGCCAGGAATATTGCTGACAATCATGCGGTCCTGCCCGACAATTTTATTTAGCAAACTGCTTTTTCCGGCATTGGGTTTACCCACAATGGCAACCTTAATCGATTCATCTGCGGTATCGTCATCGATGGCGTGGGGGAAATGCGCCACAACTGCGTCGAGCAGATCGCCCGTGCCCGTGCCATGGATGGCGGAGATGGCATAAGGCTCGCCAAGCCCCAGGGAGTAAAAATCCATTGAACCCAGCCATGCTGATTTGCTTTCCGCTTTGTTGGCTACCAGCAAGACAGGCGTCGGGTCGGTACCATCGCTGCTTACTTGCCGGCGTCTGAGAATATCCACCAGCTCCAGGTCGGCCTGGGTTACGCCTTGTTGAGCGTCTACCATGAGCAGGATAACATCCGCTTCGGCCATGGCAATTTCGGCTTGTTCGCGAATGTCGCGGATGAATTCCTTTGAGCCGATTGAAAGCGGTTCCTGCGTGCGTTGTTTGCTCGGGTCAATACCGCCGGTGTCTACCACGAAAAAATCATAACCAGCCCAGTTGCCTTCAGCAACCAGGCGGTCGCGCGTGGTGCCTGGAATATCATCAATAATCGCCAGTCTTTCGCCAATCAGGCGATTGAAAAGCGTGCTTTTGCCAACGTTAGGTCTTCCAACGAGTACTACAACAGGTTTTTGCATAATTAATCCTTGAATTTCATGTCCTTAACGGGGTTGAAGACGAACCTCAACCGTATCGGGCACAATGAGATAGTTAATAGACGCAGCTGGTAATATTACCGCGGGGTTAACTTGATGGGTGCCGGCTTTAAAATCACTTAGATCTATCTCAACAGTCAAATTTTGTGCAGTTAATTCCGCCAGCAAATGTGTTGGCCCTGTCAAATACACGTCTACAGTAGTAATGTTTAACATCACATCAAATCCTTCGGGTGTGTTCATCAAGGTGATTGGAATTCCCCGAATGGTCTTGGTGGTGATTGTGGGTTCGATGGTTATTTTAACAATGATTTCAACGTCACTGGCCAAATTTACGCCGGCAGGCAGGTTGAGCGTTACCACTTGTTCAAAACTTTTATCCCGCCCATTGAGATTAACTGGGGTGGTTTCAATCAAATCAGGCACACTGTCAATCTGGCTAAGGCTGTTTGTGTAAACGGTGACCATTGGCGGAATAATTTCAGTTTTAGTGATTTGATAACCATAAGCAGGCGACCCCAAAGGAACCAGGGCCAGGAATACATTTTTGTAGCCACCTCTTTGCAGAACAGGAATATTTACCGTCACTCTTGAAGGGTTTATGGTAACGCCATCAACGATATTGCCTTGTTCATCCACCGCGATTAAATCGACCTGTTTATTTAGGCTTCCTATAATGGTGCTCATATCTACCGTGGCAAGTAACTCCGTTATTTTTGACACGCGTGATTCAGGCCCGGTAACCTGAACTTCTCGCACATCCAAACGAGCTGGACGTGCTTCAAGCCCGGTGGATAAATTGCCGATTTGATTGATAACAATATCAAAAGTTTTGGTAATGAGTTTTTCAATCGTAAGGTTTACTGTTTTGGGGTTGAAGTCAACCAGTTTGGCAGGTTTAATGCCTATCAGGAATTCGGGTTCAAGCTCGGCATATCCATCTTGAAGGACTGAGATATTCACTGTCGCGCGGATGAGTTTCATATCATTTGCCAGGGCGTTATGAACTGAACGTGGTGCTTTAATCGTTACGGTAACATTGCTCACACTTTGTTCAGTAATTGTGTACTGTGGGTTTTGACCGAGTATTTCAATGGGGATAGGTTTGTTATAAGTTATTTCTTCTGTGGGATCTTTTGAGTTAACTGCAGAAAACCAAACAAAGAAAGCTAACACCAACGACAACAGGACAATTGGCAATAATGAAATGATTTTATTAAGTAGTTTTTTCATTGCCTAATCCTCCCCTTTGGTCGTTTTCTTTCTAAATAAACCGAGAAATCCTGTGCGGGATTTCTTATCAATCTCGGTTACCTGAAGAGTCATAAAAGCGTGCAAGCTGTTGCGCAAGCGGTCGCTGTCCAGTCGGCGAATAAGCCGGCCTTCCTGAGCGATTGAAATTGTGCCCGTTTCTTCTGAAACGACCACAGCGATTGCATCGCTCACTTCGCTGATGCCTAACGCCGCCCGATGACGTAAGCCCATGGAACGTTCTACTGAAACATACAGCACACCACTGCTTGAAAGTGGCATAACGCAGGAAGCGGCCTTGATGCGATTGTCTTCAATGATGACCGCGCCATCGTGCAAGGGCGTATTTGGGTAAAAGATTTGCAACAATAATTGTGGTGTTACGTCAGCGTCAAGCAGGATGCCATTTTTGTAGTATTGGTCGAGATATTGCTTGCGCCGAATGACAATGAGCGCGCCATGTTTGCGTGCTGAAAGTTGTACAACCGCGTCGGTTATTGCGTCAAGTGTTTTCTTGAGTTGTTCCGTAGCGCGTTGACTTCGCTTAGCGCCAAAGATATTAAGCTCGCCAATTTTCCCCATCCGCCCCAGGCCACGCCGGATTTCAGGCGCGAAAATAACCGGTATAGATAATATTAAGACCGGCGTCAGCGTGGATACCAGCCACGAGAACGCGGGCAAATTGACCATTGAAGTAAGCAGGGTAATAGCGATGACAACAACCAGGGCGCCACGCAAAAGGGTCTGTCCTTCTGTGTCGCGCAAAAGGTAAAGAAAAACCGCGAAAAACGCTGCTACCAGCAGGATGTCAATCAGGCTTTCCCACGTAAAACGTTGCCAGATGAAAAGAAAATTGCTAATTAATTCAGACATGCTATTCCAACCTTATACCACCATAAAGTATACCCTTATTAAGTATATTTCGCTAAAAAAGTGTCACAGTAAAGTGAACTATTTAAGCAAGGGTATAATTTTATTCAAGTTAAGCAGGATTAAAACGTCACAAGAATTAATTCGTTCCACAAAAGCGGTGTTTTATGGGAGATAAAAAATTGTATTCAACCAGATCAATATTCCACAAGACGGTTAGCTTTGTTTTGGTGCTTGCTGTCTTGATCATCTCTCTTTGTCAATGCGATAGTGTGAACAGGAGTACTCCGGAAGCGGAACAGATTTTTGGGCTCACCATCGATGATGTCTGGTATGACGATATCGCCTTGGAAGATGTCCTTGACGGATTGAAGAATCTTGAAGTAAGACCGATGGTCAGAATAGTGATGTCAAGCGAAATAGAACCGGTGGATTATATAAACCTGTTCAAATCCGTAGCGCAATACGCGGATATCATGGCCAGTCCGGTTGATTCCTATGTGATGAATAGCTATAAAGATACGGAAAGTTATCTGAAAAGGTTTACAGATTCGTATGAAAGCCTGGCGCCCTATGTAAGCATTTGGGAAGTGGGGAATGAAATCAACGGCACGGAATGGATCAAGCAAAGCCCGGAGCTGATTGTGGATAAGGTGTCTTCTGTCGCAAAATTTCTAAAAAGCAAGGGTGAAAAGATTGCGCTGACACTCTACTGCACTGATTCACCACACCAGGATATGATTACCTGGGCGGAAAAGTACATTCCAGAAGAGCTGGCAAATATTGTTGATTATTGCTTGGTTAGCTATTATGAAGATGATAATAACGGTTATTTACCCGACTGGGAGAGTGTTTTTAAAGAACTGGGAGATATTTTTCCGGTCTCATTTCTCGGTATAGGAGAATGTGGCAATACAGCCCCAGATGCGACGCAGGAAAGTAAGATTGAGATGGCACAACGCTATTATCAAATGCCAAAAACCCATGAGAGATTCGTGGGGGGATACTTTTGGTGGAACTGGGTAACAGATTGCCTTCCTTACAAAGACAATGCTGTTTACGATGCCATTAAAAGCTTTGGGCACTGACAATCTAATTTTTGCTCATGTAAACACGCATAGGCAGGCAAACTATGGCAAATCTGCCATTGCTTCAAGCACCACATCCCAACCTGGGTGATACTCAAGCGCTTTTTCAAACCAGACGCGGGCATCATCGCTCATGCCCATAGCTTTAGCAGCCATGCCTGCCCAATAATAGCTTTCGGGCAAGGCTTTTGGCTCGCGACTGTTATCCAGCGTCTGTTGAGCCAAAGCTAAGGTGTCCTGATACCGACCTGAATGGTAGTAGGCGATGTAAGGGCCAATCTGGTACCAGGTCATGCGCCAGGGACGCGCGCCCATATCCAGGGTCGCGTATACACCAAAAGCCTGGTCAAAAGCCTGCGCGGCGGACATATATTCACCCATCGCCACCAAAATCTGCCCCTTGCTATACCAGGCAAAGAAAAGCTCGCGCCCCGTTTCATGCGGAATACGCGCTTCAATCTCCGCCAGACTTAAGCGCAAATTTTCTGATTCATCGGCATGCACACCGAGGCGGGCAAGCACATCCGCGTCACGGTCAGCAGGGTAGATGACGATATATATACCGTCGAAGTGACGCCAGTCGCGCATCAGTTCTTCGTAGGGAATCGTGATGGTGCTCAGCAAAGTATCATTGCTGGTCACGGTTTGTGTGCTGTCATCATAGGCATGAATGATGCTGTAATGGCCCATCCAGCCATCTTGTGGGTCGGTATGACCGCGTTCAATTAAAACCGGATAGCCACCCGAAACCAAAGCCTTGAGTACCTGCAAATCGCCACCATAGCGCAAAATAGCATGCAGTCCATCAGTGTTCTCCAGCACATAATCGCGCATCTCCGCAAGCATCACATTGCGGTCGTGGTCATGCGTGCGCAGTGCCAGGCGCATTTTCTCCTGATTCGTTTCCCAGCCCCAAAAGTTCAGGTTCATGGACACGTTGGCAGGACCGCAGTTGTTGAAAGTTTGATATTCAAGGCCCATGCCTGCAATCGTATAAGACGTGGGCACAGGATATGGCGTGGGGGCTTCCGCAGTGGGCGTTTGGGTAGCTTCGTCTGTGACTAAGAGCGTTTCTTCGTTTACTTGGGCAGTCGGGACTTCGCTTGCTATGGCTGCCATAGCAGCGTCGGTTTGCTTGACTATGGCTTCAACCGTGCCTTGCTGACTCGGGCTAAAAACCGATGCGGATGGTGGATTGAATTTGTAATAAAGCTTGGAATAAAGGGTATCAACGCGGTTACGAATGGGTGGCAACTGATATGCCAGTAATGCCGAAACAATCAGGCCAAGCAAGATGCCAGTGTAAATCCAGGGCTTGCGCCTGGGGCTTTTCGTTTTCAGCTTGTTTTTTATTGTGTTTTTTGCTTTGCTCATCGCATTTCTCGATCTAAATTAAAATTCAACGCCAAAGTCTTCAGGTTCAGCTCATGCAGACTTCTATCATTAATGATACTTTAAAGCACGCCCAGGCTCAAAGGAGATAATACCAAAGTCTTTTTCATTGTTAGCGTTTCATCAAAAAGCCTTAAGCGGGGCGGAAATCTTGTTAAATCTATGGTACTATTGTGGATTGTAATAGGAGTTTTGATAGATATGCCAGTATATGCTTATAAATGCGATGCCTGCGGACATGAGTTTGATAAATTTCAACATTTTGTTGATGACCCGCTCACTGTCTGCCCAGTTTGTGCGGAAGAAGCCTTGCGTAAGGTTTATTCTCCGGTAGGTATTGTATTTAAAGGAAAAGGTTTCTATGCGACCGATAACCGCTCGCCCAGTGGCATAAGCTCCAGTAAGCCAAGTAACAATTCATCAGCGAATGGCTCATCAGATACCAGTTCGTCTGATACCGCAAAAGCAAGTGCCAGCACGGGTTCTGATAAAAAATCAAGCACAGTATCAGCGTAATTCGCTAAAAGCTCATCGAAATCAATCTGTATAAACAAACAAGCGCACTAGCTGCGCTCCGCTTGTTTTCACCCTCAATTTATTAAGAATACTTTATATTTCGTGTCGTTTTCCACATTATTTGTAAAATATAGTTTACAATCACCAGGACAACATCAAAGGTGCAGACATTGGAAACGCTACAATCACTATTCTCTAATCCCGCTCTCATCATTACAACCATATTAACCATCGGTGTCATATTAGTCAACGGCTGGACTGACGCGCCCAACGCCATTGCCACCGCCATCGGCACGCGCGCCATGAAGCCACGCAGTGCTATCATCATGGCTGCCGTCTTCAACTTCCTGGGCGTTTTTGTAATGACTATGATAAACACCAACGTGGTGGTCACCATCTCCAACATGGTCGACTTTGGCGGAGACCCCCACGCCGCGTCTGTCGCCTTGATGGGCGCGCTGGCATCCATCGTCATCTGGGCGACAGCTGCCTGGTATTTTGGCATCCCCACCAGCGAAAGTCACGCGCTGATTGCCGGTTTAACCGGTTCCGCGGTGGCGTTTCAGGGTAGTTTCGCGGGCGTAAATGGGGCGGAGTGGATAAAGGTCATCGCTGGATTGCTGATTTCAACCGTGATGGGTTTTGGACTGGGCTGGGGAATTACCAAACTTATTGAGATGCTCTTCAAAAACGTTGACCGGCGTAAAACTATCGGTTTCTTCCGCAATCTGCAAATTGCTGGCGCGGCATCGATGGCCTTTATGCATGGCGCGCAAGATGGACAGAAGTTTATGGGCGTATTTTTGATCGGCGTTTACCTAAGCCAGGGCAAAGCTGTGCCTCCGTCGTTCACAATACCTTTTTGGATGATAATCGTTACTTCGGTCATCATGGCAATAGGCACGTCGATTGGCGGGCAGCGCATCATCAAAGCGGTTGGACTGGATATGGTCAAACTGGAAACCTATCAGGGCGCCAGTGCTGATATTGCTGCCTCAATCTCTCTTTTATTTGCTTCCTTGTTCAAAGGTATGCCGGTTTCCACCACGCACACCAAAACAACCGCCATCATGGGCGTTGGTGCTTCAAGACGCATTCGCTCGGTGAACTGGGCAATTGTTAAAGAAATGGTACTGGCCTGGGTGCTCACCTTCCCTGGCTGTGGGTTGTTGGGCTATTTGGTCACAAAATTACTCATGCTCATCTTAGTGTAAAGGAATAATATGTCAAAAAAAGATAACAACTACTTCAAGATGTTTATAGATATCGCGGCAGACGCAATTACTGCTGCAACACATCTAAAAGAAACCATCAACAACTACGATCCCGAAAAGATTCATGAACAAATGCTTGCGATGCATGAAGTTGAACACGCCGCGGATAACAAAAAACATCAGATGATGGAAAAGCTAATCGCGGAGTTCATCACACCCATCGAACGCGAAGATATCATCACGCTGTCGTGGGCACTGGACGATGTGCTGGACTATATGGAAGAGATTTATCAGATATTGTTCATGCACAACGTGAAAAGTATGCGCGAAGAAGCCCTTGTTTTTGGGGACTTGATTTATCAAAGTACGGTTGCCCTGAAAACTTGCTTTGATGAATTTGAACACTTCAAACGTTCAAAGATATTGCCTAAACGTCTCATTGAAGTAAACGCGATAGAAGAAAAAGCCGACAAACTCTATATTGACGCTGTACGTCGTTTACACCTTGATGAATCAGACCCGTCAAAAGTACATACCTGGTCAGTTTTATTCTTGCAGCTTGAACGCACCATCGACCGTATTGAACAAGTTGCTGATACGATTGAGTTGGTGATTATGAAGAATTCTTAATCGATTTAAAGGTTGGCTTTAGGAATTGACAACGCCCACTCAACTTAAGTGGGCGTTTTTTGTTTAATTTGCGACTAGCTCAAATATGGGTTATGCTTCTTTTCCCAGCCAACCGTTGTGTTGGGACCATGGCCGGGCAGCAGGATGGTTTCATCGGGCAGGGTAAAAACTTGCTCCTGAATGGATTGCGTCAGCACCTTAAAATTCCCGCCTTCAAAGTCCCAGCGACCGATACCTGCCCTGAAAATGACATCGCCCACAATTGCGACACCCGCATCCGCCAAATAATACACCACCGATCCCGGCGCGTGCCCGGGCGCGAAACGTGCTTCAGCTATTTCAGCGTTTTCGCCAAAACCCAGCTTCTCACCATGTTGAATAAATCGCGTCGGCTTTGGGAAGGGCTCCAAAGGAAAGCCAAAGAACTCCGTCCCCTGTTTTTGTACCATGGCGTAGGCTTCTGCGCTCATCAGCAAGTCAGCTGGTTTGGGTAAAGCGCGCATGAGTGCCGGCACACCCGCGGTATGGTCGGCGTGTCCGTGTGTAATCCAAATCTGAACAATCTCAATGCCTTCGTTTTCAGCCCAGGTGGCTAAAGGCTCGGGGTTGAAACTTGGGTCAACGACAATCGCTTGTTTGTTTTCTTCATCCAAGATAAGCACGGCGTTGGTTTCGAGCGGACCCAGGCTTATCTGTTTAATGCTTAATTTCATAAAGTTCTATTTCCTTTCTGCTTGCATCAGACCTTAGCAAAATGTCTCAAGTGGCAGGACTTCACGCGGTAAATCAGTAAGGCTTAGTAGTCCATCTGTGGTAACGACAACATCGTCCTCAATGCGCACACCGGCAAAACCTTCCAAATAGATGCCTGGCTCAATGGTAAAGACCATGCCTTCTTCCAGCACTACCGGGCTGCCCCCAACGATCCAGGGCGCCTCGTGGGCTTCCATGCCCAAGCCGTGCCCGGTACGATGCGTAAAGCGCTCGCCGTAACCGCCGCTGGTAATGACATCACGAGCTAAGCGGTCGATATCGCCACAAGTCATGCCGGCTTTGCCTCCCAGGCGCGCGGCTTCGTTTGCCTGGCGCACCAGTTCAGCGATTTTACGCATTTCCGCGTTAGGTTCACCACAGCCAAAAGTGCGCGTGATATCCGAGAAATAATGCTCAAAGCCCGCGCCCCAGTCAATCAGCAGAAACTCCCCTTCACCCAAAAGGCGGTCGGTTGGCGAAGCGTGTGGGTTTGCTGTGTTGGGGCCGGTAGACACAATCGGCGAGAAAGGCAGTTCAGGGTCAGAACCCGCGCGATAGAGCTGTACCATCAGTTCGGCAGCGATTTGCTTTTCGCTTTGCCCGGGACGCACGGTTTTAAGCGTTTCAAGTAGAGCGTTTTGGGCGATTTCCGCCGCGCGTTTCATTTTGGCCAGTTCAGAAGCGTCCTTGCGCAGGCGCAATGGCGCGATGCACGCGCTGCCATCTTCAAAGTTTGCGTTTGGCAAGGCGGTTTGCAATAAGTTCAGTTCAAGATAGCGCAAGCGTGTTGGTTCAATGCCGATGCGCAGGGAGTCTTTTGACGCGCTTTCCAAGGCTTGTGTGTAAACGCTTTGCCAGGTTTCAACCACGTCGCCAAAGGTGCTCACACGCACTTCAAAAGGCAGCCTGGCAAGTTTAGCCCGCTCCAGTTCCGGCAAAATGATTTGCACCGCGCCATCTGCCCAAAAGACCGCCACCACCGGGCGTTCCATCAAATGAAAATCCAGCCCGGTGAGATGGTTTAAGCTCGGTCCGGGGTTGAGTGCTACCGCGTCTAGCTGATGTTTTTCTAAGTTTTGGATAAGGTAATTGAGTCGTTTTTGCATGCTATCCGTCCGTTTTTCATGATGCTACGATTATACCAAGTGCAAGCAGGCTTAAAAGAAAAAACGCCTTCACGACGTTTTTAAATAATCACCAGAGAAAATTTAGTTCTTTTTCCGCTTTCGCCAAAGGAAAAACTCGCGCAAGGTCACACCCAGCACAATGAGTGCCATTAGCCCACCTAAAATCGCGATGCCGCTCACATTCTCAACCGGCAATGGCTCAATCAGCAAATCCGGGTCAACATAGGCTCCCGTTTTTGCCGCGATGGTTTTGGTAATCGAAATTGCGGTTGCTGCTACTTTGGCCTGCGGACTCATGATCGGCGGTGTAATGACCACAATCAGGACGAGCACAAGGGTTACAAGCGCCAGACCAATCACCGCGGCCACAAAGCCTTTACTGGGTTCCTTTTTTCTGCAACTTTCGTCAGTATTATCCATCAGGCTTTGTTCATCTGCCATTTTGCTTTCTTCTGGTCGTGATTCATCCATATTTATCGCATCCAATCTCTCAAGTCTTATTTCAAACCCTCAAGTGCGGCCTGAACAGCGTCTTCCACAGAGGCGTTATCGCGCAAAATCATCAGGGTCGCGTTGCGCAAAATGGGGCCGAGGCTATTGATGGTTTCGTCGCGTGGGTAAAGCAGGGCGATATTCATTGTTTTTTCCAGGGCAGGTTTGAGTTCCACGTTGGTCCACGCGCCCAATGACGCCGACTTGGCAGGCACGTAGCCCAGTGCCTCACTCCATTTGGCGAGAAAATCGGTGTTGGTCAAATCCTGCATCAGCAAAAGGCCCAAAGCCTGTTGGCTTTCATCTGGGTGAGTCAGTGCCAAGGCCCAGGACTCGGTCAGCGTAAAAACAGGCTGGTTAAAAGCTGGAACTGGATAGCCGGTTTCTTCACTTACCAGCGCTTTCAATGCGATGCTGGCAGGCATAGCAGCCGTATCAAGTTGCCAGTTTTTATAGGCTTGCCAAACCGCGCTTTGTGTCTGCATTTCAAGCACGGCATTATTTATATGTTTTGTATTGACTAAATCTTTTAAGACCTGCAACGCTTGTGCAAGGGGTTCTTCCTGTAAAACAAGGTGATTTTGTGCATCACGCGTTTCGCCACCCGCGGCCAGATAAAGCAAAAGCAAAAAGCGACCTTGCGAGTCATCAGCAGCAAATCCAAAATACCCGAAATTATCATGCATCGAGAACCAATCGTTCCCTGGTATCAACTCCGATTGCGCTTTATAGACCAAAACCATCGGGTCGCCAAACAGACCCAAGCCATAACTTACGCCATCATAACTAACTGTTTCGCGGGCGAAGCTATACCAGTCTATCGCGCCCGCCATACTGGCAAGTTCATCGTTGTTGTAAACCAATCCGCGCGCGTAGGCGGCATCAAGGTCTTGCCGGCGAAGCAAAACGACAGCGGGTAAGTTATCAGGCGCGGCCCCATTTGTGGCAATCAGCGATTCAATCAAATTGCTGTTACCAATGGGATTTTTAAGGCGCACATCAAGTTCAATCTTATTTTTTCGGGCAAAGTTTTCCAGGCGGGCTTTCAGCAAGCGGGCAGCTTCGTTATCCGCTTCGGGGTCAAATTCCGGGGGAAGCCAAATCACCATGCGCGTTTGTCGTGGTGCCTGGGTAGCGGTAGCTTCCACATTAACTTTGGTCGGTATAGGTGTGGCAGTTGGCGTTGAAAGGACTGGCACAGGCGTTTTGGTAGGCACGCCGGCATGTTCTTCCCAGGGGAAGTCGATACTCAAAATTGCTTCACAGCCAGCTGAAACAAGCAACACGAGTATTGCAAACAATAGTGTTACCGGTTTCAGCCAACTGTGCGTTTTTTTCATCATGCCTTTATTATAATCGCCTTTAAGGCTAAAGTGTTTTGCCTTAAAAGCAAAACTTTAGAGTTCGCCCAACTCAATCTTGTTGTTCAGCAAGCCGGCCAACAGTTTGATTGAGTTTTCCACATCGTCACGGTCAACCATTTCGCTGGGGGTATGGATATAGCGACTGCCAATGGATAGACACCCTGCTGGCACGCCTTCGCGGGTCATTTGGATGGCGCGTCCGTCCGTGCCACCAAAGGTAAGCACTTCCATTTGATAGGGCAAGCCCTGGGCTTCGGCTTCGTTAACCATCCACTTAACCACACGCGGATCAGCGATAAAGGAATTGTCGCGCACTTTCACCGCGGGGCCATTACCAAGTTTAACGTTGAGTTTAAAGCCCTTGGGCGTATCGCCAACGCCGGTCACGTCTACCGCGATGCCAACTTCCGGGTTCACACCGTAAGCGGCTGTTGTCGCGCCACGAAGACCGACTTCTTCCTGTACGCTGAACACGAAGTAGATCTCGTTCGGGCTGGTTTTCTTAATTTGCTTCATCGCTTCAATAGCGATAACAGCCGCGATACGGTCGTCCATCGACTTTGCCACCAAACGTTTGCCAAGGTCCATAAAGGGTCGTTCAAAGCCACACACATCGCCAACCTGAACAGGACTGTCTTCGGCAGAAGTCGCGCCGGTGTCGATATACATTTGGTCGAGAGTCGGCACTTTGCCTGGTTCAAGGCGTTCCATGCCAATCACACCACGCGCGCCATTCATAAAGATGACCCGGTTGCCCATGCAAGTGAAGGAACTCACGCCACCAATCGCCAAAAAGCGCGCGAAACCGTTGTCGTCCACGTGGGTGACCATCAATCCGATTTCGTCAATATGCGCCGAAACCATCACGCGCATACCGCCTTCTTTTTTGCTGCCCACGCGCGCGATGAGATTACCCAAAGCGTCCGTGCGGATTTCGTCGGCATAGCCTTCGATTTCTTCGCGCACTGCAGCGCGGATTTTTTGTTCCTGCCCGGAAGGGCCAGGGGTTTCAACTAGTTTTTTAATTAGTTGCAGTAATGTATCTTGTTTCTTTTCTGTCATTCTTTACTCCTGCCTTAAAAGGATATTTTCGTCCAAACGCGCCAATGCGGCGTGAAGCAATCTTAACGTGTTGAGTTCATCATCAATGCGCGCCATTCCAGCCGCGCTGTGGGCATATCGCCCGGGTACAGAAACCGAAACGCTCGGCACACCTTCGCGCACGCGGTGAATCGCGCCAGCATCGGTGCCACCCGGAGCGGGTTGGCGGAATTGCCAGGGGATATTTTCGGCTTTGGCGGTATCCACCAGCCAGTCAACCAAACGTCGGTCAGCGATTGTGGCACCGTCCATCACATAAATTGCCGGCCCACCATCAAGATGGGTGCGATACAGGGTGTTTTCTTCGCCGTCGTAGTGGGGCAAGTCAAACGCGGGGGTCGAGTCAATCGCGATGCCGATATCGGGGTTGAAGCTAAAGGCTGCCACTTTGGCGCCGCGTAAACCGACTTCTTCCTGAACGGTGAAAGCGGCCAAAAGGTCAATATTTTCGGGGGCATTTTTCACCAGCTGAATAAGGTTGTAAACACCCAGACGGTTATCCAGCGCCTTGGCACAAATCGTGGGGCCCATCACCTGGAGCTTGGTCGCGAATGTGGCACGATCGCCGGGTTTAGCCTTTGCGGACCCGCCCGGGCCAAGGTCTATGCGCAGTTGCGTTACGGGCAAGGTTTGTTTGCGTTCTTCAGGCGTGGTCAGGTGGATTGCTTTGGCACCGATGATGCCCGGCACATGGTCGCGGCCAACAATAACTTGCTTGCCAACCAGCTGGCGCGGGTCAATGCCACCCACCACACGAAACTCAAAGATACCTTTGCCTTCGTCTTTAATCAGCATAAAGCCAACTTCGTCCATGTGCGCGGCAACCATCACGCGCAGGCGTTTTTCGCCTTTGCCCAGTTTGGTTACCAAAAGGTTGCCAAGATGGTCAACGCGCATTTCATCGGCGATGCCTTCCAGTTCGTCCATCACAATTTGGCGGATTTCCTGTTCATCGCCCGAAACGCCCAAGGCGTCGGTCAGCTTGCTAAGAAGTTCAAGTTCTTTTTTACCCATTTTGGGTTTGAAAGTTTTTGGGGTTTCCAATGTTTTAGCCATAGTCTACTCCCATTTCACGGTATTCATAAAATCGAGTGGCAGGTCGGTGATAAATTCGGCCATCAGTCTGCCAGCCCGTTGGATATCTTTGATGGCGACTTGTTCAACCGGCGTGTGCATGTAGCGCAAGGGAATGCTGATTTCAACCACGGGAATGCCTTCTTCAGCCACCTGGATGCCATAAGCATCCGTGCCAGACATGCTCGGCGAAAAGTCTTTGTAGATAGGGATTTCGTAGGTTTCCGCAGTTTTTTCCATGGCTTTATAAAGCGCGGGATGCACGTTGGCGCCCCAGTTTAAGGGTAAACCACCGCCCATTTCAAAGTTCATGCTACCACTGCCACCGGGTCCGGTCGCGAAGTTGACATCTACCACAATGGCCAAATCGGGCTTAACTTTGATGGGGTCCAAAAAACCACCGATGCAGCCCACTTCTTCCTGCACGGTTGCATCAACCACCACGTCCCAAAGATGGCGACGTTTGGCAAGCAGTTCCAGGGCGACCGTGGCCGCAGCCACAGACGCGCGGTTGTCCAGGGTGTGTCCGGCGATGGTATCGCCAGCCAGCTCTTCCGGTTGCGAGTCAAAAGATATGATATCGCCCACGCGAACGAGTTTTTCAACGTCTTTGGGGCGCAAGCCGGTATCAACCAGCAAATAGGTCTGTGCCAGGGGTCCCGTGCCGGCTTCCTTGGGTAAAAGTTGCGCGGGTGGCATCACCACCAGGGCGGGTAAATCCTGGGCTTCCTTACCCTTGGTTGCATGCACGATAACGGGTTGTCCGGGCAAAATGCGCGGATCAACGCCACCCACCTGGGTGAATCGCAAAAAGCCATCTTCAATGGCGGTTACCATCAAACCGATTGCGTCCATATGCACGGCAATCATGGCGGTTGGTCTGGGATCAGGGCCCTCGCCACGCTTCAAAGCGAGCAAGCTGCCCAAATTGCTGAGACTCAATTCATCACTCAGCGGCTCCCATGCCCGGGCAATTACATCGCGGACAGGTTTTTCATATCCGCTGAGCCCAGGTACAGAGAGCATTTCTTTTAGGAAGGGAATCAATTCGAAGGTCATAGGCATCTCTTTCTAGGGTTCTGTTGGTATAGGATTGATCGGCTCCGCGCTTGGCGCGGGTGTTTCGCTGGGTTCAGGTACATCCGTGGGCAAGTCAGGCGAAGCCGCGGTTTCTGTGGGGGTTTCTGTCAGCGTAGGGCTAGCTGTTTTAGACGGTGTAGGGCTTTCCGTAGGTAAAAGCGTGGGCGTTTCGGTTGGGGTCGTGGTCGCCGTGCGCGTCAGATACTCGGTAAGCGTGATAGTAGGCGTGTTGGGGTCTATATAAGGTATAAAGACCGTGCTGGTCTGCGTGGGAGCAACTGGACGTGAATCACGGTTGAGGCGTAAAAGCACCAGTCCCAAAATATAGCATGGGATGGTAATCAAAATCAGAATAATAAGAAGAAGTCGTGTTCGTGTCCGTTTTGACTGCTCGTCCAAGACCAAGCCTCCACCTGGCAAAATGATAATGTTTTGCTTCATAATGATACCACTTCGCCACAGGATTGACTAAGTTTTTACATGAGTGGCTTTTAGTATATAGGTATGGATAGGTATAGGTTCGTTATTACACACAAAAAAGCCCTGACGTTTGATTGCATCAAGGCTCTTGTAAGTTTGTTTACCATTTCACCTGTAAACAGACTTGTTTCTTACTGTTTCACAGGCGTAATATCAAATGGTACGCCAGGCACAGTTGGAATGCGGATAATTTCACCATTATCGACATTGATTAACACAGTAATCTCTGATTGAGTTTCACGGATTCGCAGGCTTACAATCACCCATCCCTGATCGAACCAGCCAAAGCTATGAAGCGCGAAGCCCTCAACGATTAATTGTGGTTGTTCTGTTCCAGGTTGCCATACATATAATTCATCTCCAGCAACATTGTTAGCGACCATTCTGCCATCAAAGCGCGATATCGTGGGGTAACTTGAGCCCCAAACGCTAATACCAGGGACTATTATTTCACGAGTATAGTCTAATTCGACAGTGTAAACGTACAATTTATCTTTTCCACTGCCATATCCGTGTTCAGAAATATATAGTTCATTCTCATCAGACCAACCTAATATTTCCACGGGGTCAGCCATTGAAATCACCCTAAATTGTTTATTTTCAACATTGAAGATGTATAGTCCATTATTGTCACCATGATATGCCAAATAGTTACCATCCGGAGACCAGCGGGGCATATACACATTATCATCTTCTAAACGGGTCAGGGCAGTTATTTCCTTAGTCGCAATATCCAGTGCAACCAACTCTCTCTGGCCTTCCCCTTCTCTGGCACTTCTGGCGTAAACCAACTTGCGTCCTTCAAAGGAGAAACCTCCATAGTCGCTTTCTATGCTTGAGATTAAATTTCCTTGCAGATCTTTGAGTTCCAGCGTTTTTTGTGTATCACTGAAACCAAGAATTAATCCCTGGGGAATTTTTTCAGGGTCGATATCCGGCACAACAAAGCTTTCATAGGAAATAATCGCTTCAGATTGCCCTGATTGCTCCGCGACAGCACTCAGCAAGGCTTCATCGGGCATCCAAGTGGTGCTAAGTTCAAAAGTTTTATCCACTATTAAGGGCTTGCTGACACGCAGACGGTAGTTTTCTTGATCAAGTGGCATACGCCCATTAAATTTTGCGCCAAAACTTCCCAGCGTAAGAAAATCACCTTTAGAAACAGTTTCTTCGAATCCCGGCAAAAAAGTTCCACTTTCGGGGTCCCACAAATCAAGACTGCCATCAAAGATATACGGCCCGCTGTAAAAATGAGCTGAAGAATGTATCTCGCGTTGAATGTTGACAGTCATTGCCTTCAAAAAACAATCCCCAAAGCTGCGACTAAGGTCATGAGCATAGAGCCAAATCGGCTCTTCACCACTTTTTTGTGGCTTGTCAAAATCTTCTTGCTGAATTTCAAAGTCAAAGACATCATCCGCGCGTTTCGCGGTAGAAGCAAGCTGTTTAATAGTGAAAGGCGCTTTGAAACCACCCGGACGCATCTCAATTGCCCAGTTCATGCCATAACTGTAATTCTCGTAAGGGATGAGTGCTCTGATATTCTCCGGGATACGATAAGGCACATAGTTACCATCAGCATCTTCGATTTTCATCTCACCCTGTAAGTACAAATCACCTAAATCAACCGCGCCACTAAATGTACCAGTCAAGACAAGCGCGTCATCATCTCTAATAATATTATGGATTTGCACCCCGTTTTCAATAGTTTTTTCTGCTTTGGGTAAGGGGATAGGATTATCCAAGTCTTCAAACCTTGTTTCTAAAGCACTTGGGTCCTGGATTTCTACGGGCACCACCTGCGGTTCCGGCAAAGCATCTGCCATCGTATGTACGTCCTGTATGGTGAGGCCATCACCAGCTGGCATCAGGTTCAGATTTGCTTGCCAGTCTTGTGGCGCGCTGTTATTCAAAACCGTGTTCCAAATGCAAGGCACATGCAGGCTGACTTGCGCTGTTCCGGCAGGAAGCCCCGGAAATTCGCCCATTTTAATTTCTTCATAGCGGGTGCCATCTTCAGTTTCAAGCCAGGCCGGCAAATAGCACTGTTCCAAAACCATGCCTGGATAGAAATTCGGGTTAGGGACGTTAAAGAAAGCGTAATTAACCACCGATTTTTCCGGTGTAAACCAGGCTTCTTTAATCTGCAATTCGACACCATCTTTCGTCATCACAACGGGTTCCTGAAGTGTCCAAATCTCAGCATCTTTCTCAACTATACCCACACCAGGCACAAAGCCCAGCCAGCTTTTAATTTGCGCCAGCACCTTGTTCGGTCCTGCAATCAGAATCACAGCCATGACAATAAGCAGCGGGATTGCGACATAGACCCATCGCAGATTAGCTTTCTGAGGCACTGTTACCCCATTGAGTTCCCGTTCGCGCAGGCATGTTTGTAAACGGTTTTTGTAAGCACCATCGGGTTCCTCAATCTTGATAACACTTTTAAGTTCTTTTTCAAAATCGCTTAACTTAGTCATTGTTTTCCTCTACCTGGGCTTTTAGACGCTCCACCAGCCTGTAGTAAGCTTTCTTTACTTTATTTTCACTTTGGCGCAACACTTGCGCGATATCCGCGAAAGGCAAATCCGCTATCAGGCGCAATCGGATATAGTCTTGTTCAATCGGAGTTAGAGCATTTAGCATTTGCTCCAAGGCAAGCATTCGATCCCGGTCCAAACCGTCGTGATAATCGATTAGGCTGATTTTATCGACAGTTTTTTGGGTCAATTCCGACCTGGGTTGCCGGTAGACTTTGCGAAAGTAGTCGTTAACTTTGTTTCGCGCGATTGTGAAGAGCCAGGGCTTAAAGCGACTCTCATCGCGCAATTTGTGACGCGTTTCAAGTGCGGTAATGAATGTTTCTGAGCAAATATCTTCAGCATCGGCAGTATTTTGAACACGGCTGTAGATGTAGTAATAGACCTGGTTCACGTGCCGGCGATAAAGTTCAGAAAAACTGTGGGCCTTTTCGCCAGTTTGGCTTTTTGTTTTCGATTTGCTCATCATTCTATGTGTTGTCTCAATAGGCTTTTTCCTATTATAAATTGTAGCTACATATAATACGTCGCTTTGGAAGGGCGATTCGTGCCAAAACCATTAAAAATGATGGCATAAAAGAGCTTCACAAACATCAGTATATTTACGGTGAAGTCTGTCATATCATGTTGACATTGTTTTGCTGCCGTTATAGAATATGACTAATCAGTCGTAAAGGAAAAAGTTATGCCAAAGCCAACATTTTACAACCTTAGCGCGGCGCGACGGGCGCGCATTGAAGCTGCTGCCATTGATGAATTTTCGAAAAACGGTCTTAAATCAGCCGTGCTTAACAATATTGTTGCCAAATCGGGCATCGCCAAGGGCTCGTTTTATCAGTATTTTGAGAACATCGAAGACCTTTATCAGCACATATTAAGCCTTGTGCAAAAACGCAAAACGGACGTGGCGTCGTCTTTGCAAACTTCAAAAACCATCATGGACACCTTTGCCTATTTGCGCTGGCTCATTCAGCTGAACGTCGTTTTTATGTTGCGCGAACCCAAACTGGCAAAAATTGAACTGCTGGATTTCGTTGACCACCCCGTGATAAAGTCTGTTGACCCCGAAACCGGCGAGCGGGTGAGCGGTGACGGGCGTTTTCACGCGCTTTTGACCCAGGGCGTGCTGCATGATGACCTGGCAACGTGGGTGGATACGGACATGGCGGCATATGTGCTGAATCTCATCGCGAATTTGATTGCGCCCTATTTGATCGACAGAATCGGCGACAAGGGCATCTCGCTGGCAGACGGTTCGGTGAACATCGTCTACGACCCCATGGTGCAGGCACTGTTTGACAATTTGATGGATATCATCGAAGCCGGCATCGCCAGAGATCCCCAAATCCGGCAGGATTTTTATTCGAAGTAGTTTTTTACCTTGTTTCTTTACGTGGCATTAATTCTCGTCCCGGCGTCCCGCCGTGGACCTTATTTTGATAAACAGATCTACTTAGTTTAAGAAACAGACAAAAAATTAGCAAAACAAAAAGAGCCTCATTTCTGAGGCTCTTTTTATGCCGAGTCACAGACTTGAACTGTGGACCCTGCGATTTTCAGTCGCATGCTCTACCAACTGAGCTAACTCGGCGTGAACAAGGATTCTAACCGGGGATGGCAAGACTGTCAAGCAAAAAAGAATTTTTGGCATGGCTAATTGTGTAGGATCACACTCCATATTAGCCAAGGCCTAAAAATACAGCGAAAAATTCCGGTATCCGTTATTGTTATTTCGTTTTAAAAAATCAATGGCGAGAAACCATAAGCTGCTGTTTTTTTCATTTCAAACTGTCCAGTAAGATTGAAAATCCAACGAAAAAACAGTCTCATTTGTCAGATTCCCTTGACACTGTGTAAATTAAAAGTTAACATCAAGCAAACGTTTGCGCAATCGTTCAGATAGGATGTCACCATGGCAAGAGTTACTATCAGAGACGTCGCAAAAGAAGCCGGCGTTTCTACCACAACTGTTTCACACGTCATCAACGAAACCCGATTTGTTGAGGAAAAAACACGCGCCAAGGTCAATGAAGCGATTGCTACACTAGGGTACCGTGTCAATATCGCTGCCCGAAGCCTGAGAGCTGGCAGATCGCAAACAATCGGTCTCATTATTCCAGACGCAGCCAACCTCTTTTTTGCCGAATATTTACGTAAAATTGAAGATTTTGGCTTTAAAGCCGGGTACAACGTGATTGTTTGCAACACTGACAACGAAACCGATAAAGAAGCTGCCTATATTGATGCGCTGGTATCCAAACAGGTCGACGGCGTTATTTTAATTTCCTCAGGCAGCGATCCGGAAACATTAAATCCGTTAATCAGCCATGATGTTCCTTTTGTAATCGCTGACCGCGAATTTTCCGCAGATGTCGCCGATGTTGTTTCACTGGACAACGAGCAGGCCGGTTTTGATGTAACTAATTATTTACTTAACCTTGGCCATCGCAAGATTGGCTGCATCACCGGGCCAAACAATTTTTCGCCCAGCATCCAACGCCTTAACGGGTTTATCCGTGCTCACAAAGAATGGGGGATCCCTTACGATCCAGAACACATCACCAGCGGGAAGTTTACCCTTTCGAGCGGTTTCTCTGCCTTCGACTGGATCTGGCAGAATAATAGCAAACCAAGCGCGCTCTTCGTCTTCTCCGATATGATGGCGATTGGCGCGATCAACAACGCGATTACCAAGGGGCTGGATGTCCCCAAAGATATTTCTGTTGTCGGTTTCGATAATATTGAACTGGCAGAAGCTTTTGCTCCATCGATTACCACCTTCAATCAACCTATCGAAAAGATGGCTGAGACCATCGTTGAACTTTTAACTGATCGAATTAAACACAAATCAGCAAATAGACGAAGAATCGTTTTCCGCGGTTCTTTGATTATTCGCGAATCTACAACAAAATATTAGGAGAGATATGAATCGAATTAGTGTCATTGGCAGTTTGAACATGGACTTGGTCATCCAGACAGAGCGAGTGCCTTTGGCGGGCGAAACGATTTCCGGTCGTGATTTCAACCTGATTCCCGGTGGCAAAGGCGCCAATCAGGCGATTGCGGCAGCCAAAGCCGGAAGCCCAACATCTATGTTTGGCTGTGTTGGCGATGACGAATTTGGTGAAGTGCTGCTAAACTCACTGAAAGATGCCGGAGTTAACACCGTTAATGTGAGCAAAACTTCAAAAGTTCGCACCGGTGTTGCTTCAATTATTCTTGAAAGCTCTGGCGAAAACCGCATTATCATCATCAGTGGTGCCAACAATCTGGTAGACGCGGCTTATGTCGACAGCCACTGGGACGAAATCAAGCTATCCTCTTTGATCTTATTGCAACATGAAATCCCTTTGGAAACCTGTCATTACATTATTAAAAAAGCGCATGCTTCTTCGATTCCTGTCATGCTTAACCCCGCGCCATTCCATGAGATTCCAACTGATGTCCTGACAAAAGTCGATTATCTGGTTGTAAATGAAGTTGAGTTGCAAGGTATTGTGCCAGCCCAGGTCAGTTCAATCGAAGATGTCATCCGCGCAGGTAAAGAGATTAACCAAATGGGCGTAAAACAGGTACTTATCACACTGGGTGGGGATGGCGCCGTGCTGGTTAGCAATGAAGAAGTCATCCACCAACCAGCTTTTACCGTCAATGCGGTAGATACTACCGCAGCCGGAGATACTTTTGTGGGGTATTTCGCTTCGGCAATTATTAATGGCTTTGGTTTGAAACAAGCTTTGGTCAACTCCTGCGGCGCAGCCGCCTTGGCAGTTACCAAAGTTGGCGCTCAGTCGTCAATTCCATGCAACGATGACACGCAAAGTTTCGTGCAAAAATACACTACAGAAGGAGTACGATGAAGAAGAAAATCATTTTAGATGTTGATACCGGTTCAGATGATGCCATCGCGGTTATGCTGGCAGGGCTTTCTGAAGAGCTGGATCTGATCGGCGTTTCGACTGTCAATGGCAATCGCAACATCGATATCACGACAACAAACACCCTGCGCTTGGTGGACTATCTGGATCTTGATATCCCTGTTTATCGCGGATGTCACCTGCCCATGGTTGTTTCGCTTACCCCCAACCGCCGTAAGAACGTCCCATATATTGGTCCCGATAACAAGGAAGAAGATGTGCACGGCGATTATTTGCCTTTACCCGAAACCACCCGCAAAGAAGAAAAAGAACATGCTGTCTTTTGGCTGGCCCGTACCTTGACCGAAACGACTGAAAAAATCACGCTGGTCTTTGTCGGACCTCTCACCAATCTGGCAATGGCACTGCGCATCGCTCCCTCAATTGTGGAGAATATTGAAGAGATCGTCATCATGGGTGGTGGCTACGCGATCAACAACGTTACTGCTGGCGCGGAGTTCAACTTCTGGATTGATCCGGAAGCCGCCAAGATTGTTGCCGATTGCGGTGCGCCAATGCGGATTGTCCCACTAGATGCCACCCATGATGCTTACATCAGCTGGGAAGATTCTGAAGAAATGCTGGCAGAAAATTCAAAAGCATCCAAATTCTGCGGATTATTGATGCAGCAGAGAATCACTGGTTATAATTTATTCCAACCGCTCCCTATCCACAACACAGCTCCGATTCATGATGCGCTCGCAGTCGCGGCGTTGATTGACCCTGAGGTTTTGCAAGACTTACACGAAGTGAACATGGATGTTTGTGTATCCCATGGGATTGCTGATGGCTGGAGCCTGTTCGATTTCGAAAAACGAAATCGTGCCCGCAAACCCAACTGTACCGTTGCTTTAAGATCGGATCGTGAGCGTTTCGTCCGATTGCTAAAAGAAAATCTAAGAAAAAGTAAATAAGTAAAAAAGGAGAAAAGATGAAAACAAAGAATTTCCGTATTGTCATGATCATAGCCATGGTTCTCATGCTACTGGTCAGTGCCTGTGGCACAGCTAAGACCCCCGACACCCCCAGCGATGGTGATGCACCAGCGACTGAGGGCGCTTTGAAAAAAGTTGTATATGTAACGCCTGGTACACTCGGCGACAATGGCTTCACCGACTCTGTGAACGAAGGTTTGCAGCGAATCGCCAAAGAATATGGCGCAGAAGTTAGAGTTATCGAGAACGGTTTCGACTCTTCCAAATACGCTCAATCTGTAGAAGCCGCTTTCGCCTGGGGACCTGACGTACTCTTTACCGACGCCTACGGTATGGAAGACCTGATCAAGGACTACTCAACCCGTTATCCTGATGTCAAGGTCGTCAATCTCGACTTCGTCCTGCAAAATGATGCCAACACCATCAACAGCGTCACCTTTATTCAGGAAGAAGGCTCATTTATGGCTGGTGTTGTTGCCGCTTTGGTTACCACAAGCGATCTGCCTTATGCCAACCCCGCCAAAGTCGTTGGCGCTATGGGCGGTCAGGATATGTGGGTAATCCGCAGCTTCATGTACGGCTACGAACAGGGTGTGAGATTTATTGACCCTGAAATTGAGGTTGTTACCAACTTCGCTGGCACCTTCAGCGATCCCGTTACCGGCAAAACTGCCACCAAACAATTGTTTGCGCAGGATGCTGATATCGTCTTCCAGATTGCTGGTCTTACCGGCAGCGGTGCCCTTGAAGCAGCTTCAGAAGATGGCAAGTATGTGATCGGTGTTGACTCCAACCAGAACGGCACCTATCCCGGATACGTTGTTACCTCAATGGTCAAAGACCTCGGTGGAGCCGCCTTTGAAATCTACAAGATGATGGTCGAAGGAACAATCGAAGTGGGTAAAACCTACGAATTCCACTATGGCTATGCCGGTACTTACCTGGCTATTGATGATTTCACCAAGGCAATCCTCCCCGAAGAAATGTTGGCCAAGATCGATGAGATCGCCAAGAAGCTTGAAGCTGGCGAAATCATTGTCGAACGCTATCCCAAAGAATAAGGAATAAGATTCCCGCTATGGGAGGAAGTAATATGCAAGCCGAAAATAGTTTCATAAGAATGGAGAGTATTGTCAAGATATTTCCTCCCTCAAATGTCGCCCTAGACAATGTCAGTGTGGAAATTGAAGAAGGCAAAGTACACTCTTTTATCGGAGAAAATGGAGCCGGCAAATCGACCTTGATGAAAGTTCTCTTTGGGTTAGAGCCGGCAACTTCCGGACAAATCTACATTCACGGCGAAAAGGTGAATTTCCACTCACCAAACGACGCCGTTGCAAAAGGAATCGGCATGGTTCACCAGGAATTCATGCTGATTCCTTCCTATACTATTCTTGAAAATGTCATCCTCGGTTATGAGGATACAAACAAAATAGGATTATTGGATCTCAACCGTTCCCGCAAGAAGCTTCAGGCTTTGTGCGATCAAATGGGATTTGATGTCAACCTGGATGAGAAGGTGGAGAATTATCCTGTCGCTATCCAGCAAAAGGTTGAGATCATCAAGCAGCTTTACCGGGATGTTAACGTCCTTATTCTGGATGAGCCAACTGCAGTTCTGGCCCCTCAGGAAGCTGATGAGTTATTTAAGATGGTCGAAAGTCTCAAAGCAGAGGGCAAGACTATTCTCTTCATCAGCCATAAACTGGATGAGATTCTGCAAATTTCAGATACTGTTACTGTCATGCGCCAGGGTGAACACGTCTGGACGAAACCTAACGTTGGCCTGACCAAAACCGATCTTGCTGAGGCGATGGTAGGCCGCTCGGTCTTGTTCACCGTCGAAAAGACAAAGATCGAGCACGGTGAACCTGTTCTGGAACTTCAAAATATCAGCCTTAAGTCCGACAAAGTTGCCGGCAGAATGCTTTTGGATGACGTCAATCTGACCGTTCATGAAAAAGAAATTGTTGGCGTTGCTGGTGTAGAAGGCAATGGGCAATATGAACTCGTTCAGGTGGTCATCGGTAATCAGTTCCCAGATGAAGGAACAGTTTCGGTTTTGGGGTCCGACATTAGCAAGGACACGATTCGCAGCAGACGCGAGAGCATCTCATATATTTCTCAGGACCGTAAACTTGCCGGAAGTTCGCAGGACGATTCAATCCAGGACAATGCGTTTATGTCTCACCATTATTTGAACGATTCACTGGTGACAAAGAATAAGATACTGGATAAAGGCAAAATCGCATCGTTCACTGATGAGTTGATTAAAAAATACAATGTTGTCTGTGAAGGCCGCAAAGCTCCAATCAAATCGCTTTCCGGAGGAAACCAACAAAAAGTAATCGTGGGACGCGAGTTTGGGCTAGAGCATCCACTTTTGGTGTTGGATCAACCGGTGCGCGGTTTGGATGTGGGCTCGATCGAGTACATTCACAGCCGCATCATTGAGCAGCGTGACGCAGGCGCAGCAGTGTTACTCGTTTCCGCAGATCTGGATGAGCTGTTTAGCTTGTCTGACCGCATTATCGTGATGTACAAGGGCAAGATCGTCGCGGAGCGTATTCCCGAGGATACGACCAGAAATGAGATTGGTGGTTATATGCTCGGATCGATCGGAGATTCCCAATGAAGAAAACAGTCGTTGTAATTTTAGGTGTTTTGCTGGCATTTATCGTCGGTGCGATCCTCCTGTCAGCTCAGGGGTATCACCCGATCGAAAGCTATATCTCAATGTTTAAAAACAGTTTGCTGACTAAAATTGCTCTGGGTAACACCTTAGCCCGCATGGCAATCTTTATCATGCTTGGCTTGGCAGCTTACTTCGGTTTCAATTCCGGTGTCAGCAACCTGGGTTTGTTTGGTCAGCTTCTGATGGGCGCGCTTGTGGCAACTTTGATTGGTCAACACTTGAATGCCAGCCCTGTCATTGCGATTCCATTAATGCTGATTGCTGCGGCGATTGCTGGTGGTATTTATGCGGGTATTGCCGCTCTCTTTAGGCTCGGCTTTGGGATGAACGAATTTATCACCACGCTGATGATGAACTTTATCGCTAAGTACCTGATAGCTTATCTGGTTACCAACCCGATGCGCGATCCCAACAGCCAGTGGCCGATGTCGCGACCAATCCTACAGTCAAACGTGTTTAGCAGAATCGGTGATATTGATATGACCGTTTTTCTCGCGATTCTGATTTTTATCATCGTATTCCTGTACTGGAACTTTACCCGCAGAGGATACGAATTCCGTCTAACCGGTGCAAACAACCTTTTTGCCAGATTGGGCGGTTGTGAAGTAAACAAAAACTTCTTCTCATCGATGGTTATCAGCGGTGTCTTGGCTGGTATCGCGGGTGCTTTCCTGATCATGGGCAGCACACAGCAGAACAAGCTTATCCCCAATCTGGGTGAAACCAATGCCAGTGACGGTTTGATGATCGCCATTATTTCGGGACAGAGCATGCCTAGCGTGTTATTCTTCTCGCTCTTCTTTGGCATCATTCAGACTGGCTCAGTTGGTATGCAGATGGATACCAATGTACCGAGTGAGTTTACCGTCATGTTACAGGCAATTATGGTCTTGTTCGTGGTTGCCTTCAGAGATTATTCTGAGCTGTTTATCAATCTGATAAAAGCTCGATCAAAATCCAGAAAGTTGAGGACAGAAGAATCATGAACCTGTTTGTTGAAATTCTCAGATCATCACTTGCTTCGGCAATTCCTGTGCTATTGGTGGCACTGGGTGGAGCATATAGTTTCCATGCCAACGTATTCAACATTGCCATGGAAGGCATGATGCTTACCTCAGCTTTTACAGCCGTGGCAATCTCGTATGCCACTGGTTCCTGGGTATGGGGCCTGGTTGGTGGGGTCGCTGGCAGCCTGGTGATTACGCTAATTTTCTCCTTCTTTATCCTAAAGTTAAAGACAGGCGAATTTATCACTGGTATCGCGCTGAACCTGTTCACCACTGGAGCAACGACCTACCTGCTGCGCCAAATCTTTAATGTCAAAGGAGCTCTGATTAGCCCGAAGATCGTACCGCTGCCGCGTATTGATATCCCCCTAATCAAAGATATTCCGGTTTTGGGCACGATTCTCAGCGGTCAAAACATTTTGGTGTATATCTCACTGATCATTGTTGTCCCGTTAGTCTTCTACCAAATCTATCGCTCTCGAATGGGTTTGCGACTGCGGGCAACCGGTTTTGACTCCAGAGCTGTTGATTCGGTCGGTATTAAATCTGACCCGATCAAGTTCCAGTCGCTGTTGATCTGCGGTTTGTTGTGTGGCTTGGGTGGAACAGCACTCTCGCTGGGCTATATGAGCCTGTTCACAGAGAATATGGCCGCTGGTCGCGGTTGGATCGCGTTGGCGATCATCATTCTGACTCAGGGTCAGCCAATTGGCATCCTCTTACTCTCGATCTTGTTCGGTGTCTTTGAGGGTGTCGGTTTGAGCTTGCAGAATGTTGGCATACCAAGCCAGTTTACCGCGATGCTGCCTTATATCTCGACAATTGTTGCTCTGTTTATCTTCTCCAGACAACAGAAGAAGAAAAAGAGCCTCGCGGCAGATCTTTAATACTTAGCGTTTCTTCTGATTTAGTTGTACTTCAGAATCCGTAAAAAACTGGCTGTGTTTGAGACACGGCCAGTTTTTGTTATATAGCTTTTGGGAATTGCTCTTAAGCAAGCTGCCGAACGCGGAAGAAAAGTTTGGTTCATCGAGCGGGTCCCATCGAATCAATTTCTGTGGGTTTGGGGTTCATTCCTGGTTTCTGAGTATTCAAGCGGATATTTGCCTTAATTGAGCAAGTGAAAAGAGGACAAGGAAGCGGACAATTATGGTATGATTCTGACAGGAGTTATATGGAAATTTCGAGCGCATTGACACAATTCAGGCAGATGAAATATGGCTTATTCATCCATTTTGGCTTGTATTCACTTCTCGGCGGAGAATGGCAAGGGCAAATAACGCCTGGTCTGGCAGAGTGGATTCAAAATGACCTGAATATCCCTGTTGATGAGTACGCCCGGTTGGCAAAGCGATTTGACCCAAAGCATTTTGACGCCCGCCATATTGCCAGCAAAGCTAAACAGTGGGGCATGAAATACCTTTGCTTTACCGCCAAGCATCATGACGGTTTCGCGCTTTTTAACACACAAGTTTCAGATTTTAATAGCGTAAAAGCCAGTCCATGCCAGCGCGATTTTGTCGCCGAACTCGCCGATGCCTGTCGCCAGGAAGGACTCAAGTTTTGCCTTTATTATTCGCAGGCACAAGACTGGCATCACGCGGGCGGTTACCGCGCTTACCATCACGTTGAAGGGCAAAACGACGCGCAAGCTTTTGAAGCCTACTTTGAATCCATTTGCCTGCCCCAGGTGCGTGAGCTTTTGGGTCATTACGGCGAGATTGGCATGCTTTGGTTCGACACACCTATGGGCATGACTCTCAAACAGAGTCAAAAACTGGTCGCGCTGGTGAAGTCACTCCAGGCAGACTGCCTGATTAACGGGCGCATTGGGCATGGGCTGGGCGATTATCTCAGCATGGCAGATAATCGCATTCCGCGCGGAGCAATTAAAAGCGCCTGGGAAGTGCCAGTTACATTAAACCAGTCCTGGGGCTATAAAGCGTCGGACGAAGCCTGGACAAACCCAGCGGACTTAATCAATAAGTGGCTAAAAATCATCAGTCGTAGCGGAAACATTTTGCTGAACGTCGGCCCACGTGGCGACGGGAGCCTGCCCGAAGATTCAACGACAATCCTGGACACCATCGGTGCTTTTCTGACAAGAAACGCCGAAGCTTTTTATCATACTCTGCCCACGCCAGAGTATGTGTTTGAACTTGATGGCGTCTATTTCACGCACAAGCCGGGCCTGTTGTATATCACCGTCCTGGAACCTAAAAAGTGGACAGGCAAATGGCTTTCCTTGTACCACATGAGGTCCATCGCCACCCAAGCCAGTTTTCTGGCCAGCGGTGACACCCTGGAATTGCGCGTTGGCAAAGACCTTGAAGGCTTCGGGCACTGGGCTATCCGCTTACCTGAAACCCTTTATGCTGAAGATAAGCTGGGCTGGGTGATTAAGGTAACGCTTGAAAGCGAAAACTTTGAAGTAGAAGCCCTGGAATAGTGCCCCTTGCAAACAAGAACACATACAGAGTGCGTGTTTTCTGAATAAAACAAAGGTATAAGCCAGTTTCGTGATTATGCCTTTAATCAGCCTTGGCAGTGGTAGAATTGCTTTGCAAGAAATAATAAAAGGAAGTACAAAAAATGAGCAGATATGTTGTAATCACCAGTGATAAGAAAAAGATAACAGCCTTGTTACTGTGCATATTTCTTGGCGTCTTTGGCGCGCATCAGTTTTATGTTGGCAAGATTGGCAAAGGTTTGTTGTATTTATTTACTGTTGGTCTCTTTGGAATCGGCTGGATTGTGGATATCATCAAAATCCTGACCGGCAGCTTTAGAGATAACGTTGGCGCGCCACTCAGGCAGTAAACACAACTCTGCTTTGCAACATTTTAGACTCAATAACAAAATAAAAATCAGAAAGAAAACATCATGCTTGATATCAAATTAATCCGTGAAAACCCAGAAATCGTGCGCGAAGCACTGCAAAAACGACACATGGAGATTGAAGTCGTTGATGAAGTCATTGCGCTGGACGAACGCCGCCGCGCCATCATCCTGGACGTTGAAGGCAAAAAAGCAGAACGCAACATTGCCAGCAAAGAAATTGGCAAGATGAAAGACAAGGAAGCCCGCGAAGCGAAAATCGCCGCGACACGCGAACTTGGTGACGAAATCGCGCGCCTTGATGAAGAACTGAAAGGGGTTGAAGAAGCGCTTTACGCCGCTGTGGCGGGCATTCCCAACATCCCCGATGCCAGCGTGCCCTATGGCGCGGACGATAAAGAAAACGTCGTTTTGCAACAGTTTGGCGAGAAAAAGGTCTTTGATTTTGAACCCAAGCCCCACTGGGATTTGGGCCCCGACTTGGGCATCATCGACTTTGAAGCCGGCGTAAAACTGGCGGGGTCGCGTTTTTATGTGCTTAAAGGTGCCGGGGCTAGGCTCGAGCGCGCGCTTATCTTCTGGATGCTGGATTTACATCTGCGCCGCGGTTACAAGGAAATTTACACGCCCTGGATGGTTCGCGGGGAAGTTATGTTCGCTTCTGGGCAACTTCCTAAGTTTGAAGCAAACTTATATCACGATCACGAAGAAAACTTTTGGTGGGTACCCACCGCCGAAGTGCCTTTGACCGGCATGATGATGGATACCATCCTGGATGAAGCAGACTTACCGATGAACCTGACCGCTTACAGTGCTTGCTTCAGACGCGAAAAGATGAGCGCCGGACGCGACGTGCGTGGTATTAAACGCGGGCACCAGTTTGACAAGGTCGAACTTTACAAATACTGCACGCCGGAAAACGCTGAAATTGAATTTGAAAACATGCTGGCAGACGCCACCGAAGTCTGCAAACAACTCGGTTTAACCTACCGCACCATGCAACAGTGCACGGGCGACCTGGGCTTTAACGCGCACAAAACAGTTGACGTTGAAGTTTGGGCGCCGGGTTGTGGCGAGTGGCTTGAAGTGTCTTCGGTGTCGAACGTGGGACAGTTCCAGGCGCGTCGGGCGGCGATTAAGTACCGCGCGGCAGATGGCAGTGGCACACAATTTGTGAACACTCTCAACGGCTCCGGCCTGGGCTTGCCACGCACCTTGATTGCGGTACTTGAGCAATATCAACAGGCTGATGGCAGCATTGTGGTTCCGGAAGTGTTGTTACCCTTCATGGGTGGTATTGAGCGCATAGAATCAGGAATGTAGCTTGAGACATTCGAAATTAATGCGAAATACTTGACCACAAACGCCATTTGAGAGTATACTCTTTTCACTCGCCGAAGTGGCGGAATAGGCAGACGCGCGCGACTCAAAATCGCGTACCTACGGGTATGTGGGTTCGATTCCCACCTTCGGCATTCCACGCAAGCAAACTTGCGTGGTTTTCTTTTAAATCATTAGAAAGCTAACAAAGCATCCACAGACATCAATTATCTACTGGCACTATGCTAAAATAATCTCATCAAGATTCTGATAAAAAGAGGTGCACCATGGAAAGCAAGCAAGAAAGAGCCACAAAACATTACCTTATCATCGGTGGAGGTATCGCAGGCATAGCAACTGCAGAAACCATCGCCAAAAATGAACCAGGCGCCAAAATCACCGTGGTCTGCGAAGAAACGCTTCTGCCCTATTTCCGCATCAACCTGACCATGTACCTGGCTGGCAACATGGAAGCCAAGCGCCTTACCATGCACCCCGCGGAATGGTACACCGACAGAAATATCAATCTCTTGCTGAATACTGTTGCCGAGCGCGTTGACCCGCAAAAGCGAACCGTTCACTTGCGCGATGGCAGCCAACTGGCATATGACACACTCATTTTAGCAAATGGTGCATCACCTTTTGTGCCCCCCATCAAAGGTGTGGAACTTGATGGCGTAAAAACCCTGCGCACAATTGCCGACGCGGACGCCATCCTGGAAGCAAGCCAACACGCCGCGAAAGTGGTTTGCATCGGTGGTGGACTGCTTGGGCTTGAAGTTGCCGGCGCGATTGCCGAAAGCGGTGGCGAGGTTGTGGTGCTTGAGGCACAACCCTGGTTATTGCCCCGTCAGTTGGACGAACGCGCCAGCCAGCATTTGCAGCGTCGCATTGAAGCCCAAAACGTGCGTGTTTTGCTGAATGTGCAAACCGAGGCGATTCTTGGCGACGGGCGCGTTGAAAAAGTGCGCCTGGCTGATGGGCGGGAACTGCCGGCAGATTTGGTGGTCATCAGCGCGGGCGTCAGGCCTAATCTCAGTTTGGCGCTTAGCGCGGGCCTAAAAACCAACCGTGGCATTGTGGTGGATAGCGCCATGCGCACGTCCGTTGAAAACATTTTGGCAGTGGGCGATGTGTGTGAATGTAACGGCAAAGTTTACGGGCAGTGGATTCCCGCCAACACACAAGGCAAAATCGCCGGCCTGACCGCAACAGGCAAAGACAGCACATTTGAAGACTGGAGCCCCGCGGCACTCTTGAAAGTAATGGGCTTTAATCTCTTTAGCATCGGAAAAATCGCTCCGACCGAGCCAGATGAATTTGTGATTGCCGGCGAAAAAGAGGGTAATTATTACAGTATTTTGTTTGGCCAGGGAAAAGTACTTGGCGCGAGCTTGATTGGCGATACGGCACCATCCAGAATAATCAAACGCGCGCTTGAAAACGGGGATGATTTTTCAGATAAAGTTCAAGCTGAAACCAGCTTACAAGAGATGTTGCTCTTGTTTAGCTAGTTCCAGCTTGATGAATTCAAGTCTTAGGGATTAGTCCAAATCCCAAAGGTGAATATCTCGGAAGATTGTTTTCTCGTTATTGCGCGCCATTGTGTTGTATTCTATCCACAAACTGATATCGCCGTAATTTGCTCGGCTGCTAAGGTCTAAGTCGCTAATAAAAACACCGTTGATATAGAAAGAACCTTTGTGCCCTTTTGAAATGAGTGTAATCGTGTTTGAGCCACCTTCCGAGAGATCAAGTGCGTTAATTGTAGCAGTCCAACTCCTGACCGTACTCCAATACCCCCCTGAACCACCAACATAAGAGAGTTCCCAGTATTTGGGTACTTCCACAAAAAGACGCAACTGGTCATTAGCAGCTTTTGAGCGGAACAGAATGCCCATTTCCCAATAATCATTTACCCTTACATCAATCGGGTTGTCAAAGGTTACGGTAAGCACAAAGTTTTTGATGTCACCTGCTACCCAAACAGTCTCCAGCCATTTGTCGTGAATATAAACCTCTTCCAGGTAAGTTGGAGCATCGACTTTTGTGGCATTTTCAACGAGCGGACGAACATCTTCAGGAAGAAGCGCTAAAACCGATTGCTCTTGCGCGGCTTGGGCACTTGCGGTTTGTTCTATATAATACGCTTCCTGGGTTTGGGTTGCTTGTGTTTGCGCTTCCAGAGCTTCCTGGGTACGGACCGCTTGCGTTTGAGCGCTTTCTATTTCTTGAGCAAAAGCTGTGGCAGTGCGCGCAGGATCGTTAATCGTCGTAAGTAAAGCTTCTTCTGTTTGCCATATATTCTCCTGACCATGTATGTCAGTTTCTAACGCAGAGTGAATAGCTGTGGCGGTTTGGAGCAAATCAGTCGATTTGCCCTTAATTTTTCGAATATATGAGATGAGAAGAATGGTGCTTACAATACAAATTACAGCTACTACCGCAATGACGACAATCAACCAAACATTGCTTTTCTTTTTGGGCGCAGGCGGTTGGTAAGTAGCTTGTGGATAACTATAACCTGCTTGTTGCGCTCCGGTGTAATATGTGCCTTGTTGCTGAGTTTGAGATGCAGCCTGGGGCATCTTGGCGCCACATACCGGACAAAAATTATGGTCTGGGGTACATTGACTTTTACAGTTAGGACAAATTATCATTTTTGCCTCCTTAATACAAGATGATAATTAGCTAAATTATACATCTAAAGTACAGAAATTTTTGTTTTTATACCCACAAATCGCGTTTAAAAGAAAAAATAAAAAGAATGCATTACACTTAAGCAAAATGACCTTTCCTGGAGGAAAAGATGAGTAAAACAGCTTTAATTACCGGCGCGACGGGTGGACTTGGCGAGATTTTTGCCGAACTATTTGCTGCCGATGGCATTGATTTGGTTTTGACCGCACGCAATCTGCCCAAGATGGAGGAAATAGCTGAGCGAATTCGCACAAAGTATGATGTAAAGGTGGAGCTTATCCCCCAGGATTTAAGCGTTGAAACCAGCGCGGAGATTCTGTATGAAGATTTAAGTTCGCGTGGGTTTGAGATTAATTTTCTCGTCAACAACGCGGGTTTCGGTGATTTTGGGCGCTTAATCGATATCGACTGGCGACGCGAGCGCGACTTAATCGGCGTCAATCTTATCGCGCCTGTCCGCCTGACCCAGCTTTTTGCAAAGGACATGGTCGCGCGTGGCTGTGGACGGGTTTTGAACGTCGCCTCGATCGCCGCCTGGACGCCCGGTCCCTATATGAACGGTTATTTCGCGTCAAAAGCATATGTGTACTCGTTTTCGCAATCCGTGCATCAGGAACTAAAGGGAACCGGCATCACTGTAACAGCTTTGTGTCCCGGACCAACCCAAACCGGTTTTGAGAAAAATGCCGAAATGAAGAACTCCAACATGTTCAAAGCTCTAAAAGTCATGGACGCGCGCTTTGTGGCCAAGGTGGGCTATCGCGACATGATGAAAGGCAAGCCCATCTCCGTGCCGGACTGGTATTACAAGGTCTATAAATTCATCTTGCGTTTCGCGCCGGAATGCCTCGCCCGTCGCATCGCCGCCTGGGTCACCGCGGGGAAGTAATATTGTGAAAGCAAAAAACTCATTTGCGAAAAAGTAGCGGGGTTATTCATAGCAACTGTTACAACAATTTATAACGAAATATTATAGTATAGAAAACAAAACCAACCATTCAGGCTGGTTTTGTCAGTAGCGGGGAGCGGATTCGAACCACTGACCTCCGGGTTATGAGCCCGACGAGCTACCTCTGCTCTACCCCGCAATGAACTCCTAGTATAATGTCTCGGAACCTTAAAGTCAAGTTTTCGGTATTTCTTGTTGTAAAGGGGCCAGCACATCATATACACTTTAGCATCTTAAGTTTTTAATATCAGTAAAATCCTTAAACAAAAGCATTGCGCGAAACCCCTGATCCTAACAAACAGATGCAGAAAGCTTGTGCTATGACGTCCCATGAGCCTAAAATTACCCGTACTTTTCGCGTTGATCGGATTTAACGTTACAATAGTATCGTTAAGATATTTACTTATCGGAGGTTGTTATGGAGCCATTACTCTTAATCGCTATTGCAATCGTGTTGGTGCTGTTGATTATCGTGGCTATCGCCCTGATGCGTGCCGCGCAGTTTCCCATCAACATCGAAGAGCCCGCCGAAATGGCGTTGCCTAAAGTTGATGGTGAGCAGGTTGCCAAACATTTGGGGCTTGCCATTCAGCATAAGACCATCAGCGATCCAGACCCCAGCAAAACTGATCCGCAACCCTTTATCGGATTGCATAATCTGCTGCACACGCTTTATCCAGCCGTGTTTGAGCATCTCCACGAAGAGCTCGTCAACCAGCATTCCATCCTGCTGACCTGGAAAGGCAACGACCCCACGCTGGACCCCATCCTATTCGCCGCGCATTTGGACGTGGTGCCCGCCGAAGAAGGCGAGGACTCGCCCTGGACCTACCCGGCCTTTAGTGGCGCGCTCGCCGAGGGCTACGTGTGGGGACGTGGCGCGCTGGACACCAAATGCACCGTAATCGGCATTTTGGAAGCGGTGAACAATCTTCTGCGCGAAGGATTTAAACCGGAACGCACGGTTTATCTCGCCTTTGGGCACGACGAAGAAGTTTCCGGCACTTATGGAGCCAAAGTTATCGCGAAACTTTTGGAAGAGCGTGGCATTCAACTCGCCTTTTTACTCGACGAAGGTGGTTATATCAGCACGGGTTTCCTGCCGGGCGTCAACGTGCCCGTTGGACTAATCGGTGTGGCTGAAAAAGGGCATGTAACGCTCAAACTGCGCGCGGAAGTGAAAGGTGGCCACAGCGCCTACCCACCCAAAGACACCGCCATCGGCGCGCTGAGCCTGGCCATCGCCGCGCTTGAAGCTAATCCCTTCCCGCAAAGCCTGGACATGGTTGAATTTATGATGAGTTTCGTGGGTAAGCAACTGCCCTTTGGTCTGCGCTTGGCACTCGCCAACCCCTGGCTCTTTGGCAACGCGATAAAGCGAAAAGCCAGCACTAACCGCCATCTGAACGCGATCACCCGCACGACACTCTCGCCGACCATTATTCACGCCGGCGATGCCGAGAATGTCCTGCCATCGGTGGCGGAGGCCATCATCAACATTCGCATTATGCCCGGCGAAACGCTGGTAAGCACCTATGAATATGTGCGCGATTTGGTTGCCGATGATGTGGTTAGCGTGTTGCCCGCCTATGGCGATCAGCTTATGGGCGACCACAGCTGGGACCCTGTGGAAGTTTCGGACATTGATTCGCCACATTTTCACATTCTGTATCAGCTCATCCGCGCTGCTTTCCCCGGCGCGCAAGCCACGCCTATTCTCATGCCTGGCGCGACCGACGCGCGGCATTATCGCAACGTGTGCAAGCGCACTTTCCGCTTTACGCCAATCATGGTTGGCCCGGAAGAATCCAACCGCACACACGGCGTTGACGAACGCCTTTCGTTTGAAAATGCCGGCCGAATGGTGGCGTTCTTCCAGCTGCTTATCCAAAACATGAGCGCTTTGAGCGCCGAAGACGAACTGGCACATAGCGCCCCTGATGATGTGCTGGAAGAAACTTTTGAACAGAAAGCTATTCGGGAGATGAACGAGGCCTTGCCCACACGTCCGATGCGCCAGACACCCCCCGCCGCTGCTGTTTTCGAACCCGCGGAACCTGAACACGTTGATGACGACACGGATACGGACCTGGATGTCAGCTTTGATGATACTTTTGACGACACTTTTGACGACACTTTTGATGATGACGCCCCATTGAAAACAAGACCACTGAAGAAAGACTAAACTTTATGCCCAAAGCTAAGAATAACAACAAATATCTCGCCATCGTGCTTGTTTTGGCAGTTGTCTTTTTCGCCACCATTGTACTGATGGAGTGTATTTTACTGCGTGGGATTAAATCGGGCCAGTTTCTAAGCCAGGAGCCACCAGGACTTGCGGAAAACCTGCCAGACCAGTCCCCGCAAGCCAGCCCAAGCCCTGTACCAGCAAGCGCTGAACCCGAGGAAAGCGAGCCCACACCCGAAGCAACCGTTACCCCCACGCCTGAACCAACATCCGAGCCAGCGCCATCGGTCACACTTGAACCCGAAATAGCGCAAATGATGGACCAAATTGAAGAACAAATTAGCGAAGTGCGCCTTTTGGAGATGAGCGAAAGAATCCCGCGCAAGGTCTATAGCCGAGACGAACTGAGAGAATTCGTGCGCGAAGAAATGCTTGAAGACCTTGATGAAGAGGCCGAATCAAATAACGTGCGCTTTTATAACCTTTTGGGACTTTTGCCCGAGGGGCTTGAAATGAAGACCTTGCTTGAGGATCTTTATTCAGAGCAAATCGCGGGCTTTTACACAATTGAAGATCGCGAAATGGTCGTTGTGGCAGGCGATGAATTTGGCATCAGCGAACGCCTCACCTACGCCCATGAATACGTTCACGCCTTGCAATATGCCAACTTTGACATCGAAAACGGACTTGGCTACAACGAAGATGATTGCCAGGAAGACTCCGAGCGTTGTCTCGCCATTCAAGCCTTGATTGAAGGTGACGCCAACTTAAGCCAGTTCCTGTGGTTTGAAAACCATGCCACACGCGCGGATATCATGGAACTCATTCTCAGTTTCGAAGAGACCGAAAGCCATGTTTTGGACTCCGCGCCAGCTTATCTGACCACATCCATGATGTTCCCTTATGAACAAGGCACCGCTTTTGTTCAGTACCTTTATAGCATAAACGGCTTTGACACCATCAACGAAGCATTCACCACCACACCACCCGTCAGCGCGGAGCAAATCATGTTCCCCGAGCGCTATCCCGATGACCTGCCCGTCAAGGTCGACTTGCCCGACGTTTTGGCCGCGCTGGGCGAGGACTGGGAAATCGACCACGATGGCGTTGTGGGCGCCTGGGACAGTTATTTGATGCTCAGCAAAGGCTACGATGAGCGCTTTCAAATCGACGAAGATGTCGCCCTGGCCGCCGTTGAGGGCTGGGGCGGTGACGCCTACGCCCTTTTGAAAAACGAAAGCCAGGACGAATTTCTCTTTATCATGAACACGACCTGGGATACAGAAGAAGACCAGCGGGAAGCCTGGAACGCTTTTTCAGCGATGCTCAAGCTCCGGTTTGGCAGTCCAGGTTATGACGGTTTATTCAGCAAAGATGGCACCTTCGCGCGCCTTTTCAAAACCGATGAAAAGGGTTTTGTGCTCATCCTGTCTGAAACGCTTGAAGGCCTTGTGTCGCTTTATGATTTCCTGAGTGAGTAAAAAACATGCCCGATAAACCAGTTTTCAAATCCAGCCTTGACCGCGAAAAAATAAAGGCTTTGCTCTTTGATATCGACGGCACGCTTTCAGACAGCGATGACGAAATGGTGGCTTCTATTTACGCGCGCATGGCGTGGCTTAGCCCGCCTTTCCAAGAGATACGCCTGCACAAATTCGCCCGCCAGCTGGTGCGTTTTTTTCAGGCCCCTGCCAACCGCTTTTTGGCGTTTCTGGACCATATTGGCGTCGACAGCCACCTGGCACGGTTTTTAGACCACCGCGCGCGAAAAAAGAAAGCCGTTCCTGAAGATTTCCCGGTCATCCCTGGCGTGCGCCCCATGCTGGATGCCCTGCACAAGCGCTATCCCTTTGCGGTTGTTTCCGCGCGGAACAGTGTGACTGTGGAGAAGTTTTTGCGCGTGAACGATTTGCACAGCTATTTCGACATTGTTATCAGTTCGCAGACCTGCGAGAAAACCAAGCCTTTCCCGGAGCCGCTGCTATTCGCCGCGTCGGAACTGGGTGTGCCCATCGAAAACTGCCTGATGATCGGCGACACGCTAACCGATGTCCGCGCTGCTTTGGCTGCCGGAGCACAGTCGCTTTCTGTTCTGTGTGGCTTCGGCACCGAAAAAGAGTTGCGCAAAAGTGGCACGCATCATATTCTGCATAGCACCAGCGAACTGGCGGCCTTACTCAACGAACAAAATATTAGCGAGTAGATATCTTCCCGAGGTTTTCCCGGGAAATTAAACGAATAACGGGGAAGAGAGAACAGACTAAACCCTGTCCTGATATTCGGGTAGTATTTCCCCGCCAGGACCTTGCCAGTCAAGCGTTGCCATTGGTTTATACAAGAGCATGACAATGGCAAGCACAACACAAGCTATACCACCGATAATGAACCAGGCGGAAATGCCCAGCCATTCGGCGATTGGCGCGGCAATCAGCAAGCCGATCGGCACTGTGGCTTGAACAAGCGAACCCATCACCGTAAACACGCGCCCCTGTAATTCTGACGGGATTTTATCTTGAAAAAGCGCGCTAAGTGGCCCGTTGGCAAACACGTTGGCGATACCAAAAAACGCTATGAGAAAAATAGCTACGGTATATCCCTGGGCAGGAAGGAAGCCAAATGCAAGCATGCAAAGACCCATCGAAAAAATACCCATTACAATGGTCAATATCTTGCGTTTAAAGCCACCCCATACGCTTAGAGCCAGTCCACCTAAAATCGAGCCCACGCCCAAAGCGGAATAGAGAAATGCCAGTCCGTCTGAGCCTTTCTGAAAAAACTGGTCAACATGCAGCGGCAAAAGGCTGAAGGATGGCGTGGCGGCCATGTTAATCAGCGTCCCACCAATCATGGCGGCAAAAATACCCCTCCAGCTGATAACATAGGCGAAGCCGTCTTTGACATCGGTCAAGACTGTTTTGATGCTCGTGGCTACCTTTTCCGATTTCTGCTTGGGAGGTTGCGGGATTTTAACTGCAAACAATAAAAGAATAGCCATCGCTGCGGTGACAATATCAACTGCCACCACCGCCTGAATGGGTAACAAAGACATCAACAACGCGCCTAAAGGTGGTGACACAATGGTGATAATGCCGTCCACAGCATGCGAAACACCGGCCAATCGGGTGTAATGCTCTCTGGGAACCATCAGCGTAATCGAAGCACTCATCGCGGGACCCTGGAAAATCGCCCCCACGGAACGAATGAAGAGAATAGCGTAAACATGCCAGATTTGGATTTTTCCGATAGCAAACAATATGGCCAACAAGAGCGTTGCCAAAGCGATGACACCATCGGAGATAATCATGGTTAGTTTTCTGTTCCAGCGGTCTACCAACGCGCCAGCGAACGGACCTAAGATAACACGGGGCAAGACACCCGTGATAGTCGCCATGAGAAGCGTAATCGCCGAACCGGTTTCTTTGGTAATAAACCAAATTAGCGCGAAATGCACCAAGCCTGAGCCGAGCATGGAAAGGATCTGCCCCACCCCCATCGGCAGGTAGTTATTAAGCCATTTTTCTGGCAGTTCGGGTTGGGCATTTGGCGTAATAATTGGTTCAGTGGCCACTGATGGCTGCTCTAAAGTGGTATTTGAATCTTGGATCATAAGCTCTCGTTTCTAAACGATGGCTATTATACAGCAAAGTCAACACGAATTGATACTTCCTTGGAAATGTTGTACTTTTTTACGTGCATTTGTTCAAAAACAATTTCTGTATAAACTGTCATTTCTTCAAAATTAATTCAGCACATTATTGTCATTTGTTCAATATTTTAAGTGCCCTAAAAGCGCATTTCTTCAACCTTTTCTGTTATTTGCTTTCAGAACATTCATTTTTTACAATTCCACATAAAATCATTAATCATTGTAAAATAAGATATCATCTCATCTGGACGGTTGCTATGAAAAGAAAAGAATTTCGCAAAGAACACCAAAAGAAACACCCCTATCCACGATTTCGCACCCGCCGTGCCATCTTGCGAAACGGCATCGCATTTCTGGCTTCAATTTTGCTGAATTATAAAGTTGAAGGCCAGGAAAACCTGCCCGAAAAGGGCCCATTGCTCATTGTTAACAACCATTTCCACTTTTTAGACACCATCAGCCCCATTCATAGCACCAAATATCCTTTGGAGTTCATCGGGGACCATGTTATGCCCAACGCGCCAGTCGCCCTGAGGGTTTTGCCAAGGTTGTGGCGAACGCTTGAAATTCAGCAAGGCACCGCCAACCTGGAAGCTATTCGTGCCGCGGAGGCCATTTTGGCACAGGATGGCATTTTGGCGATTATGCCCGAAGGTCATGTGCACAAACCGCCCCTGCGTGAAGCCTTACCCGGCGCGGCCTTTTTAGCACTTCGCCTGGGCGTGCCCATTTTAGCCATCGGCACCTATAGCGAAGATAACTGGGATATTTTTGGCACCATACGCAACAAAAAACGCAAAGCGCGCGTCATTTCCAAAATCGGCAAAGTTTTTGGCCCGCTAAAAATCGCTGACGGTGGCAACCGCCCCTCCAGAGATGATGTCAACCGCGCCCGGCACGAAATCATGAGCCAAATCGCTGCCCTCTTACCGCCGGAAGTGCGCGGAGAATTTGGCTAAGATCTCTCATTTGCTGGCTTGATATTAACGCGCTTTATACATTGATTTGCTATTATGAACATGATAATAGCTTGAATTAGCAATGGAATTAATATGGAATATAAAGATTACTACAAAACTTTAGGTGTTTCTAAAACCGCAACTGACGATGAGATAAAAAAGGCTTATCGTGATTTGGCGCGCAAATATCACCCCGACGTGAATAAAGACCCTAAAGCCGAAGAGATGTTTAAAGAAGTCAACGAAGCCTACCAGGTGCTTTCAGACAGCGAAAAACGCCAGAAATACGACAATTTAGGCTCGGAATGGCAACAATACCAACGCGCGGGCGGTCAGCCGGGTGGCTTTGACTGGGGACGCTGGCAACAACAACCCGGACAAGGCGGCGGTTACCGCACGATGACACCCGAAGAGTTTCAGGAAATTTTTGGCGGCATGGGTATGCCCGGTGGTATGGGCAGTTTTAGCGGAATGGGTGGCTTTTCTGACTTTTTCACTTCGCTATTCGGCGGAGGTTTTAGTGGTGGGTTTAGTCCGGGCACAGAGACCAGCTATTCACAAGGTGGTCGCAGCTACCGTACACAAGCACCCGCCCGACGTGATGTTGAACATGAAACTGAAATCACCCTTGAAGAAGCCTACCGTGGCACGCAACGCAGCCTTAGGTTCTCTGATGGGCGCATGATTAATGCCAGCATCCCTGCCGGCGTAGATACCGGTTCAAAAGTACGCCTGAGTGGTCAAGCCGATGGCGCGGACCTGTATTTGCTCATCAAAGTGCTCCCGCACAAAGTTTTTACCCGCAAAGGAAATAATTTGCTGTTGACAATTCCGGTAGATTTTTATACTGCCGCGCTGGGCGGTGAGGTGACGGTACCCACGATGGAGAAACCCGTTAAACTCAACATTCCATCGGGGACCGATAGCGGGAAAACTTTTCGGCTCAAGGGCTTAGGCATGCCTTCCTTGCGCAAGTCAGATCAAAAAGGCGATATCCTGGCCAAAGTGCAAATACACTTGCCCAAACCACTTAGCCAGGCAGAGAAAAGCAAGCTCCAGGCCCTGCGCGATGAGTATCACAACTAAGGTCAGCGGAGCACTTAAAGTATAAAACCAGCTTTGTTACAGAGAAAGTACACGAAACCTGTCAGATATAACTGACAGGTTTCTTATTTTCTGATTTTTGTCAGTTATATCTGACACTTTCTTGATTTTTTTCATTTTGTCAGTTATAACTGACACAAGCGAGGTGTGTCATGATTATCCGAGAGAACTATCTAAAAAAAATCGAACCATTTATTGACAAACCGATTATAAAAGTGCTTACTGGATTGCGCAGAAGCGGAAAGTCTGTTTTGCTTGAACAAATCCAGGACCGCCTTATCATGCAAGGTATTGCGCCCTCTCAAATCTTCACGCTCAACTTTGAATCCGCAAAAGCCATGCATATCCGCGACGATCAGGACTTAATCCACGAACTTCAAAATCAACCGTTTGATCGCAATAAAAAAGTTTACATTTTCCTGGATGAAATTCAGGAAGTCCAAAATTGGGAACGGGCGGTTAACAGCTTGCGCGTTGACTTTAATTCCGACATTTACATCACCGGCTCCAACAGTTCGCTCCTATCCGGAGAACTGGCAACTTACCTGGCTGGTCGATATGTGGAATTTCAAATTTACCCCTTCTCATTTCTAGAGTTCACACAACTACTTGAACACACACCATTAAAGCTGGATAAAGACGCCGCCTTTAATTTGTACATCAATCTTGGCGGAATGCCGTTTTTGCATCATCTCGACTTTGACGTGGAACCTTCAAAACAATATTTAAAAGATCTTTACGCGTCAGTTGTGGTTAAGGACATTGTTAGCCGACACAATATCCGCGATGTTGACCTGTTACAACGGGTTATTCTGTTTTTGATGTCAAACATCGGCAATCCATTTTCAGCCCGCAGCATTTCAGCCTATTTAAAAAATGAATATCGCGCGGTCGCGCCCGAAACGGTCATTAACTACATTAAAGCCACCCTGGACGCTTGCTTGTTTTATCCTGCAAAACGACAAGATTTGCGCGGTAAGCGCATTCTGCAAATAGATGAAAAATATTACCTTGCTGATCATGGCATACGTCAGGCGGTTTATGGCGAAAACTTTAGGGATATCCATCTCATTCTAGAAAACATTGTTTTTATGGAACTATTAAGACGGGGGTTTGATGTAACAGTTGGTAAAGTTGGCGAAAAGGAAGTTGATTTCGTCGCGGAAAAAGCTGATAAAAAGTTTTATGTTCAAGTTAGCTATATTATGAACGATGAAGCTACCTTCAATCGCGAGATATCGCCCCTGCTGGACATAAAAGACAACTACCCGAAATATATCATCTCAATGGATCCGATCAATCGGAGCACACAAGGCATAAAACATATGCACATTTTGACATTCTTGCTGGAGACAGAGAGTTTATAGGCTACAATAGAACAGTATGAAAACCACCTTTCGTAAAAACATCACCGTCTTTGCCGGCTCGGCAGATGGTTTACCCGAAACCCACATGCAAATCGCCTGGCAACTTGGCGAAGCTCTCGCCAAACAAAACCGCACCTTAATCTATGGTGCTGGTTCAACCGGACTGATGGGCGCGGTAGCAAATGGCGTACTCGAAAACCACGGCGAGGTCATCGGGGTTGTAAACGACGCGCTCAACCTTGAACATCTCATCCATGCCACTTTGACCAAACTTGAAACGGTCAGGGATATCCAAACCCGTCAAAAGCGTATGCTCGAACTGGCTGATGGCATCATCGCCTTGCCGGGCGGATACGGAACCTATTACGAAACCGTTGAAGCGCTCACCTGGGCACAAATCGGCTTACACACCAAACCAGTTGGTCTGCTCAATATTGAAGGATATTTTGCTCCCTTCGTGCGCATGGTTGAACACAGCATCGCTCTCGGTTACATTTATCCGGAACACCGCGGGCTTTTTATCGTCGCTGATACGCCCATTGACCTTCTGCAAAAACTGGATGAATTCACCCCGCCCCAAAATATGAACAGGTGGTTAGACCGCACATGATGAACCAAATTTCTATCCTGCTTATTGACCTTGACGACACCGTTTATCCCAGTTCGCTCAACATTTGGCCCCTGTTTATGGAACGCATTCAAAGCTATATCCACGAAGTTTTAGGGGTTCCCCTTGAAGAAACGGCTGAACTGCAACACCGTCTTTTTGTGCAATACGGCACGACCTTGCGTGGCTTGCAGGTTGAACGGGGTGTTGATATGCACGACTATCTCAACTGGGTACATTCCGTGGACCTTTCGGATTATATGGCACCAGATCCCGCCCTGCGCAAAGCGCTCGAAAGTCTGCCCCAGCCCAAATGGATTTACACCAATGCCAGTGTCGCCCACGCGGAAAATGTTTTGGGACTGATGAACCTGCGCGACTTGTTTGTGGACATTATCGACGTCGTTGCCACTGCACCTTACTGTAAGCCAGAAAAGGAAAGCTACCAAATCGCGCTAAATCTGATCGGTAACCCCAAGCCGGAAAACTGCCTGTTTTTGGATGACCGCAGCATCAATTTGGACACCGCCCGTCAGTTAGGTATTCATACCCTCCAGGTTAAGCCCGAACCCGATGGCGACCATCCGTACATCAGTCATCTCATCCACTTGCCCGAATATTTGAACAAAACACGCTTTTAAAGCATCTTTTTACGCAATAACAGCTCACTTCGATTACTTTTCACTACTTACGTGCTGAACTTTAGTATGAATGTTCTTTACGTAATATGCTGTTGGTTCAAGATCCAATGTTTTCGACATTGACCCTTCTATGATGTAAAAGGCAAAACTATCGTTTTCTTCTTTATAATCATAGATTCTGTACAACTTGTAAGAAGAAGCGTTTTCATCAGAGAATCTACGCTCGTTTTCAGAAAGAAAGAAGGTCGTATGGATATCTCTTGTTGTTGTTTTGACTTCAATAAATATGGTGTCTCCTTTGGAGTTAAACGAAAGAATGTCATATCCCGCACCATCGCCATGTTCTTTTGATTCGTGAAGCACTTTTTGAGCTAAATCTTGTCTTCCGGCAGAGATAAGCTTATTCTGCTCATATTTTATTATCAGTTCTTCTCCACTTAATCCTAATTCTTTTTGTTGTTTTTGCAATTCCAGGAAGTCAACTTTTGAAGGGATAATTAAAACTGATTTATCCCGAATTTCTAAGTGGCTTCTATCAGGTTCAATACTATAAAAACCATCTTCATTATCAAGACTGTCTTGTTTGTTAATAACTTTATCAACCATTGACTCGAAAGAATTATTCCCCATTATTCCTTTCATTTCTCTATAAACACCAAGTAGGTTTCGCAAATCATTTACTAGGTTTTTTGTATCAGGTAAAGATTTCAAGTCGTAATAAGTCCCCATTATATGACCTCTTTCATACCCGGTAGCATTCTCATGATTCAAAGATTGTGTGATGAGGGATATTTTCGGCTCTTCGAAATCAGATAAATTTGAAAAAAGTTTTTCTTTCCAGAATTTAGAAACTATAGAAATATTTTTAATTCCTAACCTCGTTCCATATTCGCCTTTGAAATAGGTCCAACCTTGATTCAGCGACAGATATACTCCCCTCATGTCTTCCGTGAATAAATAAACAGGATAAAAGCCTCTTTGCGCACTTGTGGTGATATCAATGTCGAAAATAGCAATCCAAGGAAAATGTGTCCATTGTCCCATCCCTGCTGAGCCTGTTATCCTATATTTTGTTTCATCGATATATGCTTTTTCTGAAATAATATTAACTGCTTTATTGCGAATAAAGTTTGCAACAGGATGGTTTCTAAAATCTTCTTTTTTAGCTGTCAGATAATTTGTCATTATATAGTTAAACATGTTTTTCATGATAGGCTACTCCTTTGCTGATCTGTATTTTTTAGAATCATCACATGATGATAGTTACTTTAGAACTTTTTATTCGTTTATTATGGTGTAAATAATTTTCCCATTAATTATCTTATCATAGGAGTTATAGAAATATAGCCTAGAACTAGCTTTTCCAAGGTCTCAAAAACCATCCCCTGCATTGCCCATAATGTGTTTAATTTTTGTATAATTTCCGTTTAATCCGCTAAAGCCAGCGGTGAAAATAGTCCGAGTATGGTATTCTTAAGGTCTGTATATGAGCGACTTGCCCAGGCAAGTTGACTTTGGAGGTATGCATGCAAAACAAATCAAACCGCACAATATTAACAGTAATCTTAATTGTGCTCATCGTTGTCACATCCTATGGTGCTGGCGTAGCCACGGCCAGCCTTGTGAAATTCAATCCCATCCGCATCGCCTTGGGTTACGACAAACTCGGCAATGCTGTTGGTGTTTCTGACCCGTGTCCTGCCTGCCTTTGTCCTGATGGTGATGGTGTAACTGAAGGTCTCGAATGCGATCCCTGCCCCGCCATTCAATTTGGCGCGGATGCTGGTAAGTGTTCTGAGTACGTCAGCTCGTCAACCCCACGCGAGTTACAAACGCTCTTTAAGCCTTTCTGGGAAAGCTGGAATTATCTGCACAGATACTACGTGGACCAGCCCCTGGACGATGTTGAACTGATGCGTGGCGCTATCCAAGGCATGTTAGCCGCGACCGGCGACAAACACACATCCTACATGGACCCCCACACTTATGAACAAGCCAACGCCGAAATGGAAGGCTCTTACACAGGCATCGGCGCCTGGGTGAACACTTCCGGAGAGTATGTTGAAATCGTTTCCCCCATGAAAGGCTCCCCCGCTGAAGAAGCCGGACTCAAGCCCAAAGATATCATCATCGCTGTAAATGGCGAAGATGTAACCGGAACCGCCGGCGATATCGTTCTGCAATCGATTCTTGGCCCCGCGGGTGAAGTGGTCGTTTTAACCATTCGCCGTGGTGATGAAATCTTTGATGTTAGTATTACACGCCGGGTAATAGAAATACCAGTCGTTGATTACGAAATGCTTGAAAACAATATTGCCTACATCGCGCTATACACCTTCAACGATAAAGCGGTAGAGCAAGTTTCAAACGCGTTGAATGAGCTCATGGCACAAAATCCCAAGGGGCTCATCTTTGACCTGCGCGATAACGGCGGTGGTTATCTTTATGCCGCCATTGATATTTCCGCCATGTTTATCGAAGATGGCGTTATCCTTTACGAAGAATATGGCGATGGCACCCGCGATACCTACCGGGCTGAAGGTGACGCTATTGCCCCCAACATTCCCATGGTGGTCTTGATTAACGGTGGCTCTGCTTCCGCTTCCGAAATCGTTGCCGGCGCGCTGCAAGACCATGGCCGCGCGAAACTCATCGGCGAAGTGAGCTATGGTAAAGGCTCGGTACAAAGCTGGATAGACCTTTCTGATAACCAGGGTGGCGTGCGCATTACCATCGCGCGTTGGTTGACCCCTGATGGAAATCAGATTGCTGAAATCGGTCTCACTCCTGACATTGAAGTGCCCTACACCGAAGCTGACTTTGAAGCCGGCATTGACCCGCAACGCGATGCTGCCATTGAATACTTCAATAAATAAAGCCCGCTTTGAAAGGATAAACCAAGATGCCTTTTAGCCCAACTTACTTTATCTTTATTTTGCCAGGCCTGGTACTGTCGATAATTGCCAGTATCGCGGTAAATTCAGCCTACAAGAAATGGAGCCAGGTGCGTAACACACGTAACCTGACCGGTCTCCAGGTCGCCGACTATCTCAAAACCCGTTACAATCTTGATGAAATAAGCTTTACGCAAACGCAAGGCACGCTCAGCGACCATTACGACCCCAGAAGTAAAACCCTGGCACTCTCGCAAAACGTTGGTGCTGTGCCCTCTGTGGCAGCCATGGCGATTACCGCGCATGAACTCGGACACGCCGCCCAAGACCGCGACAATTATGGTCCGATGAAACTACGACGGGTGCTCGTACCCATAGTTAATATCGGCTCCAACGTTGGCATGATTTTGGTTATCATCGGACTGGTGCTGAACTTGCTTGGACTGGCAACAATCGGTATTATCCTGTTTGCCAGTACGACCGTTTTCTCGTTGGTTACTTTGCCCATTGAACTGGACGCGTCAAAACGCGCCAAAGTCATGCTTGAAGAAAGCCAGTTGATGACCAGCGATGAAGAACGCAAAGGCGTCAATAAGGTTCTCAATGCCGCAGCCTGGACTTACGTGGCTGGCTTGGTGACCTCAGTTCTGCAATTGCTCTATTATGTGTCCTTGATTAGTGGCAGACGCCGCAGATAAGATTTGCCTTGAACAAAACTTGATGCAAGATCCACCGCTCCTGCCTTTAGAGACAGGAGCGGTGTTTTTTACCCACCGTTTTTAAAGCTGATTTTGCACAGCAGGCAAGTTATCTCTAAAGAACACGGTATAATACAATTATCTAACACGAACAGGAGCAGACTATGACACCAACCCGATGGGATCTTTCTAACATCTATACTGGTCTTGACGACCCACAACTCGTTGAAGACATTAATTACATCAAAACGATTGCTGCGGAGCTCACCACAATCTACGAAACTAAGCTTGAACCCGCTTTAAGTTCTGATATCAGCGATGAAGCCCTAAGCCAGCTGCTTAACCAAGTTGTTGATACCCGCAACACAGTTAGCCTTGTTGGCAATAAAATAGGTGCTTTTTTGGGTGCGACGCTTAGCGTTGACTCGTTCAACAAAACCGCAGAGCAACTATATTCAAAGGTTCAAATCGAGATGCTGCCACTCGGCAATTTAAGCAACCGCATCTCCGCCTGGCTGGGCAAACTGGGCGACCGTCTGCCCAAAGCCTTGCAATATCCTGGCTCGGCGCATGAACACAGCTTTGCCTTGCTCGAAGAAGCTGAACAAAGCCGCTATATGATGAGCGAAGCCGAAGAAGAACTGGCCAACGAACTCAGTCTTTCTGCCAGCAGTGCCTGGGACAATTTGCAAGGCGTGTTGACCTCACAAAAGAGTGTTGAATTTGAACTGGATGGCAAAATGCAGACCCTGCCTTTGCCCGCGCTCATCAACCTGCGCAGTCACCCCGACGCCGACACCCGCGAACGCGCTTACACGCTGGAAATGCAAGTCTTTGAAGAGATGAAAGAGCCCCTTGCCGCTTGTATGAACGGCATCAAGGGCGAGGTGAACGTGCTCAACCGCCGACGTGGACGCCAGGACGCCCTACACAGCGCACTGGACATGGCACGTATCGACCGCGAAACGCTGGATGCCATGATGGGCGCCATGCAAGACTCCCTGCCCATGTTCCGCGACTACTTCCGCGCCAAAGCCAAAAAACTGGGCCACGACAAGTTGCCTTGGTGGAGTCTTTTCGCGCCGGTTGGTTCCGCCAACAAAAACTATTCCTTTAGCGAAGCCAAAGAACTCATTTTGGAAAACTTTGCAAAGTTTTCACCCGAACTGGCAAAAATGGCCCAAACCGCTTTTGAAAGCAACTGGATTGACGCTGAACAACGCGCCGGCAAACGCGGTGGTGCCTTTTGTATGGGCATACCCGTGGTGAAAGAAAGCCGCATCATGAGCAACTTTGACGGCTCGTTTGACCAGGTCATGACTCTTGCCCACGAACTTGGACACGCTTTCCATAACTATTGCATCTATCAAGCTGGCAAAACACCTTTCCAGTCCAGAACGCCCATGACGCTCGCCGAAACCGCATCCATCATGTGCGAAACGATTGTTCTCACCGCCCTGCTAAAAAATCCTTCATCACCGGAAGAAGAATTGATGCTGCTTGAAACCGCAATCGCCAGCGACGCGCAAACCATCGTGGATATCATGTCGCGCTATCTGTTTGAGATGGAAGTCTTTATCCGACGCGAAAAAGGCACCATCCCAGCTGATGATATCTCAGAAATCATGTTGCAAGCGCAACGCGACACCTACGGCGATGGCATTGACCCCGAAGTGATGAACAAATACGCCTGGACCTGGAAACCGCATTACTACAGTGCCCACCTTTCCTTCTACAACTTCCCCTACGCTTTTGGCACGCTGTTTGGAAAAGGTTTGTACGCGATTTATCTCGAAAAAGGCGATGCTTTCCTGGAAGATTACAAAGCGCTCCTGGCAAGCACTGGCGAAGCCAACGCCGCCGATCTGGCAGCCCGCTTTGGCATCAATATCCGCGATAAAGCCTTCTGGAAGAGTTCACTGGATACGCTAAAGCCGATGATTGAACGCTACACTGAACTTTAAAGAAGGTCTTAGCGCTTAAAGTAAACTCTCGTCCAGTAGAAAAAACAGGGTTTTTATTCCCGGAAATAATCGGCATGGTTTTTTATGTATATTTACCAGCTATGCCGATTTATCATTTTTTGAAATATTAGTTGCTATGAATTCTTCTGTGCAATCCCAATCGATTTGGATACGCTTTTCCTTTTCTCTATCAAAGCGCTTGATCTTGTGAACATAGAATTCCTCACAAAACTTTTGGTAATCCACATTCTAGGAAATCTCCATCATTTTTCCTACAGCTTGCGATACTGTTAATGTACAGTCTTTGCTTATCGCGCTACCTCCTTTGGTGACATTATATATTGTTCTAATTAGTGAGACCGGCATTCCAATTAGAATGGAAACATAACACTTTTTTCAAACTGCTTTCGTTGCTTATAGTCCGTTGCTTCATAGGCCATATACTTTTAAAATTGTTTTTATAATTGGAGATATTTCACTATGATTACAAATGATTTAGGTCGCCGAATCCGAGAGCTTAGGCATCAAACCGGGCTAAGCCAAGAGAAATTTGCTTTAAAAATTGGCATGGACAGAACGTACTTTGCTTCTGTTGAAGTTGGCAAGCGCAATATCAGCATATTGAACATAAAGAAAATTGCCGATGGACTTGGTGTTACACTGAGTGAATTATTTTTAGGACTATAAGGAGAACTGCCATGATCTATGACATTAATCAAGAGCTGAGAGATTTTACATATATTACAAGTGTATACAAATGCATAGCTGCTTATAATCTTAAAGGTCATCAAATTGGCCGTAAGATTGGCGATATGCTTGAAATTTTGACTATGGGTGGGATATATAATTGTCCAGAACTTCTTGAGCGTTTAGCTATAGAAGAAAAAATTGAGGGGTTCACTTCCGCCCGCCACAAAGTTGAATTTGGATTCTACCATAACCGTAAACGCAAAGAGGGATTATTTGGTGCAGTCGAATGTAAATGCGTAGGAGTTGAGGAAACTACTGCAGGCAAAGGTAAATCGTATCTGCGCAAAATACGGAACGGTGAGTTATTTACGCTAAAATTCAATGGCCGCTGGATGGATAACAGCATTGTTCAGTCGGTTTCTCTTGTTTCACATAATAAAGATACCGCAACAATTAGGCTTACAAATTCCGTGGATAGTGAATCACAATGTATATTAATGGCTGTAGGCGATAACATTAAAATTGTCATTGATGAAAATCAGAAACTGTTAAACACCACGCCTAGAGGTGATATGCTAAGGGAAATTCCTGGAATAATACGAATTTGCAAGACAATAAAGCTGGACAATATATCCACAGATGTTTGTCAGTTTTCTCTTTACAATTGTCTTGCCGGCCCACAAACTATTGAAAAAGCAAAACAGGTTTCACTTGTTGCAATGGATTTAAGAAAGAAAATAGATGGTCACTGGGGAAAAGAAGAGATCAATGAAAATAATAAAAACATAAATTTTATTCATGTCATTTGTGAATTCTCGCACTGGGAGGAAAAATCGAGAAACGTCATTACAACATGCATTGACCACAACATAATAGTTCCGGATGCGGTACTAATTAAAGCATTTGAAGTTTTTGAGAGCAAGTTCGGAATACGTAAAATGCTTGATATGATTAGCAAAAACAATTATGAAACCTGCTACGATGTTAGAGAAGCTATATCGGAAGTCTTTGAACATTTTGAAGGACATATTTTTTATGATATCGCCTTGAAAGCTTATGTAAAATTTGATTATCAAGATAGCAAGCTTGTTGTTACAAAAATGTAATATGCTAAAAAAGCACTCTGCTGAAGAAAACTGGCTGTCTCTTTGACTATGCTATTTTTTGAAGAAAATAATGGCATCTTTTTTACCGCCGTCTTTATCGTTGTAATCTGCCCTATGCTTATAAGCATACCTTCCCATGCCATAGGCAGTGCTACGATAGGTTACTTTGTCAACTGTAAAGCCAATGTCTTCAATAGCTTTAATAAGCATTTTATGTACCGAAAACAACTCCTTTTTAATTGTGCAATCCCCAATGACAACACAACAATATCCACCCGGTTTTAAACTGTCGTAAATTATTTTATATGCATTAATATTGTGCCTAAAATAATTGTTAACAAACATGTTGCTAGACGCAGGATAAGAACGTACCTCTTCGCTCTTAATCTCTTGATATGACAGATTCCCATAAATCTCGTCAAAGCCAAAGGCCCATAGGAATTTGAGACGGTATACTGGAATGTAATCAAAACTATTCAGATAGGGTGGATGAGAAATAACTAATCCAAGTCTTTTATGATATTTTTGTGCCAACTTGTTTATCACATCTGTCACTCTTGCTGTGTTACTGTTATCACATAAAAAGGTTTGAGCCTCAATCTCCTTCGATGTAACTTTATTCCAAGATTTCATCGTTGAAATCATTTCTTTTAGTTTTTTTTCATAGGCTTCAACTGCATTTCTTTTTCTCTTTTTATGGTTTACATGTGGGCGCACCTCAGCATCGTGAGCTTTTGAAACACGTCTGATAATTGAAAAAAAACCAAGCGAGAAGAATTGACGATAGCAATCTAACTTCATCTTGAGTAGAAAATATTTTATTGCAGACAACTCGTAAATAACATCAGTGTTAAACCATTTATCTATATCAGGGAAATCAATATACATTTGCTTGTTAATTTCAGCTATTCCTCTTTCGTCTTCAGCAGATATGTTATTGGCATAAAAAAGTGTTTGTTGTTCGCCACTCCGACATGAAGACTTGATTTTTGCAATTAACCCTTCATATTTTTCATGTAGTGCCTGCTCGTTAAGATTATGGGTTTTAACATTTGATGCCAAAACTCCAAATGGATTAATATCAATACCACCAGATTCAAACCCAGCAATTTTAGCCTCAACTAAAGACGTACCAGAACCATTGTAGTTGTCAAAGATAAAATCCTCTTGTGAAGAAATAACGCCTTTCTCTCTTGCTGTGGCAATTATATATTTTGCAACTTTTGAAGGAAATTTCCCATAATATCTAAAATAATCATGTGTTAAATAAGCCAACTCAGATATAGTTTCGTTGACATCAAGTGTGTCACAAATATATTCATCAGCCACATCAAATGACGCAAAGTCGATATATTCCTGTATTGTATTATTTTCTAAGTCATTCCAATTCATAGCGGATTCTCCTTCATGAGTGTTCATGAGATTTCTTGAGTGCTTTTGAACATAATAGCATGATTTGCCAGTATATTCAAGAGTTTCATTTCTTAGCACCATCATTTAGAAGATAATAAAAGACAATACCGAAAGAAATAATCTTTGGTATGGTCTTTAGTCTTCACCTCTTCTTGAAGAGTTACGGTTAATAATACTCCTACTTTTGGATATTCCTAAGCAACACTCACTTTTTTGCAAGAGTTTTCGTTTATTCAATTATTGAAACAGTGAAATTTTTAAAACTGAATATCAACCCGCCCTTGTCATAACTGGCCACATATAAACCCGTTAGTCCAGACGTAAAATCGGGGTCCATGCCCTGCGCCAACACACGCTGATTAACGGCAAACTGATACCAGCCCTGCCCACATTGCACAGAAAGATTTAGCGTTTGTTCAGCGTCAAAACCTCCGTAGCGCCAGTCCTGCAAATAATGCATGGCGTCATTTTGCACTTTCCAAATCGCGAAATAACCATTCTCACTCACCGCGAAAACGGTGCGCTCGGTCTCAGTCAGGCCACAAATCACGCCAAATTCGCCATTATACACCGGCGCAGTCACGCGCGCTTCCACGTCAATTTGCATGGGCTGATCATAGCCATAGCCTACCGATGACCAAAGCTGTGTCATCGGCTTATGCAACTTAAACAGATAGGCACCATCTTCAATCTTTTGCTCGCCAAAGTCATTCCCGGTGATTTTCCATTGATTGCGATTGTTCGAAAAATCATCCGTGTCAAGCAGTTTTACTGGCGTATGGCTTAAAGGCTGCGCGATTCCAGCCATTGAGATGCTTATCTCACCCCGCCTGGCAGCGTCAATCATTTCCTGAGCCAGGTGAATGGGTCGCAGGGTGTCAATCGGCAGACTCGTTCTCGGGCAGGGGTCAAGCGCGTCAATCCGTCCATCGCGATTGCCATCGATAACAGGCTCACACGTTACTGTGCGCGGGTCAAAAGTGATCGGCGATTTATGGATCGGCACAGCCACCAGTTCGCCGGCTTCGTTTAGCACGGGCGCGCCAAGATAACCGGCCTCAATCGCTCTATCAGCATGCCAAAGTGAACCTTCGCCAAAGGGAAATTCCGCGCCAAAGTCATTGAGTCGTAAATTTCTCTCGCTCATCAGCTCTGATGTGTTGGGAGCCTGTGGGTAACCTGTTACCCGTAATTCAGCGTCTTGCTCCAAGACTCGCGAATCGCCCAGTGCTAAGATGGGCAAGTCAAGCAAGCTGTAGTCAATAGCTTTTCCATCCAGGGTTTCGCGTGGCTTGATGATTGCCAGTCCCAGCTTGGCATCAGCCTGCACGATGCTGGCACGATAGCTGGGAACGGGTGGGGCTTCGGCGTCAACGGTCAAAGAAACAAGCAAGTCGGTGAGTTGAAAGTAACGGTCAGAAAGGACAACATCAGCGCTGGTTAAAATGAGCCCATCTGAACTGATAATCGCTCCGTTACCGCTCCAGACCTGCGTTCGTTGTCCGTCTTGTTCAGCAAAGGCGTCAATTTTGACGACACTTAGGTATGGTGGCTCATAAACAGCATCGTCGGAGATGGGTTTTGCCGCACCTGGTGACCAGTCTGCAGGATTAACACCGAGCACTGTTAAACCAAGCGCAAATTCATAGGAACGCTCGGACGTATTCACCACGCCTGTCGCTTCAAAATGACCCGTTGGCGCGGTTTCAAAGTAAAAAGCGACCTGTTCAATGCCTTGGGGCGCGATAGTTCGCTCATATTCAAAGACCCAATCGCCGTTGCTATTAATGCCGCGTGGCATAGCTGGCTGCGTGTTGAACGCGTTCACCCCTTTGATAAACGCAGCAGGTAAGACAATCGATTCGACTTCTTTGTTCTTTATACTGTTGTTCCGCAGGGTCAGGGTCAGCACAAAGTTCTGCCCCTGCGAAAGACCGCGCTGAGGCATTTGAACCGACACAATAAAGTCCTCAGCTTTGCTTTGTCCGTTATCGCAAGCAGTCAGCGACGGTAGCAGAAGCAAAAGAATCAGCGTAATTTGAAGAAAAAGCGTTTTTTTAGAACTCATTTCTTTTTAAATCATTTTAGTTTTATGGTTCATCAGGCCAATCTACATCTTCTGGCGCATACCAGTCAATCGGATCAATGCCCGTTTTGTGTTCACCTTCTTTTAGTTCAAACTCGATTAAGCTATGGTCCTCCGCGCAAGTAAAATTACATGCCGCGAAAGGTGTATAACCGGCCTTAAGCCCAGTTGGGCTCTCGCTTATTTTATAGCTAACAACCTTATAAGTACCTGCTGGCAAGTTCGAAATGGTGTAACTGGCGTTTCCTGTAGCTGTACGCACCCAATAGTAATAGCCTGTTTTGACTTCAAAAGCAATAACCCGTTGTGGAGGGATATGATCCGATGGATAAATCAATTTACCTGAAATGCTCGCTGTGCCAACAGGAATCCCTTTAGTCGCGGTCGGCGTAGGTTCAGGTGCCACGGTGGGACAAACCGGACACGGTGTGTTGACCGGGCAAGGCGTTGTTGTTGGGCAAACCACACACGTGGGGCAAGCGTCTGGGCTTTCGGTCAGTGCCTGTTTGAGCAAGTCAATTTCACTGGCCTGGACAGTAAGTTTTACAGCATAATCCGCAATCGTTTGGATAAATTCATCTGATGTCTGCGTTTGATTTGCTATCAAATTACACCCAGCCAAAAGCAAGGATAAAGTCAAAGTTAGAAGGACCAGTTTTGTAATGTTTTTCATCATCCACCACACTTTCTTTCAGAACTTATTGTTATCTTTCATCGCTTTTTGAATTATACTACTATCATCATGTTTGACTTCGAAGACCTTCAACCTGTCATCATGACGGTGAAAGCGCTCAACAGTTATCTGCGCGAATTACTCGAAACAGACGAGGTTTTGCGTGATATTTGGGTCAAGGGCGAAATTTCGAACTTCACCCGCGCCAGTTCCGGACATCTTTATTTCACACTCAAAGATGCCGACGCGCAAGTGAAATGTGTCATGTGGAAAGGCTCAACCTTTGGCCTGCGCTTTGACCCGCGCGAAGGCATGGCGGTTGAAGTGCATGGCTCAATGAGCATCTATTCCGCTACCGGGCAGGTTCAGCTTTACGTCAGCGAAATGCGCCAGGCTGGTCAGGGACAACTCTACGCGGAGTTTTTAAAGCTGAAAGCCAAGCTTCAGGCAGCTGGGCTTTTTGACAAGAAAAAGCCCCTCCCGCGTTTCCCGCGCCATATCGGTATCGTCAGCTCTGCGACAGGCGCTGCCCTGCAAGACATGCTTCACGCGCTTGACCGGCGTCTGCCCACCGCCCGCGTTACCATCGCGCCCAGCACTGTTCAGGGTGCGGACGCGCCCGCGTCAATCATTCGCGCGCTCAACGCGCTAAACCGCATTGAAGACCTGGATGTCATTTTACTTGGCCGTGGCGGTGGCTCAATTGAAGATTTATGGTGTTTTAACGATGAAGCACTGGCATACGCTATTTTCAATTCACGCGTACCGGTTATTTCCGGTGTTGGCCACGAAACCGACTTTACCATCGCTGACTTTGTAGCCGACCTGCGCGCGCCCACGCCAACCGCAGCGGCAGAACTTGCCAGCCCGGTAACCGTTGATGATTTGCTCCAAAACCTTGCTGATAGAAGCACCCGCCTGGAGCAATCCTTGTCAGCAATTTTTACGATTCACCAACAAAAGTTTCAACTCGCCCAAAGCGCGCTCGAAAGAGTATCACCCCGCCAACGCATCTACAACACCCTGCAACGCCAGGATGAGCTTTTTGCCCGTCTTGACCGCGCCATGACAGCCCAACTGCAAAACCTTGAACTGCGCCTTGAAAAAGAAAGCGCCCACCTTAAAGCCTTGAGTCCCATGGCAGTCCTGGCACGCGGTTACGCCATTATCAGCGATCCAGCCACCGGCAAAGTGGTCAAACATATCGCCCAAATCGAACCAACCCTGCCTATTAGAGTACAAATTCTTGACGGCACTTTTTACGCCGAAGTGACTGACATCAAAAGAGAGAATAATTATGACGAAAACTGACCCCACCCAAAGCTTTGAAAGCAGTTTTGCCCAACTGCAGGACGTAATCAGCAAGCTTGAAAACGCCGATTTACCCCTTGAAGAAGCCATCAAGCTTTACGAAGAAGGCAAACGCCTTAGCAAACTCTGCGCGCAGATTTTGGAAAGCGCCCGACTGCGCGTGAGCACTTTAAGCGAAACCGAACTCAACGAAAGCCCCACTGACTAAACCATGAGTTTTTTCAGAAGCCCTATCGCTTTATCCGCTTTCGGCGCGCTGATTTTGGCGCAGCTTATAAAAACACCCATCCACTACTTGCGCCACAAGAAATGGGACTGGTCGCTAATCATCAGTTCCGGCAGTATGCCTTCGTCACACTCTGCTCTGATGAGCGCGGTAACGACCTCAATTGGACTTTATCATGGCTGGGACCATCCGACCTTCTTCCTGGGTGTGGCAGCAACCATGATTGTGGTTTACGACGCCACCGGTGTGCGCAGACAAGCCGGCTTGCACGCCGAACGCATTAACACCATCATTCGCGAGGCTTTGGCCCACCGCAACCTGCCCGAGGATGAAGTCAAATTCCTGCGCGAAGTTATCGGTCACTCGCCGGCTGAAGCCCTTATCGGCCTGCTCTTTGGTATTGTGATTGCGATTCTGATCTGGCTCATCTTCCCGGCGTAATATTTCCTGCCAAACCTGGTAATTATATTTTTAAGCTTTTTAGTCATGAATTATTTTTGCATATCTTTTCTTTCTTTCCGACTAAACTAAAATACGATTTTAGATTAGTCGAACTTTTTCATTCCAAGGACCGACTTTTCTAAAATTGCTTTTTCGTTTAGTCGGTTTTTAGCTGCTGATAGGGCTGTTTTGAAAGGAATACTCCTTTTTCTTTATGCTCAGATATGAATGCGTGTTTTCGTTTTATAATTAGCCCATATTAATAAAGCACATAAGGCGATAAAGATGATTGAATACAAATACGATAAAGCCATTCAAGCCGAAAACTTACTTTCCCTTTACAGCGACGCAAGATGGACGGCTTACACCAGCAATCTGCCCCAACTCCAGCGCGCCGTGGCAGCATCGCGCCTGGTCATCAGCGCCTGGGAACAAGACGAGCTTATCGGCTTAATACGTGTCGTTGGTGATGGTGAAACAATCGCTTATATACAAGATGTTTTGGTCAAAGCAGCCTGGCAAAACAAAGGCATCGGCAAAGAACTCATGCGACGTGTTTTTGAAGAAGTCAAACACATTCGCCAGGTGGTTTTGATAACCGATGCTGGAGAAGCCAACCATGATGTTAAAAACTGGTACACACACGTAGGATTTAAACGTTTTGAAGATATAGGCGTGCAAGGTTTCGCGCGTTTTAATTCGCCAGATTCCTAGTCTTTTTTGTTTTATTCTAAGACACGCTTAGATTTTGCAATATTTTCAACCAGCCCTGGCTAACCTTTGCTTTATCCGCGCGAAAATGGCGCGCAGCTCGGGCACTTTTAAGAGCCAAATCATCAGGCCATACGCCAGCAAACCTAAAACACCACCGCCCAACAAGACGAGATATTTTGAGCGCCCAGCCATCAGGCTCATCCAGGCCCAAATGACGCCCCCCATCACCGCTGAAGCCAACAAAGACTTCCATATCGCGCTGAAGAGATTCTTTCCGCCCAAGCCATCAAGCCTTTTGTGCAAAATAACCATAAGCACAATGCTTTCCAGGGCGGTCGCCACCGAATTTGCCAGTGCCAGTCCACCGTGGGGCATGTACGTAAACAAGCGCACAAACAGGAATGACAGCGCGATGTTCAATCCCATCGCCAAAACGCCCACGATAACCGGCGTGCGTGTGTCTTGCATGGCGTAATAACCACGGCTGAGCACTTCAACCAAACAATGTCCTACCAAACCGGCCACATACCAAAGCAGTGCCCAACTGACCATCGCGGTTGAGGTCGCGTCAAACTGACCGCGCTCATAAATCACCTGCACCAAAGGCACACGCAACAATATCATGCCAACGGTAGCTGGAATCGCCAAAAGCATCACCGCGCGGATAATCCCCGTGAGCGTCTGTTTGAATTGTTCATATTGACCGAGTTCATATTGCGCGGAAAGCGTTGGCAGGGACGCTGTGCCCGCGCTTTGCGCGATAGCCGCCTGAGGCATGAGCATCAATGTAAACGCCCAGGTCACCGCGCTGGCCGCGCCTTCGCCCAAACTCAAGCCTATGATTGTATTTGCCACGAAATTAAGCTGGACCACACTCGCGCCAAGGATTCGCGGGAGCATGAGTTTGAAGACCTGACGGGTGGCTTTATTTTTCAGCCCTTCGCCGATAAAATACGCGCGCTTGGGGAGTTTAAACAATGTTGGCGCTTGCAGTAAGAAGTGACCAGCCGCGCCAATCAGTGTTCCGTATGCCAGGCGATCAATGCCCATTGATTTTGGCAAGAGTAATACGCCCAGAATGATGCCCAAAGAATAGGCCGATGGCGCCAGCGCCGGCCACAAAAAGACCTGATGCGCGTTGAGAATGCCCATAATCAGTCCACTCACGCCGAAAATAATCACCGTGGGTAACATGATGCGCAATAATCGCACCGTGAGTTCAATTTGCGTCACTTGAGTGCCAGGTGTGAGCACAAAAAGCCCTTTTTCCACAATAGCTGGTGCAAAGACCCACATGAGTGCCGCCACAATAATCAAAATGATAACGAGCGTATTCATAACACCCGACGCCAAACGCCAGGCTTTGTTCTCTTCACGCTTGGTCAGCATTCCCGTGAACATGGGAATAAACGCCGAGCCCAAGGCACCCCCGGCGGTAAGGTTGAAAAGCAGTTCGGTAACACGGTTGGCGGCATTGAAAGAATCAAGGTCAGCAGATGTACCAAACGCGCCCGAAACGACCATGCCCCTTAAGACACCGATGAGCGTGCTAAAAACATAGGCCAGCATAACCACAGATGCCGCGCGCGCGATTTGTCGCCCGGCTTTGCTGGCTTGTTCAGACTGTTCCACCATCAACTCAAGCGTTTGTTCGCTTGAATCAGCTTGAGCAGACGCCACGTCATCGTGGCCCTGGTCATTGAGATGATTATTCTTTTGCTTCATCAAGTATCACCACCAGTAAATGCTTTCTTTATTGCAACTTGGCCTCGTCCCACAGAGCATCCATTTCTTCAAAACTCAGCTCACTGAGACTTTTACCCTGTTTGCGTGCTGAGTCTTCGATATACGCGAAACGGCTTTTAAAGCGCGCGTTTGTACCACGAAGCGCGTTTTCCGGGTCAACTTCGAGCCAGCGGAGAAGGTTCACCATGGCGAACAAAACGTCGCCACCTTCTTTTTCGCGCTCTTCGGGACTATCGGCTGCTTTGAGTTCCGCGAGTTCTTCATGTATTTTATCAACAACTGGCTCAATCGTCTGCCAATCAAAGCCAACCCGGGCAGCTTTGCGCTGAATTTGCTCCGACTGACTCAAGGCCGGCGCGATTTTAGGAACGCTGTCCAACAAGCCTTGCGGACGTTCCTGATGGTCTTTGCGTTCGCTGGCTTTTATCTTTTCCCAGTTATGCAGCACGGTATCAACCGAATCAACATCCAAGCCCGCAAAAACATGCGGATGACGGCGTTTAAGCTTGTTGTTGATACCACTAAGCACATCGGTCATATTAAAGTCGCCCTCTTCGGTCGCGATTTGGGCATGCAAGACAATTTGCAACAACAAATCGCCCAGTTCTTCACACAAACTGTCCATGTCCTCATCATCAAGGGCTTCCAGCGTTTCATAGGCTTCTTCAAGCAAATGCTGGCGCAAGCTGAGATGAGTTTGCTCACGGTCCCACGGGCAGCCACCTGGTGCGCGCAAGCGGGCAATGACCTCTTGCAGGTCTTCAAACGCGGTGGATTCCTCACGCGTGGGCAGATAAAGCGTGCTCATCATGCCCAAATGCACGGACTGGTCAATAGCATAAAGCGGTAAGGTTTCGATTATTTTTTCGGATGTCCCGAGATTATGAAGCAATTTAACTTCAAATTCGTCCGGATAATTATGCATCAGGGTTAGCTTGAGCTCTGAAGCTTCAAACTGACCGCCTAACTGGCTGATAATCGCTGGCGCGGATGGCGGGAAAGGTGGCGTGAGCAGACTTCCCACGTAAAGCCCATCCAAAATCGCGGTTTGGGGCAACAGGTCAAGACCCAGTGCGGAACTGACCGGTTCCAAATAGCTCAAGCCATCAATGATGCGCACAGGGATGTCCGTTCCTGCCAGCATTTTAACGACCTGGCTCACGGTTTCTTCACCGATAAAAGGACTGCCTGGCACACCATAAGTCACGCCCTGCGGTCGCCCGGCAAGCGCGACAAGTTCGGTAACAATGGCATCCAAAACACTTTCAAGATCATCGTGGCTTTCATACAGATGGTCAAAACTTTGACGCGAGAGATTTTCCGGAAGTTCTGAACAAACCGGATGAAAAGCCGTGCGCAAGTAAATTTCTTCACAACTCAAAAGATGATCCCAGGCTTCGCGCGTGAGATAATTCGCGCCAGCGGGGCCTAGTCCAACAATGACGATACCTTGTTTTTGCATCGCATTCTCCCTGGCAAAAAGCATTGCCGATTTGAATTAAGCAAAGGCTGTCCACCCAAACGGTGGCAGCCTTTGTAATGTAAATAAGTTGCGACAGGCATATACTTTAGTAAGTATACCTGCCCGACAACGAGCAAACTAACGCTTGGTGTAGGTAGGAGCCTTGCGAGCGCGTTTGAGACCGGGTTTCTTGCGTTCCTTAACGCGAGCGTCGCGGGTAAGCAGACCCTTATCGCGCAAAGCCGTACGCACCGATTCGTCTTCAGCAAGCAAAGCGCGCGCCAAACCAAGTTTCACGGCATCCCGCTGACCGCTCACACCACCACCCATGACCTTTACAGTCACGTCGTAGGCGTTGGGGTTCTTTCCGGTAGCTTCAATCGCTTCCAAAATAGCGGGGATGTCGCCACCACGGGGGAAATAGTCCGCGATGGGTTTATCGTTGACGGTAATCACACCACTGCCTTCGTAAATGCGCACGCGGGCAGTACTTTGTTTGCGTCGTCCAACAGCTTCGATGTATTGTGCCATAATTCCTCTTTATCTACTCTCCGAATGGTTTCGGACCCTGGGCTTCGTGGGGGTGTTCGGGGCCAGCATAAATCTTGAGATTAGCAAGATAGCGGTCAGTGAGCTTATTTTGGGGCAACATGCCACGCACCGCAAAGCGGATGATGCGGTCGGGATGTCGTTCCATCATACGTTCATAAGTCACTTCTCTGAGGCCACTTGGATAACCAGTATGTCGTCGATACAATTTTTGGGACGTACGGGTTGGATTTGCATAGATTTTTTCAGCGTTAACCACAACCACGTGATCACCCAAAACCACACCGGGTGTGAAATCGGGTCGATGTTTGCCCACCAAAATTTCAGCGATTTTGGTTGCCAAGCGTCCGAGCGTTTGACCACTGGCGTCTACCAGATACCACTCGCCTTCAGGCTTTCCTTTAGGGACATAAGTTTTATCCACTTTTTCTTTCTCCGTTTTCTACTTTCACCGGTTTTAAGCCGGGATTTAATCTACTTTCAAATTCTCGCTGAAGACGCTTTCAGGGTATTCAACCTGTATAAGGCATAAGCCCCTGGCGGGAGCTAAGCTCACAATGCCGGTTTCGCCCTCTGTAAGACCCTTTTTGACGATCTCAACCGGAAGTTCTTCCAGTCCAAGCTTTACCAGCACGTAAACGATGCGCCTTACCATGTGGTAGAGAAAAGCATTGCCGATGATTGTAAAGTGTTGTTCATCGCCAGCGCTTTTCCAATCTACCTCAAAGATTTCGCGCGTTGTGCTGCCGTCTTCTTTCAATGCTCTGCCAAAGCCCCTAAAATCGTGGCTTCCGAGCATTAAGCTTGCCGCCTCGTTCATCAAAGAAAGATTCGGCGCCCGGTCAAGACGCCAGGCAAAGGCATCACGCAAAGGGTCGCGTTCGGGCTGGAAGTAGAGCCGGTAGCGATATTCACGTCGCAGAGCATCGTAGCGGGGATGAAACTCCCAGGGGACTTCCGTAGCGTGTTGCGCTGATATATCAGGTGGCAGGTTGGCGTTCAAAGCTTTTACCAGCTTAGTAGTGCCATGCTTCCAGTCAAAATTGAAGCTTATCACCTGCCCCAACGCGTGTACACCGCTGTCAGTGCGCCCCGATGCCATAATGGCCCGACCCTGCCAGCCAAGTTTGCGCAGGGCGTCTTCAACCGTGCCTTGCACGGTCACTTTATGAGCCTGGCGCTGAAAACCCGCGTATGCAGTGCCTTCGTATGCGAGAATAAGTTTGTAATGTGCCATGCCCTTCAACTTTCGGAAAGGCTTAATCAATCTTCAATTTACTCAGAAACCAACTCTAAGAGCGCCATTTCAGCATTATCGCCCTGGCGCGGTCCGGTTTTGAGCAAACGTGTATAACCACCTGGTCGATTTGTAAAACGCGGTGCGATGTCATCAAACAGTTTTTTGACGATTTCAGTGCTGTTGTTGCCCAAATAGGCAGCTACACGGCGTCGGCCATTAACCTGGGCGATGTCATCACCTTTGATAGCGTTTTTGGCTATGGTAATAAGTCTTTCAGCGTCGGGCTGAATAGATTTTGCCTTAGCCACGGTGGTTTGGATTCTTTCGTATTCAAATAGTTGTCTAACCTGCGTGCGTCGCTGTGAGTTGCGATGACCAACACGCATATTCAGACGAGATCCTTTAACTCGGTGCCGCATTAGTCGTTCTCCACTTCTGTATTTTCAATATATCCTTTTTCGGCCATTTTGGCTTTTAGTTCTTGCAGACTCTTTTCGCCAAAATTGCGAATTGAGAGCATTGCGCTATCGCCTTTTTCTAGAAGTTCCAAGATGTCATTAACGGTCATTACACCTGTGCGTTTGAGTGAGTTAAAAACACGCACAGAGAGATCCAAAGTCTCAATCGGAGCCTCGTTGATCTCTTTTACCTGGGGAAGTTGCTCAGTTTCCACAACGGGTTCGGGTTTGATGAGCATATCTTCGGTAGTTCCGCTAATGTAGCTTAGGTGTTGCATCAGAATGCGCGATGCATCAATCAAAGCACGTTCCGGCGAAATGGTACCATCTGTCCAAATTTCTAAAGTAAGACGGTCAAAGTCAGTGCTTCTGCCAACTCGGGCGCTTGAAACTGACCAGTTAACACGTTGGATGGGCGAGAAGATCGCATCCACGGGCAAAACGCCAATGGGCAATCTTTCAGCGCGGTCGCCAGCGGGCAAATAGCCACGTCCGGCTTCAACGGTCAAGTCAATATCAACTTCATGACCATCTTCGTTCATGCTAAAGAGGTAAAGATCAGGATTAATGATTTCAACCTCAGGCGGACAGACGATATCAGCAGCCGTAATGGTGCCTTTACCTTTTACTTCCAGATGTAGCTGCGCGGTCTCGACATTGTGAAGTTTAAAACGCAGGAGTTTCAGCTGCAACATTACCTGGATAACGTCCTCGCGGACACCAGGAATGGTGCTAAACTCGTGCATAACATCAGTAAGCCGAATCGCGGTGACTGCCGCGCCGTCAAGCGACGACAGCAACACGCGTCGGAGGGCGTTGCCGAGGGTGACGCCGTAGCCACGCTCCAGCGGGCTTATCGTAAACTTTCCGTAGTTACGCGACTCTTCAGTGCGTTCTACTTTTGGTGTTACCATTTCCATAATTCCTGTCACGGTTTACCCCTAACCAGCCTATCGGGTAAGAAAGACTGACTAATCACTCTTATCTAGAGTAGTATTCAACGATCAGCTGTTCGTTCAAGTTGCCGTCAATCTCCGCGCGCTCTGGGTTGCGTAACATGCGACCACTGAGACTGTTCAAATCGCGCGCCAACCAGGTGGGAACGTTGCGACCTTCAGCTTCTTCGCGAAGATTCTTGAAGAAAGGTGTGCTTTTTGACGTTTCGGCAACAGTGATAACATCATCCACTTTGACTTCCATTGATGGAATGTCTGCACGGCGACCGTTGAGCAAAAAGTGCCCGTGGGTAACCATGATGCGTGCCTGTGGACGGCTGGCTGCAAAACCGAGACGATAAACCACATTGCTGAGACGGGTTTCCAAAATAGTAAGCAGGTTAGGACCAGGTTGTCCGTGCATCTTTACCGCTTGTTCAAAGAAGCGGCGGAACTGGCGTTCGTAAATGCCATAGATGCGGCGCGCTTTTTGTTTGGCGCGTAACTGCTTAGCATAGTCAGACTCACGACCCGGGCGGAATGCCAGCGATTTTCCATGCATTCCGGGGGGATAACTGCGTCGTTCAAATGAGCATTTGGGCGTAAAGCAGCGTTCGCCTTTAAGGAACAGCTTTTCGCCTTCGCGTCGACATAATCGACAAACTGCTTCTGTATATCTAGCCATAAGTTTTTCCTTTTTCTAATATTAAACGCGGCGCTTTTTAGGCGGACGACATCCGTTGTGTGGGACGGGGGTTTCGTCAGTAATCTTGGTGACCTTAACACCCATGCCCTGCACGGCACGAATTGCTGCTTCGCGACCAGGGCCGGGGCCCTTCACGAACAATTCAACTTCTTGAATGCCCATTTGCTGGGCGGTTTTCAGCGCTTGCTCGGTAGCCATTCGGGCGGCAAAAGGTGTGCTCTTGCGGGAACCCTTAAAGCCTGCGGTGCCTGAGCTTCCCCAACAAACGGTGTTACCGCGCATATCGGTGATGGTAACAATCGTGTTGTTGAAGGATGCGAATACATGCACCTGTCCGGCAGACAACTGGCGCTTGACTTTGCGCGAACTGGTTGCGCGTCGCGCGGTTCTTGCTTGTTTAGCCATAAATCATCCTCACTATCATCTAACTCTGGTACCCATCGTCGGTTGCCGCTAGGGAGAAAGGGAACCCCACCGACTTTGGATCAGACCAGTTAATAAGATATCAATAATTACTTCTTTGCTCCACGGCGGCGGCCACGACCTGCAACAGTCTTCTTGGGGCCTTTGCGTGTGCGCGCGTTTGTGCGTGTGTTTTGTCCACGCAGGGGGAGGTTGCGTCGATGGCGCAAGCCACGATAACAACCGATTTCGACCAAGCGCTTAATGTTCATTTGAACTTCGCGGCGCAGGTCACCCTCAACCTTAAGGTTTTGGGCGATGTAGTCGCGTAATTTTGTAACTTCAGATTCTGGCAAATCCTTCACACGAATCGCAGGATCCACACCGGTGGCAGCCAGAATATCATTTGCCGTTTTAGGGCCGATACCGTAGATATATCGCAATCCGATATCAATGCGCTTGTTGCGCGGTAGGTCAACACCTTCAATACGAGCCATAATTCTTTTCCTTATCCTTGTCGCTGTTTGTGTCTTGGGTTCTTGCAAATAACGTACAAACGACCGTCGCGTTTGACAATCTTACAATCTTTACAGCGTTTTTTTATTGAAGCCGATACTTTCATTTGGCATACTCCTTATTTTTACCGCAAAGTTTCAATTATAGTCTTTTACCGCGGTTATGGCAAGACTTTCCTATAGTTCCGTAAGCACCAATGGGCCGTCTTTGGTGACAGCAATTGTGTGCTCCTGATGCGCGGTAAGCCCACCGTTGGCATTGACTACCGTCCAACGGTCACGCAAAACGCGCGTTCTTCTCCCACCGACCAATACCATGGGTTCAATGGCGATGGTCATACCTTCGCGCAACAGAAAACCGGTGCCCGGTTTACCGTAGTTTGGCAACTGTGGCGCTTCGTGCATGGCACGCCCAACCCCATGTCCGGTATAGGTATGGGTGCAATAAAAACCTTGACTTTCAACGTACGCTTCAATGGCGGCGCCAACGTCGCCACTGCGGTTTCCGATGACCATTTTGCTAATCGCAATTTCAAGAGCCTGTTTGGTGGTATCAATCAAGCTTTGAGCTTGTTTGCTAATCTCACCAACACCGACCGTAAAAGCCGAGTCGCCCACATAACCCTGGTAAACTGTTCCGCAATCCACCGAAATAATATCGCCTTCGCGCAGTTTTCGGTTTCCGGGAATGCCATGCACCATTTCTTCGTTGATGCTGGTGCAGATGCTGCCGGGGTAAGGCACGCCATTGCCTGGGTCGTAGTTTTTGAACGGTGAGTATACGCCATGCGCTTTCTGGAAGCTTTCGGCAACTTCGTTTAGTTCGCCTGTGGTCACGCCAGGAGCGATGGCATCCATCACGGCTTTCAGGGTGAGCGCATTTAAGCGTCCAGCCTCGCGCATGATTTTCAACTCGTTGGCGGATTTAAGATTAACGCCGAAGATTTCGTAGCTGTCCATTATTGCAAAGCCTCAAATATTTCGTCGTTAATATCATTTATTTCACCGACGCCATTAAACTCGACCAACTTGCCCTCTTCCCGAAAATGATCGATCAGCGGAAGCGTTTGGGCTTCATAAATTTTCAAGCGATTCAGCACGGTTTCCGCCTTATCGTCTTCACGTTGATAAAGCGGACTGCCGTCTTCGTCATCAAACCATTTTCTTTTAGGCGGATTGTATTCCGCATGATACACATTGCCACTTTTGCTCATCCAGCGTCCGCTAAGTCGCTTTACAATCAACGCTTCCGGAACAGCCAGATTCGCGACCATGGTCAGCTCTTCGTCGATACTGTCCAAGTAGGACTCAAGCGCCAAAGCCTGAACAAGTGTACGCGGGTAACCATCCAAAACCACACCATTTTCGCAGTCATCTTCTTCAAGACGCGCGTTCAACATAGTAATTGTGATTTCATCAGGTACCAATTCGCCTTTGTTCATATAAGTAGCAGCCTCAATCCCCAGGGGTGTTTCCGCAGCAAGATGCTCGCGGAAAAGGTCCCCGGTTGAGATATGCGGAATCCCCAGGCGTTCAGCAAGCAGAACAGCTTGTGTTCCCTTGCCCGTTCCGGGGGCTCCTAACATCACAACGATTGTGGCTTGCTCTTTCATCGATTAAAGCCCTCTTAGTTAATCAGCCTGTCATCGTAGCCGTGCATGCGCAATTCTGTTTCAATCAGTTGCACAATTTCGCGCACGGTACCCACAACAATCAAAAGACCCGAAGCCTGCATCAAGCCCAAACCTGCGATGTTCGTCTCGCCAAAGAGCTTGAAGACGCCAGTCATGATGTAGGGCAAAACAGCGATGATACCCAGGAAGATTGCGCCAGGCAGGGTAATGCGGCGTTGCACTCTGGTGAGATAGTCTTGAGTGGGTTTGCCACGCACAACACCAGGAATCTGAGCACCTTGTTTCTTCAGATTTTCGCCGTAGTCTTGTTGCGCAAAGAGCACGTCTGTATAGAAGTAACAGAACAAAACCACCAGGACAAAGAACATAATAGGATACCACCAGGTATCACCGCCAAAGTTCCTGTAAACCCAGTTGGCAGCTTTTCCAACCCAGTTTGTCTTGTTCAGGAAGAACGATGACAAAATCGCGGGGAAGGTCAAAAAGCTTTGCGCGAAGATAATCGGAATCATACCTGCCATGTTAATCATCAGGGGCAATTGACTGCGCACGGGCATCGACATGCGGTTACCCACCCGGCGACCCGGGAACATAACCGGCACGTTGCGTCTGCCCAGTTGCATGTAGACAATGCCAAAGATGGTCAATATAAAGACCACAAAGATGAGAACAAACGCCCACCATGGGTCAGATATATACTGGCCAGGGTTAGCTGAATCAGCTCGGCGCACCATTTGTGCGATAGTCACTGGGAAGCGCGACACAATACCCGAGAAGATGATTAGGCTAAGGCCTTGGTTACGCAGACCAAACTCAGAAATGAGCTGTCCCAGCCAAATACCAAACATCGTTCCGGCGACCATCGTAATAATCGCCGCCAGGGTAGGCAAGAGGTTTTCACCACTAAAACCATAGTGTTGGATAACCGACTGGCCACCCAACATTTGGTTGAAGATATTAATCTGCCCAAAAGCTGAAAGCAATGCCATCGGAATGGTAAGAATAACAGTCCATTTTTCCATCCAGACACGGCCTTCGCGTGGGTCATCTTTCATCTTTTGCTCAAGCGCCGGAATAACTGGGGTTAGCAGTTGCAAAATAATCTGCGCGGTAATATACGGGTAAACACCCATTGCCAACACAGAAAATTTCGAAACCGCGCCACCGGAAAGCAGGTCGAGCAAGCCAACCAGGTTGCCACCGGCACCGGTAAGCTGGCTCAGTTCCTTTACAGCAGCGTGATCTAACCCAGGCACCGGCACATTGGCAACAAAACGATATACTGCCAACAATAAAAGCGTGATGAGCAGTTTGTTGCGTATACTTTCAGATTTCCATAAATAGCGCCAGGACGATCGTTTCATGTTATTGTCTCCTTATCATCGTTACGCGAGTTCGATCAGTTCGATCGTACCACCAGCAGCTTCAATCTTCTGGCGGGCACCCTCGGTAACCTTATGAGCTTTGATATTGAGTGCAACTTTTATTTCGCCACGACCCATTATCTTGACAGGCAGTCCTTTTCCTTTAAGCAAACCGTTTGCTTTGAGGTTTTCCGGGTTAACTTCATCACCCTTTTTATATGGGGTGAGAGCGTCCAGGTTTACCTCGGCATAGCGCACGCGATTGACAGGCGTAAAGCCTTCACCACGCAGGAAGGGCAGTTTGCGGTAGAAGGGCAAGTTACCACCCTGGTGGTAAAGTCTTACACCACCGCTGGTGCGTGCACTTTGTCCTTTGGTACCACGGCCGGCACTTTTGCCCATGCCAGATCCAGTACCGCGCCCAACACGTTTGCGACCTTTTTTAGCGCCTTCGTTAGGTTTAAGATCATGTAATTGCATCTTATTTCTCCTCTAACGCTGATTCAATCTCGACCAAATGTGAGACTTTATCCAGCATACCCCGAATGATGGGCGTGTCTTCGTGTTCGACAACTTCCTGGAGTTTCTTGAAGCCAAGCGCACTCAGGGTTCTTTTTGTTTTTACGGTGTAACCGATGCCACTCTTTACGAGTTTAATGCGAAGCATATTCTTCTTAGCTGGTTTTTTAGCCACGTCTCCTCCGATCCCAATAAGGTGTCACGTCGCGCACATCCTTGCCACGTTCCAGTGCCACAATCTCGGGCGATTTGAGTTGGTCAAGCGCGTTAAACGTTGCGAGCACAATGTTGAGCATGTTCGCGCTGCCGAGAGATTTGGTCAAAATATCCGTAATGCCAGCTGCTTCCAAAACCGCGCGCACACCACCCGCGGCGATAACGCCAGTACCGGGCGAAGCGGGTTTTAGCAAGACTTTGGCACCACTTTGAACACCGATAACTTCGTGCGCGATGGATGTTCCATGCAAGCTGACCGGACGCATGTTTTTATACGCGCGATCAGAAGCTTTGCGCATCGCATCAGGCACAGCCAAAGCTTTGCCGATGCCTAAGCCGATGTTACCGTTGTTGTCGCCAACCACTAAGGTGACACGATATGAAAAGCGGCGACCGCCTTTGACAACTTTCGCAACGCGGGCGATATCGATGACACGTTCGTCGTATTGTTGTTCTAATCCTTGAAATTCATCCATAGTATCCTCGATTTAGAATTCTAAGCCGCCCTTACGAGCACCTTCGGCCATCGACTTGATGCGACCGGTATAAAAATAACCAGCGCGGTCCATGACCACTTTTTTAATACCCTTATCAAGGGCACGTTTGGCAATTTCTTCGCCAACCAGGCGGGCCTGGTCGATTTTGTTTTTGCCATCCATGGCGTCGCGCAGACTTTTGTCCACACTCGATGCCGAAGCCAGCGTAGTCCCACTGTGATCATCAATGATCTGAACGTAGATTTCATTAATACTTCTAAAAACGTTCAAGCGTGGTCGCTCCGGCGTGCCAAATATCTTCTTGCGTACGCGTTTGGCGCGATGCAATCTAGCTTGGTTTCTTGATTTCTTTGCCATGTTTACCTCTACTTACCGGTCCTGCCAGACTTACCAGCCTTGAGTTTAACTTCTTCGCCCTGATAGCGAATACCGGTACCATGATAGCGCTCTGGTGGGCGCACTTTGCGTATTTCAGCAGCGACCTGGCCAACTTGCTGGCGGTCTCTGCCCATAATCTTAATGGTGCGTGCTCTTGCGTCTACATCAAATTCGATGCCATCGGGCGCAGGGTAGTTAACAGGATGCGAATAACCCACGTTCAAAACCAGGTCTTTGCCCTGCAACTCAGCACGATAACCCACACCGTTATATTCCAAAACGCGGGTAAAACCTTCGCCACAGCCAACAATCATGTTGTTCAGCAGCGCGCGGGTGGTGCCGTGTAAAGCACGCACATGCGGCTCGTCGTTTGGACGACTAACGGTGATGGTACCATCTTCTAATTTCAATTCGATTTCCGGCGCAAAAGTTCGTTCAAGTTGTCCTTTAGGGCCTTTGACACTCACTTTTTGTCCGTCAATTTTTACTTCAACACCCTTGGGCAGGGTGATTGGTAATTTACCGATACGCGACATATCCTACCTCCTACCAAACCTTGCAGAGTATCTCGCCACCGACACCCAATTTGCGGGCACGCGCGCCGGTCATAACACCTTTAGGGGTAGACAAAATAGCGATGCCGATACCAGAAAGCACCCAGGGGATATCTTTCTTCGAAGTATACACGCGGCATCCAGGGCTTGAAACGCGTTGCAAACCAGTAATAAGTGGACGACGTTGCCGTCGCTCGCCAATGTACTTTAGTTTAACCTGCAAGACCTTATGGGTCTCGTTTTTACCTTCCAAGACTTCGTAATCAGCCAGGTAGCCTTCCTCAACGAGGATACGGGCAACTTCAGCTTTTAGCTTGGAATGTGGCATAGCCACGGTGGACAAACCAGCCATCGCGCCATTGCGAATTCTGGTCAACATATCGGCAATTGGATCTGTTATAGTCATAATTCTCTAGCCTCCAGCTTCAATTACCAGGATGATTTCTTTACTCCAGGGATCTTTCCCTGAAGTGCCAATTCTCGAAAACAAATGCGGCACAAGCCAAATTTGCGCATATAACCGCGTGGCCTGCCACACACTCGACAGCGACTGACAACCCTGGTGGGATATTTTCGCCGATATTCACGGTGAATCATACTCTTTTTAGCCATTAGTTTCCTTTCATAAAGGGCATGCCAAATTTGCTAAGCAATGCCCGACCGTGATCATCATTGGTTGCATTGGTGACGATACTGATTTCCATACCGCGCACTTTATCAATCTTATCGTACTGAATTTCAGGGAAAATCAGTTGTTCAGTAAGACCTAAAGTATAGTTGCCGCGACCGTCAAAGGAGTCAGCCGAGATACCCCGAAAGTCACGTACACGGGGCAAAGCAACATTGATCAAGCGGTCCAAAAATGCCCACATCTTCTCACCGCGCAAGGTAACTTTTACGCCAATTTGGCGACCTTCGCGCAGTTTGAAGTTAGAAATAGCCTTTTTGGCAGCGATGATGATCGGTTTCTGACCGGTAATGATGGTCAGGTCGTTCACCGCCGCGTCGAGGGCTTTAGGGTTTTCAAGGGCTTCGCCAACGCCAATGTTGATGACAACTTTTTTGATTTTCGGCACCTGCATGACGTTATCAAGACCGAGTTCTTCAAAAAGGGCGGGCGCGTATTCATTTTTGTATTGTTCAAGTAGTCTGTTCATTTATTATTTACCTGCGCCTTCATCTGCCTTGGCAGTTTTTGGAGTGGCGGACTTTTTAGCTTCAGTAGCTTTCGCTTTTGGCTCAGCTGCCACAGTTTCTTTCTTAGCAGTGGCGCGCTTGGTAGCCGGTTTGGCTTCTTCAGCGGCTTTGCCACGTCTTACACGGCGGCTGGCGCGTTCTGTGATGCTATCCACAACCATGACATTAGATGCATGTATGGGCGCTTCGAACTCACGAATGCCACTGGGGATGGTCTTGCCACCGCCGGTTTGCTGTTGTTTTTGATGTTTTTTGACCAGGTTCACGCCCTGAACCACAACGCGGTTCTCTTTGGGTAACACGCGGATAACTTCGCCGACTTTGTTTTTGTCAGCTTCGTCGCCACGCATAACGCGAACACGATCACCTTTACGTATCTTCATCTTCATTAGACGCTCCATTCACTCATTAGCTCTAGTACACTTCCGGTGCTAACGAAACTATTTTCATGTAGCCTTTTTCGCGCAGTTCGCGAGCTACTGGGCCAAAGATACGTGTACCACGGGGGTTTACGCCATCGTTGTCCAAAATAACGGCTGCATTGTCGTCAAAACAAATGGTTGAGCCATCAGCTCGGCGATACGCCTTTGAAACACGCACAATAACGGCTTTCACAATTTCGCTCTTTTTAACGGAGCTTTGTGGGGTTGCGCTTTTTACGGTAGCTGTGACGATATCGCCAACAGTAGCGTAACGACGTCGGGTGCCACCCACAACCTGAATAACCAGAATTTCGCGCGCGCCAGTGTTATCTGCAATTTTTAAGCGGGACTCTTTTTGGATCATTGTTATTCCTCATCTTCCGCTTGTTCAGCTTCTTCAACAGTCTCTTCGGTTTCTTCAACAATAGCCTCTTCAATGGCTTGTTCCATTTCCTGGACTGATTCAATGTTTTCCTGGCGGATTTCTTCTACCAGAATCTTCTCAACAACCCAGCGCACGGTGCGCGAAATGGGTTTTGATTCGACAATGGTTACCTTATCGCCAACATTGCAACCGAAAGGATCATGTGCTTTGTAAGACTTTTTTCGGGTCACAACTTTGTGATAAAGTGGATGCGCAAAGGTTCGGTCTACGTCAACGATGATGGTTTTGTCCATCTTATTGCTTTTAACCACACCATTTAGTCTTCGGCGATTATTCATTACTTACCTTCCTGTTCTGCGCGAGCGCGTTCGTTGAGAATGGTCTCAAATCGCGCGATATCACGACGGGCAGCTTTAAAACGGCTTGTATCGGTCAGTTGACCAGTAACCATTTGGAAGCGCAGATTCATCAGTTCCTGTCGTGTATTTAGCAAATTTGTTTTAATCTGCTCAGTTGAAAGTTCGCGAATTTCTTTAATTTTCATTATGAACCTTCTCCTAATACTTCTCTGGCAACAATCTTGGTTTTAAATCCAAGTTTGTATCGGGCGCGGTTAAGGGCAGCTTTTGCCACTTCGGGGTCAGCGGTGGTGATTTCAAACAGGATTCTTCCTGGGCGCACAACGGCAACCCAGTGATCCACAGCACCTTTACCTTTACCCAAGCGGGTTTCAGCAGCACGTTTGGTATAGGGTTTGTCTGGGAAGACACGCACCCACACCTTACCGCGGCGTTTCATCATGTGCACAATGGCACGTCGGGCACTCTCGATATTGCGGGCTGAGATATAGCCGCATTCGAGCGCCTTTAGTCCAAATTCACCAAAGCTGACTGTCGAGCCGCGCAGGGCTTTGCCCTTCATGCGACCGCGCATCTGCTTGCGGTACTTTACTCTTTTTGGCATCAACATAATCTAATACCTCACTCGTTCCTTTAATTACTCGCTTACGTAGACACCTTCGGTGGCTTCGACTTTTTCTTCAGCCTGATGCATAACGATGCCCTTGTAGATCCATACCTTGATGCCAATTTGACCGAAAGTGGTTAAAGCACTCGCGCGTGAAAAATCAATATCCGCGCGCAATGTTTGCAACGGCACACGACCTTCGCGCAGGGTTATACTGCGAGCCATTTCAGCACCGGCCAAACGACCACCCACTTGAATCTTGATACCTTCCGCGCCCTGGCGCATGGCTTGTTGGATGGCGCGTTTCATAGCACGGCGATAGCTGATACGACGTTCAAGCTGGCCGGCAATATTGAGTGCGACCAAATAAGCGTCGGTGTCAGGATCTTTAATCTCTTTGACTTCAAGGTCAATTTTCTGACCGGTCAACGCTTCAAGTTCCTGGCGCAGCGCTTTAACGCTTTCACCTTTGCGGCCAATCAAAATGCCGGGCTTGGCAGTGTGCAGGGTGACCTTCACTTTGCCAGGGAAGCGTTCGATTTCGATCTTGCTCACGCCAGCACGTTCGGCTTCTTTGCGCACGAGTTCGCGGATTGCCAAATCTTGATGCAGTTGCTCAGTATATTCTTTGCCTTCAGCGTACCAACGACCCAACCAGGGTTTGTTGACGCCTACTCGAAAACCTATTGGATGTACTTTTCGACCCATAATATCTCCTTAATTCTGCTCAGTCTCACGCAAGATAACAGTGATGTGCGAACGGCGTTTTAACATAGGCTTAAAACGTCCGCGGGCACCAAAACGTCGCCATTTGCGGGTTGGTGCTTCATCAGCAAAAATGCGATAAACTACCAAATCGTCTCGGCTAATACCAAAGTTCTCTTCCGCGTTCGAAATCGCTGAATAGATGAGTTTACGAACAGGCATTGCAGCTTTGTTCGGGGTTGTTGCGAGAATTTCCAAGGCCTTCAAAGCAGGCTTGCCACGCACCAGGTCAATAACCAGGCGGGTCTTTTGTGCAGAATTCGCAAAGTTTGAAAGCTTAGCAATAATATCTTGTGCCATTTTCTTTATCTGCCTTTCTTCTCAGCCACGTGCCCACGGAACCAACGGGTTGGAGCAAACTCGCCAAGTCGATGGCCGACCATGTTCTCGGTCACATAGATGGGCACATGTCGGCGTCCGTCATGGACGGCGATGGTGTGGCCTACCATCTGCGGGAAGATAACACTGGCACGACTCCAGGTGCGAATAACTTTCTTATCGCCCTTGGCGTTCATATCTTCGACTTTTTTCAATAGTTTCGGGTCAATAAATGGCCCTTTTTTCAATGATCGCGACATAGTTTATTTCCTTTTCTATCTCTCAACCACTAGCGGCGTTTAGCCTTGGAGCGGTGGCGAATAATCATGTCATCCGTGCGTTTATTGCGACGGGTTTTGTAACCAAGCGTGGGCTTGCCCCAAGGGGTTTTGGGACCAGCCATACCGATACCGGTCTTGCCTTCACCACCACCATGGGGATGGTCGCGCGGAGACATTGCCGACCCGCGAACAGCTGGACGACGTCCCAGATGACGAGAGCGTCCCGCTTTGCCCAATTTGATGTTGTTGTGCTCAACGTTACCAACCTGACCGATAGTGGCGCTGCAGTCTTGCAAAACTAAGCGGACTTCACCAGATGGCATGCGCACATGTGCGTAGCGACCTTCTTTGGCCAGGAGTTGCGCTGAAACACCCGCTGAACGGGCAATTTGCGCACCCTTGCCGGGCTGCATTTCAATGGCATGGATGGTTGTACCAACCGGAATGTTTGCCAGGGGCAAGTTGTTGCCGGGTCGGATTTCAACCTGAGTGCCAGAAAACAAGGTGTCGCCAACTTTCACGCCGATGGGAGCCAAGATATAGCGTTTTTCGCCATCAGCATAATGGAGCAAAGCCAGGCGGGCAGTGCGGTTGGGATCGTATTCAATCGCCGCTACTTTGGCGGGGATGTCATGTTTGTTGCGTTTGAAGTCCACAATGCGAATTTGTCGCTTGGAACCACCACCACGATGGCGCACGGTAATGCGACCCTGGGCGTTTCGGCCGGCGCGGTTTTTCTTGGTGTAGATTAAGCTGCGCTCGGGCGTGGTCTTTGTAATTTCTTCAAACGTATAACTGGTCTTGTGTCGTTGACCAGGGCTAGTGGGTTTGTATACTTTAACTGCCATTATTCTACTCCCTCAAAGAATGGGATGCGGTCTCCGGCGCGCAGCGTAACAATGGCTTTTTTGTAGCCACGCTTGCGAATGGTCAACCGGCGGGAACGTGAGTTCCGGGTTGACTTAGCCGGAGCGTTGATAATATTGACGCGCTCAACCTTCACATCAAAAGCGGTTTCGATGGCGGTCTTTACTTGCTCGCGGGTGGCAAACGAAGCGACTTCAAACACATATTGCTGAAGCTGACCAGCCAAATAGTTGCTTTTTTCAGTGACGATTGGTTGGCGGATGATATCAAATGCTGAAATAGTCATTTTACTTCACCTTCCTATCCCAAATAGCTCTTGATAACATCTAATGCTTCAAGCGGGATGATTACTTTATCTGAAATCAGCAAATCGCGAATGTTCAAATAGCGTGCCTGCAACAGCCTGGCGTTTGCCAGATTTCGCCCGGATTTGATGAAGTTTTCATTTTCTTCACTGTTTCCTGGGATGAGCACTAACACGCGATTATCGCCAGCAAGAGCTTTTATTGATTTTGCTAATTCAGCGGTTTTTGCTTCAGGCATGTTGAGATTATCGAGCATAATGATTTTCTCATCGTTAGCAACAACCGTCAGCGCGGAGCGCAAAGCGGCTCGGCGCATCTTGCGAGGCATTTCCTGGCTGTAATCACGCGGTTTGGGGGTGAAAATGCGACCACCACCCACATGCTGGGCAGACTTCATGCTACCACGTCGGGCGCGACCAGTACCTTTTTGCTTAAATGGCTTACCTGCTCCGCCACGCACTTCGGCACGTCGTTTAGTGTTGTGCGTGCCAAGGCGTGCGTTCGCCATTTGGCGTTGATATGCCTGATGCATCAAATCGACATTGACTTTTGCTGCGAAGATTTCTTCGGGCAGTTCAACGTCGCTTACTTTTTCTGCTTTTAAGTTATAGACATCGAGTTTCATGATTTATCTCTCCAATCAGACGTCCTATTGCTTGGCCGCCGCGCGAATGATCACTGTATCGCCCTTGGCGCCGGGAACGGAACCTTGAACAGCGATAAGGTTGCGCTCAGCATCAACCAATGCAACACGAATATGCGAAGATGTCACGCGCACATTTCCCATTTGTCCGGGGAACTTTTTGCCCTTAAAGACACGTCCCGGGGTTGAACCCTGTCCAGACGCACCTGGCGCGCGCCAGCGGTCGGATTGACCGTGGGTCTTTAGACCACCGCCAAAACCGTGGCGTTTCATGACACCGGCAAAACCTTTGCCTTTTGAAGTGCCAATGACATCAACATAATCGCCCGTTTCGAAGACGTCCGCAGTGATTGTGTCACCGGGTTTGACGTCGCCAATTTTCTTCGTGCGAATTTCGCGCAGGATGCGCACAGGTGGCAGATTGTTGACCTTAAGATGGCCAAGCTCTGCTTTTGACAATCGTTTTGGTTTCACAGCGCCAAAGGCTAACTGAACTGCGGAATACCCGTCAGTTTCAGGAGTCTTTATCTGAGAAACAAAACAAGGCCCAGCTTCGATAAGCGTCACCGGAATTGCACGTCCGCTTTCGTCGAAGATCTGGGTCATGCCGATCTTTCTTCCAATAAGCCCTTTTAACATACTATTCTCCTGTTTGTAATTTAGCGAGACTGTCAGCCTGGGCTAGGCTGCATCATCTCCGTGCAATTCAGTTAATGAAGCTCTGTGTAGCGATTCTGCCCACGCGGCAACATTCTTAAACTGCCAATGTCAAAACATGCCCCGAAAGGGGCAACTTATCATTTATATCACACCTCGTCATACAGCGCAAGGGTGATTTCTGATTTTGTTTTGACTTTTTGCCTGGTTTTTCGCCAAGCTTGCCTATTATAAGGTAGAGCGTGAAATTAAGCGAGTCTTTTCCGCAAAATAATTAGCCAAAATTAGCCCGAAATATTGATGACAATAAACGAATACTAAGCCCGCCCGTCAGCACTTGGCTTGCACGCAAAGCAAACTCAAACTTACGTCTCGTTCGCCAAGGTCTCCTTGCCGGCACAAGTTTCCAAGCCTTCATTTTTGGATAGTATGCGTTCAACTTCAGCGAGCTGTAAATATTTGAGAAACTACCATAAGCTAATCACTGCTAACAAAACAATAATCAACACGGCCAAACCACTCACCAGTGAGCTGATTCCTATCGCAATCACCCACCGACGGACTTTTTCCATCTCCATCGTGTTTTTAATCGCGGATGACGCCACCACAGCGCGATAAACTTGTTCATTCTCCAAATCAATCGCTGGCGCAGCAGAAAAGGACAAGCCACACTTCGGGCAATTTTCAGTTTTATTCCAGATGATAAATGCGCAGTTTGGACAAACATTCATAAGACTCTCCTTTTGGCAAATTTAAAATTAGGGTTGTTCGAACACCAGTTCAATGAGATCTGTATTGAAAATGAGCGTTCTGGTGTCTTTACGCATCACTTGAAGGCGAAAAACCAACGTTTCAACCCGCTCAATATTATTTGTGGCGAGTTGATCTTCCGGCAGGCTTAATTCTTCAACGGACTTCAAGCCAGCCAGTACATGTGTTTCATACGAGGATTCACATTCATGATCATTTATTTTCAAATCAAGTGCCGTTAGTTCAATGTCAATATCGGTATTGTTCTCAACCATAATTAAAAACTGCGCTCCTGTATAATGAGTGGGGTTTTCATAACGATTAAGATAAACACGAATCCCTTCGCGATCCAATAGTTGTATATCTCGTCGATTAAGTGCAAGCACACCACCAGGGGCAGCATTGGTATTAATCCGAATACGTTCAGTTGTGATGGATTGACTCCAGTTTTGGCTTTCGTCTATGGCAAGGTTGAACTCAAAGTATTGGATGGTTTCCACACCTGCAGCTGCAAGGGCATCACTCGCAACCCACAAGGCAACTAAACCTTGGGATTGCGCGGGAATCCTGGCATTAAAAGCACCCTTCATCATAAATCCATTGATTTGTAAGTCTACTGCCCGCAGATTTAGCCCGCCATAGGTGTTGTTTTCAACCCAAAACAGAAGCGCTGGGGCTGAACTGGTATCGAAGTAAAGTGACTTAATAGTCACTTTAATTTGTTCCGTGTCATAAATGAGTCTTTCAGCAACTGTAACTGAGCAATCTGGTCTGATTAAGCCATATGGAGTTTCAATCTCATTTGGACAAGCATTTGTAAGTCCTGCTAGTTGGGTTTCGATTAGCTCATGTGCAATAAGGGTGGCTTCCATGTCCATTGCAGCAATCGTTTCAGCAACCGGGTTCCTTGCTAACCCACCGTTTTGTGGTGAACAGGCAAACAAAGCTAGCACCATCAAAATCGATATGCAATTAACTTTTACTTTTCTCATTCCCTGGCCTCTAAGAATTATTGATGGAAATAATGTTTATCAAATTATACAACAAGTTTTCGCTTTAATACATGTGGTTTTTACGTCATGCTTAAATTTGGATAGCAATTAATGCACCTTGGGTATTTTTTATTAAACACATGCGCAATAAACCACTTGTCAAAACGCTTTCGCCAAAAGCAAATAATACTCAAGCAAAACAACGCAACGAGATAGCGACAGAAATGATAACAGTACGTGGCGAGAATGCCACGCACCGATAATTAGTTTCGTACTGAGAAAGTTTACGTGCTTAGCAGACCATGTAAACCTTGTAAGTTATTATTTCCATCTAGTCAAATGTAATTGTGATTTTATCAGTTTTAAAAACAGTTCTGAAGTTGTTTTTGTCAATAACATTGAAGTAGAGTTCAATTTCTCTAATATCGCTAATGCCCTTTTCTTTTAAATCATTCTCCAAAAAGCCGAGACCAGCAAAGGCTTTCGTGCCTGACAAAACATCCGCGTAGAAAAGGGGATTAACCGCCAATCCATTTGCAGTTACGTCCTTTACAGTAACAGAAATGTCCTGCCCTGAATTGTTCTCGATGAACAACAGAAGCTCTGCACCCCAAAACTCTTGTTCAGTAAGCAGTTCTTTCATAATGATGCGCACCCCATTTTGTTCAACCAAAACGGTGCCACTGTCATCAACTTTTTGAATGAAAGCAGGGTTCGCGTCGGTCTCTATACGAATCGTATCCGTGATAAATGTTTCTGCCCAGTCTGCGCTGTCAATGACACGCAGGTTGAACGAAAAATATTGGATTGTTTCAATTCCGGCGCTTTCAAGATCGCTGTTCAAAACAGTCAGTTCGTCATTAACCTTTTCCCCCGCTTCCACTTCGGCAGACATAATCGGGTTTATCATGTAACCGTTGATCACAAGGTCGCTTGCTTGTAACATAATTGCTTTTTCTGAATTATTTTCGATCAGAAATCTGAGTTCTGGACCCATCCAACCGCGGAAATCCAACGACAAAACGGTTACTTTTATGCCACCATCATCATAAATAACGCTTTCCTGGACATTGACATCTTCATTAATCGCGTAATCATCCCCATCTCTAACAGTTGGCTCTTCATGTGTGTTGTCTGGTTCGTCATCATTATCTTTGGTTGAATCATTTTTAGACAACATTTCAATAAACTTTGATGAAAGTACTTCAAAGATAGCTTCTTTTTCAGTTTCTCTTTTCTTTGCCCCACCTGCACAAGCAACCAACAGAATTGCCATCAGTAGTAAAGCAAAAATTTTGTTCCTTTTTGACATTTTCTATCCTCCGTTATTGAAACGCTTATCAGCTAAACAAATTTTTTAAAAGTCCTTTTATCTTCCATTAATAATGGTGTGAAAATTTCAAGCCCACAAAATGTGGGCTTGAAATCGGGAGAATAAAATAATGGTCATTATCCTTCATCTGAATTCAGGTCTGTTTTTGGCAAGAAAACTTCAATCGTCGTACCTTGGTTCACTTCGCTTTCCAAAAAGACCTTACCTCCAATAAATTCAACCACATGTTTTACAATCGCCAGACCTAATCCTGAACCAGAAATCGCTCTTGATCTGGCTTTGTCTACCATATAGAAACGCTCAAAAACACGCCCAATATGCTCTTCCGGGATACCAATGCCAGTATCAGCTACACGCAGACGGAGTTCATTGGCTTGATTGCTAACCCAAACGTCAATACCGCCCCCATCACGATTATACTTTATGGCGTTAGAAATCAAATTATCCAACACATCATGCAACATCGCTTCGGGGAAGAACAAAGTCTTTTCACCTTCCAGGGTGATGCTCAATTTGAGTGCGCGTTGGCTTATAGGTTCTTTATACACTGCCAATATCTGTTGTAAATAGGCATCCAGGTCAATTTCGGTGCTAACGTGTTGCACCTTGCTTTCGTCAAACTGTGAAAGTTTAATAATGTCATCGATGATAGCCGACAAACGCCGCCCCTCATCAGAAATCGTGCCCCCAATGCGTTTCACATCGTCGGCATCTACCATGCCATTTTTCAAAAGTTCAGCGTAACCATTAATTGCCGTCAGCGGACTGCGCAATTCATGGCTAACGTTGGCAGTAAATTCTTTGCGTTGTTTTTCGAGTCGCAAATTCTCTGAGTCATCAGCTATGATCATCATGACCCCATATAATTCATCTTGTCTTAGGACACGGTTGATATAAATACGCAAAAGCGTACTGCTCATTTCTACCGTGAAGGTTTCATGCTCACTGTCTGAGCTTTGTTCGAGTTTATGGTAAATTTCCGGCAAACGGCATAAGTACAAAAAGTCTTTGCCACGATATTCTGAACCCACATCACCTTCCAACAAGCGCACCGCGCTGGTATTAATGCTAAGGATAGTGAGATCGGAATCCATCAACACCATGCCTTCGCGCGCGTCGCGGATTAAGCGGTTGATGGTTTCGCTTTGATATTTGAGTTCTTCCAGGTGTGCGTCAATAGTTTTCTTTTGTACGCGGAGTTCGCGCACAAAAGGCAAAAGTTCATCATAAACCGGGATGTCCTCTGTTTCGGCAAGCATAATTTGCTCAAGGTTTTCAGCGTAATAATCAATAGGTTCCAATATCCGCTTTGACGTATGATGGGTGAAAAAAGCACTTATGATAATCGCCAGCACCGCAACAACCGCGGTTGTTGGCATGGCTTTCCCTAACAAGCCAGCCATGTTCTTCCACTGTTGCGAAAGACGCACCACATTGCCCCCTTCAACACGCATGGCAAAGTAAAAGCTATCTTCGCCAACACTTTCAGAGCGTCGGATGTCTTCGCCGAGTTTACCCAGCAAAGCCTCCCTGAATTCTTTTCGTTCAGCATGGTTCTCAAGGCGGAATTCGTTGACATTGATATCGCTGTCATAAATAACATCGCCGTTTGGGTCGATTAAGGTTACCCGTACACTTCTATATTTGCTGTTTAACTTTTTAAGGATCTCAATTTGGTTTTCAGTATCTGCATCAACTACGCTACTGTAAAAACGTATGGTCTCGCGCATCCAGGTTAGCTGGTTGCCGAGCCACATACGATTATAAATAAAGGTAACCGCAACTGACACGGCAAGTACCGCAAGCACGATAACCAGCGTGTTAATCAGATTCATGCGGCGCTTCATGCCTCAGCGCCTGCCTTATAGCCTATATTACGTACCGTTTTAATCAAAGAGCCCTTTGAGCCCAGTTTCTTGCGCAGTGAAGCAACATGCACATCCACAGTGCGTGTGCCACCTTCAAAGTCATAGCCCCAAACGCTTTCCAGCAGTTTTTCGCGCGAATAGGCCATGCCAGGATGAGAAAACAACTGGAACAAGAGTTCAAACTCTTTAAAGGTCAGATCTAATTCTTTCCCATCAACGCGCGCTGTGCGATTGAGATAGTTAATTTCAATGCCGTTGTACTCAAGATGCTGGATAATTGTGCTGTTGCTGCGACGTTTCACCGCACGAATACGTGCTAAAAGTTCCATCACGCTAAATGGTTTCGAGATATAGTCATCCGCGCCTAAATCAAGCCCGATGACTTTATCATATTCCCCGCCCAAGGCGGTTAGCAAAATAACCGGAATTTCCTTGGTATCAGGATCGGCTTTGAGCTTTTTCAAAAGTGCCAAACCACTCTCGCCGGGCAACATAATATCCAAAATGATGAGTTCGGGCGTTTTTTCGCTGATGACCTCGAGCAATGTGGATCCATCCTCAAAAAGTCTTGTTTCGTAGCCTTCTTTTTGAAGGGCATAGGCAAGCAATTCCCGGATGGATTGGTCATCTTCAATACAGTAAATCATGAGCTACTCCTAATGTTGCTCTTGCTGTTCTGGGTCGCCTTTGATAGCAAAGATAACCCAGCGCGCAATGCGCTCTGTATTATCGCCAATACGCTCAAGATATTTGGTAATTTGCATCGCGTCAATAAGATATTTGTAGCTGTCAGTATCGGTTCTGATGCGGTCTGCAATTTCGTCCATGGTTTTATCAAAAAGTGCGTCAACTTCGTTATCGCTGGCAATCACTTCCTCTGCCAGTTCAAGGTCATTTTCAACGAAGGAATCCAAAGCCTTCTTAAGCATTACCATAACCCTGCTATTCATATCGATAAGTTGATTAACAGCAAACAAGTTATTAATAGGACCAACGAAATCTAAAAGCTCTACAATTTCAATAACATGTCCGCCAATGCGTTGTAAGTTATTCGCGATTTTTAGCACCGAAGAAATAAAGCGCAAATCCTTGGCAACAGGTTGCTGGGTGCTCATAATCCGCAAACAATCATTCTCAATGCGACGCTCTTTTGAGCGAATGGTCGACTCTTCGTCCACCATCAATTTGGCTTCTTCATAGTCGCCTTCAACAAAAGCTTTTTGCAAAGTACGACACATTCCTTCAATATACGAGCCGTACAGAATGACTTCTGTTTTCAGCTCTTCAAGTTCTTTAAAATATTTTGCTCTCATCATTTACCACCTATCCAAAACGACCTGTAATGTAATTTTCAGTGCGTTCATCTTTCGGATATGAGAATATCTGTCCAGTTTCACCGGTTTCGATAATTTCACCAGTCAAGAAAAACGCTGTTTTATCCGAAATTCTCGCAGCTTGTTGCATATTATGGGTTACTATAACAATAGTATACTTTTCTTTGAGCTCAATTACCAAATCTTCAATTTTACCTGTTGAGATTGGGTCAAGCGCTGAAGTCGGTTCGTCCATCAGCAGGATTTCAGGTTCTACTGCCAATGCGCGCGCGATACAAAGACGCTGTTGCTGACCACCAGAAATTTGTAGTGCGTTTTTTCTGAGTTCATCTTTCAGTTCATCCCAAACAGCAGCTTTGCGTAAACTGTCTTCAACAATTTCGTCCAGTCTGGCTCGATTGCGCAAACCATGTACGCGCGGACCGTATGCAATATTATCATAGATACTAATCGGAAAGGGGTTAGGTGTTTGGAAGACCATACCAACTCTTTTACGCAAGGCATTCACATCCACACCAGGCGCATAAATATCTTCGCCGTCAATGAGAATTTTTCCTGTAATCTTGCAGTTTTCGATTAGGTCGTTCATTCGGTTGAGCGATTTTATCAATGTGGATTTACCACAACCGCTCGGACCAATGAATGCCATAATCTCGTTGGCAGGGATATCAAGGTTAGCGTTTTTTATGGCCTGGAAGTCGCCATAAAAGAGATCCATGTTTTCAATCTTAATTTTTATATCTGTCATTTTGTTTTATTTACCAGTTTACTAAGTCTTGTTGAAAGCCTGTTGATGATGAGAACAATTACGAGCAAAACCAACGCTGTCGCAAAGGCTTCGCGAACGTGGAATGCTTCAGAAGAAAGCACATACATATGCAAGGCAAGTGTTCTACCGGATTCTGTCAGGCGTGTGGGTAATTGCGCCATGGTACCTAAAGTAAAGATGAAGGCTGCGGTTTCGCCAACGATACGTCCAATGGAAAGGATGACGCCCGCCAAAATACCCGGCATGGCCACTGGCAAACAGACCTTAACGATTGTTTGCAGTTTGGTAGCGCCCAGTCCCAGACTGGCTTGCTTAAGCAAGGGGTCAACGGCAAGCAGAGCTTCTTCCGTTGTACGGATAATCAAGGGCAAAACCATAATGGCTGCTGTAAACGCGCCAGCAATCAAAGAATAAGACCACTGCAAGCGGAATACAAAGAAAAGCATACCGAACAAACCGTATACAATACTGGGAATTCCCGCCAGGGTCTCCGTTGCCAGTCGAATGGCAATGACCACTTTACTTTGCTGCTTAGCATACTCGGTGAGATAAATACCGGTTAACACGCCAAATGGAATTGCGATTATCAAAACCAGGATAATCAGCATGATCGTTGTAATCATGGCTGGCATCAGCGAAAGATTTTCGCTGGTGTATTTCCAGGCAAACATTTTCCATGAAAGACCGGGAATACCACGGATAGCGATATATCCCACAACAATCAGGAAGATAGCTACCGTGAGTATTGCGGCAAATTTAACCAAAAAACGCAAAACTTTACTCATGGCGGTCCCTTCGTTTTACCAGGAAAAAGAGGAAATTGATTACCAGGATGAAGATGAAGAGCACCATCGCGGTGGCAATAAGTGCCTGACGGTGTTCAACACCCGCATATGCCATCTCAAGTACGATGTTGGTGGTAAGCGTGCGCACGCCACTGGTCAGACTTTTTGGCAAGCGCGGCTGGTTACCAGCAACCATATAAACTGCCATCGTCTCGCCAATCGCGCGCCCAATGCCCAAAATGACCGAACTCAATATACCCGATTTCGCAGCGGGTATCATCGTCTTGAAAATGCTGATTTCTTTGGTAGCTCCTAAAGCCACACTTCCCTGATAATAGCGATTGGGCACAGCGTTGAGACTGGACTCGGAAATGCTGACAATTGTCGGCAGAATCATGATTCCCAGTAGCACCGAAGCGGTAATGATATTCATACCCGTTCCGCCAAACAGTGCCCTGCTGATGGGTACCATCAGCTGCAACGCGAAGAAGCCATAGATGATAGAAGGCACGCTGGCCATCAAACTTACCGCTGATTGGAAAAAGTATTTAAGCTTTCCTTTGGCATAAAACGATAGGTACACCGCGCATAGTATGCCAATCGGTGTACCTACCAGAGCAGCTCCAATCGTGATGATAACAGACCCAACAATCATAGGCCAAATGCCATATTGTTGAGGCTTATTCACCGGACTCCACACTTGCCCAAACAAAAATTCCTTCAGGCCGTATTCCTTAACAAAAGGAATACCGGCACCGAAGATAAAGTACATAATAAGAAATAGCGCTAAGATTGAACTTAGCGCTGCCAACAGGAAAATGACTTTCATTAATTTTTCGCGTGTTTCCGGTCGGCTCATAATTTTAGCTTTACTATTTGACAAGGTTCCAGTCCGTTAGTTCGCCAACGAAAATTTGTCTGACCTGTTCCATAGTGATGGACTTGACAGGGTTGGTTTTGTGAACGATCACTGCGATACCGTCGATAGCAATCACTTTGTATTCAAGTTCAGCTTTTTCTTCGTCTTTCAACTCACGTGAAGCCATACCGAGTTGGCTAACACCTTCCATGGTGCTTTGCATACCAGCGGATGAACCAGTGGCCTGAATTTCGACCTTGACGTTTGGATTGATAGCATTGTAGGCTTCAACCAGTTTTTCCATAACGGGGGTAACAGAAGTTGAACCAGCCACAACAACGGTACCTTCAGCCTTGCCACCCGCGAAAGGAGCACCAGCTTCGCTGGAGATGTAACCGCGTTCTTCAACGATTTTTTGACCTTCTTCACTCAGGATGAAGTCAAGCAAATCTTGTGAAGCTTCATCAAGACCAGCTTTGTAAGCAATATTGAAAGGACGGGCAATCTTGTAGCTACCGTTTTTCACGTTTTCGGCAGTAGCTTCAACGCCGTCAATCTGCACTGCTTTGACGGTGTCATTGAGCGAACCGAGAGAGATGTAACCAATCGCATTGGCTTCGTTGGCAACGGTCATCATCACACCATTGGTGCTGTTTTGGATGACAGCTTCGATGTAGGTGTTGTCAACTTTGTCGCCAGCTTCGTTTTTAGCTTCAACGCCGGTCAGTTCAACAAAAGCGCCACGGGTACCAGAGCCTTCCTCGCGGGAAACGACGATAATTTCAACGGGTTTAACCGTTGTTGGTTCTGCAACTTTGGGGGCTTCGGTTGCCTTGGGGGCGGAAGTAGTGGGGGTGCTCTTAGTGCCACATGCGGTCACTGCCAACATGAGAGCAACAAGCACAAGAATAATAGTAGTATGTTTCTTCATTTTTTTCTTCTCCTATTTTTCATTTACCCACATATTGTAGATGTCTGGTATTTCCAATGTATCTTGATAATGTAAAGTTCTTGTAAAGTCTATGGGACGCTCATTAAAGTCATGGGTCAATGATAATTCTTGTTTTCTCTCATAGCGGAGTAAAAACAGTGTAATGACGTTTGTTGCAAATCAGAAAATATTTCAACAACTGGGAAATATCGTGGTTTAGTCCTGCAATGTATCGAGTTCAGTCGTTTTGGTGCAAAGGTCAAAAATTTGAATGCCGTTTTGGTCATAGATAAGCTGTACACCTGGACTGGCTTTTAAGGCTTCAATATTAAAATCCATGTTCGTGAAAGGCGTATTTTTAGCACTATAAAGGTACGTCACGTCCATGTCGCAAAGAGCCTGGGTGTCCACAATTTCATCGTTGGCAAAGTAGAGCGCGTAAACCAAAGCATTGCGTTGTATGACACTGGCATAATCTGGCGCGTCAACCGACATCATGGTGCGCGTTGTCGTATCGCGTTCTGCAAAATAGGGGATCCAATAGCCTGCATCTGTGCCATGAAAAGCCCCGCCAGCCCAATATTGAGTGTTTATCGCAATAATGGAATCTGGTGGCGTATTTTCTTTAATCCAAACCATAGCTTGTCGGTCATCATCGCTCATAAAATGGCGAAATGGCTCAATAGTGTTTATGCGGTCTGAGATGAAAAGTATAGCGATGAATGCTATCACCCAATATAGAATAGGTTGGATATTTCTCCGCGCTGGATTAGATCCAACCAGACGTGATGTGGATTCTTTCAGAGTTTCAAACAGCAATCCAAAGCCGACCGCTCCCGGTAAATAAGCAATTATCATAACGCCTGTCATATTTACAAAGGCAAGTTTGGGAATGTTAAATTTGTGAAAGTTACCTTCAATTAACAGCGTCGCAACCCATGCAATGGTTAGCAACGCCATCGTTCTTGTTTTCTTAAACAAGAGCCCAAGTAATAAGCCCAATACAGTAAATAAACTAGCGGTTTTTGTTAATCCTAAATCATAGAAGACAGAATATTCGAACTTATAATAAGGATGTTCTGAAAGTGGCATGTCTGTTTTATCAGGTGAAACAGCAACTGAAGAACCAACTGTGGGTTCAGTGGGTGCGAGATAGGATTGCAAAGCTGGAATGATTGCAGGCAAAGTGAGGATGATAGTTGCCAATGCTATCAAAACTGTTTTCAATACGACGCGTTTGCGTTCTTTTGGGCTAAGTTTATTTTCGAAAGCAGTCAAAAGAACAATTAAGCCTAAAAGGGGCAAAAAGAAAACAGCCACACGGAAATGAAGCAAGGCGGTCCCGCTGATCAAAAGGGCTGCGAGGATAATTTCAACGATTGGTCTTTTCTTCTGGCAGGATGCTGTCAATGAATGGACAGAGTCAGGCTCAATAGCCATCCACACCAAAAGCGCGGCAGGGAAAAGCATAGTCTGGGAGGCTAATTGGGTAAAGCGTCCCCAGTTAAAATACAGCGCTGGTTGGAAGCTAATCAGACCGACAAAAACCATGCCAATCAAAGCGGCAATACGCCCAACTTTTTTATCCAGGAATATGAATACCGCTAAACCTGCCAGGGCGTTCGTTATTTGTGAGTAATAAAGTAACGCTATATGAGGAGCAACATTGGATAACAAACTAAGAGATCCGGTCAAACTGTATAATCCAAGATGATAACCTTTTAAACTGGCGGGGTCAAAAGGAAGCATTGTGTCTGGCAATTTACCGTTGAGCATAACCAGTTTTGTTATGATGCTATGGTGCAAGCTGTCCGTCCAGGCAGGATAAGGATATTGCCAGGCGGGAATGAGCCTTGTGACAAGTATCAATACGAATAAAGCTGCAGGGAACAAGTCTTTCTTCTCAAACTTAATATTCTCTTTCCAGCTTTTACGAAACTGCCAAAGATTAAAAATGAGAGTTAATAGCAAAAAGAGAATGAGTTTATTGATGCCAATTTGCAACCTGGGAAGGACTAAGCGCGTAAGGTAAAAAAGAACCGGATAAAATGCCATGCCGAGGAAGTACGCCAAAATCCAGCGGTGCAAAGTCTTGAAACGTTTCCAACACCCACCTAAACTTAGCAAAGCCCAGCCTGGCAAAAGTTGCATTGTTAAGGTGATGATAATGAGTTTGAGTAAAGTTAAAAAGGTCATTCTAAGCCCTGTTTCTCTTTAGAAGTTATCTCTCATTATAAGCTATTTACGCTTGAATTCACCCAATAGATTAATAAAGTCTCAGTTTCTCACTTTAATTCATAATGGCATTTTCAACAGTAAATTTTCCTTCGCACTAAAATTTGAACTCTTGTTTGTTATCTTAATTAGCTGTCCTGTCTTAAGAATTAAAAAAGACGCTCGTCTGAACGTCTTTTTTAATTAAGTTAAGCAAAACACATGAAAGCTGAAAGGTTTCAGCTTCCTGGTCCCCCATCAATTGTCGCGATTCTTTCAGCCCTCCCTAACGGGACACTGAAACAACCGTCAACCGCTCTTAGATTTTAATCTCAATATCCACGCCAGCAGGCAGGTTGAGACGCATGAGCATGTCGATGGTCTTTGAATCGGGTTCAAGCACATCAATCAAGCGATTGTGGGTGCGGATTTCAAAGTGTTCGTGGGAGTCTTTGTCAATGAAAGTTGACCGACGCACGGTGTACTTTTCAATACGCGTAGGCAAAGGCACGGGGCCAACAACTTTGGCGCCACTGCGTTCCGCAGTTTCAACGATGCGCTTTGCGCTTTGATCCAAAATGCGATGATCGTATGCTTTTAGTCTGATTCTAATTTTTTGTTTTGCCATTCTCTTTCCTATATAATCGCCTTATTTACAAGGCTGTATTTTATCCTAATCTTCCTAATATTTTCTTCATGTACGCATCAGATACCTGAGCGTAATGTTTGAATTCCATAGTAAACGCGCCACGTCCTTGTGTGGCGGAGCGCAATTCGGTGGCATAGCCGAACATTTCCGACAGTGGCACCTCAGCATGAATAGCTTTGGCGTTGCCATAACGTTCGTCCATACCTAAGATATTCCCCATGCGTGCGTTGACCTGAGCAATCACATCGCCCGTAAACTCTTCAGGCACGGTAATTTCGACCTTCATAATCGGTTCAAGAATAACCGGTGAGCCTTTTTCAGTCGCTTCGCGCAATGCCATGATACCTGCCATGCGGAAAGCCATCTCGCTTGAGTCAACTTCATGCGTACTGCCATCCACAAGCGTAACCTTGAGATCGGTCATCGGGAAACCCGCCAGGGGACCACTTTCAGCAGCGTCGCGAACACCGGCTTCCACTGCGGGAATGAACTGTTTGGGGATGACACCCCCCGTAATTTTGTTTTCAAAGATGATGCCACTGCCCGGTTCAAGGGGTTCGACGTCAATAACCACATGCGCGTATTGACCATGCCCGCCTGTTTGCTTTACATAGCGATGGCTATGCCCAACAACAGGTTTGGTGATGGCTTCGTGATATGCCACACGGGGTTTGCCGACATTCGCCTGCACCTTAAACTCGCGCAAAAGGCGGCTTACCAGCACATCCAAATGTAATTCGCCCATACCGGAAATAATGGTTTGGCCAGTATCTTCGTCTTGGCGAACTTTGAAGGTTGGGTCTTCTTCGGATAATTTGGTAAGCGAGTCGGACATTTTGTCCTGGTCGGCTTTGGTTTTGGGTTCAATCGCGATTGAAATCACTGGCTCTGGGAAGCTGATTGTTTCCAGCAGAATAGGATTAGTGGGATCACACAAGGTGTCGCCGGTAAAGCTAAACTTGAGTCCCAGTATCGCGCCAATTTCGCCTGCGCTAAGTTCAGTGATATCTTCGCGATGGTCGGCGTACATGCGCAGAAGTCGGCCAACACGTTCCTTTTTGTCTTTGGTTGCGTTGTGAATGCTGCCGTTTTGTTTAATTTTGCCGGAGTAAACACGGATATACGCCAAACGTCCCATGTAAGGGTCCGTTACGATTTTAAATACCAGAGCAGACAAAGGTTCGCTGCTATCCGCAATACGCTCTACTTCGCTGCCATCACGCACCAAAGTGCCCTGTACGGGTGGGATATCCAACGGCGAGGGTAAATAATCAACAACAGCGTCCAGCACCAACTGCACGCCTTTGTTGCGCAAACTGCTGCCACAAAAGACCGGCACCACTTTGTTGTCCAAAACACCGCGTCGCAATGCTGCCTTGAGCTCTTCCAGCTCAATAGGCTCGCCCAGCAAAAACTTTTCAGTCAGCGTATCATCCAGTTCGGCGATGCGCTCCACCAAAACCGCGCGTCTTAGGGCGACTTCTTCCCGATATTCTTCAGGAACTGCTGTGATACGTGGTTCAGAACCCACTTTATCTTCAAAATACCAGGCGTCTTGTTCAAGCAAATTAATAACGCCGGTAAAACCAGCTTCAACACCCAGCGGGATTTGCATCTGAACCGCATTTGCCCCCAATCGTTCGCGAATGCTTTCAATCGTGCGTTCGTATGAAGCGCCGGTACGGTCCATTTTATTGGCAAATGCGATGCGCGGCACAGCGTACTTATCAGCCTGGCGCCAAACCGTTTCGCTTTGTGGTTCAACACCTTGTACCGAATCAAAGACCACCACACCACCATCCAGCACACGCAGCGAACGTTGCACTTCAGCGGTGAAGTCGATATGACCAGGGGTATCGATGAGATTCAGGCGATAGCCTTTCCACTCAGCCGTAACCGCGGCAGAAACGATGGTAATACCGCGTTCGCGTTCCTGGGGCATCCAGTCGGTAACAGTAGTCCCATCGTCCACGTTACCGATGCGGTAAGTTTTGCCGGTATAAAACAAAATCCGCTCGGTCGTGGTTGTTTTACCAGCGTCAATATGGGCAATTACGCCAATATTGCGATATCGATCAAGCGGAAATTCTGTCATTTCAAACTCTATAAGTGTTAAAGTACGGCCGTATTACATACGGAAGTGAGAAAACGCGCGGTTGGCCTCGGCCATCTTGTGGGTTTCCTCTTTGCGGCGGACGGAAGCGCCTTGATTTTCAGCGGCGTCCATCAGCTCAGCAGCAAGTTTTTCTGGATAAGATTTTCCAGAACGCGCGCGTGACGCGGTGATAATCCAGCGCATCGCCAAAACAACACGGCGGTCAGGGGCAACTTCCATTGGCACCTGATACGTTGAACCACCAATACGACGTGGGCGCACTTCCATGAGTGGGCTAACGTTTTTCAGCGCGGTCTCGAATACTTCGATGCCTTCTTTGCCGGTTTTTTCGCTGATGATATCAAGCGCGTCATAAACCATGGTTGTAGCCAGGCTTTTCTTGCCATTAAGCATGATGCGATTGATAATCATTTGCAAATGAATGTTGTTATAGCGGTCGTCTGGTTTAACTTCTCGCTTTTCGGGCTTAATCCTTCTTGACATAAATGCTCCTCAATCTAAACAAGGCACTCAGTTACTTGTTCCAAACAAACGTGCCTGTGTTTGTATCTTTCTATGCTATTATTCTGCGCGCTTGGTACCGTATTTCGAGCGGCCACGTTTTCGGTTATTGACACCAGTGGAGTCCAGGGTACCACGCACAACGTGATAACGCACACCGGGCAAGTCCTTCACTCTGCCGCCACGAACCAGCACAACGCTGTGCTCTTGCAATTGATGACCTTCGCCGGGAATGTATGCGGTGACTTCCATACCGTTGGAAAGACGCACACGGGCAATCTTGCGCAAAGCCGAGTTCGGCTTCTTGGGGGTCATTGTACGCACGATGGTACACACACCACGTTTCTGAGGCGCGCCCTTGGGTTGGCGGGTGCGGCGTTGTTTCTCAGAGTTAAGTGTATATTGCAGAGCGGGCGATTTGCTCTTGCTTCTCTTTGTTCTTCGACCATGTCGAACCAATTGGTTAATTGTTGGCACTTTTTCTTTCTCCGTACTACTAAACTTTTCAATAATTAATCATTAAAGGTCATTTTTTGGATGGCCTTGTTTTTTCACCTGCAGGCAAGCTAAATCAATCCGCCGGCCTGATGGACGAAAGAGTATTCTAACACGCCATTCACTCTAACGTCAAGCAATTTTCTCTAGTGCAGGAATATCGCTTCCGATATCCAGCAAACCCGTTGAAACTTTGGGCGTTTGGCTTCTATCGTCGTCTTTTCCAAAGCGAACAATTTCGCCATCGTCCATAATCGCCTCAACAGAAAGGCTGAGCGACTGCAGTTCCTTGACCAAGACGCGGAAAGCAGCCGGAATACCAGGCGATTCAATGGCTGTACCCTTAACGATGGATTCGTATACATTGGTACGACCCTGAACGTCGTCCGATTTTACCGTCAGCATTTCCTGCAAGGTGTAAGCGGCACCATATGCCTCAAGCGCCCAAACTTCCATCTCACCAAAGCGCTGGCCACCAAACTGAGCCTTACCGCCAAGGGGTTGTTGGGTTACCAAACTGTAAGGACCAGTTGAACGGGCATGGACTTTGTCTTCCACCAGGTGATGCAACTTAAGCATGGTCATCACACCGATCATCACCGGCTGGTCATACAGGTCGCCTGTGCGTCCATCGCGCAAAAGCTGCTTACCCAAAACTGGCACTGGATTTCCAGTTTCCAGCATGATTTGAGTGGCTTCCTTGAACATCTCAGCCAGTTCAAGCTTGGAATCAATCTTCCTGTCCAGGCTCTTTGCCCACAACTGCAAACAAGCACGGAGGGCGTTATGGTCTTGCTGGTCACGCTGAGAAACAGGTATCTCATCTTCAGGGAAAGCGGTAATCGTCCTGGGGTCAAAGCCTTCGCTTATCAGCCACTCATTCAAGGTGGCGCGACGTGCCAAAACTTCGTTTTCCTTAATCGCGAAGATGTCATAGTCTTTATCAGCCAGGATGTTTTCAAGATAAAGCAAGCGCACTTCTTCGTCGTCCAAAATCATTTCTGGATCGTGTTCAAAAGTTTGGATCCAAGCCCAACCCTTTTCAGCAACAGCACGCCAGGCTTCGTCAATCATCCACGCCCGCGCGAGTTCCGCAGCGATTTCAGCTTCGTTGGCACCGTCAAAAACAGGTGTAATAGCGCGGAAACCTAAGCGACTGGCAGCCCAGCCAAGCTCCGCTTCCAAAACCTGACCAATGTTCATACGGCCGGGGATACCCAGGGGGTTCAAAATAATGTCCACCGGCGTACCATCTTCAAGGAAAGGCATATCCTCAACAGGCACCACCATTGACACACAACCCTTGTTACCATGGCGGCCAGCCATCTTGTCACCAGCGGTAATCTTACGGCGCTGCGCCACAGACACACGCACCATTTTATCCACGCCGGCACTCAGGTCGGTGTTTTCTTCGCGGGTAAAGACCTTCACATCAACCACGATACCACGTTCACCGTGGGGCATGCGCAGGGAAGTGTCCTTAACGTCACGCGATTTTTCACCAAAGATGGCGCGCAGCAAGCGTTCTTCTGGGGTGAGTTCCTTTTCACCTTTGGGCGTAATCTTACCCACCAGGATATCGTTAGGCCCGACTTCCGCGCCGATGCGGATGATACCCGTTTCGTCAAGGTCGCGGATGGTGTCATCGCCGACGTTGGGGATTTCGCGGGTGATTTCTTCCGGTCCCAGCTTGGTATCGCGGGCTTCCACTTCATACTTTTCGATGTGAATACTTGTGTAGCGGTCATCCTCAACCAGCTTTTCAGAAATCAAAATAGCGTCTTCAAAGTTAAAGCCTTCCCAGGGAATGAACGCGATAACCACGTTTTGGCCAAGCGCCAGTTTTCCGTCCTGGGTGGACGAAGAGTCGATGATAACTTCGCCTTTCTTGATTCTTTGACCTTGCACAACCGATGGACGCTGGTCGATACAAGTGGACTGGTTTGAACGATGGTACTTGCGCAAAGGATAAATGCGCAAATCGCCGTCGCTTTGTTTTACAAGGATATTGTCGCCAGTCACCGAAAGCACTTCGCCGTCGGCTTCTGCCACAGCGATCTGGCCCGAGTCAGCCACCGCGACACCTTCCATACCAGTGGAAACGATCGGCACCTGCGGGCGCAAAAGGGGCACGGCCTGGGTCTGCATGTTGGCGCCCATCAGCGCGCGGTTGGCGTCGTCGTGTTCCAGGAAAGGAATCAGCGCGGCCGAAATACCTACAACCTGATTAGGGGCAACGTCAATAAAGTCGATATCTTCATAGTTATAAATCGAGAACTGGTTGGCATAGCGGCAAGAGTTACGGTGCAAAAATTCGCCATATTCGTTCAAAGGTGCGTTCGCCTGGGCGATAACATACTTATCTTCCGCGTCAGCCGAAAGGAATACGACCTGGTCAGTAATATAAGGACGCACGTCAACGACTTCGATGCCGAGTTCCTTGATTTTCTTTGCCATTTTCTTATCAACCCGTGTTTCGGTTTCGTAAACAATCTCACCGGTTTCGGGGTCAACAATGTTTTGTCTCAGCAAATGACCTTCCAGGTTCGGATCATCACCGCGCATGTTTTGGGCAACTTTTCGGTAAGGCGTTTCGATAAAGCCAAACTCGTTCACGCGGGCAAAGGCTGCCAAACGACCAATCAGACCGATGTTCGGGCCTTCTGGCGTTTCAATGGGGCAGATACGTCCGTAGTGCGAGAAGTGCACGTCACGCACATCAAAGCCGGCGCGTTCGCGGCGCAAACCACCGGGACCCAAGGCAGAGATGGTGCGCTTGTGGCGCAGCTCTGAAAGCGGGTTGGTTTCTTCCATAAATTGCGATAGCTGGCTTGAACCAAAGAACTCGCACAATGAGGCTACCAGGGGGCGAATGTTCACCAGGCTGGCAGGCAACACCGATGTACCCGCATCGCGAATGGACATGCGTTCCTTAATAACGCGTTCCATACGGCGCAGACCCACACGCAGTTTGTTTTGAATCAGCTCGCCAACAGTTTTCACACGGCGGTTGCCAAGATGGTCAATGTCATCCTTGGGAATGGCACCGTTGTTGACCTGAATCATGTGGCGAATGATGCGCACGATGTCGTGTTTGGTAATCATGCGGTGCGTGCCAGGGATAATATCGTACAGGTCCAGTTTTTGATTCAGCTTGTAGCGACCGACCAGTTCAAGGTCATAGTGACGCGGGTCAAAAAGCTGTTCGCGCAGATAGTTTTCCGCGTTTTCAACGATGGGCGGTTCGCCCGGGCGTAAACGGCGGTAAAACTCAAGCAAAGCTTCCTTAGCGATGTCCTTGCCGGTTACATATTCAGGCTCCTGCGCGAAGGAGTTTTCAATATAGGGATGTTCCGGGTTATTGTCCACATCCGCGAAAAGCGCCATGATTTCTTCATCGCTGCCAGTTTTTAATGGCGAATCGGCGATGCCATCGTCCAGTGCCGCCAAAGCGCGCAAAAAGACAGTGATGGGCACAGTGCGTTTGCGGTTGAATTTAAGAATAATAAAATCGTTTTTACGCGTCTCAAATTCCATCCAGGCGCCACGGTCTGGGATAAGCTTCGCGGTCGACATCATGCGACCGGTCGCGCGGTCCTGATCCGCTTCAAAATACACACCGGGCGAACGGATTAGCTGCGATACAACCACACGCTCTGTGCCATTAATCACAAAAGTGCCCTTTTGGGTCATTTCAGGGAAATCGCCCAGGAAGAGATCCTGTCTGACCGCTTCGGTTTGATCAGCACCTTCCAAAAGCACCGAAACATAAAGCGGGCACGCGTAGGTAAGGTCGCGTTCAAGACATTCTTCAATGGTGTTCTTGGGTTCTTCAAACCAAAATTTCAGGTCAAACTCTTTCGCCAGCGGGGTGTTGCTGGGAAAATGCAAGCGTAAATCACCACCATAAGAAACGATGGGGGATACTTCGTTTAATAAATTAGCCAAACCTTCAGTCTTAAGGCGCTCAAAAGATTCAAGCTGAACTTCGATGAGTTGAGGCAGTTCCTGCTCAACTGGGATGCGCGCATAATTTTTTGGGGGCATCAATTCGGTCATTCACATCTCCTGTACGTGCTAAAAGCGTGGGGGCATAGCCTAACCCACGCGAAAATTTACGGATAAAGCGCAATTTATAATTATAAAACAAACTGGCTCGAGAGTCAATCGTTTTTCCCAGCAAATCGTCTTTTTCAATGAACTAAAAATTGTACCACATACTTTTAAAAAGATATAGGTTTTAAGTCGCCAGGAATCACTGAATATTCTAAATTTGCACTTCAGATTCGTCGTTTTGACTGGGAATATAAAAGCTCACAGTTGTGCCAACATTAAGTTCACTTTCAATATGCAGCCTTCCGCCAAGTTTTCGCACCATCTCATCAGTAATCGCCAAACCCAGTCCAGAACCGCCCACTTTTCGCGACCGTGATTGACTAACCCTGTAAAAACGCTGCGTTATATGCGGTAAATCCTTTTCCGAAATACCAATGCCCTGGTCTTTCACCACAAACTGACAACCCGCCTCATTACAATCCGCGAAAACTGAAACGATTGAACCAGACCGACTGTACTTCACCGCATTATCCAAAAGATTCAACAATATCGATTGCACAAATGAACGGTTGGAAAACAATGTCTGGCTACCCTGAATGTCTTCTTCAAGCGTAATTTCCTTTTGTGCAGCGATTTTCGCGACCAGGTCATCCACCTGCTGAATCAGTTCAGCTACATTTATATAAGTATTGGCTTCCGCGATAGGCTTCGCGTCAAGTTTATCGATTTGTTCAACCAAATTTTCAATGCGTTGGGTCGCATGATTGAGGGTGTCCATGAAAACATAGTCGAAAATTTTCGCGTCCCCATCCTGTAAACGTTTTCGGTAACTGTCGATGGACAAGCGCAACAGGGCGGTGGGCGTGTTAAGCTCATGAATCGCGTCAGCGATAAACTGTTTTTGACTTTCCAGCTGGCTGTCAAATTGCGCCAGGCCGGATCGAATCATCGAATCAAGTTCCGCCACATCGCTTATTGAAGCTTTTTTGGCGCTTACGACACGCTTGATTATCGGTTTGGGTGAAGGTGCCTGTTCTTCTTTAAGCAATCTTTCCTTATTAAAATGGCGCAAAACAAGCAAAATCGCAATCAAACCAAGTAAGAGATAAAACACCAAAACCAAAGCAAATGCCAGCCAAGCTCTCACGATTTCTTGTTCCAGCACCTTCTTGATATGAACGCGAAAAATAAAACAGGTGGCGACAGACAAAACCACACAAGCAAGCAAAACCAGTATCAGCCAAAGCCAGACATTCTTCTTTTTTTCTCTTTCAGTGATTCTTATACTTCTCGGCATGGTTTCGAGTACCCCAAACATGAACTCGTCTTATTCAAGGCTTATTTGATAGCCTTGGTTTGTAACCGTTTTAATCGCTACGTCTTTCAGGTTGGCACGGCGCAATTTTCGTCTCAGGTTATAGATATGTGTTCTCAGCGTTGTTGAAAACAGGGTACGGCCAAAGTCATCCCAGCTTTTATTGATTAATGTTTCCTGACTGATTACCTGCCCCGGATAACGCATAAGATTCTCCAGTAGAACATACTCCGTGCCGGTAAGGCTGACACTTTTTCCATTCACAAAAGCTTCACGCCTGGCGGGGTCTAACGACAACGCCCCTAAACTGAGCATGGGTGATGTGCCCTGCACAGTTCGGCGCAGCAATGCCCGAATGCGTGCCAGCAATTCTTCAATCGCGAAAGGTTTGGTCAGGTAATCATCCGCGCCGATATCCAGCCCCATCACACGGTCGAAGGTTTTTCCGCGGGCGGACAGAATAAGAATACGCGCATGGGGTTTAGCCTCGCGAATTTGTTTGCAAACGGTCATGCCATCCACACCCGGCAAGCCCAAATCCAGCAGAATAAGGTCGTAGTCTATCTGGCTTTCAAGGGCATGATAAATCCCCATCTCGCCGTCAAAAGCAATGTCCACAATGTAAGACTCTTGCCTTAGCACATTAGCGAGCATATTCGCGAAGTATTCTTCATCTTCTATGAGCAGGATTCGCATAGCCTTTAACCTTAGGATAATTCAGCTTTGTTTATATTTTATCACCGGTAGACAAGACGGGATTTCTATTGTAGGCAAGTAAGTCAAAATAAACAGCTCTAAGTCCTCACTCTTTCACCTGTAGAAGTTCCATAGGTTTTTTACCCGCCACCAGGATGTTACCCACCAGCGCGCCTAAAAATGCCCCAGCAAGGTAGATTCCGCCCGCAACTCCCAGCGACCAACGCGCTGCTGCGGTAGTTCTCAGCACAATGAGAACCACCAGACCCACAATCAAACCAATCACACTCAAGAGAACAATTTGGCTCATCTGCATCCTTCTTATTTGGCGTTTTTCCACGCCCAACATACGCAAAAGCGCGGTTTCTTTCGCTTGATTCAGCACTAAAAGCAGACAGAGCACACCACCAATAGCCCCAGCGAGCAGGAGCGTGACCGGGTAAAGCCGTTCCATCAGCGAAAGATTTTGTTCCATCGGCTCAACCACCGCCAAAAGTTCCTCGTCCCAAAAATGAATCGTCGCGGGAAACCAGGTGGTTTCTTCCTGTTTTGCTAACAACTCAGATTTAAAGGCTTTCAATTGATAATTCATCTCCGGCGCAGAGTAAAAGGCTACTTCAGCATAATTTGGTGGGGTAGAAAAATAGGTCTCAATGGCAGAAAGGTTCGTGATCATATAACTATAGGGGCCAAACTGCCAACCATTACGTCCCATTGCACCATAAACAGTGCTTCCTCCCACAGAGCTTCCAACCACGATAAAGGTTACCGGTTTGTCAAATTCAAAAAATTCCCAAACCAGTTCATCGCCCAGCTGCCAGCCTTCAGCTGACAGAATTTCCTCAGGAATCACCAAGGGGAGTTTCGTTAGCCCTTCTTCGCTTTCCAGCCATTTTTCAGTAAAGGATTCCGGTCCATACCCCGGTAGAAAATTAATGGTCATTCCCTTAATAGATCTTTCAAGCCCATGTTCCAAATGGTTTAGCGCAAGGATTCTGTATGGCGGCATAGGCTCAAAGGAACCGGTTTCCATGTTCAGTTCAAAACGTGTTTGCATCAGAGTGGAAAGATAGCTATGATCCATCACACCGCTTTGCTCTACCCAGTCGACGCCTTTACGAGAAATCAGGTTCAACATATTCTCACTTTTTATGAAAAAGTCAATTTGCACCTGAAAACTTTTATACAGCCGGTCTACCTCCAGCTTGTTGGATTCGATGAGCGTTTGGAACCACCCTAACGCCAATAATAAAGTCGCCGCGACAACAACCGTAAGCAAACTTTTCACCGGGGATCGTAAAAGGTTCGAGCGATAAAAGCCGGATAAAGACCGTTTCGAATCGGACTTACCCCGCGAAGGCGTTTGGGTAATCTTGCTGATCAGGTTTTTGTTGAAAGTTAGATTTTCAGCTTTTAAATCTTTGACAACGCGTTTTTGTTTTTTAGCGATATTATCCTGAAGCAGTTCCAAAACTGGCGCGCTGGTAACCTTTCGGTTGCCCAGCCAGGCAGTCAAAACAATCATGAGCAAAACCAGGAACCAGATTCCCACCCCAAGCGCCGGATGCAGGCTTAGCTCCGGCAACACACCAGATGGCAAGGGCAGTTTGGAAAGCGATTCAGCCGCCCTGTTGTGCGCGTTTTGCCAGGAGAACAGGGCACCAATGACTGAACCCAGCAAACCAAGCCCCAACAAGGGCAAGATCAATTGTTTGTTGCTAATTCTGGCAGGCACCCCGAGCGCGCGCAGGACAGCATAGTTGCGCCGCTGTTGGCGCAGATAAAGGAAAACCGACAAAACAATCGCCATCAGCAAAGCTACCGCGAAGAGAACTGCACCCATTAATAAAGACTTACGCAAAGGGTCCGCCCCCGCGACAAAGTTTTTGGCGTTGTTTTCAACAAAAGACAAGTCAAAACCCAGTGCTTTTAGTTTTGGGCTGTACTCTTCGAGGAAAGCATCCTGCAAACGCGGGTCAGTCAACACGAAGCTATATGACAGGGTCTTATCGCCGACGGCAGACCAACTCATTGTATGAATAAATTCGTCCGGTAAGGTTGCGTTGGGGACATAAGCGTTCGAAAACCAATTTTGTTTAAAGTAGGATTGTTCAAACCCGGGATGTGAATAAATGCCTACGACCTCATAGCTGACCGTCTTGCTGGGATAATCGCGCCAGTGCCGGATATCTTCCTCACCACGAATATAACTGTGATAGGGGTCTTTTAATGCCCTCAGGGTAAAAGTGATTTGATTGCCTATGCCAATTCCCCTGGTTTCAGCCAGGTTTTTTGCAATAACAATCACCGGTTTGGCTTGCTCTTCATCTTCCCGGTTCAACCACCTGCCCTCCACCAGGAAAAAATATTTCGAATCCAGTTGCACTTCAGGCAAAGCACTCATATCGCTTGTGCCAATCAGTAAAATCGACCTGAGGTTTTCATTGAGCCGGTCAATTTCAAGCCGTATTCCTTCATACTTGGACAAGGAAAGGTCAATGCTTTCATCTTTTTCGGCCGGTATATACCATAAATCCTTGTCATCCAGTGCTTTCAGATTGAAAGCATCGTTCAAATTGACAGCGTTAACCCCAGTAACTAAAAATGGAAAAGTCGGATGAGACCATGCCCTTATCAAATAGCGTTGCCCCAGTCGCATTTCTTTCAGATGGACTTCTATTTTTTCAAACCCAATCGTGTAATTTACTGGAACCCAGACGACATATCTTTCACCTGCCTGGACACGCTCCGGATAACCTGCCAGGACTTCATCCACTTCAAAAACAAGCAAATAGCCACTGGTAAGAACAGGCTTCTTATTCGTTTTCAGAATCTGACTATCAACCAGAGTTCCGTAAAACCAGTAATCCAGATTATAAACAACCACATACTGGCATCCGCATACAGGGTTTCACCCACGTCCATGGTACCGGTATCAAAATCTACGTTGTAGATATCCTGCATAAAGCCCGCGGTTTGCCTTTTAAAATCACCAAACGCGAAAGCCGGGCTTTGCTCGATTATCGCCGCTCCCTCAGAAAATAAATGTTCTTCCCCTTCAAAATCCTTGTAAATGGCACCAATCGACCGATAATAACCCTCCAGGCGATTGGTCTCGCGCCAAACAATGATGGTTTCAACCGCCTTGCCCACAAAGCCAAAGGATACAAAGCCAATAGCCAAAAGGATAAGCAAACTCATCAATGGCCGGCGAAAAATTGAGAACCAGAATACATTCTGCGATTTGGTTTTCATCTTGTTTCTCTTTCTGCACAACAGCGCGTTGTTTCAGGAATAGTTTTAGCGAAACTAATCACGCGCTTCCGTCATCCGCCCGTCATCCATCGCGTAAACCTGGTCGGCTTGTTCAGCGATGGCGGGGTCATGGGTGACGATGATGACGCAGTAGCCGTTCTCGTGTGCCAGCACCTTGAGAATATCAACGATATTCTGCCCGTTCTCCTTGTCGAGGTTCCCGGTCGGTTCATCAGCGAGAATGACACGCGCGCCACTCGCCATGGTGCGCGCGATGGCCACCCGTTGCTGTTCACCGCCCGAAAGGTTTGAGGGGAAGCGTCTGTGTTTTTCATCCGTGATGCCAACCGAGTTGAGAAATACCTTCGCCCGGGTTCTGGCTTCAGCGCGTTCCACCCCATTCAGCTCCATCGGGAAACTGACGTTTTCAACCACATTCAACATCGGAAACAGATGAAAGGCCTGGAAAATCATGCTGACCTGCTCACGACGATATTGGTCGAGGTCCAGCGTGGAAAGCTTGGTGTTGTTGATGAACACTTCGCCTTCAGTGGGGATATCAAGGCCAGCCAGGATGGATAACAAAGTAGTTTTACCAGAACCACTTGGACCAATAACGGCGTAAATTTTACCGCCCTGAAATTCGACACTGATATCATCAAGCGCTTTGCGCTCCGCGCCTTTGTAGGCGTAGCTAACGTTTTCAAGGGTAAGTTTGTTCATATGGCCTCCAATTAAAGAGATGAAATCTACAAATTAATACAGGTATTTGTTGTTTTACCATGTGAATCATACCAGTCAAGATGTCAAGATTTTGTTAAGAAAAATGTTTTTCAGTTGGTTTGCCTGAAAGCAAAGGCTCTCATTTTAAAAGTGAGTTTGGCAAAGCAATTTCTATCAGGGAACTTTATGGCACGGCAATACGTATAATTAGGGCGATTAATATGCGTTCTTCGCAAAATGAGTTAAGCGACTGGAGAAACGATGGAAAACAAAGAGCTTTTAAATAAACTGCGCGCGATGCAGACCCTGTACGCGCGAATCGACCAGGACAACAAAGCCATTGAAGCCTTCACACAGTTTTTAATTGAATCCAAACAGCGTTGCGACGCGCTTTCTGAGTTCTACGAAAACGAATGGCTGGATGTCGTGGGAGAAGATGAGCGACGCGTTGAAAAGGGTTTGCCCAGCCTGGGCATAGTAGTTTACGAGTCCAGTGAGCCGAACGGGAAATACTCCATCCTTGGCGAAGACACGATTTGGAACACACTCAGCGAAAACCGCCAATTTTTGCTTGAACTCCTCAAAACGCTCGTGCCGATGATAAGCTAACTTTTCAAGCAGCGTCTGTTCGCCCGTCATCTGCCGGCCACGGGCGATGTTTGTCGCCATAGCTTGATACTGGTGCCTGCTTGTCCATCGCGTGTTTTTCCCAGGCGGTGTTGTAAACACAATTTTATCCGCGCCTGGCAAAATCCGATTCAAATACGTTTGATTTTTACCAAATTCGTGCTAGGTTTTTTTAGACATTTCGTGTATAATCGCTAGCACGTCTGATTAACGTGTATTTTGACCTATTCTATGCCCGGAAGGAGGTGAATAGCAATGGCAAGTGTCAGTTTAAGACAAAATGAATCGCAAGATTCTCTACTCAAGCGCTTTCGCAAGAAAGTCGTCAAGAGTGGCGTATTAAGCACGGTGCGTCGCAAACGCTGGTTCGTTTCAAAGAGCGAGCAACGGCGCATGGATAAGAAAAAGGCTGTTCGTCGTAACTTCCGAAAGTCCTACGATTAGCCGAGAGTAGTAAGTGAGGTTTTATGGCTAGAGAAGATGAGAAAATTACAGTAGAAGGCACCATCATCGAAGCCTTGCCCGGCACGCAATTCCGGGTGAAGCTCGAGAACGGCCATGAGGTCATCGCCTATCTTTCGGGACGGATGCGCCGATACTATATCCGCATTCTCCTGGGCGATTTGGTGCGCGTGGAAATGTCTCCTTATGACCTCGACCGTGGCAGGATTGTGTATCGCCAACGCCGAACTGGCCCAATCGACCCCACGGATTTTTCGTAAGCATGTTTTATCGCCCAGGGCATTGCGCCAGGGCTAAAGCATACCCAACACAAAGCTTCCATCATGTATGGGAGCTTTTTTTATTCAATATGGGCATCTTGCATTAAAATCAAGATATGTCATCATCACCTTCACGACCGCCAGGATTTGTCCGCCGCATGGATCCAAGCCGCGACCTTGACGCTGTGGCAAATCTGATTGAAACGGCGTTTGAACTCAAAAACGACCCCGAAGGCATGAATGTCGTGCACAATATGCGCCAGCACGCGCGTATGCTTGCAAGCGCGGACGCCACATTCCTGGACAATCTCAGCGTAAAAGCCTCCTATTCCAACGGTCTGGTCTGGGAAGATCAGGGACAAGTGGTGGGCAACATCACGCTCATTCCCCACACGGACGGCTTCAGGCGCGTTATCATGATTGCGAACGTTTCCGTGCAGGATGATTACCGACGCAAAGGCATCGCCCGCGAGCTGACCATCAAAGCTTTGCGGCATTGTCGCTCGCTTGGCGTGCGCGGTGTTTTCCTGCAAGTTCGCCACAACAACCAGGGCGCCATTCAGCTTTACCGCGATTTGGGCTTTCACTTTTTACACAGCGTAAGCGTTTGGCGGTTGCGACCCAGCCCGAGCGGTTTGGATGGACTTGGCAAACGTGGCGCGGAGCTTGAAAGCGGTTTTAGCATCCGCAAACGGCGCCCGCCGGACTGGGATAAACAAAAGGAATGGCTTGACGCGCTCTATCCACAAAAAACGCGCTGGTATGCGGGGCTGGTGGCGCGCCATCTCTCGCCATTAGCCTGGCTGAACCCTTTCGCCTGGCCACAAGTCAGCCAAACCGAGCATTTCGCGCTGCGCTATGCAAAAACCCTGGCTGGCGTTTTGACCTTCCAGCGTCGCAGTCCGCAAATTGACCAGGCCTGGCTGGCACTGCCCCCCGGCTTAGACCCCAAAGATGAAAACCAGCGGGCGTCCATGCTTTTGCGACACTTCGTCAGGGAACGCTGGAACCATGGCTATCTCAACATGGATTTCCCGCTGGGCCACGCCACGCAGGGCATTCAGGAAGCTGGCTTTACCTTAGCCCACGACCTGGACTGGATGGCGATAAGGCTTTAGTGCTTATCGTGTTTTGAGAACACAATAGAATTAAAACAAAGCCAGCCCTAACACTCTGGGCTGGCTGATTAAGAGCTATTTTCAATGTCAGGCGTTAAAACTAGAGTTCTTCGTCAACAATGATTTCAAGCAGTTGCAGAATTTCGTCCCATTCTTCCTTAAAGAAGTGCAGGGTGACATTATTAAGTTCAAGGTGATAGGTTGTTTCGCCATCGGGTTCTTCGGCTTTCCATGCCAGATAATTCTCGGTTTCGGCGATCGTGCTGGTGATAGGATCTTGTGAGTTAGTCATAATTTACTCCTTTGTTTATCGTTTGCCTAATTATATCGCAATGCAAGGCGGATAGGAAAGCCAGCCTTTTTGACCGGGATTATTCCTGCGCTTTTCCGTCAGAATCAAGGTCCGGAGATTCTTCTTTGCCCTTATCCTGCTTTTTGCGTTTGGATTTTGGCAGTTTAGCGAAGAGTTTTTTAAAGAAGCCGGCAACTTTGCCCCATAACTTCACAAACCAGGCGCTAATCGCCTGGCGGGGTTTTTCGGTCCATTGCCAAAAGCGTTTACCCCATTTGCGTAAAAACTTTATCACCCCAGCTTCAGGCGGTTTGCGGTAATAAACCATGCCCTCCCAGGGGTCTTCATCGAACAGTTTGCGCACCAGGTAACGCACCAGAAGGGTGAGCACGGCATAAGCCGGCGCGGCCAGGATGACACCCAAAAGACCAAACATTTGCCCGCCCACCAAAGCGGAAATCAAAATCGCCGCAGGGTGCACGTCCAGCACTTCACTCATCACGCTGGGGGTAACAAGGTGATCCAAAATCACATCAATAAACAGCGAAACGCCCAAAACCAGCAACATATACACAAAAGGCGTCAATCCAAATGGCGTTGGGTTTTGAATCAGCGCGCCTATCGCGAAGCCCACCCAGCCAATAAAGGCACCCAGATAAGGAATGAAGCGCCCAAATCCGGCAATCACCGCCAACAGAAAATAATAGGGCACACCCAGCGCGCCCAGCAAAGCGGAGTAAACGACAATGGCGATCAGAACCACCGTGAAAGTGCCCCGCAAAAAGGCGTTGAAGTTACCCGATATCTCCCGCCCCATTCGGCGAAGATCGTAATTGAACTCCTGGTTTTTAATGTTCAGGAAAGGTTTTTTCTGACCACCGGATTCGGCGGTGATAAAAAATGAGACGAGAATAACGGTAACCAGATTGAACAAAAAGCTACCCACAGAACCCAGCATCCTGCCCATGTTCTTGGTGATTTCGCCAACCAAAGGCTGAACAAATTCATTGATTTTTTCGGTGATAAATTTGGTGTTAATATCGGGTGTTTTGAATTCCAAAGGCCCAATATGAACAGTCTGATTAGACAAACCCGCCAGAAAATCTGTTAATGCCCCCACATTTTCCTGCAAGGTTTTGAACAAGCCCGTAATCTGTCCTACCAAGCCACGTCCGCCACTAAACAGACCCCAAACCAACAAGCCGAGAATAATTAAATACAGCAAGGCTGAGATGAGCTTCCAGTTCATTTTGGTGTGTTTGTGTATCCAACGCACAACAGGCTGGATGAGAAAAGAAATCAACATCGCGGTGAGAAACAACTGCAGATAATTGTTGTATTTTACTGCCAGAGCGATGGCGCCCCCTAACAGAAGCACGACCACAACCAGCTTAATTTGCCAACTCCAGGGTGGAGAAACCGCCCCACGACTGGAACGTGGCTTTTCCACGCTTGATGGCGTGGGCTTTTCTTCAGATTCAGGTATTGCTTTGTTTGAGTCCATAACTTCCTTTTTTCTTTTCAGCAAGCACTTTGCTGATTCAATCGTTCCTGCACTCATTTTATCAAAAAAACCACAATCAACCACTCGAATCAAGGCTTTATCATCAGGTTTTTGCATAAGAGGAAAACATCTGATAAATGTTTTACAAACCGGAGAACAAAATTTGCGTGCGGACAAGAAAGGTTAATAAAGCGGATAAGAAACTTATGCTAAATCCCCGTCACCATACGAGATAAACGGGTAAAATTAAACCAAGTCATATAGTAAAGGAGTGCTCAATGGAATATCGGAATTTTGGAAAATTAGACTGGAAGGTGAGCGCACTCGGCTTTGGCACGATGCGTTTTCCTGTTATTGATGGCGACAGCAGCAAAATTGATGAGCCAACCGCAGCGAAGATGCTGCGTTACGCCATTGACAATGGCGTGAACTACGTTGACACCGCCTGGGGCTATCACCGCGAGCAGTCCGAGCCCTTTGTAGGGCGTGTCCTGGCGGATGGTTATCGCGAACGCGTAAAACTAGCCACCAAAATGCCTTCGTGGCTGGTTAAAGAACCCGGAGATTTAGACAAACACTTCAACACCCAGCTTGAACGTTTGCAAACCGACTACATCGACTGTTACCTTTTGCACGCGCTTAACAAACGCTACTGGGATAACTATCTGAGCCTTAATATCTTTGACTGGCTTGAGAGAAAGAAAGACGAAGGGAAAATCCGCGCGGTAGGTTTTTCGTTCCACGACAGTTACGAAGTCTTTGAAGAAATCATCAATGGCTACGACCACTGGGACTTTTGCCAAATTCAATACAATTATGTGGATATCGAAGAGCAAGCTGGCGTAAAAGGGCTTAAACTGGCCGCCGACAAGGGTTTGGCGGTCGTCATTATGGAGCCATTGCGCGGTGGGGGGTTGGCAAGCCCCGTTTTACCACCAAGCGTCGCGGAAGTTTTTGCCCGCTCGGAACACCCATGGACTCACATCGAGTGGGCGCTGCAATGGCTTTGGGATCAGCCCGAAGTTTCTGTGGTGCTTTCAGGCATGTCTACCCCCGAACAGGTTGAGCAAAACGTTCAATTTGCCAGTCGCAGTGGCGTGGGTAAGCTTAGCGATGATGACCGTCAGCTGATTAGCGACGCCCATCAGGCGATGCGCGCTTGCAGCCCGATACCCTGTACCAAATGCGAGTATTGTCTGCCTTGCCCGCAAGGGGTGCGTATTCCCAGCATTTTCGCGATCTATAACGACGCGATGATGTTTAATCTCCAGGCATATGGCCAGCGCAATTATGGTTTTTCGGTACCTAAGGACGGACGCGCTGATCAGTGCATTGAGTGTGGGGCTTGTGAGGCACTTTGTCCACAGCAGATTGAGATTATTGAATCCCTCAAAGTCGCGCATAAGTATCTAACCGAAACGATATAGCGCCTTGTCACAAGATATGAAACAAGATGATTCCACCAGGCAGGATAATCCAAAGCGTTCACGCGTTTGGCTTATCCTGCTTTTAGTGCTGATTTGCGTGTTAATCGGGCTGTGGATTTGGTTCACGCCCAGTGGCTTTTGGGGCAAGGTTAACGCGCTGGGTTACAGTGTTTGCCATCAAATTACCCCGCGTTCCTTTGTGTTGGGCGATTCTCAATCGCCTCTCTGCGCGCGCTGCGCGGGGATGTACCTGGGCGCGTTGGTCACGCTCATTGCCCACTTCATCTGGGGCAAACATGGCAAGTTTCCGCCACTTTGGATTCTGATTTTTTTGGGATTAGGCCTTTTGGCCTTCGCACTGGACGGGCTCAACTCCGCTGCCGGGCTCATTTTGCCATCGGTCAGCTTCTACGAAACGACTAATCTCACCCGTTTGATAACAGGACTGGCAGTTGGCTTGGGAATCGGCTCTGTTTTAGCGCCTATCTTCAACCAAACCCTGTGGCACAAGTGGCTGTCCAGTTCCGCTTACGAAAAGGGATATCGCTTTCCTTTATTAATAGTAGTACTTGGCATTGTGGGCTGGGCGGTATATAGCCAACTACCCGTCTTCTTTTATGTATCAAATTTGCTGATGGGGCTTGGCATATTACTCACCCTTTGGGTCATCCACACCACCCTGGCAAGCTTTATCTTGAAACGCAACAACACGGTCAAACAATGGCGCGATTTGCTTCTGCCTGGACTGCTGGGTTTCGTCATGGTCTTAGCGCAAATCGGTTTTATCAGCCTGGCGCGTTATTTATTAACCGGAACATGGGAACCTGTTGTTCTGTAGCGAGATTCCATAGATTATCTACTGTTTTTCTTATACAGAAAGTCTATAATAGTAGTGTGATTAATGCTTATTTGAAAGGAAAGCAATTATGGGTGGAACCCTAACTGGCATTTTTGGCGTATTAGGCGCGTTTGGTCTTTCAGCTTCAGCGGGTCTTAACGCTTATATCCCACTGCTTGTTGTCGCTTTGCTGGCAAAGTTCACCAACACTATCACACTGGCCTCGCCTTTCGACGCTTTGGAAAGCTGGTGGACCATCGGTGTCTTAATCGTTTTGTCAGTTGTAGAGATTGTCGCTGATAAAGTCCCCGCGGTTGACCATGTGAACGACATCGTTCAAAGCGTCATTCGCCCAGTCGCCGGGGCAATTATTTTCGCTGCCAGCGCGAACATCATCACTGATATCAGCCCGGTACTGTCCCTGATTTGTGGTTTGCTGGTAGCTGGTTCAGTCCACGCCACAAAAGCGCTTGTGGTCAGACCCGCCGTCAATGTGAGCACCGCTGGCGTAGGCGCGCCCGTCGTTAGTACCGCCGAAGACGCTTCAGCGGTCGCCATATCCGTACTATCTGTAGTAGCCCCCATCCTTATGGTTATTCTCGTTTTCTTGCTGATTTGGCTCATCGCCTGGATTGTAAGGAAGCGTAGAATCAAAAAGGAAGCTCAACTAAAAAAGGAGAACTATGAGCAACAACTTTGATCCAAACATCCCACCCCAGGAACAAGCCCCACAGCAGGCTCCCCAGGGCCCAGCGCCATATCAGGCGCCTCAACAACCGCCCCAACCGGCGCCCTATCACACCTTGCCGCCCCCTCCGCCGCCGGCTCCCAAAAAATCGTATTCCGTTTGGGCGATTGTCAGCATGGTCGCTGGCATTCTGAACTTCAAGTTTGCGCCTTTCGGTGCCATTGCCGCTCTGGTAACCGGTTACGTGGCGCGCAATGAAATCCGCGAAAGCAACGGCTCTTTGGAAGGCCAGGGCATGGCTATCGCCGGTATCGTCTTAGGCTGGGTAGGGCTGGCATTTAGCATAATCATGGTGGTTCTAAGCGTTTTGTTTATGGTCGGCATGATTACCAGCACACCACTGGTTTGTGGCCCATTCTTTGAATGGCTGCACTCACTGCCTTAGTTCAGGAAAACTGGCTAAGATTTAGCTCGAATTAAAGTAAACACGTCAAGTCTGTTTTTGCAAGATCAGAAATGGTCTGCCAGCAGATTTGGCGTGTTTTTTCGTCGATGTTTAAGAGAGCGAATTCATCCAAGTCTAATAGTTGCTTTAAACCATCAGGATAGACGAGCAAATCGAGTGCCAAATCTTCCCATTCAATGCGGTCATCATAGAAAACAGCCGGACGGGATATGTTGAAGTAAAGACATTTGATTAGATTGCTCTGTCCGGCAAAGATTTGAAAAAAATTGTACCAGCGGTCGGTGAAGTAAGATTCCACAAAACGGTCGCCAGGCTCAAGCAAGACCTTGCCAGCATAGCCAGGATTGCCATTGAAGCAAGCGTTAACACGGCGACTATTTAGCGTTTCGCTAAGCAGTTGACCAGACCAGGTGTATATCTTTTCTGACCCAGCGTGATGTTTGATGATTTTGAGTTGTCTGGCAGAGTTTGGAATGTGTAAGTTTAGCTTTTGAGGCATTGAACTTTCTCCGCTGGCCAGTAGACCTTAATTTTTTTGCCCATCACGCACAAATGTGGGGTTTCGATGGATAGCACTCCTTGCGCGGTACGCAGTTTTGTTTGGTATCGCTCCCCCATGTAGACACAATCCAAAATCTCACCTTCAAATTGAAAGGGTGTTTCATTCTTAAATACACCGATTTGCGCGTCGAAGGGACGCAATAGCCAAACAACGTCATCACTTATCCTGCGCTTTTCTTCCTGAATGGCGTTTTTCGTCAAATCGTTCACGCTGATGAGATTGCCCAAGCCTAAAAACTCTGCCACCCAAGCGTTCGCCGGGCTTTCAAAGAGCTCCTGCGGACTGCCGTCCTGCACAATCACCCCATCGTGCAAGATGAGCAAACGGTCCGCCAGACCAAAAGCTTCCTGGCGATCATGGGTGACGTAAATAACCGGCTTGTGGCTGTCGCGCAAGGTTTGGCGCAGTTCCTTGGTGAGTTCTTCGCGCAAGCCACGGTCAAGCGCGCCAAGGGGTTCGTCAAGCATCAAGAGGCGCGGGTCGGGTGCCAAGGCACGTGCCAAAGCGACGCGTTGCTGTTCACCACCCGATAGTTCGGTAACAGGTCGTTTGGAAAAGCTTTCCATACGGATTGATTTAAGCCGTTCACCCACGATTTTTTCAATCTCCGCTTCAGGGCGTTTTTGCATACGCAAGCCAAAAGCGATATTTTCGTAAACATTACGGTGCGGAAAGAGGGCGTAATCCTGGAACATCAAACCAAAACCTCGCTGATGGGCAGGCGTTTGGGCAAGGTCAACACCATCCCAGTAAACCGCGCCGGATTCCGCCTCCTCAAGCCCGGCAATTATGCGCAACAGGGTGCTTTTACCGCTGCCCGATGTGCCCAAAAGGGCAATGATTTCGCCCTGGGCTAAATCAAAGCTTAGTCCGTTCAATAAGGGCGCGCCTTCATAGGTTTTATAAATATCACGTACGCTTAACATTAAACACTTCCTCACCCGGCAGACGAATCTGCTCGATTATCAAACTGCCTGCCACACAAACCACCATCAAAAGACTCGACATCGCCAGTGCCTGCCCGTAATTCAACGCGCCGGGTTGGGAAAGATAGCGATAGATGGCAACCGGAATCGTGGGCATGGCAGTATTGCTCAAAAAGCTTGATGCGCCAAATTCACCCAGCGAAATTGTAAAAGCGAAAAGCAAACTCACCGCGATCGCTCTAAAAAGGACAGGCAAATCGACTTCCCTAAACACGCGCAAAGGGCTCGCGCCCATACTCTTCGCTGCCAGACGCAGATTTTCCGGAATTCCCCGCAAGGCAGGCAAAAGCGTGCGGATGACCATGGGTAAAGCGACCAAGGTATGGGCGACAGGAATGAGCGCCTGAAAACGTCCCTGGGTAAGTACTGTGCCACCAAAGACAATTAAAAAGCCCAAGCCAAGCGTCACCGCGCTGGCACCCAAAGGCAACATGATAAGGGGCTCCAAAAAACGGCTCAGCTTGCCCGACTTTTGAATAGCGTAAACCGATATCAGCCCCAGTACCGTTGCCAGCAGCATGGTTATACCGGCGTAAATCATAGAGTTGTGAATCGCAAGAATAGGGGGCACATAAAACAGGGATTGCTCCCGGTTTTCGAAAAGTTCGCGGTAATAGCGCAAAGTGAACCCAGTTTTTAGTTCACCACGCTCACCCCGCGCCGCGTCAAAGGTAAAAAAGGAACGCGTTAACAAACTCAAGGTCGGCGTTACCATCAGTAAAAGTAAAACAACAACCATGACGATAACAAAAATTTTCTCCCAGTGTGTTTCGGCTTCGCGCAAACCGGAGCTTTCAGACGCCAAAGCGGCTTTGCCATAACGCGGTTGCTTACTGCGATTGATCAACACACTCACCAAAAGCGTAAAAGCAAGTTGCACGATTGAAAGTAAGCCCGCTACCGGTAAATTGAAGCGGTTCATAGCCTGGTTGTAAATTTCCACTTCAAGCGTTGAGAATTGCGGACCGCCCAACATGAGCACCACGCCAAAACTGGTAAAGTCAAACAGAAAGACCATGAGCGTCGCGCTAAGAATGGATGGCATCAGCAAGGGTAAGGTTACTTCCTTAAAAGCCCGCCAGGGAGACGCGCCCAAATTTTGCGCTGCCAAAGGCAGGTTTTGCCTGAGGCGACTTAAACTGGAGCCAACCATGCGAATCACAATTGACGTATTGTAAAAAATGTGCGCCAACAGAATGGCACTAAGACTGTTGAGCATATTAATCGGCGGTGTGCTCAAGTTAAACAGGGACATCAAGCCCAAATTCAGCCAGCCACGTGGACCCAAAAGTGTGTTAAACGCGGCAGCCACGACGACTGTGGGCAGAATAAACGGAATGGTAATCAGCACCCGCAAAAACTTGCGCCCTGCAAAATCAAAACGCGCGAACAGATAAGCTGCGGGCAGTCCCAGAATAAGCGTCAGCACCGTGGAAAGTGTGGCCTGGTACAGGGTAAAAGCAAGTGGTTTGGTGATTTGCGACCATCTGAACAGTTTCCAGCCCTGACTAAACTGGGCAGAAAAGACTAAACGGAAGATAGCCAACAAGGGCTGATAAAAGAAAATCAGCAAAAACGCGAGTGGCAGCACCCATAACAACAGTGTTTGCCAAATGGAGCGTTTCATCATGCGCGTCTCTTTATGCCCTTTCAACAATGCCAAGCAAACATGCGCTTAGTTGCTTAGCATTAACTCAAGCCACTGTTCAACCCACAACTCACGGTTTTTGGCAATATAGGCAGGGTCAAGCGTGGCGGGTTTTTTAGGGATTTGGCTGGAGCGCGTAAATTCATCGGGCAAAAGGGCCTCCGGCAATACCGGATAAACAAACATTTGCAAGGGCAAGTCTTCCTGAAAGTCCTTGCTCAAGAGAAAATCAATAAACTTTTCAGCCAACGCGCGCTGCTGAGTGCCTTTCACGATGCCAGCAAACTCAATTTGACGCCAACAGGCATGCTCTGCCACGATGGAAGCCGTCGGCGCTTCGTCAAGTTCTACTTCGGCGTAAATGAATTCCGCGACTGGACTGGACGCATAAGACACAACCAGCGGTTGCGCCCCCTTGCCCGACGAGCCTGAAAAGTTGCTGTAGTAGGCGGTTTCCCAGTCTGCAGCAATAACGACCTGATTGTCTTTGAGTTGTTTCCAGTAGTCAAGCCAGCCATCCTCACCGAAATGGGCGATAGTCGCCATCATAAACGCCAGGCCAGGTGACGAAGTGCTGGGATTTTCAACAGCCAGCAGACCCTGGCAGGCAGGCAGGGTCAAGTCTTCAAGCGAAGTGGGTACTGCCAGTCCATGCTCCGCGAACCAGGCTTTATCGTAGTTGATGCAGACATCGCCATAGTTAATCGGCAAGGCGCGGTTGGATGTATCCAGCTGAAAACTGGCGTCAATATGCGTCAAAGCGGGGGACTGATAAGCCTCGAAGATTTCGTTTTCGAGGGCGCGGGAAAGAAAACTGTTATCAAGGCCGTAGAAAACGTCCGCTTCGCTGGCACCTGCGGTACTGGTAAGGATAAGACGGTTCAGCGCGCTGCCGGCATCGCCAGCCTTGATAATATTGACTCGGACATCGTTTTCACGCTCGAACTTCGCCAGGAGTTCTGCCGTGATATCAAAGGAATCGTGTGTCATCACATTCAGCACCCGACTTGCTGATAAATTATTTGTATCAGGCACGCATGCAGCGAAGAGCAGTATGAATATCGTGAGTATAAGCAAAAGTTTTTTCATCATTTTCCTTTCAACTATGCTTTGTCAGCGTTTGTTTTCGTGTGAATAACTAAAAGCTCGCCTTTCGATATGCTGACCCGTATGGTTCGCGCAAGGGCAAGATTACTGACGCCACGGCTTGTGCCAAAGGGCAACCATTCATCGCGCAAGGCGTAGGTCAGGTTTTGGGTTTCATGCACCAGCGCATCACCGCGCCAGGGGATTAGCGAAATTAAATCCTGGGGCTCGGCATCAAGCGTTATTTCGTCGTCAAACAAAAAAACGCGTGTTGTGCCATCATCAAAGTAAATTTCTATGGCTTCGGTTTTTGCCACTTCGAGCAAGCCCAGGCTAGCTAAAAGATGGTCCACACGTCCGCCCAAGCCAAAGGCGATGACAATGCGTTGAAATCCACGCTTTATCGCCTCGCGCAGGGCAAGTGCCAGGTCAGTATCATCTTTTTGGGGGTTGAAGCGCAGCACTTCAACTAAACTTTTTTCAAGGTTTTGGAGATCTTGTGAATCAACAGAGTCCAAATCGCCGATAAGCAAATCAGGACTAAGTCCCAGTTTTTCAAGATGCTTCAGGCCACCGTCAACAGCAATGAGATAGTCGTCCGCGCGAATTTGCAGACGCTCTGGATTTTGCGCTTCACCATTGCTAAATAAAATTGCACGTCTTTCTTTTTTCATAACAAAACACCCTCGCCAGGGAGGGTGTTTAACGTTTTTGCTCCATCCCTCCGCCGGCATTATCCGGATCAGGTTTACGGGTCGGACTTTTGGTCCCTCTCAGCCCTTGCGAGCTCCCCGGGTTATGTAAGGAATGATAACACATTCCTTACATAATTCAAACAAAATCTATTATCTGTTTAGGCTCATTTCACACGCCAAACGCGTATCGTACCATCGTAGCCAGCACTCACCAGCGTAGTGCCATCCGCGCTCATTTTCACGCGAACAATATTACCGGTATGCCCGGAGAGCGTTACAAGAACGGTACCATCTTCAATATCATAAAGCTTTACTTCCCTGCCATCTTGTGCCCAAAACGCTTTGCCGTCCTTTGTATATTCGAGACTGTACTTTGTAGATACACTTGTTTTAATTTTACGAATCTGATTGCCGGTAACAGGATCCCAGAAGAGCACAAAATCATCCGAGCCTGTGCTGCCCAGCATACTTCCGTCTGGTGTAAAGGCTACCGCAAACACCCAGTTTTCGTGCCCTTCCAAAACGTGCAAACTGGCACCGGTGTTCGCGTCCCAGATGCGAACAGTTTCATCATCACCGCCACTGGCAATATACTGGCCATCTGGCGAAAAAGCTACTGTACGCACGTAATCAGTGTGTCCTTCAAGCGTGAACAAAAGCTCAAAAGTATTGAAATCCCACACTTTTACGGTTTCATCGTCACTGGCAGTGGCAATTTTGCTCTCGTCAGGAGATATCGCGATATCACGAATCCAGTCATCATGCGCGTCGAAATAATCAAGTTCCGTGCCATTGTTCGCTTTGAGGAAATTGAAATAACCATGATAGGTACCGCCCAACAGCATCGTACCGTCTTTGCTGAAAGCCGGCGCCAGCATTTGGTCAAATCTCTCATCTACCCGCGACCAGACAACTTCGCCGTTCTCGCCTATCATCATGCTTAAATCATTGTTATCCAAATAGAAGTATTGTGAGCCGTCGGGGGAAATCGCAAGTGAATAATAGGCATCAATATAGTTTACAGCCAACTCGGTTTGCTGGTTGGTTTCATAGTCCCAAAGGATAAGCTGACCATAATCATTGCGCGCGAAGATGCTTGTGTTGGCAGTATTCAACTCAAGGTTTGTGAAGTACGTATCTCCCCAGGTGAAAGTCTTGAGAAGTGACCCAGCGTTAATGTCCCAAACGGCAATTTCTGAATAATCACCATTTGCTATCAACTTGGTGCCATCTGCGGAAAACACCACTGCGGTACCATTAGTGCTGTCAAAGCTGTTGCTAAAGACTTTCTCGCCTGAAGAAATATTATAGATCGCCAAACTGTCATCATCACTTGCTGTAGCAATCAAACTGGAATCAGGTGACCAGGCCAACTGATTGATGTAATCTGTGTGGGCATTTATTGTTTTCAAGAGATTGCCAGAGTCGACGTCCCAGATTTTGAGTTCGCCATCACTGTTTCCGGAGGCGAGTTTTGTGCCATCTGGCGAAATGCCAATCACATAATAATCTTCGCCATCAATGATCTCATGCGAGTAAGTGTATGTTTGGCCAGTCTTCTTAAAAATCAAGGCAACGTCATAATAGTCAGAAGCCAGAATACTCCCATCGCTTGAAAGGGTCATTTCGTAATTAATGGCGTTCTCAGCAAACATGGAGATTGACTCGAAGCTGTCCGCGGTGAAATGGTATATGCCATCGTAGGTAGATGCGAGAAGATCACCATTAGGAGCGAAAATGAGATCATAAACAGGCTCATCATCCAACAAACGTTTCACTTTTTGTCCGCTGTTTGGATCCATGATATCAACACCGATTGACGTGGCAACAGCAAGATATTTGCCATCAGGCGAATAGCTGATCGCCAAACTGTAGCCATCGCCAAAGCGCATGCCTTGTTCCATACGATAGGCATTTTCAGCGGTTATTTCTTCCGCTGTTGCAGGGAAACCTTCCCAGACAGTGTCTGAACCAATAAGACTGCCGCCAGCGGGCTCTGTTGGCAGAGGTACTTCAGCTTCAGTAGGCAAAACTTCAGGTGTTTCTTCGACAGATTCACTGATTATTGTCTCCATGACATTTGGCATTTCACCTTCGATAATGTCTTTGGTGCGATTGATGATCGGTCGAATAACAGCAAAGAACAGAATCACACAAAGAACCAGCAAACCACCCACAACGCCCAGGATAATCCACAGAGCATTACTTTTCTTTTTTGGAGGTGCCTGGTATATGGGAGGCGGGGGTGCCTGTTGAAACCCTGGCTGCGCTGATTGCCCAGGCCCAAAACCGGCTTGGCTGGGGGCACTCACAAATTCGCCTTGTTGTGGCCCAACTTGTTGTGGCATGGTTTGGGGTGTGTCGGCTGGGGGTGGAGAGTAGAGCACAGACCCAGGTGCGGGTGGAATATATGCGTCCACAAACCCATCTGAATCAGTACTTTGCGCGGGAACTTCTTGCTCTGTACCCACTGGTTCCTGAATACTTTCTTCCGCAACGGGCTCAACAGGAGCACTTTGCTCCAGTTTACTACCGCAACCCATGCAGAAATTGCTGCCAGGTTTATTGTTTGTATTGCAGTATGGACAAATCATCAATACCTCCTCATTCGTGGCTATAATTTAGTGTTTGTCATCTAATCTATTCTACTAAGAAACAATACAAACGGCTAGGAAAACTGGGTAAAAGTTTAATAAAAAACGCAAATCTATTGCGTGATATTTTTGAATTAAGGCACTCAATACGCTATAAAGTTAAATCAGCAATCAGAACCTGGAAAGCGATAATGCCAGGCATACCACTCGTTTTGATATCTTCGTCAATTTTTAACAAACGCGCATAAATATCAAGCAGCTGTGCCATCGAGAAGCGACCGGCTTGCTTATAAAGCTTGCCTGCTATAAAAGATAATACCTTGAGCTCACTTTGAACTTTGTCCTGTCGACCGCCTTCATCCATCACTTCGCGGGCTTGAATAAGCAGGCGGAACTGGCGGTGTATCATGCCCGTAAGCTCCATGACATCACTTTTTTCGGTAAGCAACAAAAATTGCTCCATCGCCTTTTTGCCGTTGCGTTCGCCCAGGGCATCCACCAGGGCAAAAATATCCCCTTCCTGGTCTTGCGTGGTGAGTAAAACAAGGTCTTTGGTCGTGATGGTGCCACCTTCACCGGCATAGGCGATGAGTTTGTCAATTTCATGCCCGGCACGGAGTGTGTCGTTGCCCACATATTGAGCAAGCAACGCGGAAGCGGACTTATCGATCGTGCCACCTTTATCTTTGCAGTTGCGTCGAATCCACACAGGCATATCGGCGACATCGGGCAGGGAACAATTCATCACCTGCGCGCTGGACGGATTTTGCCCGATCCATTCCAGCACCCAGTCATAGCTTTTGACGTTTTCCCAGTAAGCTTTGCCACCGCGTTTAATGATTTGGTCGTCAACAAACACGACCAACTGCGTGGTCTGGGGAAGTTCTGCAAGCAATTTCAGAAAGCGGTCTTTGGCGTTTTTGACTTGTTTGGTTAAAAAACCACGTGCGTTTTCAACAATTACCAGGCGACGTGGTGCCAAAAAAGGCATTGCCATGACGTCGGCAGTCAGACTGTCAATATTCAAAGTCTCACCATCCAAGAGAGTGGTGTTGAGATCGGCGGTATCTGGATCGCCTAAAGCGTCTTTAAAACCTGCCACCAGCTCACGAAAACGTGTGCTGTCATCCCCCCGCAAGAGATAAAAACTTGGTGATTCAGACGAATCAGACATTTGTTATGCCTCAGTATCTACTTTATGAACCGATCCATTCAAAACCTTTTGGGTTAGTACACCCTTAACTTGAGTGTCTTCAATTTCGCCACTGGTGGTGATGTACTTTTGAGTAATCGGACCCAAAGGCCGGGCGAGAAAATAGGCGGGGACAGCAGACGCAGCGGCAATCAGATAGTGATACCACTTCGGTTTCTTTTCGTTGACAGTGCTTAAAGCCAAAACGCTGCCCGCGACCATGCTTGCCACCAAGGTGGGAACGGCGATATTCGATCCGCAATTTGGATGTACTGCCAAATCTGTTTCACCTGCTTTCAAACGATTCTTAGCCTCCAGTGTGGCTTCGGTCATCAGTTCGGTGGGCAAGTCGGCAACCATCAGAAAACCTTTTGGGTTTGAAATGCCCATCATTCGCAAGCCTGGATAGCGCTCTGAAAGCACATGCATTGTGGCATGTTCCAAAGCGTGATTACGTCGAATACGACGGATGATGGGAATGTAATCGAGTATGTTCTTTTTCATTGCAACCTTCTTTTATACTAAGGAATCGTAGCGTTTAACGATTTCTTCCGCTGGCATGATGGTTAAGTCTTTTAGACTATATCCTGATTCTACCAAGCTATTGATTATTTTGGCGCTGCATTATTAAACTTTTTACCAAAATGCGCAGATACACTTCAGGGCATATCTGTGGCACTTATTTCTCCTCTTCAACAAACGCCAGTTTGAGCGCGTCGCGCAAGGAACGCGCTTCTAAAATCTCAATGGTATCGGGCCAGGGTTCGCCTTTACGCGCGCGTCGGGGAACGATGGCTCGTTTAAAGCCCAGCTTCGCGGCCTCGCGCAGGCGTGTTGGCATTTGCCCTACCATACGCAGTTCACCGGAAAGGCCAACCTCACCAATTAGCACGGTATCCGCGCGTGTGGGCACATCGCGCATGGATGACGCCAAAGCGGTTGCGACAGCCAAATCAGCCGCGGGTTCTTCAAGCTTCAAGCCACTCACCACATTGGTAATTACGTCTTGATTGCCTAAATTAAGACCCACGCGACGCGTTAAAACCGCCACGATAATCAGCAAGCGATTGAAGTTGATGCCATTCGCGATACGGCGCGGGTTGCCAAAATTAGTGGGGGTGGTTAAGCCTTGCACCTCAACCAAAAGCGGACGGGTGCCTTCCATGGTAACTGCCACAGCAGAACCCGGCGCGTTGACCATGCGCTCCGCCAAAAAGACTTCGCTGGGATTGCGCACCTCAACCATGCCGCGTTCCTGCATTTCAAAAACGCCCACTTCGCTGGTGGCACCATAGCGGTTTTTTACCGACCGCAAAAGCCGGTAACTCTGAAAATGCTCACCTTCCAGATATAAAACCGTGTCAACGATATGCTCAAGCACACGTGGGCCAGCAATCGCGCCTTCTTTGGTGACATGGCCGATGATAAACACGGTCAGCCCGGTGGTTTTGGCAATTTCGCGTAGCTGACTGGCGCTTTCGCGCACCTGAGATATTGAGCCAGCTGCTGATTCCATGTTAGGCAAGGTCATGGTTTGAATGGAGTCGATGATGAGCAACGCTGGTTTATGCTCAGCGATGTGTTGCATTATCGTGCCAAGGTTTGTTTCTGTTACCAGGAGTAAATTCTTGGGCAAATGTGCTGTCTCTGTGTCATCTTTCGTGGCAATACGGTCAGCGCGCATTTTAATCTGGCGTTCTGATTCCTCGCCGGACACATACAGCACGACATCCTTTCGCGCCAGTTCCATGGCCATCTGCAAAATGAGCGTGCTTTTGCCGATGCCGGGGTCGCCGCCGATTAACACAACCGAACCAGGCACAATGCCTCCACCCAAAACGCGGGCGAACTCTTCCATCTGCAAGGGCACACGGTCTTCCTGCGCGCCCTGGATTTCAGCCAGCGGACGCACTTTTGAGTTGCCCACCAAACCACGCTGATAAGTTTTTGAGCTGGCGGCAGGCTCTGCCTCTACCAGTTCCTCAATCATGCTATCCCAGCTTTCGCAACTTGGGCAACGCCCAAACATACGTGACGTGGTTTTTCCACATTCCTGACAAACGTAACGCGTGTAACTTTTAGCCATTGTTAGCTTCCTGCCGGCGCAAGTTCTGCTTCGGGCTCTTGTTCTTCGTCGAGAATGCCGATGCGCTCCTCTTTACGCAAGACAATCCGTTTTTTGCCGTCTTCTTCTTCGAGTTCAGCAATGATATGGTCACCAGCCTCAAACTGACCCATCAAAAGCGCGTCGGAGAGAGGTTCTTCAATCATTTGTTGCACCACCCGGCGTACCGGACGCGCGCCCATTTCGGGGTCGTAGCCTTCTTCAGCCATGAAGTCAAAAGCTTCGTCGGTAGCGGAGATAGTCAGGTCTTGTTCAATCAACATCTCTTGCACCTTCCCGAGTTCAAGTTCCACAATCTTGCGGATATCGGCACGGTTAAGCGCGCGGAAGACGATAACCGTATCCATGCGGTTGATAAATTCCGGGCGGAATTGACGCTTAAGGGCATCCATGAGTTTTTTCTGCATATCGTCGTATGCCAGACGTTCTTCAAGTTCTTCGTCCTGTGCCAGGGCAAAACCAAAGTTTGTCTGCTGTTTTATGACCTCAGCGCCAACGTTGGTGGTCATAATGATGATGGCATTTTTGAAGTCCACTTTAAGACCTTTGGCATCGGTAAGATGGCCTTCTTCCATGATTTGCAAAAGCATATTCAAGGCTTCCGGGTGAGCTTTTTCGACCTCGTCAAAGACAACAATCGAGTAGGGTCGGCGGCGGATAGCTTCAGTCAGCTGACCGGCTTCATCGTAACCGACATATCCTGGAGGCGCGCCAACCAAACGGCTCATACTGTGACGCTCCATAAACTCGCTCATGTCAATTTGAATGAGCGCTTCTTCGTTGCCAAAGAGCAAACGTGCCAGCGCTTTGGTGAGTTCGGTCTTGCCAACGCCGGTAGGACCCAGGAACATAAAAGAGCCAACCGGCCGGCGTGGGTTTTTAAGCCCAGCCCGCGCGCGTCGCACAGCCTTGGCGATGGCAGTAATGGCTTCTTCCTGACCGATAATCGACTCGGACAAAGCTTCTTCCATGTTCAAAAGGCGTTCGCTTTCTTCCTGAGCGAGTTGTGTAAGGGGAATGCCCGTCCACATCGAGATGACTTCTGCCACATCTTCGCCAGTAACGGTAGGCGCGTTGGCGCGATCCCAACCAGTTTGTAAGCTTTTTAGGCTGGCTTCAAGTTCTTCCTGACGTTTTAGCAGCGCCAGAATGTTGTCGTTGTCTTCAACCGCCTGGGCTTCCTTGAGCTCAGCACGGACTTTACGCAGTTTACTCATCAAATCCTTGCTGTTGACAGCCGTGTCGCTTTTGTACATGCGCACACGCGAAGCGGCTTCGTCCACCAGGTCAATGGCTTTGTCGGGCAAGAAACGCTCACTGACATAGCGCGAACTCAGCTTCGCGGCGGTTTCAATGGCTTCATCGCTGATATGCAGACGATGGTGTTCTTCATATTTCTCGCGCAAGCCGTAAAGAATTTCAATAGTTTCATCCACACTGGGCTGCTCAACCACAATCGGTTGGAAGCGACGCTCCAGCGCGGCATCAGACTCGATACTCTTGCGATATTCATTGAGAGTAGTCGCGCCAATGACTTGCAACTCACCCCGCGAAAGAGCTGGTTTAAGAATGTTGGCCGCATCAACCTGCGAACCCGCTGAACCAGCTCCAACCAGCATGTGCAATTCGTCAATAAAGACGATTGCGCCACTGGTCTTGAGCTCGTCAATCACACGTTTCAGGCGTTCTTCAAACTGGCCACGGTACATTGTGCCCGCCACCAAAGAGCCCACGTCCAGTTGCAACACGCGCTTGTCGAGCAACAATGCGGGAACATCGCCGGTGAGAATGCGCTGGGCAAGTCCTTCAACGATAGCGGTTTTGCCGACGCCCGGCTCGCCAATCAGGGCTGGGTTATTTTTGGTACGGCGCGCCAAAATTTGAATGACACGCTCAATTTCTTTCTCGCGCCCAATGACCGGGTCAAGTTTATCCGCTTCGGCAAGCGCGGTCAGATCGGTGGCTAACTGGTCCACCAGGGGTGTTTTGCTGTCATCTTTCTCGACGCGTGTGCGCCTGGGCAAACGTGGCGCGCCTGCCATAGCGGGGGCATCAGCATCCTTTTTAGGTGGAGCGGTGTCAATGTTTTCTTCGAGTTCTTCTTTCGCGCTCTTAAGGACGCGTTTGGTTTGACGTCTGATTTGCTCGGGTGTCACACCTAAACTCAAAAGCACCTGCATGCCTGTGCTTTTCTCATCCGTTGCCATGGCGAGTAAGAGATGTTCGGTGCCAACGATTGACGCACCGCCCAATTTCGCTTCTTCCAGCGCGCGTTCAAGCAGGTTTTTGGTCTCTTCGGCAAGACTGTAAGACTTTATCTCGTCATCAGGTTTGTGTTCTTCTTCAACGACTTTGCGAATTGCCTCTTCACTCACGCCAAGATCCTGTAAAACGCGGTTGGCGATGGTGCCTTTTTCAATCATCAAACCCAACAAAAGATGTTCATTTGAAATCTTTTGGGTTTTGTATCGTTCAGCTTCCAATTGTGCCAGGCTGAGCACCCTTTTTGCTTTTTGTGTAAATTTATTTATAACAGCCAAGGTAGTCCTCCTGTAAGAATATTAGTGTTGGTTGCGCCATCGTGGAAAGGCTTTCCTTTAAAGTGAAAACCAAGCTAATCATGTATGCAACCCAACCTGTATTGATTGTACCAAAGCAAAGAGTTTGCACAAACGCAAGCATCTTTTTTTGATGAACTGTTAATAGTCTGAAAAGATTAGTCCGCCTTGAGATAAGTCGGGATAGTTTTGCGTATATAATGACAGGTGTAGCCACCGGGATTCTTTTGCAGATAGTCCTGGTGATAGTCCTCAGCTGGCCAAAAAGTGCCCAGGGGTTCGAGTATGGTCGCCACCGGATTGCGCCACATGCCACTCGAATTGACGAGATTAATCATCTTCTCCGCGCATTGCTTTTGCGTTTCATCCTTGTAAAAAATCGCGCTGCGGTAAGATGTGCCGATGTCGTAGCCCTGGCGATTTAGCGTGGTGGGATCGTGCATACGGAAAAAGAAATCCAGGAGTTTCAACAGACTGGTTTGGGTGGTATCAAAGACTATTCTCAGTGCTTCAGCATGCCCAGGGTGATTTTGATAGCTGGGATTTTCGTTTTCGCCACCGGTGTAGCCACATTCGGTGTCCAAAACGCCAGTCTCTTGCCTGAATAGCTCTTCCATGCCCCAAAAGCATCCTCCGGCGAGAACAATTGTGTCCGTTTGTTTTGATTGCATCGCGCGCATTGTCCTTGTTCTTAAACTATTCTCACGGCACAACATTATGCCGTGAGAAATTCTATCAAATTTATCCTGATTTTTTATTGCTTTGTCTAAACCAACAGCTGTTTTTTCAAAGACTTACCAATCTGGCTCAAAAATGTAATCAGCTTCGTCAATGATATAGTGCTCTCCTGTTATCGGATTCATCAACCATAGTTCATAGGGTTGATAATGACTGGCACCTGCATCATAGCTTGGCGTCCTGACAACCACTATGCGATAATCCACCGGCGACCATGCTCCAAAAATCCAGTTTTCATCTTTTGGATTATCCGCAGTTAAGGGCTTTGATATCGCGGAATAGTCCCCGCTTTCAACCATTTCCAGGCTGGCATTACCTATAAAGAAAGACAAATCACTTGGCGTCAATCCGATAATACTTTCAACAGCTTCGATGAAATAATATTTACTCATCACAATATACTTGTCATCAAAAGACCAGTACGGATAGGTCCAAACAAGTTCGCTGTCTGCAAGTGTGTTCAGCAAGTAAGGTAAGCCATCCGGTAATTCCTGTTCAGCAATCCAAATTGTGGTTGAAGACTCAAACCAAGTGCCATCCGCATAAGCGATGCGATCTTCTCCGTTTGAAACTTGCATCGACCACCACGATGACATTTCCAGGGTTTTCCCGGTGTGTGTATCGTAAACAAGGTGATAAAATGGCCCGCCACGGCTACAACCAGATGGCACATAATTGATATATCGCCCATTTTTTGACATATCAACCGCTTGTGGATAGGCATAATCGTGAGTATCCTCGTTTGGCAATATTGCTGCATAATTCAACTGACCTTGAATGAAGTCAAAAATGTAAATTTCCACAACATGTCTTTTCACTGGCTCATTTTGGAAAAAATCGCAGTTTCCAAAATGCCGTGAAATATAAAGCTGATTGTTTGAGTCCCAGCCAAGCACCCTGTCTCTGACATCGTCTTCCTGCATATAAGGCTCTGATGTCCACAATTCTGCAGTTTCAAAGCTATATACATAAACAAACCGACTGTTGTATTCTTGAAATGCCACAAAACGTCCGTCGGGGGATACTTTTGGCCCGTCATAACTGGTGGTGATGTTACCGTGTTTTTCGCCACCATCAAGCGTTACCTGCTTGCGTTCACCGGTCTCTGTGTAATAAGCCCAAATATTATAGCTTTTCACATAAACGATGGGTGGAACGGTTTTTGTAAGAGCTTCGAAACCAGGCAGGGGTTTGAAATCCAGAGCTTCAGAACTGGTTAAAACATCCTCCACATCTTGCAAACATTGCTGGCTTAGCGGTGGAAAATTATTTCCCTCTACGGATATGATATGCGCATCAGCCCAAAGATAAGATCTCAGCCCGATGTCACTTGTACCTTTGTAGACCCAGTCTGTTAGCGAGAATTGTGTTTCTCCGATAGTGACTTGTTTTGTTGTCACTTCAAACAAATTTGGCATACCATGCCCATTGTTGACATAAATAACACATCCCGGATCATTGAGAGAAATTAAATGAGGTATTTGATATTCAGATTCGTCCACCCCTTTCCACTTAAGGGTGTCATAAGTAAACCAAAAGTCAGATGCCATTTGAATAGACGCCATTACAGGCTCGTGTTCTTCAATAGGCTCTGGAATATCTGTTGGCATTATGGTGGGGTCCTGAACAGGTGTTGCCATCGGTTCAGGACTGGATTCTGGAATATCTGGAGATTCTGTTATTTCAGGATCGTCATTTGCCAAAATAATGCCCGCTATTTTTTCAGCGATGCTGGTGCATGCAGTGACAGTCAGCATGACCAATAAAACAATGATGGATAGTAGGCTTCTCTTTTTCATTCTCAACTCCCTTTTTCATCGAACGATTTGCTATATTATAGTTTTCAACACATTATGCACGGTTAAGACCGGCTTCAGACATATTTTAGGAGCACATCGGTCACTTACTCATTCTTATAGCAAGTGAGCTATCAAAAAACATTCAAAACTCATTCCCGCGACATGATAATTTTACCCTGTTTGCGGGAAATATTAGTAATTCACAGCTTAAGCAACAATAATTATTAATTCTATTTACCAGTCCGCGCTTTCAATATCAACGCCCTGATCAATAAGGATTAAACGGTCTGTTGTAAAATCATACAGCCACAATTCGTCGTCAAAAGAGTCTGAGAAATCGCTCCGTCCTGGTCGATTGATGATGACCATGCGATAATCCACCGGCGACCACGCGCCAAAAGCCCAGTCTTTGGCCCCTGGATAGTTTCCTGTCAAATTCACCGACGTGGCAACGCTTCCTGACAGATCAACCAGGACCAAATCTGTGTTTACCAGTCCCCACCAGTAAAACTCGGAATAATCCCTAACAGACAAATCCGGGATAGCATTTTGGCTTAGTATCAGATAACGGTCGTCATAGGACCAATAAGGATTGCCCCAAACCGTTCCGCGCTCATCAAAAATATCAAGTCCCGTTGCGCCCTCATCATATATATCCCAAACAACAGGGTATACGTTTTGATCTTGCCTGAATTTATCCGCGCTAAAATAGACCATCTGGTCCTCTGCGTTCGAGATACTCTTACGCCCCTCCGCGCCAAAAGTAAACAAGTCTTCAGTCTCAGTGTCATAAACACCAGCCTTAAGCACGTCCCCCATATTACAGCCAGCTGACCAGAAACTCAAAAAGCGCCCGCTGGGTGACACATCATAGCCACGCGAATAGGATGTACTGTCCGTGCCGACGGCTTTCAGGCTTGTAAGGTAGGAAAGCTTCTCCTGGTTCATATCAAAACGCAAAACATTAGATTGATATGGCCCCTGTGGTGGGTCAACCATGCTATTGCACACACCAATGACACGCGAAATATAAAGCCGATTGTTCCTGTCCCAGCCCATAATATGGTCGCTGGAATAATCACTTGGCAAATCGATATCCATCGACCACCGCTGGCCGGTTTCAAAGGAGTAGATGTAGACACTTTGACTGTCAAACCTTTCGTAAGCGACAAAACGCCCATCCAGCGAGACACGTGGGTTGGCGTATCGAACATAGATATCACCCATGTACTTCCCGCCATCTTTTGTTATGGAGAGGATGTTTTCGGAATCCAGGAAATAAGCATAGATATTGCCTTCTTTGGAATATACAATAGGCGGTAAAACCGAAGCGGTGGCAGGTGCTTGTTGTGTATACGGATTAAAGCCTTGTTGGGCGGAAAGCTTTAGCAACTCTTCAGCTTCGTTAAGACAGCGTTCGCTTAAGGCGGTAGCTTGTGGGTTTTCAACGGTGAATAGAAAATCATCACCTAAGCGATAGGCCTTTAGGATGATATCTCTCGTGCCAGTATATCGCCATTCGGTGACCACAAAGTTAAACCCTGCGATGGTCTTGGCAGCTTCTGTCCACTCAAAGAACTCTGACATGCCATGGCCGTAGTTCAGATAAACCTGGCAGTCAGATTCACTTTTGAATTGCAAATAGGGGAAGAAAGCATCGCCACTTGCATCCCAAAGCGCGCTGTCATAGCTAAACCAAATGCCATCCTGCATTTTAGTTGAATTTATATTTTTCTCAGGTTCTGGGTCAGGCGATGGGGTAGCTGTGGGAGATGGGCTCTCGGTGGGAGAGAGTGCAGGGGACTCTGCTGGTGCCTTGCTGGGTTTAACAGATGTAGGTATAGCAGCTGGAAGGGCCGTCGACTCTGCCGTTAAGCCAGGCTCGGTTTGCACCTGCGTTGGCTCAGATATAGTGGATTTCCACGGAAGCCACTGCAAAAGATTACACGCTGTGCTGATAAACAAAACAAAAATGATGCCAAGTGGGATTAATAATGTTTTTCTTTTCATGTTCCTCTCCGTAGATTCCATGATTTAATTGTTCGATAACTCAATTTTCCGTTTTGCAAGCAGATAATCAGTAGCTTTAATAATCGGTTTTAAAAACTTTGTGTGGTTTTAAAACCCTCCACGAACAATTATAGCCTCAAAAGAAACGATGTCTTATGTTTTTTTTAGAGCTACCAATCCGCATCTACAATAAATGTGCCTTGATCAATCAAGAGAACCGTATTTTCAGAGAAATCAAACAGCCACAGCTTGGCTTCTAGGTCTTGCAGCCCTGTCATAGGCATAATCTGTTGTATGAGCACCAGTCGGTGGTCTGAAGGCGACCAACCGCCGAAACTCCAAAACGCGTCCTCTGAGAAGGAAGTCGTTAAATAAACCGCTGCTTTACCTGGGTTTTGTGTGTCAATGATTAACATTTCAGGGCACCATTTGGTTGACCATGATGAAGGATCGTCAAACTCAGAATATACATCATCATAATTACTTTGGCTTATCAATAAATAACGGTCATCATATGACCAGTATGGATTACCCCATATGGTGTTCTCAAGATCAAAGTTATCTATGTACCAAACAGCATCGGAAGCATCAATATCACGGACGGCAACATAGATATTTCTGTTTTCTTCGAAACGCGCCATACTCGCAAAAGCGATACGATCTTCTTTATTAGAGATTTGGAACAAGCCATGATTACTCACTTCCTGAATCTGTCCTGTTTCCGCGTCTAATAAAATCTGATTTGATCCGACCTCATATGTTTTTCTTACTGTATAAGCAATATAGCGTCCACTTTCTGAAAGTCCTTTTACGGTAGTCCAAAGACCATCCACTGTTTCTACGACAGGCAACTCGGTGTAATAGGACAGGGTATCATCTCGCAGATCATAGCGATAGATAACTTTCACAAAACTTTCTTCTGAGGACGCGTTCTGGTCAACTTCTCTGACAATTTTTCTTGCCAGATAAAGTAAATTATTCTTATCCCATCCGATAACTGTCTTGCTGTAACGGTCAAGAGGATCATCCACTGAGAGTGACCACTCTTGTCCGGTTTCCAATGAGCTAATGATCACGGTTCCTGTATGTTGTTTATCAAAAGCCACAAAACGCCCATCAGGCGAAACATGAGAATTACCGTATCCGACAAAGTTGCTGTTTTCAGCTTCGGCGCGACGATCTGTGACCTGCACAAAATGTCCTAATTCGGGATAATACGCATAGATGTTATCATCTTTTGTGTAAACAATGGGCGGATAATTAGAGTCAGTCGTGATTTCAGGCTTGATGATTTCAGGAGATGCAGTTGGCGATAAAGTTGGTTTAGTGGTTGATTTATCCACAAAAATATCGCGCGTCGGTCTTCGGCTTGGCTCAATTCGCGTGGGTTTTGGAGCTGGCTGCTGGGAAATATTACAAGCTGTCGCGCAAACCATCATCAAAATAATGATAAAGAATAAAAGCAATTTTTTGTTCATAATGGTCTCCCGTTATTAGCTATGCAATGATTATTCAGTCTGTTTTTCAAACAAATATGTTTGAGAGCAGATTTGACTGCAAATCAATCTTATGTCGAATCACCTTATTAAAAGGCTTTGTAAAGCTTCCGTATGTCTGGTAATCAAGACCATATCAAAAGCCGAACTTAGGTTTACTTTACATAGATTTTTTGTAACGAGGCTGTTACAAAAGCATGGTGACAGCCTCGTTTGTAGATTTATTGTGACAGAAATGGATTAAAGTGCCTCGAGTTTATCCACCAAACCCGAAATCACATCAAAGCCACCTTGCCAGAATTCCGCAGTAGTGACATCAATGCCAACTTCTTTCAAAAGCTCTACCGGGGCAACAGAACCACCCGCAGACAAGATGCGCATGAACTTGGGTTTGAAGCTCTCGCCTTCTTCCTGGTAGCGTTTGTAAAGCGCGAAGACCAAAAGCTGGCCAAAAGCGTAAGCGTAAACATAGAACGGGGTTGCATAAATGTGCGGAATGGAGACCCACTCATACTTAAACTCATCCGATACCTCCACCGCATCGCCAAATTCTTCTTTCAGGTTGGCCAAATAGGCATCACAGAGTTCATCCACAGACGCATCGTTGATTATCATCTCGTGGGCTTCTTTTTCGAAGATGGCGAAGTAGATTTGGCGAATAATCGTCGCGAAAGCGTCATCAAGTTGGGCGAATAAGAGATCCTGGCGCACACCTTCGTCGGTTTCGCGTTCTAACAGCAGGTCCGTGAGCATCATCTCGCCAAAAGTTGAAGCAGTTTCAGCCAGGGGCAAACAGGCATGTTGGGTGAAGATGTTGTGCTCATCAGCCATCAAGGAGTGAATGGCATGGCCCAGTTCGTGCGCCATGGTGCTAACGTCACCAGCTTTGCCCTGATAATTGAGCATAACCCAAGGGGTGAGTTCGGGCCCCAGGGTTGAACAGAACGCGCCACCCATTTTGCCTTTGCGCACTTCACTGTCAACATGTTCCTGGTCGAAAACCTTTTGCGCGAGTTCTGCAAATTTGGGGTCAAAGCGATTGAAGGATTCAAAAGTCAATGCGGCGGCTTCGTTGAACTCGAAACGCTTGTCTGATTCGGAAACTGGCGCGTAGATATCGTAACGGCGCAGTTTTTCCATGCCGATTTTTTGCGCTTTGAGACGGAAAAAGCGATGGAAAATACCGATGTTCTTGCGGGAAACATCCATCAACGTGTCAATAACATCATCGGGCAGGTCATTGATGGTATTGCGCACCGTAATCGGGCTGGCAAAGTTGCGCAGGCTTACGTTTTCGTTTTTCCAGTCGCGGGCGATGTTTTGGTAAATCTGGCCCAAAATAGGGGCATCTTCGCCATACACACGGTAAAGTTCCTGATAGGCTCGCGCGCGCAGGTCAGGGTCCGCGGAGCGCACGTGGCTCATCAGCTCACCACGGGTCAGTTCTTTTTCTTCACCATTAACTTCAAGTTTAAAAGTGTAACGATTGGTAATGGATTCGTAGAGCATCTCAAGCGCGTTGGTACCGGTGATGTTCTTAATGTTGATGATTTTTTCTTCCGCTTCGCTGAGAGTATAAGGCTTGAAGTTGCGCATCTGCACCAGCCAATAACGATAATCGCCACTGGCGTCTAAGAGACGATTGGCATTTTCCTCATCAAGCGCCTTCCACCATAAGCTAAAGAAGAGAGTGCGATTGCCCATCTCAGCAGCAAACTGTTGGAAACGTGCCATCGCGATTTGCGCTTTTTGGTCCTGAGTGTTGGCCGCGAAAGAAAGGCTGGCGAAACCGTACACACGATAAGCGAGTGTGGTGAAATCTTCCTGCATTTTAATCAGTGCCAGGAAAGTGTCAGCCTCAATATCGGGCTTAAGGCATTCACGATGGGCTTCAAATTGGCTAACCATCTTTTCGAGCTTAATATAAGCCTCGTTCATTTTTGGGTCATCGAAACTATCAAAGAGCTCTTTCAAGCTCCATGGGGATTGGGTATAGGTCTTTTCGGTCATAACATCCTTCCAGTTTGTTAATTAATCTAGTAAAAGTATACATCAGAGTGCATAACTTTTATAAGAAAAAACCCTTTTCGTGGCAAGGAGCCAGGTTTATTTTCTTTACCAGAAAACTTGGGTGAATATTTTTGTTCCCAGCAAGCAAGAATTTCCAAGCCACATTCTGCAAAGCCTATTATTAATGTCTCTCTAAGGATTTTAACGTTCTTAAGTGGTACAATCGAAATGAAAGAAGTAATAATTTGGAGGTTGCTAATGGAAAAGTCTGTTTCCAGTTTTGATAAAAAGAAAAGCGTTGCTGAAAGCTTTGTTGGTGGCGTGATTATGGACGTGGTCAATGCCGACCAGGCCAAAATCGCTGAAGATGCCGGCGCCGTGGCGGTTATGGCATTGGAACGCGTGCCAGCGGATATTCGCGTGGCTGGTGGCATCGCGCGTATGAGCGACCCGGAACTGATTATTAAAATCATGGAGGCAGTTGATATCCCCGTCATGGCGAAGTGTCGCATTGGACACATCGCCGAAGCGCAGATTCTCGAAAGCCTTGGTGTTGATTTTATTGATGAATCCGAAGTGCTCACCCCTGCTGATGAACAATATCACATCAACAAACACGTTTTTAACACGCCTTTTGTTTGTGGCTGTCGCAACTTAGGCGAGGCTCTGCGCCGCATTGGCGAAGGCGCCGCGATGATTCGCACCAAGGGCGAACCCGGTACGGGTGATGTGGTTGAAGCCGTGCGCCACGCGCGCAGTGTGTATGGCGATATCCGCCATCTGCTCTCCCTGCCTGATGATGAAGTGATGACCTTTGCCAAGAATATCCAGGCACCTTACGAACTGTGCATGGAAGTGCGTCGCCTGGGTCGCTTGCCTGTGGTCAATTTTGCCGCTGGCGGTATTGCCACACCTGCGGATGCTTCCCTTTTGATGCAACTGGGCGTTGAAGGCGTTTTTGTTGGTTCGGGCATTTTCAAATCTGGCGACCCACTCAAACGTGCCAAAGCCATCATCGAAGCTACAACGCACTATAAGGACCCCGAAGTGCTGGCACGGGTTAGCCGAAACTTGGGCGAAGCCATGGTTGGCCGCTCGGTTGGCGAACTGACCGACAATGAACGTATGTCTGAACGTGGCTGGTAGTCTGCCATCATTCAGGTACCCACTTAGTTTATTTAATCAGCCCTATCTCACAGGGCTGATTTTCTTTTATAATTAGAGTACGATGACCGCAAATTTACGCAATCTTAACGCCCTGGATTTTAGCTATCTGATAAGACAAAGTCACACCTTTGAAAATCTCGATACGCTACATCTGGTGACGAATGGCGAGCCACTCAGTTTTATGGGCATGGCCAGCACGCTCTTCGCGCAAAAGCATACTGGCATCGTGCTGGAGCTGGATGGCAAACCTTTGGTTGTAGCGCGCGCTGTTCAGTGGCAAGATGAAGACTTCGCGCAACTTCAGTTTATAAACGCAATGGAACCTGCCGAAAGCAACAATGTGGCTGTGCTTGAAGCCTTGCTCAAAGAGATTGGCGCATGGGGACTCACACGCGTCATGGGCGATATTTCAACGGATTCAATCTACCTTAGCGATTTTCGCAAGGCTAATTTTATCGTTTGGGCGAGTCACCGTTCTTATTCATTATCTGCGCCTGTCCTGGGCGCGTCCGAAAGTTCCGCATGGCGCACCTGGACGGCGAAAGATTATGCGAACATGAAAACGCTCTACCAAAGACTGGTGCCTTCGCGAATACGCCAGTATGAACCGATGACGCGGTCAAAAGTTTTGGGTAAGGTTATCTCTGATGCGTCTGGCAATCTAACGGGTTATGTGGACCTTGATTATGGCAGCAAAGGCCTTTGGGCGCAGCTATTTCTTTTGCCCGAAGCATCCCGCCCCGAGGTTTTGGAAGACCTGGCTGGGGAACTCTATATGGAATATGGACGCCCGATAACCTTCAGCGCGCGCTCTTATATGCCCTGGCTTCGTTTGGCACTGGACAAACTCGACGCGCAAGCCAGTGGCGAACGCGCGCTCATCGTCCGGCATCTGGCCATCAAAGACGCAAAACCTGAGCAAGCAGGCGAAACCATCTTTGAAAAATCACCCGCTGAAGGTGGCATATTCTCTGCCGAATCGCAAAATTAATGTTGCCGGGTTGTACACATTAGCTTTACCTAAAAGAACTGGCTCCCAAAGATTAACGATGCTCCTATACATCAGACTTTTATGTGATGCTTAATTCCGCTAAATACGATAAAATTATGGGCGATGAATGAAGATAGTAAAAACAAAGCCCAAGGCAATTCAAATGATATTGAAGCCTTGTTGGGAGTCTTGCCCGTTGATGTGGCGCTTGCCGTTCGGCAAAAAAACGATTTTGACAATCTCCTGGAAATTATCTTAGATCTCGGACGTTGTCCCAGCGCCCGTTTTGTTTCGGGCGAAGTACGTTTGCTGGACCGTTTTGTTGAACACGACGATATCGAGTACGTGACCAGTCGCATCAGCGAGTTTGACGCCGACAACCGCGCGGGTATGGAACGCACCCTGCATCGCATTTCAGCTATACGCAACCGGCGCGGGCGGGTTATTGGACTCACCTGCCGGGTAGGGCGCGCGGTCTATGGCACGATTGATATCATCGAAGACCTGGTTAATTCCGGCGAGAGTATTCTCATTTTAGGCAAGCCGGGTGTGGGCAAGACCACCATCCTGCGTGAAGCCGCCCGAACCCTGGCGGATAAAAAACGTGTCATCATTGTGGATACATCCAACGAAATCGGTGGCGATGGCGACGTGCCCCATCCCGCGGTAGGTTCTGCGCGCCGGATGCAAGTGCCTAAACCGTCGCTTCAGCATGAAGTGATGATTGAGGCGGTTGAAAACCATAACCCTGAAGTTATCGTCATTGACGAAATAGGGCGCGAACTTGAGGCACTCGCCGCGCGCACCATTGCCGAACGCGGTGTGCAACTGATTGGCACAGCGCACGGTAACGCGCTTGAAAATTTACTTTTGAATCCAACCCTTTCTGACTTGGTCGGTGGCATCGAGTCGGTTACGCTTTCTGATGATGAAGCACGTCGGCGAGGCACGCAAAAAACCGTGCTGGAACGTCGTTCACCCCCAACTTTCAATATCCTGGTTGAAATTCAGGAGCGCAATCGCCTGAACGTGCACCGCGATATCGCCAGCGCGGTGGATGCCATATTGCGTGGCTATCCGCTGGCGCCTGAAGAGCGTTATCGCGATGAGAAAGGCAAAATTCGCATGGTGCGTGCCAGTCAAGCCAAAGCGCCTACGGCTTCCCAAAGCTTAAGGGCTGGTAAAAACATGGAAAACACCCCTTTCCAACGCCGGACAGGACTTGCCGAGCCACAGGCACAAGCAAAGAACCGCAAGGAACGCTACGAAGACTTCGTTAGCCCAGAAGATCCGGTCTTAAATCTGGAGGACAATCGCGAAAAACGAATGTTTGTCTTTGGCGTAGCGCGAAACCGCTTGTTGCAAGCCATTAAGAGCATGAACGCGCCGGTAAGCGTGGTGCGCGATTTGAAAGACGCGGACATGTTCCTTACCCAGCGTCGCTACTATCGCGACCGTTTACAACCCATCGTGGATGCCGAAACGAAAGGTTTGCCCATTTTTGTTATCCGCTCGAACTCAATGCCCCAAATCGAGCAATTCCTGGCGGATACATTTGGACTTGCCACACCACAGGAAAAACGTGAAAAAGACGACGAAGCCCTGGCGCAGGTTGACATCGCGGTTGATTTGCTTCAGGCGGGTGAGCCTTATGTTGATTTGCAGCCAACTGTCGCCCACATCCGCAAAAGACAACACGAACTGGCCAGAGAATACGGCCTGGTATCGCAGTCTTTTGGAAAAGACCCCAACCGCTACGTGAGAATATATAGAGATTAATATGTTTATAACGCTTGAAGGACCCGAAGGCAGTGGCAAAAGCAGCCAAATACCCGCGCTGGCGCAATATCTTGAAGCGCAAGGCTATCGTGTGCTTTGCACGCGAGAACCTGGTGGCACATCAATTGGCGACCAAATCCGCGCGGTATTAACCAGCATGGACAACCCGGAACTCTTGCCCCGCACAGAAATCCTGCTTTTTTTGGCAGCCCGCGCGCAGTTGGTGGCGCAGGTCATCCGACCGGCTTTGCGCGAGGGTAAAGTGGTGCTTTGTGACCGCTACGGTGACTCGACCCTGGCTTATCAGGGTTATGGACATGGTCTTGATTTGAACAGCTTGCGGGCAATGCTCAACTTTGCTACCGAGGGTCTCAAACCCGACCTGACCCTGCTCATGGATTTGGATATTAAAACAGGTTTGGCACGCAAGAAAAGCATTGACGAATGGAACCGTCTGGATGCCTATGAGGTCTCGTTCCACGAGCGTGTCCGCGCTGGTTATTTGCAACTTGCTGAAGAAGAACCTGAACGCTGGCAACGGGTGGACGCTTCAATGCCAAAAGATGACGTGCAAACCATGTTACGCCAGATTGTATTGCAACGATTAAAGGATAAAATATAGTTACGAACTATTGTAAATGAACCGACAAAGGCGTTTGCCTGGACGGATGAAAGGATCATATGAAAAAAATATCAAAACTTTTACTGGTTCTCTTGATGGGTGCATTATTGCTTAGCGCATGCAAAGGCACAGTGCCCGTTCCCGAGAACATGCCTACCCAAGCTTCCAAAGAAGAAACCGACGAACCAATCGAGATTGAACTTACTGACCCCGCCATAGAATCAGAACTGGGCAGTAAATCAGCTGAGGACGTCTTTGCGCTAACGCGCACGAGCACTGATCCGCTGACAACTGATGACAACCGCATGGCTTGTACGCCTGGTGAACCGCTGTTCGCGCCTTTGTCTGATGAGATCCGCGCGCAATATCAAATTCCTGACATTCCTGAAGTCAGTGAAGAAGACTGGGTTTTGGGTTCAGAAGATGCGTTAATGACCATCATTTTCTATACCGATTTCCAATGTCCTTACTGCGCGCTTTTTGCCAGCGAATCTCACAAGTTGCTTGAAACTTATCCCGATGACGTACGCTTGGTTTATCGCCCTTTGCCTTTGTCATTCCATAATTTAGCTCCCCTTGCCGCACAGGCTGCCGAAGCTGCTGGTCTGCAAGGCAAGTTCTGGGAAATGCATGACCATATCTTTGCAAAACAACAAGACTGGAATAGTTTGACCATTGAAGGTTTTACCGAGTGGTTAAACGATGCCGCCGAAGAACTTGGTTTGGATGTGGAACAATTCAGTGCTGATGTCGTCAGTGAAGAAATCGTTAATAAAATAACCGAACAAACCGAATTTCATCTGAGTCTAGGCATCAACGCTACCCCGTCTTTGTTCATCAATGGTTATCCTTGGCAACAAAGTTGGTATGCCTCAACCCTTGGACTGGTAGTTGACACGATGAAAGCTGAGGCAAAACTTTCGTTTGAATGCCCTCCTTTCGTTATCGACCCGGAAAAAACTTATATCGCCACGATGGAAACTGAAAAAGGTAAGATGGTTTTTGAACTTTACCCCAACGTCGCGCCTTTGGCGGTGAACTCCTTTGTGTATCTCTCACAATCGGGCTTTTATGATGGCGTTACCTTCCACCGCGTGCTGCAAGACTTCATGGCACAAGGAGGCGACCCAACTGGTTCGGGTATGTCTGGCCCTGGTTACACTTATGCGGAAGAAACACACCCTGAGCTTTTGTTTGACCAGCCCTATATGTTGGCTGTAGCAAAGACCAATGCACCTTCAAGCAGTGGCAGTCAGTTCTTTATCACCTTTGAACCTGCCGAATGGCTCAACGGTGGCTATACGATTATGGGACGATTGATTGAAGGCGTAGATGTGCTAAAGAGCATCACGCTGCGCGATCCTTCCGCCCAGCCCGCACCTGATTTTGAGGGTGATAAGATTATCAGAATCATCATCGAAGAAAAATGATTGTAAATCGACCACAAGCTGAACAAAAGCTTAGTCAAAGAAAATCAACATGGATGGATACCGCCCAACTGGTGGTGTCCATTCTTGTTGTTCTTGTCTTTTTTGGAATTTCGATCTTAAGTTTTGTCGGCGTTGCCGTAAGTAGAACACTGAGAGAATTAAGAGAGGCTGTCCCCGCCTTTTGGACACTGGGATTTGGTTTTTTATTTTTAACGGGCATTGCGCTAGTGTCTGCCATCAGTACCCGCCAGGTCTATTATGAGCTAAGCCCGACAAAACGACCTAAGAAAGACACAAAATGGCTCTATTTTAGCATCGCATTTTTGCCTTTACTCATCGCGGGCGGATATTTTGTAATAAACGCTAAGCGTATGCCTGCGTTTTTGCTCCCCCTGATTACCGTCCTGGCATTATCCGTCGCCATGCTTTGGATTTTAAAACTTGGATTACGTGACTCCTGGGGCGCGAACGTTAAGCGCGATAGCGGGCTCTTCAGCTTTAGCATGAGCTTTAGCACTTTCTATATTTTGCTGTTGCAAATCTTCATTTTCGCCATTGTTTTTGCCATAGCGATGGCACTTTTCTTTAAAAATGTTGACTTTGGCGCAATCTTTGAAAACTTAATCATAAATCCTGAAATGCAGATTGAAGACTTTGCAATAGATTCTGATTTAGTTCTTCTTGTTCTTTTTATGGTCGCGTTTTCTGTTCCCCTCATTGAAGAACTCTTCAAAACAATCGGGGTTTGGTTCCTTAAACCCCGCAAGATCAGCCCACGCGAAGGTTGGATTGCAGGCTTAATGAGTGGCGCGGGATTTGGACTTATTGAAGCCTATCTGTATAGCATGCAGGGTGTGATGATGACCACTTTTCCTGACTGGCTTTACTTCATCCTTGGCAGAACCGGTGGTTTGCTCTTGCATACCTTTGCAGGCGGGATCGTGGGATGGGGACTGGCAAAAAGCTGGCGCGAAAAACGCCCAACATACGCCGTTGGGGCATATATTGTCGCTTTACTTACGCATAGCTTATGGAATTCCATCGCTGTTGGACAAGCGGTGCTATTAAATCAGTTTGACATTGAAGTGCCCGATGTGGCTGTTTATATCAGCCTGAGCGTTCTCTTTGTTGCCATGTTGGTGGCGTATTTGATGATGAGTCAAAATATTGCGCGTGAACCGCGTGAATCAATCACCAAAGATAATCAGGCAAGACCTTACTTGCCACAAGACCCTGCGGGGACATCCAACTGGAGTGTATAAGCTAATGACTATCAGTCGTGATGACTTGCTAAATATAATCCAAAAACTGATTGACAAATTTTGCAATCAGAAAATTTATAATGCTGAAATTCCTGAATCGCTCAATGGTGCCTTGCTGGTTACCAACCACATCAGCCGTCTTGATGTTGTGTTTTTGATGCTTTCCACAAAACGCAAAGATGTGATTGCCTTGACCGCGAGCAACTATCGCAGGGCGCTCTTTTTCGGTACGATACTCAAAAAATTAGGAGTTATATGGCTTGACCGTGGCGAAAGCGATTTTAAAGCTATGCGAGAAACAGCCAAATATTTAAAAAAAGGCTGGATTGTTGGTCTTGCCCCTGAAGGACGACGTTCGCGATCCGGCAAATTAATCAAAGCTAAACCAGGCGCGGTGCTGATTGCCATGAAAACCGGTGTGCCGATTATTCCAGTTGGGCTTGTTGGCACAGCGGATATGGGAAAAGCCATCAGAAAATGGCGCAAAATGGATGTCACAATTAGGTTCGGTGAATCCTTTTATTTACCAGAACAAGAAGAAAACGAACACAACCGCGACTACGTGGAACGCGCGCTGGATGAAATCATGTGTCGCATCGCTGTTCTTATTCCCGAAGAGCAACGTGGCTTTTATGCCGATCATCCGCGCCTAAAAAGCCTTTTAGCTGAAATTGAAGAAACCAAAAACGCCACTGAATCTTAGGAGGCACGATGATTCCTATTCATGATGAAATTAAAACCAAACGTATTCCTTACGTCAATTATGCATTAATTGCTATCAACATCATTGTCTTTATGACGATGTTTGTCAATCCGCAAAAAGCGGAAGCCATCGTCATGGAACACGCACTCATCCCAGCCGAAGTCACCCAAAACTTCTCACTGGGTGTGATTAAAAACTTCTTCACCGCCATGTTTATGCATGCCGGCTGGTTGCACCTGGTCAGCAATATGCTTTATCTCTGGATATTTGGCGATAACATTGAAGACCGCCTGGGGCATTTGGGCTACCTGCTTTTTTACCTGGGTGCTGGAGTTTTTGCCAGTATTTTACACGTCGTCTTTAATGTCAACTCCGTTGTACCAACGCTGGGTGCATCTGGTGCGATTGCGGGCGTTTTGGGTGCCTATCTCGTCTTTTACCCGAGTTCCAGAGTTTACACCTTTATCCCGTTTGGATTCTTTATGCGCTTGCGTCCTTTGCCGGCCGTACTGGTTTTAGGATTGTGGTTTGTAACGCAATTTTTCAGTGGGCTGGGCTCCATGGTATCCACCGCGCAAGGCGGTGTGGCATACTGGGCGCACATTGGCGGATTTGTGTTTGGTCTGCTGATTGCCTTGTTCCTGAAAGGACGCGTAAAGGAACCTGTCCCCGCGCCACCGCACTGGAATTAAATGTTTTGCTTATAAGCAGTGAACAACGCCTACGAATATCGTGGGCGTGTGATTTATTATGATGAGAAATTAATAAGAAAAACCGACAATAAAAGTAATTGTCGGCAATACAGATAAGCAATACAAACGGGGTCTTCTGACCCCGCTCAATTTCATCACACCATCAATAGTGAATAATCGTATCCCTTACCTTGCCCCATTTGAGCGCGTCGCGGATGCCTTCTTCAATGGGCAACTCCGCTTTCCAGCCCAAAAGCTTTTCCGCGCGGTCAGCGTTGGCATACGCGCCGGCTACGTCGCCAGGACGGGGTGGCTTGATGGCAACGGGCACTTTTTGGCCATAAACTTTTTCAAACGCGGCGACAAATTCTTTCACGGTCACGCCATTGCCACTGCCAAGATTAATGACGGTGTAGGGTAGACCTTCTTCTTCCGCGCCCTGGGTAATGGCTTTTTCAAAATTTTCAACAGCTTTGAGATGCGCCTGGGCTAAATCCCAAACGTGAATATAATCACGCAAACCGGAACCATCGCGCGTGGGCCAGTCCACGCCGGTGAGATTAAAGACTTCTTCGTGTCCCAAAGCTACCGAGACCAGTTTGCCGATTAAATGACTGGGGTACTGGATATGCAGACCTGTGCGCATCTTCGGATCGGCGCCGATGGGGTTAAAGTAGCGCAAAGCGATGGCATTGAGCCCATAAGCTTTGCAAAAGTCCTTGAGCACCATTTCCATCATATATTTTGTACGGGAATAAGGGCTAAGCGGCATCAGGGGTGAGTCTTCGCGCACCATAAAGCCTGGCACAACGTCATAAATGGCTGCCGATGAGCTAAATACAACGCGGTGATGGCCCAGGTCAGCGAGTTGTTTGAAGAAGCACATCGATTTGACCACGTTTTCGGTGTAGTATTCGTAGGGTTTTTCCACCGATTCGGGGACGACAATGAGCGCCGCGCAGTGAATGGTAGCGTAAATATCGGGATGGTCTTCAAAAATTTGGCGTACAGCGTCCTGGTCAGCGATATCCGCGTGATAAAAGGTGTGCAATTTGGCAAATTCTTCCCGTCCGGTAATGAGCGAGTCAAGCAAAATGGGTGTATGCCCAGCATCTGCCAGCGCGGATGCGATTGTACTGCCTATGTAGCCAGCCCCACCGGTGATTAAAATTTTCATAGCACAAACTCCTTTTCGGCTTTAGAAAACCGGCGGTTTATTATTCACTGTCCGGATAAACCATCGGGTTACTGGCAGTAACTTCGCGCACAGTCAACAATATCGCTAAACCAACAACCAGGAAGAAGATAATTGAGCCAATACCCCAGTATTGACCACCCTTTTCAGCGGCTTCTGTTGCCCAGCCAATGTTCTCGTAGTGATTGTTCATGCGATAGGCCAGGGTGCTAAAGACCAGGGGGCCAACGAAGGTTGAAGTACGTCCGGCAACAGAAAGGAAACCGTAAAATTCGGTCATTTTATCGGGTGGTGCCAGCTGGCTGACCATGGTGCGGCTAACGGCCTGTGCGCCACTAAGCGAAAAGCCCGCAAACGCGCCGATGATAAAAAAGGCTATCTTGCTGTCACCAACAAAATACAAACACGCCAGGGAAACGATAAGGATAAGCAAGGAGTAAATAACGCTTATCTTACTGCTGTAACGGTCCGCGATGCGGCCAAAGAGCAACGCGCCCACCGCGCCGGTGATGTGGATAAGGATAACAAAGAGCAGCAATTCGACGGTGCCCAGTCCGAACAGGGTACCACCGATAATTGCGGCAAAGTCCATCAGCATCATGATGCCGTCGTTGTAGATAAGAAAGGCGAACATATAACGCAAGAATTCTTTGTAGGTGCGAATCTCTTTAAAGGTGTTTGCCAGCTTCTGGAAAGAGTCCTTAATCAATTTTCCAAGGGGCAGTTGTTCAACAACTTCGTGCTTTTCTTTGACATACAAAAAGGTTGGAATAGATGATACTAAAAAGACAACCGCGGTAATCAGAAAAGCGTGATTAGGTTTAAAAACCTCACCAGCAAATTGCATGGGTACCAGGACGAGAACCAGGGCAAGGATACCACCCAGCATGCCAATCGCCCAACCCTTGCCGGAGATGTTGCCAACTGTTTCGGGAGTTGAGACATCTACCAATAACGCATCATAAAAGACCTGTGCACCCCGATAGCCAACTTCAGCCAGAATAAAGAATACCATTGCCATAACAACATCGCCAGGACCAACAAAAAAGAGAGCCGCCGTAAAAGCAATGGATATGGCGGTGAAAATGCCCAAAAAGAGTTTTTTAGAGCGGGCAACATCGGCAATCGCGCCCAAGATGGGCGAAAGTATAGCAACAATTATCGCCGCAGCGCCTACCGCGATACCCCACAATCGGGTTCCTTCAGCACCACCAACGACGACGTTTTTAAAATAGGCGGAAAATACAGCCAAAAGGATAATGGAAGCATAAGCTGAATTGCCAAAATCGTAGGCGTACCAGGCATGCCTTGCGCGTTTTTCTTCTTTACTTTCTTGTGTTTTGTGTTCTGGGATATTCATTATCGGACCAACCTTTTCAGTAGTGATAGTAATTGATGAATAACGGGAAACATCAACGTTCAGATTGTATCAAAAAATCCTGTATTAAGTAAAAAGAGCTTGCCAATTTGTTTGACAAGCTCTTTCCTAAAGGTTTTAGTTGTTTATATTAAGCTTTGCTTTGCACTTTTTTTATTTCTGATAAACGCTCTTTATAAGCGATGGCTTTCATGATTTCCGCCACAATAGATGGGAGGAAAATCAAGGGCAGCATAATTACCCAGTTGAACCAAGACAGCGGGACGGTATTGAAGGGCTCGTTCAGGAAGGGCAAATAGACAACCAACAGAACCATGATGCTGGAGAACAAAACGGCAAGGTTCATGTTGCGGTTGCTAAAGACACCAATCTTTCTGAGCGGATAATACTCTGACCGCGCGGTGAAGGCTCTAAAGAGTTCGCTGAGCGAAAGGGTGACAAACGCCATCGTTTCGCCTAGATCAAGGCTGCCAGCAAAGTTGAGAGTTGCAAGACTGCCAGTGAAAATTGAAACACCTTTCCAGCCAACATAGAAAGCGAGTAAGGTTGCTGATGTAATAGCGATAGTCTGGGCAATGATGCCACGCACCATATAACGGTTGATGATTGGCTCGTCTGTCGGACGTGGTGGGTGAAGCATGATGTCCGGGTCGCCTTTTTCTGAACCAAGTGCCAGGGCGGGAGCGCCATCGGTAACCAGGTTGAGCCATAAGAGCTGAACCGCAGTGAGTGGGGGTGGCCATCCAAACAGAACAGCCAGGAAGATAATCATAATCTCAGCGACATTACACGAAACCAGGAAGTAAACAAACTTGCGAATGTTGCTGTAAATGACACGTCCTTGTTCAATCGCTGAGACGATGGAAGCATAGTTGTCATCCGTAAGCACCATGTCGGCGGTTTCTTTGGCGACGTCAGTACCGGTGATGCCCATGGCAACGCCGATATCTGCCATCTTGATGGCGGGAGCGTCATTAACGCCGTCGCCGGTCATGGCAACCACTTCGCCGTTCTTGCGCAGCGCTTCTACAATGCGCATCTTATGCTCGGGGCTAACGCGAGCGTAAACGTCGGTGATTTTGACCGTTTCAATCATTTCTTCGTCAGAAATCTTATCCAGTTCCATGCCGGTGAGCACCTGGTGACCGGGTTGCAACAGACCAATATCGGCTGCAATAGCGCGCGCGGTGTTGGGGAAGTCGCCGGTAATCATGACTGAACGAACGCCAGCGGTTTGCGCTGCAGCAAGCGCGGGTTTGACTTCTGGACGTGAGGGGTCGATCATGCCGATGAGACCCACAAAGATGAGCTCATGCTCAAGTTGTTCAGCTTCAGCTTTCTCAGGCACTTCGGCTACCGGGCGATATGCCACACCCAAAACACGCAAGGCATCGTCGGCCATAGCCTCGTTAGCTGCCAAAACTTTTTTGCGCATTTCGTCTGTTAAGGGGATGGGCTTGTTGTCATAGTCACTTATATAAGTACATAAGCCTAAAACCACATCGGGTGCGCCTTTTACGGCAATGGTATACCAGTTGGTTTTTTCGTCAGCATAGTACGGCGAGATGTCACCACCACCTGGGTTGACAATTTCGTGCACAGTTACCATGCGTTTGCGGGTTGAGTCGAAGGGGATTTCTTGTTCGCGGGGATATTTTTCGTTGAGTTCGGTTGTTACCGCACCTGCTTTTACCGCTGCAACCAGGATTGAACCTTCAGTTGGGTCACCGATCATGCGGAAACTGGGTTTGCCGTCCACTTCACCAACATGTTCCAGAGAGGCATCGTTGTTAAGTGTTCCTACCCAGAGCGCGGTGTTGGCAGCAGGCAGTGTTTTTGCAAGGTCAATTTGTTCGCCGTCAACATAAAATTCACCAACAGGGTCATAACCGATGCCGGTGATATCAACAAATTTACCGTCAACCCAAAGTTTGGTAACGGTCATTTCGTTTTGTGTGAGCGTACCAGTTTTATCGGTGCAGATGGTGGTAACAGAACCCAAAGTTTCAACCGAGCTTAAGCGGCGGATAAGCGCGTGGCGGTTGACCATTTCGCGCATACCACCTGCCAGGCTGATGGTAACCACAGCGGGCAAGCCTTCGGGCACGGCGGCGATAGCAAGCGATACCGCGACCATAAAGAGTTTGATTATCTCGCGCCAGAATTCTTCTCCACCGAGTTCAACCTCGTGCATGAAAATTAATCGGGCAGCGGAAACCAAAAAGACCAAAATACAGATGATAATCGCAGCGACGCCCAGGGTCTTGCCAAGTTGGTCAAGCCGTTTCTGCAAGGGTGTTTCTTCGTCTTCCACGGCTTGTAGCATGGTGGCAATAAGACCTAACTGCGTATGCATACCGGTGCTGGTAACAACGCCCTTGCCACGCCCATAGGTAACCGTTGTGCCCATAAAGGCTGAGTTTTCACGGTCGCCGAGGGGGATGTCTTTTTCAAGGCGTGCTTCTGCAGTCTTTTTCGCGGGGACGCTTTCGCCGGTGAGTGAAGCTTCTTCAACGCTAAGGTTCACCGCTTCCAACAGGCGAATATCTGCGGGAATAAAATAACCAGCTTCAACGAAGACGATATCGCCAGGTACCAGTTCGGGCGCAGGGACGGTTTGGCGGTGGCCGTCACGCAATACATGTGCTTCGGGCGACGCCATTTTTTTGAGCGCTGCCAGGGAAGCTTCAGCCCGGGATTCTTGTATCATACCCATGATGGCGTTAAGAATCACAATGGCCATAATAGCAATCATTTCGGTGGGGAAAGATTTTTCGATGATAGCGGTAATACCCGAAATCACCGCGGCGCCAATCAGCAGCCAAATAACAAAACTATTGATTTGTGCCCAAAGCCGTTGCCAAAAAGTGGTTCCGGCGCGTTCTTGCAACGCGTTGGGCCCAAATTCTTTAAGACGTCTTTCAACTTCTTCAGTTGTCAGACCAGTATCAATGGGTACTTTGAGCTCTTCAAGTACTTTCTCGGAGTCTAAAGCGTGCCAAACGATGTCAAGTTGTTGTTCGTTCTGGGGTTCTAAAAGCTCCTTCTCAGACATAAGACAGTATTCCTTTCATAATAAAAAGTGTATACGTAATTATACGTCAAATTATGGTTTGGAAAGCAAAAAAGCAACAAGATGTAGATATCTCTTTCATTATTTTCCATCTTGCTGATACAATGTAGCAGATAACAATTCAAACTTAAAAAGGAGTGCTGATGAAGTTATTTAAAAGACTATCTGTTTTCTTAGTTCTCGCCATCGTGTTCGGTGCGATGGGCATGGCATCGCCACAACAAGTTGAGGCGCAAAACCCCGTAAAATTCTCTGTCTTGGAATTTATTTCCAGCGAGGGTTGACCTTATTGTGGACCTGCCGGTCAGGCAGTAGATCAAGCCGCAGAAGCATATGCTGGACAACCTGTCGCCTTTATTGAGTGGGGCGATCCCTATTACCCCGCCAACCGTATAAATATTTTAAAAGAAAGCGGTGGTGGTCGATATGTTCCCGAAATGTTCATTGACAGTACCCATGAATGGCAAACCGGTGTCGATTATGCCAGTATTGTTGGTCTTGTTGACCGTTCACAGGCGCGTCAAGCTGGTGCATCCATCCAGGCGAACTATTCTCGTGATGGCAATGTTGTTACCTTTAAAGCAACGGTAACAAACTCAAGCGGTGTATTACTCTCCGCTGCAAACAATGCCGCGGTGCATGCCATCGTTTATGAAGATTATCAAGCTCAAAAGACGAGCCGCATCGGACGAGGCTCTGCCAAAACAAACATCAGCTATTTAGCTGATGGAGCTACAGATACCTATATCATTACCATGGAAGTGGAAAATGTGGTCAACTGGGCTAACACCCACTATATTGTCTTGGTTGACTATAAAACAGTAGATACAAAAGCCACTGGAAAGTATGACCAACCGCAAGCAGTAATCGCCACTCCTGGCGATGTCACACCGCCACTGCCGTTCTACATTGACCCTGAAGAATACAACTTTACCATCAGCGCGCGTGACCAGGAACTTCCTACTGGTGAATTCACTGTAAATTTGAGTGCTGGTAAGACTTGGACAGCAGAATCAAATGTGGAATGGATGACCATTGAGCCAGCCTCTGGTGCTCATGGCGATACCATCACCGTAAGCTTTGATAAAACCAAACTGGTTGAAGGGCTTAACAAGGGCATGGTTGTTGTATCTGAAAATGGCAGCACACGACAACGTGCGGGCCTGGTGAACATCACCTTTGTTATTCCACCTCCACCTAATTTTAAAGTTTTACCCGTATCGCTTGTTTATACCATCCGCCATGATGACCCACCCGGGCCAACCGCAGGCATACGCATCAGTGGTGACACACCCCAAACCTGGACAGCCGAAGCCAGCCATAATTGGATTGTACTGGGTGCTACCAGTGGCAACGTACCCGGAACGCTCGTAGTGAATTTTGACCGAACTAAACTTGCTCCTGGTATAAACGAAGGTACTATCATCGTTAGAGATGGCGAAGATTACCACGAAAAGACTGTGACCGTAAAAATAACTTATATTCCTGAAGGTGGGCAGGAACCCGTTTATAATTTGTTTTTGCCTCTGGTCTATATCAATGACTAATCGCCGTTGATAATGGACATTTGAAACCAACAGCCTCGTCAAAATGACGGGGCTGTTTTATTTGCGAATAAAATTACTCAAAGTTTATTTCCGATATCTCATTTGCCTTTCCCGCATATATAATCAACTGTGCCAAATAGCAACTTGCACGAAATGAGTATAATAAGCTAATGAACATGCGTAATTATTTAAAGACTTTTTTCCTGATTTTGATGCTTCTTTTGAGTTCCTGTGGGGCCAAACCGGACATCCCTGCTATCCTGCCACCAGAACCGAGCCATACACTCACGCCTGTGCCCAGTGCCACGCCAACTTTTCTGCCAAGTCCCAGCCATACCGCCAGTCCCAGCCCTTCGCCCTCGCCCACCGCAACACCTGAACCGATTACATTCAAAGTTGGCAAAAATGACGATATGTTCAGCATCGCGCTTTATTTTGGGGTCAGCCTTGAAGCCCTGAAAACTGCAAATCCCCAGGTTATACCCAACGCGATGTCCATCGGCACTGAGTTAATCATCCCCATCACGCCTACACCGGGCGTGGGCAACGAGAATGAGCCAAGTCCAGGCGTATCTGCCTCAACAATCCCTGCGCCAGAGCATGTTAGTACCTACAAAAGCTATTGTTATCGTGATGCCAGCAAGGCTGTTTACTGCTTTAGCCTGATTGAAAATGACAGTGATGAAGCGCTTGAGAATGTTTCTCTTTTGATAACGCTAAGTGATGAAACTGGCAAAACAGCCCAAACCATCGCCACGACCTTAATCAACGTTATTCCACCCCACAGCAGTTTACCTGCCGCCAGTTATTTTTTGCCCGAGTGGGGAGAAACGCTGACCGTATCTGCCGAACTTGATTTTCAACTGCCCTACGGCGAAGGTGAAACACGTTACCTGGAAACCGAAGCACTCGAACCAAAAGTTGACTATCTCTACAATAAAAAAGCGGCTAGAGTGCAAGGTTTGATTAGTTTTGAAAACAAAAACACCTTTTTTATGTCTCTGAATATCGTCGCGGTAGCTTATGATGAAAATGGCGCGGTTTTGGGAATGCGTCGCAATGGACCCCTTGAGAGTAGCAGCACATCCGCCAACGTGCCCTATTCAATTACCGTTTATTCCATGGCTGGAGACATTCACCATGTTGAGATATTCGTGGAAGCCATGCCTTTTCCGCCCGAAGCAAGCCAAACCAGCACACCTTAAGATCAAGCAATAAAACCCAAGCTTTTAGCAAATATCTCAAAGCAAACGCCTATCGAAAAATGTGAAAACCCAAAAATAATCAGGCTGATTCACCACCGTGCACCTGGCTGATGATTTCTTCAGCCAGCTTGGCAAGCTCTTCGCGTTCTTCAGCTTTTTTATGGTCTTGTTTCCAATAAAGGTCTAAAAGTTCCAAAGGACTGAGGCTGCTGGTTTCCTGCCCATCGGGTAAACGCGACCGAGCCATGGAGCTGGGCACTTTTACCAGATAAAACTCAAAAGCATCTTTGGCATAGTTGCGAATCTGCGCTTCGTCAATGAGTGTCTCAAACTCGCGCGGATAGTGTACGGTCAGGCGCACGATGGCGTCCTTTAGTTCATCAGGCGCGGGCAGAGCGCTGATAATACGTTCGGTGACCATAAAGTTCTCATCTATCGCGATGGTGCGGTCAATAAATTGCCTGATATCTAATTTATGGAAGATATAACTGGTGTGGCCCTTGCTAAGCTCGGCGATAATAAAGCCTTTGTCTTCGTTCAGTTCGCCAAAGTCAACGCGTTCAATGGAGCCAGCATAAACCACAGGCGGTTGACGGCCTTCATTGAGATCCTGATGTCGGTGGATGTGCCCTAAAGCGACATAATCAAATTCGGGGCGTTTCACGAAACCGGGCGGTAAGACAAGGTCTTTACCGATTTTAATGTTTTGTTCGTAGCCAAACTTAGCGCCAAAAACAGAAGCGTGCGCGGTAAGGATAGTGGGTAAATCATCGTCAAGGTCCGCGACAATAGTTCTTTCGAGCCATTCACCAAGAGCCTGTTCGATTTGCACATTCGGGTCGATATCATCATCGCTCTGGTCTTGCATCATCGCTTTCACATTGTTACGGGTGATCCAGGGGATAGCAATCACCTGCGCCTGCACACCGTTGAGTTGTTCGGGTTTATACAATTCCGGGCGACTAACAACGTGGATATAGTCAGGGTCAAGCGTTTCGTACTCTTGCAATGCGTGAGCGCGCCCGAGACTTGGCGATATGTCGTGATTGCCAGGGACGAGCAGAACCGGAATGCAAGCACGCGAAAGGCGCATCATGCGTCGTCCCCATTCGCGCTGAAAGGTTGGCGCAGGCGAGCGGTCTTTGTAGGTATCACCCGCGAAAATGACCAGGTCAACCTTTTCAGCGATGGCAGTATCTACAATCGTATCCAGCGATTTGAGAAAGTCCATCACGCGCATCGGCAGCCCGCTGACAGGGTCATGTTGGCCATAGTTACTCATATCGATATGGGCGTCAGCAAAGTGCAGAATTTTTACCATAGCAGTATTATAACCGCGTAATTGATAAATATTGAACTCAACTGTTAATTGAATCGCCCAAATTCAAGCAATGCTTGATAGGATTAAGAAATGTTTTGGTCTAAGATAAACCTAAACCAAAACAAGGAGTGAATGATGTTCGACACACAAAAAACAGGCTTAAAAATTATGACCCTGCGCAAAGCCAAAGATATGACTCAAATGGAACTGGCTGATTTAATGCAGGTGAGCTATCAGGCAGTGAGCAACTGGGAACGGGGCAATAGTATGCCAGATATTTCGAAGCTTGCTGACCTGGCACGCATACTGGATGTGAGTATTGAAGAACTGCTTGATTCCCGCCAGCAAGCCCAAACTGTTAAACGCGCCCTGGACGAGAACGAAACCCTGACTGCCAAAGAAATTACCGAAGTCGCGCCACTATTAAAGCCTTCAAAGCTGGAAAAAGAACTTGAAAAAGCACCTGTTGAAGGCCTTGAATTGAAAGATCTTCAGCAACTGGCACCCTTTTTGAGCGAAGAAAAGCTAATGGAACTGGTGGAGCGTGTTGGCTTTAATCGCGTTAGCGACTTAGTTCCTGTCGCCCCATTTATGAACAGCAAGCACTTGCAAACTATCATCATTCAGCAAGGCGAATTGCACGAAAATCTGGATGATATTATCAGCATCGTCCCTTTTCTGGAAGAAAACTTTGTTGCGGATATCGCTAAAAACCTGATAGCCGATGATGATGACGCCAGTCTCTTGCTTCCTTTGGTGCCATTTCTTGACACAGACACCTTAATGGACTTGATTGAAGAAGCTGAACCTGAAAATATGAATGACATTTTGCCATTTATGCCATTTTTGAAAAGCGAAGAGATTATGCGTTTGCTTGCTAAGCTAAGCAAATCCTTGCGCATGGATGATTTGTCTAAAATCGCCCCATTTTTAGACGAAGACGCACTCAGCCAGCTTGTCGATAAGGCTATCGACAGCGGGGAGAAAGCGCAGGACATCGAAAACATTGTCACTCATCTTAATCCAAAAACGGTCAAAAAATACGCCGGGAAATTAATTGAAAAAGGTGATATTAAGACTCTGAAGTCCATTTTGCCATTCCTGGAAGACAACGTAGACTAGACAAACTATTACGATAAAAAAAGCGTACTTTTGACAGTACGCTTTTCTCTTTAAACGAATGGTTTTGGTTTATCCAAATTGATTGTAATGTTGCGAGAGCATGTTGGTCGCGTTGAAGACCTTATCCATATAGATGAATGGTCCAACAATGATCAATGAGCCTAAAACACCCCATAACCAATATGTTGAGCTGCTTAATTCGTAACCGATACGGCGTCGATGGAGTTCATCTCCGATGCGGTCACAAAGCTGATGGTTCCAAACGATTGGATAAATGCCAAGGGTGATGATGCCCAGGAGAATTGCCAGGAAATAATTCATGGTCTTTTTTCCGTCGTATGGGCTTGCGAGCGTGTTGATATTGTCCACAAGCCGACACCATACAACGATGCCATAAATTCCAAAAGTGATAAGGGACAAAAGAACGGTTTTCCCCATGCTAAAGTCAGTTCTTAACTGTGTTCTTGGGGCTGGATAAGGTTGTTGCTGGTACGGCTGTTGTTGATAAGGTTGCTGTTGATAAGGTTGTTGTGGTTGTTGTGGTTGTTGGTAAGACATGTGCCCTCCATAAGATTAATTTTCTTAATGATACCACAGTAAACAGGCTCGGATATACATTGTTAATAGTATTTACAAAGCAAACTTTTCATAAATAAATTGTATAGTCTTGTTGGCTTGAGCATACAAAAACGCACCAGTTAACTGGCGCGTTTTTGCGGAAATTAGATAATTGTTTTTTTACTTACGTTTAATCGAGCGCCAAATAAGCAGGACGATTACCGCGCCGATAAAGGCGAAAATCAACTGAACCCAAAGTGGGCCACCAAAGCTAAGCAACGAAGAAAGCCAGCCACCAACGAGACCGCCGATGAGACCAACGATAATCGCGCCAAGAAAGCCGAGTTTCACACCAGGAACAACCATATCTGCCAGAAGCCCGATGACAGCACCGACTAAAATCGCCCATAACCAATGCATATTTTGAAAGAACATATTAACTCTCCTTTGTTTTCAAAATAGTTTTTTTGAACCACGCCTTAATGATTAGGCGCGGTCATCATTAAAAACCCATGAGCTTAGCAAAGGTTTCAAAATGAACTTTTCAACATTGGTTTATGCGTCAATTATTACTCATTCAGCAGGTACGCCAGGACCCATTTGGTAGTGCCCATAAGCGCGTCTTTGTGGGTACGTTCGTAGTGATGCGAGCTGTCCACGCCTGGTCCAATCAAAGCGACTGCCGCTGAACCACCCGCCGACCAATAGGTTGTAGCGTCGGAGCTATAATTCACGTAAATATCAACCTTGTGGGGGATATCGTATGCCTCAGCAAGGTCGCGCAGTTTGTTTGAAAAGCCATGATGATAAGGGAAGGCGGCATCTTTCACACAAATGGACGCGTGAAATTCGTCCGATGTCTGCCCAGCGCCAATAGCAGCCATGTCAATAGCGATGAGTTCTTCCAGACTGGTTGGCAAGTCGCTGCGACCACCCATACCTTCTTCTTCGTAGGTGCTAATCAGTACACAGAAGTCCTCAAGCGGTTTTGTACCCGAGTCGTGAAAAGCTTTAATGACAGCCATCACAACCGCGACAGCGGCCTTATCGTCAAGGTGGCGACTCTTCACAAAACCATCGTGCAGTTCAACGCGCGGGTCAAACGAGACAAAGTCGCCAACTTCGATGCCCAGGGCGCGTACATCATCGGGGTTTGCCACACGTTTATCCAGGCGGACTTCCATGCTGTCCGCGCTGCGTTTGTCATCGCGCACGGTTTTGTAAACATGTACCGACGCTTTGTTGGGCAAAACGCTGCCCCGCACAGTGCCATGATGACGGGTATGCACCAAAAGGTTCTCGCCTTCCACGCTGCCCCAGGCGTATCCACCCAGTTCGGTGAGTTCCAGGCGGCCATTGCTTTTGATTTCCTTAACCATCGCGCCAAGAGTATCCACATGCGCGGTTAATGCCCGACGGGGACCAGCTTCATGAGATGTCTCGCCAGGAACGTGAATAAGCAAACTACCTTTTTTGGTGCGTTCAGCACGCGCTTCAGGGAAAGCTTTCAGGGCTTCTTCAACGAAGCTAATCGCGGCATCGGTGTAGCCGGATGGGCTGGGAATGTTGAGCAAATCAACTAAAAAAGTTTCCAAATAAGCGTAATCAATTTTAGGTAATGTGGGTTTGGTCATAGTAAATCCTTGTTGTTTTCGTATTCTGATAATTTTTGGCGCCATTCCTGGGGAACGCGCACAGATTTTCCGGCGAAATGATCATAGCAAACACCTACCACTTCTCCGCGCGCATAGACGAGATTGCTTTGTGGGTTTTTGATGATGAAGGCGAAGGTGATGCTTTTGTTGCCGATGCGGGCAGTTTTATAACCGATGTGGACAGGGTCGCCATAGTTGATGGAATTGACAAAGTCAGTTTTGATAGATGCCATCAGCATACCAAAGCCACCAGGTCGGATAACACCATCCCAAATGCCCACATCCTTGTAGTAGTCGATGCGCACACTTTCGCCCATCTCGAGATAGGCCAGGTTGTTGACGTGCAGTTGGGTGTCAAAATCGCCATAGCGGGGCTTAATCTCTTGGTAAAACTTAAAATCCTGCCAGTCGGGGTTAATGGTCGATGTCATTTTTGCCTCCTCATCGATTATAGCTGCGTTCAAAGTAAATACAATAAATATTGACAGAAATGCCAGACAGAATTATTGTTGTTTCTGTGAAAAAGACAATCTTTTTTGTCTTGATATTCATAATTTACATTAATGAAATCCGCCAAATATGTTCAAAATCCATTACAATTAGATTATGAGCGAACACCCCCTAGCTTCCTGGCTTGACCAGACAGTTCAGGGCGATTGTCTCGAGATACTCCCAACCCTGCCGGCTGAATCGGTAGACCTGATTTTCGCGGATCCGCCCTACAACTTGCAACTGCAAGGTGAGCTTTTGCGCCCGAACCTTAGCCTGGTGCAAGGCGTGGACGAAGACTGGGACAAGTTCGAAAGTCTCAAGGCTTATGATGAATTTACAAGCGCGTGGCTTAGCGCTTGTCGGCGCGTGCTAAAACCGACAGGTACCTTGTGGGTGATTGGCTCGTATCATAATATCTACCGTGTGGGGAGCATCCTGCAGGATTTAGACTATTGGATTCTCAATGACGTGGTTTGGGTCAAGAGTAACCCCATGCCAAATTTCCGTGGTGTGCGGTTTACGAACGCGCACGAAACACTCATCTGGGCGCAAAAAGAAAAAGGCGCGCGCTACACCTTCAATTATCAAGCCATGAAGATGCTCAACGATGACCTGCAAATGCGCTCGGACTGGTTTATCCCTATCTGCACGGGCAAAGAACGCCTGCGCGAGGGTGGCAAGCGCTTGCATCCCACCCAAAAACCCGAAGCCTTGCTGTATCGGATTCTGATGGCAACGACTAACCCTGGCGATGTGGTGCTGGACCCCTTCTTTGGCACAGGAACCACAGGCATGATGGCGCGAAAGCTAAGCCGGCATTACATCGGCATCGAAATTGATCCGCGTTATGTTTATCACGCGCGCGAACGCTTGAGCAAGAACGTGCAACAGGAGTTTGACGCGCCACTTCTAATCACGCCTAATCCGCGATCACGCAAACGGATTCCTTTTGGTCTGTTGGTTGAGCAAGGTTACATTATGCCTGGTACCCGCTTGAGTTTGGGCGACGAGGGGCATATTTGGGCAACCGTGCAGGCCGATGGCGCTTTGGTGGTTGGCAGGCAACGTGGGTCGATTCATCGCCTGGCGCGTGAGATTCTCGGCCGTCCCGCGAATGGCTGGATGCTTTGGTATTACTGGGACGAAAGCACGCAATCAAAGTGCAAAATTGATGAAATTCGCAAAAAATATCGTGAAGACATTGAAGAGTCTTAAACCGCATTAATTGTTAAAAACAAAACCCCTTACAAATTAAAGAGGTTTTTGCTTTTTTATAATAGCTTGCGCATTAAAACATGCTCTACGGATGTTGTTCTGGCACGATGTAAGGCACATCGTATAAGGGCAGCCACTCGGCTTTGGGCAGTTCGTCCAGCGTAAAGTCTATTGTCCAGCCTTCAGGTGGCTCTATTTCTCTGCTAACACTATAAAGGCCCAGTTTCAACTGACCGCTTGGCTTTTCTGCCAACCCAATGCGGAAAACACCTTCAGTACTGCTGTAAGGACACCCTTCGCACAAGGGCGCGACATCAGAAAAGCAATATAATTGAATATAATTAATGTCGTTATCTGTCCCATAGTGGACTTCAAGATGCGGTGGGCTTTCGCGATAGACCACTTTGTCAAAATATATTTTATGGGGATAGTCATATTCATACCAGAAATCCAGATTCCATTCATGTCCTTTTTCAAAATCAGCACTAAAGTCAATTGTAATGGGCGCCTTTTTCTCGAGTATTTCAAAATCCAGCTCATTCCAATACAACATCATTGAAGGGCTGTTTAAGTGGAAGCTTTCATCGTGTGGCATTTTGTTCACCATTGAGAAATAGCCAAAATGCGAGCTTGCGGACCTTCTATCCTGCTCATAGTAGTTGTTACCTTCGGAATCAACAATCATGGGGTTGCTGGGATTCCATCCGCCCAGGAGAGACACGCTATTCCTGAGCGATGGTGTCTGGAAACGGTACGATAAGCCTGTGAATTTGGGGGTTTCATAGTAAGCCAGTATTTGCATGGTAATGCCTTCGTGCTCTTCGCTGCTTAGAAATCCCTGGTCATTTTTGGGCAGGGTGTCTTCTTTTCGCGCGGCGCGTAGTTTGGGTTCAAATTCCCATACTTCAGGTGCCATATTTTGCTTTGATGCAGGCAAGCTAAGAAAAGCAAGCCTGAAATCTTTGGCATGACAAACAGGTGGCAATTCATATTCCAGATATAAAAGCTCGGACTGGTAAATATCTCCAACAAATGTTGACTGAGGTTTGATGGTATCGATGTTATATTGCAACTTGCCAAATTCGCGTATCATCATGTAATAAAAATCGCGGTCACCTTGCCAGCCATCCAACGAAAACCGCACCCAGCTTTTTTTATCCGTTGAGCTAAGCGCTTCAAGCGTGATGGTGTAACCCTCCTGGGTAATGCTAATCGGCTTCGCCAGCACACAGCTTTCACCGAGGTCTTCCACGTTGCCCACGCCAGGCAAGCGTTGTAAGAAACTGGATATCTCCGCCCAGACTTTTTTAGGACCGATGGCAAAGACGACGATGACGGCGATGAGTGCCAGGCTGATGCCTGCCACCGCCCAGCGCATTTTTGGAGATTTCAGCCTTAAGTTTTGCGCCATCTCCTTGCTTTCCGGAATACTTTCCAGTTGTGATTTTAAAGTTTGTGTGAAGTCTTCGGGTGCGTCTTTCACCTGTATTGCCAGGGAAATTTTTTCTTCAAAGGGATTTAAGGAATTCGTATTAAGCTTTGTCATTTCGTCCTCTATTCTTGCTCTTGTTCAAAATGAGCTTTTAGCTTCGCCACCAGGCGACTGCAGGCTTTTCGGCACGCCGCTGGACTGCGGCGGCTGATTTTAGCGATGGTGGCAAAATCCAGCCCTGCCACATAGCGCAGGCGAATTAGTTCTTGGTCTTTTTCTGATAAAGTGCTGATGACCTGGCGCAAAGCGATGAGCGTTTCGTGCTGCGGTTCAGCGGATAGTTTGTAAATTTCATCATCGCCAAGCGTTTGGATGCGATTCTGCTTTCGTTGGGCTTGCCTGAAATGGTCGTTGATTTTATTGCGCGCGATGCTAAAGAGCCAGGCGGCGAACTCGCCACGTTCTTGATAGCGTTCACGATTTTGCCAGGCAGAGAGAAAGGTTTGGCTGGTAATGTCCTGGGCATCGTCCACATGCTTTACTCTTGAGAGCGTATAGCGATAAATCGCTTGAATCCATTCGTCGTAAAGTTCATTCAGTTCAGCTTTCTGCATAAACCTCCATCTTCGCGCGCTTTGTTAAGGATAACGTCATCCAAGTACTTTTTGTGACAGTTATATCAAATACCTCTTCAAAACAAAGCAACCTTTGACATTTAAGCCTATGAAAATTATTCCATAAAAGAATAGCATGTGTAACAAGCGTAAGAGAGCAAACTCCACTATTCAGCATTTTAAAGTGCGTATAAGAACATATGTTCGTTTTCACAGTCCTGTTTTCTGACAACACCTTTCGCACAAGCGGATATGTTTCGAGTTTATCTGGATTATTAATTACTTTTTTACAACAAATGGATAATGCAATTACCTTACGACTATTCTAGATTCATCAATAAATACTACTGCCAAGTTTAAAAAAGAACTTACTGCTTACAATTCTGTATATTTACTCTCCTCAATTAAATCAAGTTTGTCATCCTGCGAATCTGACCGAATAGGTTCTGAGATCTCTTCCGCTATCGTTGCCTTGAATTTTTGTTCAGCTTGCTCGATTTCCTCTTTTGTAGCACGGTTGGTCATGGACCATTTTCGGCAATGGGGGCAGGGTTCGTAGCGCTTGCCAAGCAAGTTCAAGCCAATCACCGTTCGCGTAAATGCGCGTCCACAGTTTGGGCAAACTGTCGCGCCCATCAGTCCAGTGGTGCTTACGCCATCGCTTTTTGATGCATCAAGCTGACGTTTTGTTACAAGAACACTCACTATTACAGTTACCAATAAAACCGCACCAACACCAATAAAAACATTTCGGATAATAACGTTAGCTTCATCAGCCGCCATGAATGTTACGGAAATGGAATCGGTTTGTTTGGTTTCACCAGTTTTGGTCGTAATAAGCGCATAAATAGTATGTTGACCAGACGGATAATCATCTGTGTTGAACTGAAACTTGAGTGATGGCGCGGTCATGTTTGCCATTTCTTGCCCATCAATCATATAGACTACTTTATCAACAGCGTCCAAATCGCCTTTGATGGTCATACTCATGCGCCCTTGCACCGCGCCAGGCATACCAACCCCAAATTCGCGCCTGAACACCAGACTATAAGCCTCACCGTTCGCCAAAGCAGGACTAACGAGCAAGAACAAAACAAAAACAGCGATCAAGACGCCAACAATACCTGACTTATTTTTCATCCAACCCTACTTCCATTTCGTAAGAATATTTTCTCTGTCAAAAATAATTGTTCCCAAATAAAACATACCCACCGCAATAAGCGCGCAAACTACAATTGATAAGAGCATAAACTTGATATTAATGGTAATCACGCCTGCCAATTGCGCCAGTATTACACCCATAAAAGGAAAAATGAGTACACCAGACACCTGTTCAGCCATACGTGGATCTGAAACGCGTGATGAAACATAAAGCGCGAAATTCACCGCGATAATTGCCAAAATGGGACCCAGCACCAAAATGCCTAAAAGCCAGGTTGGACCTAAAATATAAGCCCTAACTCCGGGACTGACTTTTACGAGTATCAAACCTATATTAAACAAAGCAAACGATGCCCAGGTGGCACCAACCGCGGGAATGACCGCGGCGAGGCATTTCCCCACCAGGAGTTCCAGCGTGGTGATGGGCGTTGCCAAAAGGGGTTCCAAACTGCGCGTTGTCTTCTCGCCAACGATACTGTAAGCGGCAATGGTAATGGGAAGAAGCAAAGGCATCATCATGAACATAAGCAAAAACTGAATCACCATCATGACTTGCATACAATCATTACCCGACAAGCCCGCGCAAACAGCTTCCATATCCCCTGGCAACGAGCCAGACTGTGCCAGCATTTCGGGACTAACATCCCCGCCAACACCTACACTGGTATTAGACATCACGCCCAACATCACCAGCGGAATAAGCGTGAACAACAAAGGCACAAGGAGCATGATTAAAACAACGACCCGTCGCTTGAAGACTTCTGCCCATTCTTTTTTGATAATGGTTCGAATGTTTTTCATGCCCGGTTCCTTTCTACGCTTTGGTTAATCTTTTTTGTCTGGCTGGATTCTTCACTGCGGATCATCTCCAGATAGACGCGTTCCAAAGATTGCTTGATTTCGCCAATAAACAAGATATCCGCGCCTTTATCCACTAAAACGCGTGTAATAACAGGATTCATTTTTTCTGGCTCGTCCAAACTGATCAGCAATTTGTTCTCAATTTGTTCCAAAGCTTTAACATCAGGCAAGGCTTGAACCACAGCGCACATTTCGGGCGTCGCGTTTGCCAAATGGAATACTACTTTACGCCCAAAAAGCTGTTCGCGCAACGCGGACGGTTTGTCCAACGCTAAAAGACGTTGCTTGAAAATGCCCACGCGGTCGCAATGGCGTTCAGCTTCATCAAGGTTGTGGGTACACATAAAGATAGTGCGCCCCTGATGTTTGAGTTCATCAATGAAGTCACGCACGGTTTTAGCTGCTTCGGGATCCAGGCCAGTGGTTGGTTCATCAAGGAAAAGCACTTTTGGCTCATGGAGCATTGCCCGCGCAACCGCCAGCTTTTGGCGCATTCCTTTGGAGTAAGTTCCTGCGGCGTCCATGCGCCTGTCCCACAAATCCAGCATACTTAGGTATTTGTTGATGGCTTTTTCGGGGTCCGGAATGTCATAAAGTTCGGCAAAAATGCGCAGGTTTTGTTCTGCGGTAAGGCGTTCATATAAGCCCGGCGACTCGGTCAAAATGCCCACGTTGCGTCGAATCTCAGTATCATCTACGCCAACTTTCAATCCGTAAATTTCTGCTGAACCGGAGCTAGGGCGGATTAGACTGGTAAGCATGCGCACCGTTGTTGTTTTGCCCGCTCCGTTTGGCCCCAGAAAGCCAAACACTTCACCTTCCGATATTTTCAAGTTCAACCCATCGACAGCGACCAGGGTTTCTTTTTGCTTCTTTCCAATTTTGAATATTTTTCTCAGGTCTTGTGTTTTAATCATAGACTCATCCAAACGTACTATTCTGTGTAATTGTAACGTATTAAAAACTAAGGCTGGCAAATCTTAGTGTTTGCCAGCCTCATAGCTAGTTATGGTTCAGAAGTCATGTTAAACTAGAAGCCACCTGTCAGCAATATGGGGATGTATAAATTCCAAACTGGTTTCTTGACAACAATCAAGGTAACGGTGACTTCCTCACTGTAATATTCACCATCAAAGGCTTTGTAGGTGAAGCTGTCTTCGCCATAGTAGCCCGCATTGGGAATATAGATAAAGCTACCGTCAGAGCTCAAAAAGAGTATGCCGTGCTGTGTGGTCGTAACAAGTTCTGCTGTCAGGGGATCATCATTGGGATCGCTGTCGTTTTCAAGTACACCAGGTGCTTCAACAGTTAGCATAGTGTCTTGATTGAGAGTATATTCATCTTCCATAGCTATCGGTGCTACGTTTACAGGTATAACGGTAATTGTGAAGATCTGGCAATCTTCAAGCTCACCATCACTGACACACAAGGTAAACTCATGTTCACCGATTTGATCGTGAGTGGGCGTCCAGGTGAATTCACCGGTTTCGGGGTCAATCTCGGCACCTTCAACTGGGTCAACAAGGCTAAAGGTCAATTCAGTATCGTCAACATCGGTCGCGAATGCGGTGAAGGTGAATAGTTCCAACTCAGGAATGGTGAAGTCAGGAATTTCATCCAATACTGGGGCATCGTTGACAGGTGTAACGGTAATCGTTACAGTTGCCCAATCGGTCCATCCACTATTAGGTTGTGGATGGCTTAACAAGGTGTAAGTGAAGCTATCCGTACCAAAGAAGTCCTGGTCAGGCGTGTAAGTAAAGGAACCATCTGAGAGCAGAACCAAAACGCCATGGCTTACGTTAGTTCGCAATGCTGCAGTGAGCACATCACCATCAACATCATAGTCGTTTTCGAGTACACCAGGTGCAGCTACTGTTAGGATGTTGTCTTCAGCCACAGTGTATTCGTCATCAACAGCGACAGGCGGATTGTTGACGTGAATAATGGTAATGGTAACAGTAGCAACATTACTATCTAACTCGCCATCATTCACCTTGTAGGTAAAGCTGTCTGTGCCGATGTATCCTAGACTTGGGGTGTATGTAGCAACATTTTCCACGAGTGTGACAGTGCCATTTGTCGGTCCGTCTACAATTTCGTAGGTCAGCGTGTCACCATCAACATCACTACCAAGCAGGGTAATGTCAATCTCTGTATCTTCTAGTGTTGTAACTTCAATGTCTTCCGCAACAGGAGCGCCGTTGACTATAATTGTCACCGTGGCAGTGTCGCTATACTCCGCCATCAGACCGGGTGTAGCATGCATGATGTACTGGAAGCTGTCTGTGCCAGAAAATGCCGGGTCGGGAGTATAAACAAAGCTGCCGTCTTCGTTGAACACCAGCGTTCCATTAGCAGGACCGCTGCCGTCCACCAATGAAGCTGTAATCTTGTCGTAGATGTTCGGGTCAGTATCATTTGCCAATACACCAGGCGCGGGAACTTCCAAAGTGACACCCTGGTTGGTTGTATATTCATCATCCACAGCAGTAGGTGGATGGTTGAGAATGAGGCTAATCAAAACCGGGTCGTGGTCAGAAGAGCGATAAGCGTCTGGGCTGTAAAGCTGTTGTTGTTCCACAGGTTTGTAGGTCATATCATAGTCAAATACATCAGCTTCGTCAGCATTGATATTCCAGAAATTGGCATCCAAGACGTAGGAGGCAAATTTCTTATTTGCCAGGGCATGATCCAAATAGCCCGTACGCCCGTCATAAACGTAGCCATAGGCATTATCAGCGCGGAAACGTTCCACCAAGTTGATAACGTCATCCGCGGTATCTGCGATACCATCCGCGCCAAGTTTGATCGCGTCGATGGGGTCTTCTTTGGCATAGGAATTAAGGTCACCGATAATGACGTACATACCGGAACCCGCGTCGGTTGGGTCTGTTTCAAGCCAGTCCACCAAAACTTCCGCTGCAGCAGTACGGGTAAGGTTACAGTTGCCCTGTCCATCACCCATATCCGGATCACCCTCGCACGCTGAACCTTTCGATTTGAAGTGGTTTACGGAAACAGTAAAGATTTCATTGGTGATTTTATCTTTAAAGCTTACCGCGAGGCTGGGTCTGTTGCGGGTAGTGTCATAGGCGGGATCAAAAGTTTCATCCAAAACAGCAAAGGTGCCAACCTGGTCAACCTTGGCAGGTTTGTAGATGAAAGCTTGTTTGATAGCATCCGTGCCAATGTTACCCGTTGCCACGTAGGCGTAAGTACCCGGCGCGGTAGCAGCATTGAGGCCTTCCACAAGGTCAATGACTGCGGCATCAGCTGCAATACCTGGGTGTTCGTTTTCGATTTCAATCAAGCCAATGACATCCGCTTCCATGCCTAAAATAGCGGCAATGATTTTAGTGCGCTGGCGGGTAAATTCTTCCGCTGTATCCGCGCCACGACAATTCATGTTACCAGAAGGCCCACAAATATTACCCGCGTTATCGATGGTCACAAAGTAGTTGAGCACGTTCAGGCTGGCAATGCGGATTTCGCCTGCCACGAGTGATGGCGCGGCTGGGCGTTCGTTGAGTGATGTGTATGTAGCTGTGCCAACTGGCTGGATTTTATACTCGCTGAAGTTGTAATCCATCACGCCAGTGAGTCCAGTTATCGTATCTCCGCCGCGGAAATAATGCTCTTTGGTGAACTGGCTTCCATCAGGATGGCGCAAGTAAGGCGGATTTTGGGTACCAAGTGTGTCATCAACCTTGATCATATCCAGCTGGTAAGCCAATTCAGCAGCATTGGCGTCCGCGCCCGGTTCATTGGAATGTGTGGGGCTGAAATGGCGACTGCTTGCCAGCACGATTTCGCCATAGCGGTCGTAGTTGTAATATTCAGAAATGTAAAGAGCCTGTGGGAAAGTGACCAGCATACCTTCATAAGCTTCGTAGCTTCTTGGTGCGGTGGTAGGCAGGGTCAGCTCAACCGGTTCAATGGTTTGACCGGTACCACAGACCATCACTGTCGTGGGGCTGGTAGGTGTAATCTGGGTCAGATTGTAGTATTCACTCACTTTACCGGTAATGCGCAAGGCATCGCCAACGTTGACGGTTGGGTTGGTGCTATACACAAAGATACCGTCTGAAGTTGTGGGGTCGCCATCACCAACAGGATCTTGAATGAAATAACCGTTCTTGCCACCCACCTGGAAGTTGGCTGTCACGACTCCTTCGGTAGTTACCGTTTGTCCAACAATTGGGCTTGCATCGCCAGAACCCTGAATGTCATAAATGGCAGTAAAGGGATCACCACAACCTGCCACAATGTTGAATGAGGAAACGAAATCAGCTGGCATCGTTTCGTTGGCCGCGTTGACAACCAAATCTTTGTTGATGGTGACCGTACAAGTTTCACCCGTGTCAAAATCAACATCTGGATTTAAGGTGTAAACAGGGTTGGCGTCAGTTACCACAGCCGTATGAGTGCCTGATACGCTACAGGTAATATCGTACCAGCCGGTGCTCACGGTTACCGCTTCGCTGAAGGTGATGGTGATATCAGTAGTTTTGGGAACGTTTGCACCGGAAGCAGGAACAATCGACTCAACCGTGGGGCCGGTGGGAGTTTCTCCACCACAGGTGGTCGTATGTGAGCCGAGATAGCTGTACGTGTTTATTTCATAAGCCAGCCATTCCAAAGCAGGATTAAACTCATCATCAGGGATTAAGTCCCCTGAGCAGACTGTCGGTTTGCGAACCAAAGTCATATTCAGGGTTGAAACATCTCCATTACGCCATTCATTTCCCGGATCATAGCCAACCTGACCGAAGCTATCTAATACCGCATTATCTGCAATTCTTCTCAACACCAAAGCGTCATCACCGTTAAAAGTGATAACCGTAGCATCTAATAAGTCTGCCGCGTCTATAAACTCTTGAATTCCAGCATTAGGGTTCACAATTACGTAGACATCTTTATCAGCTAAAATATCCGCAGGAAGGTCCAAGCTTTTACTAACTGTCGATGAGCCATTGGAATAAAGTTCAATGCTAAGAGTTGATAAATCAATATCTGCACCGGTACCGTTATAAATTTCAAGTGCTTTGTTATTGCCAGAGCCTTCAACATATTCAGAAAAGAATATCGCGTCTGGATTTACTATAGGTCCACAAAGGTTGACTGCTGTTGCAGTATTACGTGGCGCTGGCGCATTTGTTTCAAAGTCATCGCCGTTTTCGTCCGTGTCCTGGCAACCGCCTGATTTGCGTTGCGCTGAAAGCGTGTTGCTTAATGTGGGTGCTGCAGCGGCTCCTTCATAGAAGTTTGCATTGCCAAAACCAACCAAGTCGATGATTCTTGCCAGTTGTGCGGCATCACAGGGATTTGAGCCACCATTGCAACCCAAAGAATCTACGCCTGTAACCAAAACCACTTTTCCATCCTTGGCACTCATATTAATTGGAGTGAGGTCAATATGGTCTGGGTCTGGAAGCGGTGGAACATCTCCATTTCCAGCAGCTTCTTGCACCAGGAAATATTGTCCAGGCTCTAAGCTAACATTTGGAAGCTCGGTCAGCTGGGTCGCACTCGAACCAAAATTTCCGGTACCAGCAGCACTTGCATATTGAAGGGACAAGCCATCCAGCGATACAGCAGCCGTACCGGCATTAAAGATTTCAATAAAGTCATGCTTGTACGGGGCACCGCTGTTTCCGCCACCACCGTAGACCTGGCTAATCTTCAGGGTGCTGGCAGCTTGAACCGGTTGGGGGGGCTGCAAGCCAAGCATACCCAAGACTAAAGAAATTACTAAAGATAGATATAGAATTTTTCGGGACATTTTTCCTCCTTGGAAATTAGGATTCATACACACATAGCCTTATAAGTTTATCATGCTTTAGCGAAGATTCAGGAGATTGTTGTCTCTTATTTTGCAAGGTTCTTGTAAATCCTGATTAATAGACAGGTAAACCTATTCAAACACCTTGGCGTTAATTACCGGAACAAAACTGGACGTATTACGCTAAACAGCATTAATCTACGCGCAACCCCCGTGCTTCAAAAACATGCACCGCAATTAACCAATCCACCAAAGATTATTTACGCAAATTAAGTGTGTGTTTTGGGTTTTTCTTGGCATCTTTTTGCAGCAAACCTGTCCCGCTAATCGTCTTGCCTGAGATTAGCATTTAATAGAAAGCGCCTTAATTAAAACCTGCCATTCAATAGTTTAACAAGCTGACATCACGGCATAAAATAGATTATGAGCATAAGGGAGCCAAATATTCCAATTGTTTCACGTGAAACAAAATGTATTGCCTTTAGAGCCTTCCCAGTGTGAGAACGTTTTGGAGCTACATTTTACCCAGTCTCGCAAACCGCACACTAATTTTTCCAGTCTTATGTTGTAAAGGAAAACAACTGTTACTTCTTCGTATCAAGCCTTCGGATTATTAAGTCACCGAAAGGACTGGCCTTTCTTTTCAGCATAAATCAATGTAGCTGACTCTTTCGTCTTCATTATCTGTTTGTTTTGACCCACCCCTAATTTTTTAACTCGCTTATAGAGCCTTATAAAAGCTCCATATTAGCCTTGCGATAAATTGTAACCAAAGCTTGACCAAATCATTCTTTAGGTGTAGAATATCGGTCGTTGGAAAACGCTCTCGTAGCTTAATGGATAGAGCACCTGCTTGCGGAGCAGACGGTTGCGTGTTCGAATCACGCCGAGAGCATTTTTTCTTTTAATTACCCCCTCGTTCCACATACCATCTTTCATCCAGCCAGCTGCCCAGACTTGATGTATTCATTTTTGATAATTGCAATTCTGGTAATTGTTTCACGTGGAACATTTTATGTCCCTGCTTACAAGCTTTGGCTTGGAAGAGATTTTTGTATGTACACATTTCGCCTTTTAAGTTAAAATATCACAAATCCTGGCTGATTCTCTTTTCAGCCTACGCTAATAAGGACTTATATGAAATTATTATCAGTACCAGATTATCAAACACTTAGCCTTAAGGCTGCAGAAATCGTCGCTGCACAAGTTCGCCAAAAGCCAAACAGCATTCTGGGACTTGCCACAGGTTCAACGCCCCTGGGTTGTTACAATGAACTTGTCAGACTCCATAAAGAAGAAGGGCTGGACTTTAGCGCGATAACGACTTTTAATCTCGACGAATATTACGGTTTAAAAGAGGATGATATAAACAGTTACCACTATTACATGAATCACTACTTCTTTGATCATATAAACATCAACAAAGCTTCCACGCACATTCCTAACAGCTTACCCCAAGATATGAGTTCTGAATGTCAGGCTTATGACCAACTTGCCAGGGATATGGGGGGGATGGACTTGCAAATTTTAGGCTTAGGCACCACTGGACATATTGCTTTCAATGAGCCAGATAGCACCTTCCATCCCTTTACACGACTGGTTAATTTGGACAAATCCACAATGGCTGCAAACGGTCACTTTTTCAAAACCAATGAGGCAGTACCACATCAGGCTGTTACGGTTGGTATGCGTTTCATTCTCAATAGCCGATTAATCCTTTTGCTTGTAAGTTCAGCTAAAAAAGCAGAAGCCCTTGAGCGAACCCTTAACGGCCCGATTGATCCCATGGTACCCGCATCAATTCTGCAACTTCATCCAAACGTCATTGTTATCGCTGATGCAGAAGCAAGATCAAAGTTGTAAGCAAAAATAAAACATCAAACCTATAATAATACAAAAAGCTCTCATACTGAGAGCTTTTTTTCTGTTCTTTGAGTAATTATTCGTCAAGCCTTTTTACCAATACAAGTCTTTGTAATGTTTCACCAGTAAGTGGTTCAAAGCCAATTTGCTCATACTTGGTGGCATATCCGATATGCGCAAAGTCGTATTCTTTCAAATGGGCTGGCCGGTTGGTGCTGATGTCATCCAATGGCGCGACCCGCAATTGATTAGCACCATACTCACAAGCCCATTTGCTAGCTTCTTTTATTATATATTGAAATATCCTTGCATATTCAGCAAATTGACCCATGCGAATTTGTTTAATCTGCCAGATTTTGCCTTCTTCACCTGCTTCAGTCAATGCAGAGCGAACGGGCCCAAGTTCGATTGCGCCAACAAGTTCATCGTTTCGCTTTAAAAGCAATCCGGTGCGCAAATCGAAATTCGCCGCAATAAGTGGGTTGGGTGCCGTTTCTATAAAAACTTTTTCAAATCGAGCCGCCTCATTTTGTCGCACATCTTCTGCAATTTGCTGATCCACATCAGCTAAGCATAGTACAAGCTCAGAATAATCATGCCCTGTTTTAGGTTCGATAAGTTCGAAATCGGAAGGCAATACACGATATTTTTGCGCATGTTGGGAATACAAGCTGTCATCATACTCTTTAAATTCAATCGGCAGTTCCAAACGGAACAAATTGCTTATGTACTTCAGATCCTGTAAGGTCTTTTCGTTGATTTCTTTGTCAGTATAGGAGTCAATCAGCCACTCAGGCGCAACGCAACTAACTTTTAAGTGTCCGATTTTGCCTTGGCCACTAAGCGAATTGCTTGGATAGCGTGAACCACTAATAATGCGCCCTTTATCATCGCGCGTATAAACATGAATTTCAATTTGGTGTCCAACACCATTATCCAATATATAGCTTTTATCATTGGCATGGGCTTCGTTCACAAAGCCATAACCAATCCTGCTCAATATTCCCAAAAATCGCACTAAATGAGCACGGTTTATCGCCAGGTCAAGGTCGCCATGCGGTCTTGTTTGCCAACCCAAAAGCGCATCAACCGCCCAACCACCCGCAACCACCAGTGGAACGCTGGCTATCTCAGCTAGCTCAAGCACGCGCAGGACTTCTTCCTGGTCCATATCATGAGCTGGCGATTGTTTTTGGCGTGGAAATTCCTCTAGTATTGTTTGCAAGGGATTGCTTTCTATTTGTGTGTTTTCACTCATTGCGCGCTCCTTGGATCTTTGTATAATTGTACCGTTTAAGAAGAAAACTGTATAGTTTTTAATGAATAACTAAAGCTTTTTTATGAAAAAAGCCCCGTGTGTACGGGGCTTTGTGCGTAGTTTAGGCTTTTACTTCGTAAGAAGTGGTATATAGAGCGAATAAGGAGGCGGCGCTTTTGCTTCCACTAAAATATCAATTTCAACACTGGCGAAAGAATCGCTGTTTATGTCCTTCACCAACAATGTCGCCCGGTTATTTCCTTTACGTAAAGTAAAAGCGTTGATGTCAAGAACAATTCCAGCAGGTCCTGTTCCTTCTTCAACATTAACATTAATCCATGGACGATTGGTTTCAATCACCCATGAAATCTCAGACCCTGCCATTATTCTAATATCTTGAGGCGGGATTTCGGTTAAATTGTCAGGAATAGTAAGTGTAATTCGCGTTGGGCCAACCGTTAATACAGGCACAAAGTCGATTTTTGTAGCTTCTGTGGCATTCAACTGCAAGAAAAGTCCACCCGTTGAATATTCGTAATCAACAAAAGCATAAGCACCAACATTATTCCAGTCAGTAATCTCGCGTAGTGGAACAGATACATAATAGGTGCCAGTTTCCTGATCTGCTAAATTAGGAATAAGGGTCATACCTTCACCACGTGAGGCGTGATGGGTTGTGTTCGTATCTTCGTATTGAATACCGGTTTCTTTTACAAAGGCGTATACTCTGGCAGAGTTTTCTTGACTTAAGTCTACGCCACTCAAATTTTGAACCGTTACTTTGAAATAGGCTGTGTCATCTATGACCCAATATTGGGCACTGATATCAGCAAGCGCTTCCTGAGCGATGCCGTATTCCACCATTGCAGTGTATTTTTCGACAGCTTCATCATGTGTTTCTGCACCACGGGAATATCTTTGTCCACTGTCAATCATGGCCCAGGTCAATCCCCAACCAGGTTCGGTACGTTCAATAACTTCATACCGATAAAGTACTGGATTAGGAATACCCCAATCCATAGTGTAGTCGACAAATACAATATTTCTTTCTGCGTAGTCGATAGCTAATTGATCAATCACCGGACCGGAGATTGCACAATGCCATCAATTAGGAGCACCGAATGATTCAAACACCGCGAGTTTCTCAACGGGTGCTTGAGCCTCGGCAACTTTTGGCGCGGCACCAAAGCCGGAAACCAAAAGTGCAACAAGCGCTAAAGCGCAAAGCATTTTTTGGAACGTTTTCATTGAAACTCCTTTAATGTATTTTAACGATTACGTTAATGGTCTTATTCTATCACGAGCAAGCGCAATGATGGGTGTTTTTTAGTACATGGCCAATAAAGAAAACAAAGTTTTGTTGTTCTATACAAATTACCTGTCAGTCTTTTATTCACCTGTATTCAATTCTTTTAATAACTTTACACCAATGACTGTTGCAGGAATACGATAATTTGAAGCAAGGTTGGATAGAACCACAACCGCATTACCCGTTGTTGGGCTAAAGCCAATATAAGCATTGTAGCTTCCTGTCGCACCGTTATGCCAGATAATGCCGTTCGCATTATCGATGCTCCATGCCATGCCGATTTCGTCTATATTTATTTCCATTAGGCGAAATCTTTCAGTGGAATCATTTACTGTTTTCAGACTATCATGGCATTTAGAAAAATACAGATTGTTATCAAGTTGCATTTGCGCATATAAAAGCATATCTTTAATATTTGTCCTGATATCACCTGCGGAAAGATAGGCATCTGTTTCTTTCCACTCCCAATAGTTGCCCAGATCACCCTCTTTTGCGAAAACCCTGGTGTTTTCCATACCTAAATCGTGTTGAAGAAAATTATTCGCTAAAGTTGTATAGTCGGTTTCATACACAGCTTCCAACACGAGCCCCAGAACCGTATATCCAAAATTTGAATATTTAAAATCGTAATTTTCTTTATCCAAATTCAGCTTGCTAACTCTATTAAGCACCATTTCTTTCGTAATGCCATAATAATCATTTCTGCCATTGAGAAAGTTAGAAATCATCGGTTTTTCAAAGTAAAAACCTTTATATCCCGAAGTATGCGTCAGCAGTTCCATTATCGTTGGATATTCATTGCCTGCCGGCAGGTCCAGATAATGATCAATGGTCTGGTCAAGGCTAAGCAAACCGTCGTTAACAGCTTTGTTTATCAATGCAGCGGTTACGGTTTTGGTAATTGAGCCAATCTCATAGGTGTGTAATTCTGGTTCTAAGACTTTTCCGTTTTCGCCATAAACTGTGAAAGATATTTGTCCATCTTTGATAATGCCAATTGTAATAACTGCTTCGGGTTTATCCTGCGTTGTATATTCGAGAGCTTCCATGTATGTCAGTGCCGGTATCTTCTTCATTTGATGTTTACCGTATAAGGACAGTCCACCAAGAATTAAAACCACGACGAAAAAAACAGCCAGGACAATAAGGATAAACTTTTTCTTTTTCATATCTCACATTATAAAACGCCCCGATTAATATTTTTCTCTTTCACGTAGATTTAAATGTAAAAGTTTCCTTGCATTTCATTATTTATCCTGCGTCGGGTGGATTAATCTTTTTGTAAGACAATAAATACTTAAAAGCATTATAATCAGCGTATGCCATGCCACAAACCTTTGGTTTCTATTGTCACGCCTTCATTCAATCAGGCTCAATATCTCGAGCAGACGATTTTGTCTGTTCTGAAGCAGGATTACCCCCATATCGAATACTGGCTTATGGACGGCGCATCGACAGATGGTAGCGTTGAGGTTATCCAAAAATATGCCGACCGTCTGGCAGGCTGGGTGTCCGAAAAGGACAAGGGACAGGCAGATGCGGTCAACAAAGGCTTTCGACAGGCAACTGGCGATATAGTCGGCTGGCTTAACTCCGATGACCTGTATTATCCCGGCGCGATTTCGGCTGCGGTAAAAGCTTTTCAGGAAAACCCTGATGCAAGCTTTGTCTTTAGTGATGTTAACTCCATTGATGGTCACGGAAATGCCTTTAACCGTATGCACTTTGGCGACTGGAAACTCAAAGATTTAATGCAATTCAAAATAATCAGCCAGCCCGGTGTTTTTATGCGCCGTTCTGTACTGGAACAAGCCGGCTACCTGGATCTCGACTACCACTATTTACTGGATGTTGAGTTATGGCTACGCATGGCATCCATTGCCGAGCCCGTTTACGTGCCTGATGCGCTATGGTCCGCCGCGCGTATGCATGATGATGCCAAAAATCACGCCAAAGCACTCGAATTTGGACCTGAAGCCTTCAGAATTGCCAAATGGCTGTGTGAAGATGAGCGATTTTATCCACTCAACGCGAAGATTTTTAATAAAATATGGGCGGGCGCCTATCGCATTGACGCTTTTTACCGCACGGAAGCCGAAGATTATCAGGGCGCGATTGCAAGCTATGGCGAAATGATGAAGCGTTGGCCGTTCCAGCCCATTGAATCCTACGCGCGTCTGTTCAAAAGTCTCATCAAGTCGAGCGGTTTCAAGGGCTTATCAGAACTCTATGAAAAAATAAGAGAACATCGCGGAAAGAGGTCGATAAAGAAATAATGCAATCGCAACCCAAAGTAAGCATCGTCACACCCAGTTTCAACCAGGGTCATTTTCTCGAAGAAACGATTCAATCCGTTCTCAATCAAGATTATCCAAACATTGAATACATCATTATTGATGGTGGTTCCAAAGACAACAGCGTTGAGATTATCAAAAAACATGAGAGCCGACTGGCTTACTGGCAAAGTAAGCCCGATAATGGACAAACAGACGCGATAAACCAGGGCTTTGCTCGCGCGACTGGCGATATTTTGGCGTGGCTAAACTCAGACGATATCTTACTGCCAGGCGCGGTATCAGCCGCGGTGCAAAAATTGGCGGAAAACCCATATGCCGGCATGGTTTATGGGGATTGCTGGCTAATCAATGCCGAAGGTAAGCGCATAGGAAGGTTCCCTGCCGCGCAAACCGATTATGCCAAACTGCGCCGTGGTTATGTGCATATCCCGCAGCAAGCGTCTTTCTGGCGCGCGTCACTGTGGCATGAAGTCGGTCCGCTGGACGACAGCTTCTATTTCGCCATGGACTACGACCTTTGGACTCGTTTGGCCGCCAAAGCGCCTTTGGTTTACATCAAAGAACCCTGGGCAGCTTTTCGTTTACATGGCACAGCAAAAAGCATCGCGGAAGATGACCGTTGCTGGCCAGAAATGATGCGCGTTCATTACCGTGATGGTGGTAAGAAGCTGTCCTGGATTAACGCAAAATACCATCTGCGCAAACTACTACGCCCAATTTTGATGTGGAAACGCCGCCGGCAAATGACCCGAGCCAAGGAATGAGCCTATGCTGATTAATAAATCCAAAACTGCAATGCGCGTCTTGCGCGAAAAAGGTTTAGCGTCAGTATTTAACCTGCTAAAGCACCATTTCGGCTTTGCCAAACACGTAGACGAAGGAAAGTTGATATTAGACTGGTTTAAATCCATATCCTTTAAAGGCACCTTGGTCGATATCGGCGCGCATCATGGCTATGACACTATACCTTTCGCAAGTAAAGGCTGGAAAGTGTTTGCTTTTGAACCCGACCCCGTTAATAGAGCTCAGTTAGAGCAACTGATATTACATTTAGGTTCAGTTCATGTAGATGCACGGGCGGTAGCAGATAAAAGCGCCAAACAAGTTGCTTTTTATAAATCACGTGAATCAGATGGTGTTAGTGGACTGCAAGCCTTTTTACCTTCTCATCAGCCAGAATATCACGTCGATGTGACAACATTAGCTGAGTTTGTCCTGGAAAAAGCTATTGATGAAATCGATTTCCTGAAAATCGATACAGAAGGCTACGACAAAATGGTTTTGGACGGCATTCCATGGGAAAGCCTGCGTCCGCGCCTTATTTTGTGTGAATTTGAAGACAAGAAAACCTTGCCTTTAGGCTATAGCTACCACGACTTGGCAAATTCATTGCTGGAAAAAGCTTATCATCTCATCGTTTCCGAGTGGAAACCCATCAAACGCTACGGCGAAAAACATGACTGGCGCGGATTCTATCCCTATCCGCACGAACTCCAGACTCCAAAAGCCTGGGGAAATCTGATCGCAGCGCGCGATAAAGCGGATTATGAATCTTTAAGTCAATTTTTAAAAGTGTAAATCTGTTTTATTAATACAAAAAGTGGTCTCATATATCAGAGACCACTTTTTTCATTTATACAGAAATATTGATTATTCTTCCATTGTGCCTTTGCCAAGTTTCTTGCCGATTCGTTCAAAAGCATCCAGTGCCTGTTCGAGATCATCCTGGCTGTGTGCTGCGGAAATCATAACGCGAATGCGTGCTTTGCCACGGGGCACGGTTGGGAAGCCCAAAGCGCCAGCAAAAATGCCTTCTTCGAGCAATTCACGGCTAAACTGGCGCGCCAGCTGCACGTCACCGAGCATCACGGGTGTAATAGGTGTTTGGGTTACGCCAGTGTTGAAACCGAGTTTGCGCATTTCTTCCTGGAAGAAGCGCGCGTTTGACCATAATCGGTCAACCAACTCGCTTGATTCTTCCAGCAAATCCACAGCGGCGATACAAGCAGCCACATCGGGCACGGTCACTGCGGATGAGAATAGGAAAGGTCGTCCGCGTTGGCGGAGCCATTCAATGATGCGCGCGTTACCCGCGACAACACCACCAACAACACCAAAAGCTTTAGAAAAAGTACCTATTTCCACGTCAACTTTTCCGTGGAGACCGAAATGATCCACGATACCACGACCACCTTTACCCATCACACCTTCGCCGTGAGCATCATCAACAGCGGTCATCAGACCATATTTCTCTGAAACTTCGACCAGTTTATCCAATGGGGCATAGTCGCCATCCATTGAGAAAACACCATCGGTAATCATGAGACCTTTGTTATAGCTTCCTTGAGCTTCTTTAACAACGCGTTCAAAATCATCCACATCAGCATGGGCAAAGCGGTGAATTTTCGCGCCAGATAGTCTTGAGCCATCAATAATTGAGGCGTGATTGAGTTCATCTGAGAAGATAGCATCGCCCTTGCCAACCAATGCGGGGATTGTGGCACCATTGGCGGTAAATCCAGACTGGAAGGTTATCGCCGCTTCAACGCGTTTGAATTCAGCCATGCGACGTTCCAACTCAAGGTGAAGAGACATTGTGCCGGCGATTGAACGCACCGCGCCAGGTCCAAGTCCGTATTTGTCCATGGCATCTTTGGCGGCCTGTACCAAACGCGGATGATTAGCTAAACCGAGATAGTTATTAGCACAAAAGTTGAGTACTTTTTTACCATTGATGTTCACTTTCGCGCCCTGGGGCGAGTCCATGGTGGGAATGGTATTATAAAAACCTGTTTCTTTTAGATTGGCGATTTCATCGTCGATCCAACTTAATTTGTCAGTCATTAGCACCTCATTCTTATTGTATTTGTTCAATATCATGATTATACCGCCTTAAACCTTGCTATGGGACGATTACTTAATTGTTTTTTTGATTCACCTTTCTAATCTAACCTTGAAATTGACCTAAATTATGAAAATTCCAAACTTTATTTCCATAACGCACATTAATGTAATGCGCTATACGCCAGTAATGATAGAATAAATGGCGGTGAAGATATGTTAAAAAGGATTTCTAGCATTCTTGTTTTTCTTTTATTCATCACAATAGTTTCTTCATGCCCCAATTCATTATCTCCTGCAAACGCACAAAGCGCATATGTGCCCGGCTTTTCCTGCTATCGCGACCTGTCAACAATTTACGAACGCATTCACCAGCTTCAAAACAAATATCCTGATTTACTTACTGTGACAGATATCGGCGACTCTTGGGAAAAACAAAACCTGGGTATGAACCACGGACACGATTTACTGATATTAAAACTCGAAGCCAATCCATCACCAAAACCAACTCTCATTTTGATAAGTGGCTTAAAAGCCAATTCCTTTGGACCCGTGGAAATCAATCTCCGCTTTACTGAATTTCTATTGAGCGCATATCCAAAGCAAAGTGATGTCCGCTATCTGATTGACCATTTCGCGGTTCATTTTTTGTTTGTCGCCAATCCAGACGGACGTGCCAAAGCTGAAAACCAGGCTGATGGAACTGGCGACACATGGACAATCACCTGGGCTAAAAACACCAATTCCAGCGGCTGTGCTTCAGATGATGGTGGCGTCGCGCTTGAACATAATTTTGCTTACCAATGGAACAATCTGCCAACCGACCCTTGCGCAGCTGATTATCCTGGTTCACAGGCTTTTTCAGAACCAGAAACACAAGCCATCCGCGACTATCTCCAGGAACTCGTTCAAACAAATCCAAATAATCACTTACTCATCAATCTGGAAAGTTACGGAAATTTTATTCTCAATCCTTATCTTTATTCAAAGACAAATATTGTTCCCCAGTATTACGACTATCAAGTTCTGGCCAATAAACTGGCTTATAGGCAGGAAGCAATGCCCTTGGAACACAATAACACCGCCATTCCTGAAAAATACGGCACGCTAATCGACTATGCCGAAGAAATACAGGATATAAAGGCCATTCAATATCGTTTAGGAAGCCAAATGGGTGGTGGCAATGTATCACAATGTGCTTATTTTGAAGAAGTTTTGGTAGAACCCGCCTTGCAAAGTCTTCTGCGCGCCTTAAAAACTTTGCCCGAACCACTGGAATACGGTGCTGGTCCGGAAATTCATAATCTAAGTGTGAACTTGAATTTTAATGAGTCGCTGATTGAAATAAGCGGACAGCTAGACGCGCGTAATTATTATCGCCATACCAACCGCACGACAAGCATTTCCGCTTTGCGTTACAGTATTGATTTGCCACCCTGGGATCCTGACGCAGAAGAGAACTTATTAGACTTTGAGAGAGATTTAGAATATCCAGGATTAGCTGACTTTTTCTTTCAGCTAGACATGAACACCATTAATCCCGAAGGTGCTACCATTTATTTTCAAGGTGAAGCTGAAGACTGGGGCATTCGCCATACACGTGATAAAGGTTTTGTTGAAATGGTAACAATCAAATTACCTAATCCAGAACTCAATCTTTACTTGCCACTTATCAGCACGAGCCGTTAAAAGATTATTCTTTAATCTCTTTTAAGTAAGTTAAGTAGTTTTAATAGTAGGGGCTGGGGATGATGTGGATAATTCCCTTTTTATTCAAAAGCAAAGGCTGATTCTCTCGATAAATTAACAAAATCAGAAGCAAAAATCTTTCAACAAGCGTGATGTTGAAAAAGATCGGCTTTTCCACAATTCCACAGACAAGTGCTTGTCAAAAATTAAAAGGACAAACAATACACATTTTATGCAGAACTTATCCACAGCTAAACAGGCGACTATTGTGGATTAAAAACAAAAAACTGCGGTTTTATCCACAGTTTTCCACCACTTATCCACGGTTTTGTTTAGAGAAGACCAAACTCACGTTGATAATCTTCCAAAATATTTTGAATTTTTTCGATGAAATGACCCAGTTCGCGAATTTTTATATTCTTTTGTGCGGGTTCAAAGCCAATTTGACTGGCAAAACTCAGCCAGTCTGTTGTCGCTTCAGTTTCTGTTGTGTCGTCTTCATCAAGCCCCACGCGTGAACATTGCGCAATCTGCCGCCAGGTAACCGTCATGGGCCAAAGGACAGCAAATAAATTGTCTGATTGTGCCAGGGCATCGCAACAGTCCAAAAAATAAGCCTTACGCGCTTTATGCAGGTTGGGCGGACAATGCGGACTTTGACTGCACTCCACTAACCGTGTTTCCCAAACAGGACGCCATTGATTATAAAAGTCCACTGAAATCTTATCATTACCGATTAAACGGGCCAAATCTCCCACCAAGGGCATTTGATTCACTGCTTCAGCGCGTGCTGGAAAGTCGAGTAAAAAGCGTCTTTGGGTGAGTCCTGGTCCGCTGAGTGCGGCTACGGCGTTGCAGGCATTATCCACGGACTTAAAAAACAAATCCAGCCAATCGCTGAAAGGCGTTTCATCGTCATCGTCCAGCGCGAACCAGTACCGGCGGGCATCATCGGCAAATTTCAGCGCCCGCGCGTGTGTGTTTTCGGGAGAGTCAAACTGCGCATCCACGCCAGCCTGGATATATTCAAGCCAATGGTCGGTGTCGTAAATGATGCCATCATGGTTTCGCAGGGCATAGCCCAGCCAGCTGTCCTGTCGCATTCGGCGATGAAAGGTGTAAAGCGATTGATGGTGATGAACAATATCCAGCGAAATATTGCTTTTAACGCGTCGAATTTCGCGGGGAGCGGGTGGATCTTCTTTGTGAACAACAACCAAATCGATATCGGTGCTGCCACCAATAAAAGCCTGGTCGCCAAGCACCGAACCTGTTAAATAACAAGCGACGATGTCATTGTTTTGACGCAACAGGCGGTTGATATAGTCCTTGGTGATGTCAATCAGTAAATCCTGGGTAATCAGCATCATTATTCTGTTTTTCCTAAGTGCTTAAAATATACCATAAAGCCATCGAGTAACTGACTTATTTCGCAAAATGGCTGACGCATAGGCGGATTTGTTTAAATCATTGTCTTTGACGGATTTAATAATCAGATACTGTAATAATAGAGAGAATGATGATTCTTTTCTTGTTCAAGCTGAATGTTTAGGGCTATAATACAGCCATGCCCAATGAGCCCTTTATTCCAAAGAACATCTTAGTCATGCCAAACGCTGGAGTGCCCAAGGCGATGGCTATTGCCAAAGAAATACACAAGCATTTTATTGATATCAAAGTGAACAGTGATATTTTTGCCTACGACTTTGATGGCAAAAGTGAAAAACCAAAGCTGGTTGACAGCGATTTGGTCATTGTTATCGGTGGCGATGGCACGTTGTTGCGGGCAGGACATTTATGCGCTGAGAAAGAAGTGCCCCTTTTGGGCATTCAAGCGGGCACACTCGGTTTTTTGGTGGAAATTAAGGATAAAGAATGGCCAAAACAAATTGACCGCTTGATGAAAGGCGACTTTCGCATCGAGACGCGCATGATGCTGAATGCGGAACTGGTGCGTAACGACATCGTGAACGGCCGCTGGGATGTTATCAACGAAATCGTCATCAGCCGTGGGTCCGATGTGCGCCCGATTGAAGTGCGCGTAGACTTGAACGAAGGCTATTTGGCGTCGTATAAGGCGGATGGCTTGATTGTCAGCACGGCTACCGGTTCTACCGCGTATGCCTTTTCTGCCGGTGGGCCTATCTTGCCGCCAGAGTTGCGCAATATGCTTATTTTGCCAATCTCGCCCCATCTTTCGCTTGACCGTGGTGTTGTTTTGGCTGAAGGAGCCACGGTGACGCTTCGGAAAAAGAGTGCGAGTGACGCTATCTTGAGCGTGGACGGTATGCCGCCAATCTATTTAAGCAACACTGACCGTGTTGTGGTCAGTGCCAACAAAAACTCTCTTAAAATGGTGCGTTTTGGTGAGCCAAACTACTTCTATCGTGATTTGGCAACTGTATTGCGCCTAAATCCCATCTTGAAGATAAATGCCAATGACTGACAATAATAATCCAGAAAATAACAGCCCTGCCATCCCCAGTGACTTTGACGAATTAATGCGTCCAGCCAATCCTGAAACAAGTCCTGAAGAAGAGCCTGTTCTGCGATGTAATCGCTGTGGCACGCCCATAACGCCAAAAAACTCGGTGCTGACCGAAACAGGCTATCGTTGCAAGGACTGCATTCGCGGACATCAGCAAGTTTTTGACATCTCCAAGCCAGGTGATGCGATTATCGCTTTCTTCATTTCCGCAATTATCGCGTTTGCGGGTAGCTGGTTAGTGAAACCGCTTCAGTATATCGTCATACTCGTTGCAACTGGGCTGGGAATGCTTATCTTTAATGCCACTCGTCTGGCACTCAAACGCCGGCGTGGCAAAAAGATTGACATCGCTGTTCTGATAGGCGCGATTCTCGGTGGCAGTCCCTTATTAATCCGCTTGATTTTGCAAATGGCGCAAGCGAGCAGCTTTGAAGTGGGTGGTGGCGTAAACCTGCTGTTTTGGCATATTGTCTACGTCGGTCTGGTTGCTGCCAGTGCCTATGCTCAGTCACGGGGAGCGCGTCGCTAGTATGCTTAAAGAATTGCATATCCAGAACTTCGCCATTATCGAAAAACTCAGTTTGTTTTTTCAATCGGGTTTAATCGTTTTTACGGGCGAAACTGGCGCGGGCAAGTCGATTATCCTTGACTCGCTAAGTGCAATTCTCGGAGAACGCATGGATACCACCGTTATCCGCCAGGGCGAAAACAAGGCGATCGTTGAAGGGCTTTTTGAACTTGACGTACAGACCAAAAGCGCATTGCGTGAATTGCTTGAGCCCGAAGGCTTGTGGGATGATGAAGATTATCTGACTCTCGGGCGTGAAATCCGCGCGGAAGGGCGTACCATCGCGCGTGTGAACGGGCGTATGGTCAACCTGGGCTTGCAATCGGAAATAGGCGCTCTTTTGGTTGACTTGCATGGGCAGTCTGAGCATCTCAGCTTACTCAAAACACGCAATCACCGCATTCTGCTGGACCGCTACGCGCACAATAAAGACCTGCTTGAAGCGTATCAGGCTGAATACAAACGCTGGCAAGCCTTAAATGAAAAATTACGCGAGCTGAACGCTATTGACAACATGGCCTCTGAGCGCATTGATATCTTACGGTATCAAATTCAGGAAATTGAGAGCGCTAAACTGCAGCCCGGTGAAGATGAAGAGCTGCGTTCCGAGCGTACCCGCCTGGCGAACGTGGAAGCTTTAAGTTCATTTAGTCAGCAAGCCTTGGTTGCGATTGACGAAGGGTCTTCGGAAAGCAGTGCCGCGACGGATTTGGTCGGTCAGGCAGCGCAGTCTTTGCATGATTTGGCGCGCATTGACGCGAGCACCCAGGCTTTGGCTGAGCGGGCCGAAGAAGCCTTGAGTAGTCTGGCGGATATTGCTTATGAACTGCGCGATTATCTGGAAGCGATTGAGTACAACCCGGTGCGTTTAGATCAGGTTGAAGAGCGGCTCAACACCTTGCAGATTCTAAAAAAGAAATATGGCGGGTCGATTGAAAGCGCTTTAGCGCATCTGGGCAAAATAAAGCGCGAGATAGAAAATATCGACACCCTGGATGAGCAGATAAAAGAAGTCAGCGAAAAAATAAATTCAGTTAAGTTAAGTCTTACTGAAAAAGCACTGAGACTTAGCAAGCCGCGCAAATCCAGCGCTGAGAAGATGCAAGAAGCGGTTAGCAATGAGCTCAATGCGCTTCAAATGCAAAAAGCACGTTTTATGGTGCAGATTGCTTTTAGCCCCAGTGACGATGGGCTGCTTGTTGATAATCTCCGTTTGGCTTTTGACCAAAACGGTATTGACCAAATTGAATTCCTCATTGAAACCAATCCTGGCGAAGGCTTTAAACCTTTGGCAAAAATTGCATCCGGCGGTGAGACTTCACGCCTAATGCTTGCCCTTAAACATGTACTTGCCGAGGCAGACCAAACCCCCACACTTGTCTTTGATGAAATTGACAGTGGCATTGGCGGACGGGTGGGCATGACGGTTGGGAAAATGCTTTGGCAGCTGGGCCGTGAGCATCAGGTGCTTTGCGTTACCCACTTACCCCAGCTGGCCGCCTTCGCGGACCAGCATTACAAAGCCAGTAAACATGAAAGTGCTGGCAGAACACTGACCAATGTACACGAGCTAGACACTGCCCAGCGTGAACGCGAACTGGCCAATATGCTTGGTGGCGAAACACAAAGCATTTTACAGTCCGCCAGGGAGATTCTAGCGACAGTTTCAGAGTTTACAGGTACAATTCATTCATAAACCATATTGTTTTCGGGTGCAAATCACCCGTATTGAAAAATTAAAAATTTATTGTCGTGATTAAGATGCCCAAAGGGGCGTTTTATCACACACAAGATAGAAAGGAAGCTACTATGCCCAGTCGTGACGATATTATTGCGGTTATCTTGGGTGGTGGTCGGGGTACACGTTTGTTCCCTCTCACTTCCGAGCGCGCAAAACCCGCCGTGCCTATCGCCGGAAAGTATCGGCTTATTGATATTCCCATTAGCAACTGTATCAACTCTGGTATTTACCGGATTTCTGTGTTGACCCAGTTTTTGAGCGTGTCTTTGCATCGGCATATCACGCGAACGTATGTTTTTGACTCTTTTCACCAGGGTGGAGTACAAATTTGGGCTGCTGAGCAGTCTCCAATTACCACTGACTGGTATCAAGGTACAGCAGACGCTGTGCGCAAGCAAATCCAGGAAATTCAAAGCACGCGTGCCAAATATGTACTCATCCTGGCAGGCGACCATCTTTATCGCATGGATTATGGCAAGATGGCACAATATCACTGGGACCATGGCGCTGATGTAACCGTTGCTGTGCAACCCGTACCCAAAGATGAAGCTTTCCGCTTTGGCATCTTAAAACAAGACAAAAATGGCGAAATCACGCGCTTTGCTGAAAAACCCAAAGACCCTAATATCCTTGCGGATTTGGTCAGTCTTGATGATCCCGCAATGCCTTATCTGGGTTCCATGGGAATTTACATGTTCAATACGGATGTCCTTGTGGACGTTTTGCAAAAGGAAATTGATGGAAAATTGTTTGTTGACTTCGGCAAAGATATCATTCCCTATTTAATCTCTGCTGAATCGCCTGTGTTTGGCTATCAGTATGAGGGCTATTGGCGTGATATCGGTACGATACGAACGTTTTATCAAACGAATCTTGAATTAACTGAAGATGAACCAGAGATCGATTTTTACGATCCCGAAAAGCCGATTTACACCCACGCTCGTTTTCTGCCAGGCACACGCGCCATTGGCTGCAAACTGTCACGCGCCTTGTTGGCTGAAGGCTGCACCATTCGCGAGGCAGAAATTGACCATTGCGTTATTGGTTTGCGCCAGCAAATTGGCGAAGGCTCAGTAATAAAAGACACGATTATGATGGGTGCGGACTGGTATGGCGTACAGCGCAACGGCGCGCCCTTGGGAATCGGCAAAAACTGTAACATTCAAGGTGCGATTATTGATAAAAATGCTGCGATTGGCGATAACGTTGTCATCAAACCATTCCCCTTGGATGCTAATGTCGATCACGCCTTATATGTTGTACGTGATGGTATCGTAGTTATCCCCAAGAACACAACCATTCCAGCGGGCACGGTTATTCAACCGTAAACGTCTGTTTTAATATGATAAAAAACACTCCGCTTAGCTTGCGGAGTGTTTTTTTGTATAAGACTTAATTGTGATTTGTCGTAACTATATCAAATCCGTTGGCATTATTTTAAAAACTGCAGTTGATATGCCGCAAGACTAAAGGCAATTGAGACATTCAGCGAGTTTTTCTGCCCTAGCATGGGGATATACACGCAATAATCAGCAAGCACGATCAGCTTTGGGTCCACACCGGCGGGTTCGTTGCCCACAATCAAAGCGATACTTTGAGCTTGTTCCAGCACACTGGCTTTTAACTCAAAAAGTGAAACGGATTTGGGCGTGGCTTCAAGCGCGATAATCAAGTTGCCTGCTGCTTTTAGCGCGCTGACACATTGCATCGCGTTGGGTGAGTAATGCCAGGCTAGTGACTTTTCCGCGCCCAGGGCGGTTTTGGCGATGGCGGGATTTTCATCAGGCGTTGGTGTAATACCGCAGAGTTCCAAACGCGAGAAACCCGCTCCATCCGCGGAACGAAAAACAGAGCCAACGTTATGCGCGGAGCGGACATTATCCAGAACACCGATTAGCGTTGTTTGCTTTTGGATTGATGCGGAAAAAGCCTGACTTGCCACACGCGGGCAGTCTTTTCTCAAGGTTTGCCCACAGCGCGGGCAATACTGGCCTTCAAACTGGGCTAAATCCAGGGGAAAACGCAACCCACAAGCCGGGTTTTGGCACTCTAAGAAGAAAATTTGACTGTCGGACATGGGTCTATTATATCGAAAACAGGGCTTGGTTGAGTTCAACGTGGAAAATCAGTTAACGCGTCAACAGAAAAACGCAATAAAAAATAGACGCCGGGTGAGGGGGGCACCCAAACGTCTAATGCTTATAGTATAGTCATAAAAAAACAAAATACAAGTCTGTTTGCATAAACATTACATTAATAATTTGACTTGATGAAGGTTCATTAACAATCGGACTTGTCTTGATATTGTTCCGCTTGGGCGTTGAACATTTGTAGCAAGACCTATTCTTCTCTGTGGAGATTCAGGACTCATTCATGACAATCAGCTTGCCGTTGTGATTTACATATGACCGGTCATAAATTAAATCAGAATCCAGGATAACAAACTTAAAAGCCCAGGCACATTGCCTGGGCTTGAGTAAAAAAGTACACCTTACTTTATGATACTTCCTTCAACTGTATGCCAAAGTCGCGCGTTACTCATACTGATAAAAAGGCGGTTTTGGTTTAGCGCTTCAAGGTCGCCTGGCGCGTTGGACGAACACACCATATAGGCTAAAACGTCTGAAACAACCTGAACACTAACTGGCACCATACCCGGGCAAGTGTTTGGCGTGTAATCGTCCCATGTCAAGCCACCGTCAATTGTGCGTAACATTTTTCCGTTGCCATAGGCGACGCCAAAGGTGGGCGAACCAAAGTCGCTAAACTCAATTTGGTCACGGCTGGAAACATACTGCCAGCTTTCACCGGCATCTTCGGTTTTGCACCAGTGGGTGACGGTTGTATCGCGTTCGGCAATAAGCGCTTCAATGGCGACATAAGCCACGTTAGGATTAATGCGTCTTACTGGTGAAGGCATCCACATATCCGCTTCGCCAAAAACGGGTAAATTCTCACAGCTTTTCTTTTCCCAGTTTTGACCGCCGTCCGCGGTTCGATAAAGATAGAGATCTTCAACCACAGGTTCGCTGCCAGTGATGAAGCCAACATTAGCATCCAAAAAAGTGAAGCCATTTTTGCTGCCCGAACTGGGTAAATTGTCAGAAACCTGTCCGGGTTCGTGGCTGAAGACGGTTTGCCAGGTTTTGCCACCGTCGGTGGTTTTATTGATCGCGATATATTCCGAGCCAGCAGCAACGCCTAAACTCGAAAGCATATAGCCTTCGGTGCTGCTGATGAAATACATTTGCCCGCCGGGAAAGTCCAGTTCGGTCGTTGTCCAGGTCTCGCCACCGTCGCCGGTTCTGTAAAGCAAACTCTTGTCTTCGGGGCGGCTGAGCAGGATATAGCCCGTATTTCCACTGTAGAAAAAGCTTGAAATCAAGGGATAGTCGTGCATTTGCTTGGCTAAACCGGGTGGCGTAGCGGTGACCCAGTGCTCGCCAAAGTTCGCGGTGTGGTAAAAAGCAGTTTTATCAACGTTATTCGCCCAACCGTGCCCACCCAGGAAAATTTTGGTTTGGTAAATAGGACCAAGATAGCGCGGGGTATGCGTTGGGACTTTGCTGGCTTCGACGGGAGCCTGAGTGGCATCCGGATTTACCGGGTCTGGCGTCGTGTCACCATTTGTCTTAGCTTTGCAAGCGCCCAAAAGCAGTGTAATTATCAAAAAGACGATGAGCAAATTTCTCTTCTTCATAAAAATCCTTCCAAAAAGCAGGTCATGCTTTCAAATTCTTGTATTCATTATAGTACAGCGTGAAAAAATCACCCACGCATTTTACCACCTAAAGCCATAGCGTGCAGGACATCGATTTTATTGACTCGTGATATCATCAATATGAATGGACTCACAAGAACCTTTAGCAAGTGATTCAATAAACGCGACCGATGAAAACACTTCGCCCGAAAGCGAAAACTGGTTGCACAAGACCTGGGAACAGCTGGTGCGTCTTGGCTTGCACGATACCGCAAGGCGCGTTGTGGCGATGATAAGCACCATGCTTTTTATGGTTTTGGCTATTCTGTTTATGAATCGTTTTTTTGTCAGTCACAGCGGGCAAAAGCCATCCGAGCTTGGCAGCAGTCCGTCATCGCTGGTTGAAAACAGCGGCTTAGCCTTGCTGCCAGATTTTAGAATTGATAATGACCAGGCTGAAAAGCACAGTATCCCGCGTGATACAAATATGGTCACGATATTGCCCGAACGGGTGCGTAAGGGCATTGTGGAGCATACCATTCAACCCGGCGAGAGTATCTTTTCGATAGCCGCGAAATATGGCCTGCGACCTGAAACCTTGCTTTGGAGCAATCGCTATTCCCTGGGGGACGACCCACACATTATGACCCCGGGTCAAACCCTGTTGATTTTGCCCATTGATGGCATCTTGCACCGCTGGAGCGCGGGAGAAGGCCTGAATGGTGTGGCTGAGTATTATCATGTGAGCCCGGAGGCGATTGTCAGCTATGCGCCAAACGGGCTGAGCATGGCAAGCATCGGTGATTTAGCAGATCCGAATATTGAGCCCGGTACGCTATTGATTATTCCAGGTGGCTATGCTGAATTCAGCGACTGGCGCACGCCACGCATCACCCGCAAAGAACCTGCCACGGCGAAGAATGTCGGTCCCGGGGCTTGCGAAGGGGCGTATGATGGCGTTGTTGGCGCGGAAAAATTCACCTATCCGGTACAGGGCGAAGCAAGGCTTTCCGGATTTGACTTTCAGCCAGCTGCCAACCACTTTGGAATCGACCTGGGTGGTGCCATCGGTGATCCGATTAGCGCGGTGGACAATGGCGTGGTGGTATACGCTGGCTGGAACGACTGGGGCTACGGCGAGATGGTGGTCATTGACCACGGCAACGGCTGGCAGAGTCTTTACGCGCATCTGGCGACGGTGGATGTGCGTTGCGGACAGGAAGTTTATCGGGGCGATCAGCTTGGCACCATGGGGCAAACCGGCAACGCGGTCGGACCACATTTGCATTTTGAGTTGCGCCATGATGAGTATGGGCGCGTCAACCCTTGGGACTTTTTGCAAACACTCGACTGATTCTCAAGTAAAAACATTATCCCGAAAATAACGGCAAAGGCATCTTAAGCTTGGCAGGCAAAACCCGCAATCAATCCTGCCAAGTCCTGATTATCGTGTTAAAATAAGCCTATGAGCAGTGAGCAAGTTGATGTCAGACCTTCTCCCATAGCTGGAACGTGGTATCCAGGCACTGAAACTGAACTGCGACGTGCCATGGAGAGATTTTTTGCTGATGAAGGTAATAAGTTTATCTCGCCAGTTGGAGACTTGCTGGGTTTGGTGGTACCCCACGCTGGTTATTATTACTCTGGGGCTTGCGCTGCAGCGGCGTTTCAGGCCTTGCGTGGGAAAAACTATCAAAAAGTTATCATCATCTCCCCTTCCCATCGGGCCTATACCGCTCCTTTGCTTACATCCGGGCATGACGCTTACGAAACACCCTTAGGTCTGGTGACCGTTGACCATCTCGCGCTAAATCAATTAAACACTATCTTGAATAATCATCATCTTGGTCTAAAAACCGTGCGTTTCGATCAGGAACACGCCCTGGAGATTGAACTGCCCTTTTTACAATTTACTTTGGGCAATGATTTTGAAATTCTGCCCATTATGATGGTTGATCAACGAGAAAATACCGCGCAAGCTTTGGCGCTGGCATTGTTTGAACTAATCCAAAGTCTTGATTCAACCGAGAAAGTATTGTTGGTGGCATCAACAGACCTTTCCCATTTCCATCATCAACGCGTCGCGCAAAAACTGGATAAGGCTTTTATTGACGCCCTCCAGACTGGCGACCCAAAGCAACTTTACCGTGCTGCAAACACTGGCAAAACGGAAGCTTGTGGTTTGGGACCCACGGCTTGTGTGCTTGAAACCAGCCAGTTGCTTGGCGCAAATGCGATAACGATTACGGATTACCGCGATTCATCCTGCGCCGGTGGCGATAAAAGCTCGGTGGTAGGTTATGTTTCGGCTCTTATTACGCGTGAGGATAAAGCGAATGTCTAGAAAAAACGCTCTTGTGCCTGTTCTTTTAATACTTACTTGTTTCTTGCTGGTTAATACCGCCTGTGAACCCATCTATGAAGGACGTCCGACTGGCTTCCCCACGCAACTTCCCACAAACACCGTCACGCCAACCCAGGTAGCCACGCCAACAGAAGCGCCAACGGTGACCCACACACTCACTATCACGCCCACCGATACGCCGACGCCCATCCCAACTGCCACGCCCACCAGCACACCCACCGTTATTCCAACCCGTGAATCGGGCTTGATTCAACTCACAGTTGGCGAGAATACCACCGTGGACTGGGGATATCATTATCTGACCCAAAACAACAAGCGGGATGACAACAGTCAATACAATCTTTCAGCGATGCTGGCTTTTCAACTCATTGACCGCGGTATCCACAGCGAAACGATTACGGTTTTGGGTAATGATATTACCGTTTATTATTTACGCGCGCGGCATGCCTTTAAAGGCGAAATGATGGATGTGAAAATCATTCTGACGGGTATTTTTGGAACCGACGTGGCGATTGATACGATGCCTGCCGATGGAGCGAACTTTGTTTATTACCGCACCCAAAACGCGGACGTGCCCTTTGAACCCTGGAAAATTGACAGCGACTGGAACTTAGCCCCGGAACAACGCGGTGGTTTGTTCCAGGCACTCACCTTGCGTCAGTTCCAGGTTATTCTGGAAGATTTACCCAACGACTTTCTCCTTTTTGCTGAACATCCCGTTATTTATGAACCGGAACGCTGGGCGCAAGTACGCATCGACATGGAACGTATCAGTGCCAGTGGCGCGCGCTTGAACCCGCTTTTTGCCTTCAACGAATTCAATCAGTTGGTTGGGCAAACCAGTTTGGCGAATATTCTGCAGCAATACTTTATAAACAACAGTGCTATCCCTGGCGATATGCGCCATAACCTTGTGTTCCCGGCAGAATACATCTTCATTGTTACGCCATAAGCATGTTAGCTCAAAGTCCCTACGTTGACGTCAGTGTCAATATAGCCCGAATCGATAAAAGCTTAAGTTATTTGGTGCCGCCAGAACTCATCGGGCAACTCAAACCTGGTCATTTGGTGCTGGTGCCTTTAGGCAACCGAATCGCCCAGGGCGTGGTGCTGGCGAACCTGGAAAAACCTGATGTAGAAGCGAGCGCTGTTAAAGAGCTTATCGCTTTGCTTTCAGATGAGTTGGTGCTTACTGAACAACAGCTTGAACTCGCCCAGTGGCTTTCGGCGGCGACGATGGCGCCGATAGGAGCTTGTGTTGGCTTGATGCTACCGGTTGGCATTTCGCAACGCGCGGACGTGCTTTATAGCTTGAACGATTTGGACTTAACCGATGAATTGAAAGCTGGTTTTTCTCCCATCCAAAAACGCATCTTCAATTTACTCAAGACGCGCGGTGCTTTGCGGGGCGCGCAGATAACGCGTGCTTTGCCTAAGCTTGACTGGCGAGGCGCCATGCTGGGCTTACGCAAAAAGGGCATCGTCAAAACTAAAAATGTACTTCCGCCACCACGGGTGACGAGCAAAACCGTGCGTACCGCAGCGCTTTCAGTCCCTGTTACGAGAGTAGCGGAGATTGACCCTAATAGTCTGGGTGCGACTGATAACACGCGCACGCGTCGTATGGCGGTGCTTCAGCTTTTGGCAACTGACCCCTTGCCGATGGATTTCTCGTGGATTTATGCCCAAACTGGCGCGAATTACGCCGATTTGACGCTTTTGGCTGATGAGGGGCTGATTCATTTCAAAGAAACGGAAGTGTGGCGGGATCCCTTGATTGATTACGACTTGCCTGATACCACGATTCCGAACTTAACTGATGATCAGCAAACCGTTTGGGATGCCGTTCTGCCCCAGCTGGATGATAAACGCGCCAGGCCTTTTTTGTTGCATGGCGTAACCAGTTCTGGCAAGACAGAAATTTATATGCGCGCGGTGCAGGAAGTTTTAGCGAAAGGCAAACAAGCCCTGGTGCTGGTACCCGAAATCGCCATGACGCCCTTGACCGTCCGCCGTTTTATGGCGCGTTTCCCAAACCAGGTGGGTATTTATCACTCGAAACTCTCCGATGGCGAACGCTACGATACCTGGCGCAGGGCAAAGCGGGGAGACCTGAACGTGATTATCGGTTCGCGCAGTGCCTTGTTTATGCCTTTGGAAAAACTCGGTTTGATTGTGATTGATGAGTGCGATAACGATTCTTATGACGAAACCGAACGTTTGCCTTTTTATCACGCGGTGGAAACGGCTGAAGCTTATGCCAAAATCTGTGACGCGCGATTGATTCTCGGCAGCGCGACACCGCGCGTTACGCAGTATTACAAAGCGGAAAAAGGCGACTGGCAGCTTTTGCGTTTGCCCCGTCGCGTGCCGGCACATCTTGAGTACAAGTCCGCTTTGTTGGAGGAGGTACCCCATATGCCACCGGTGCATATCGTGGATATGCGCCAGGAACTTATCGCGGGCAACCGCAAACCGCTCTCGCGAGCCTTGCAGGAGGCTTTAGCCCGAACTCTGGACGCGGGTCAGCAAGCTATCCTCTTTTTGAATCGCAAAGGCAGTGCGACTTACGTCTTTTGTCGTAACTGTGGCTTTGTGGTGCGCTGCCCGCGGGATGATGCGCCACTCACGTTTCATCGCGCGCGCCGGGCTTTGGTTTGTCATCAGTGTGGCTATACCCGCCAGATGCCCAAAACTTGCCCGTCTTGTGGCAGCAAGCAAATCCGTCAGCTGGGGATGGGCACGGAACGCCTTGAAGATTTTGTGAAAGAATGCTTCCCACAGGCGCGGGTCATGCGTTGGGATGCTGAAAGCACGCGCGAAAAAGGCGCGCATGAACTCATCCTTTCGCATTTTAGCGCGCATCGGGCAGATATTTTAATCGGCACCCAAATGCTGGCAAAAGGGCTGGATTTCCCCAAAGTCACGTTGGTGGGCATCATTTTGGCGGAACTGGGTTTGAACTTCCCGGATTTTCGCGCGGGTGAAAGGGTTTTTCAATTGCTGACCCAGGTAGCAGGCCGGGCGGGACGCAGTCCCTTGGGCGGACAGGTCATCATGCAAAGCTATCAACCGGAAAACCCGATTATTCAGCTGGCCGCGCAACATGATTTTGACGGTTTTTATCGCCAGGAACTGGCTTACCGGAGAGAACTTAACTATCCGCCCTTTAGTCGTCTGACGCGTTTGATTGTGCAAGAACGTAATCAAACTTTGGCGCAGAGCAAGGCTGAAGAGCTGGCAATTGAACTCGAAGAAAAAACAGCCTGGATGGGCTTGAAACGTACCACGCTTATCGGTCCATCGCCCTGTTATTACGAGAAGATGGCTGGCAAATTCCGCTGGCAAATCATTGTGCGTGGGCCAAGCCCCAACGTTATTCTGGAAGATGTTCCCTTGCGTGAGTGGCTGATGATTGAACCCAACCCACCGGATTTGTTGTAAATCGGGCTTGATATGCGCTAAATGAAGGAGTTTTGATGGACAAGAGAAGAGAGATACTCACCTGGACAGAATTAACACGCTTAATTGACCATCTCCTGGTGCAATTTAACAAGCCTTATACGTGCCTTTTGCCTGTTAATCAGGCTGCCATCATTCCCGCGACGATGCTTGCAGAGGCAATGGAGATAAAACATCTCTTTCTAATATCTGTTCAATTTCCTTTGGATATCCATCGTCAGCCCCACGACCCGCTATCCATTGAACTGCCACTTTTTTCGCAATTTCCTTCACCTGAGCAATTAAACCGACATGATTTACTCCTGGTGAGCGCGCATTGGCACTCCGGACGTGAAGTTCTTGCAAGTCAGGCGCGCCTGGAACGTGAAGGCTTCAGCGCGGATTGTGCCAGTTTGTTTTTCGACCAGAGTGAAACACGTCTGGAAGGCAGCGCGCCTCTATATTACGCCGCGCGCACGGTGAACGACATCATTTATCCCTGGCAAGGCAGTGCAGGGTTTTATCCCAAGGTGGTAAATTAATCCTATGGAGCAAACAAACAGCAGCCGTCCCTTGCGGGCTATTGACTTGTTTGTTGTCAATGCCTATTATTTCTCGGTAAATTTGCAAACACTCACCATCGTGCCTTTGTTAATGCCTATTTTAGTGGAGCGCTTTGTGGGCGCGGAACTCAAAGGCAGTGTTTTGGGCTCCTTGCGCCTGGTGTCGCTCATGCTCAGTTTGCTGGTGCATGCCATCGCCGCGCAACTTTCAGATCGCTGTACCAGTAAAATAGGTCGTCGCCGACCTTTTATGTGGCTCAGTTTGTGCCTGGAAACGATTGCTTTGGTGGGTTTGGGCTTGGCAATCAGCTATCCACCTGGAGAAAATGCCAGCATTTTAATCTTTACAACCCTTCTTTTGGCATCCATACTTTCGAACATTGGCTTAGGGCCCGTTCAGGGATTAATTCCTGATTTGGTGCCAAAGGCGCAGCATGGCAGGTATTCAGCGGTAAAAGCTCTCTTTGAATTGCCCTTGCCGGTTATTTTTGTCGCCTTCACAATCTCTAAACTTATTGGCAGCAACAATTTTTGGGGTGTCATTTTGGTTTTGATTGCCGTCAAGGTGCTGACGGGGACCATCATCCTTTTCATTCCCGAAGAGGCTATCTCACACCCTAAAACACCTTTTGACAAGCAGGCTATTTGGCGACTGGTAGGTATGACGCTCGCTTTTACGGTGATTATTATTGTCCCCGGACTGCTTGTGCGCTATGGCTTACCATGGCTCAAAACAATAATGACTGATGTCGGGCAGTTTAAACTGATTAGTGCGGTTATTGGCGTGGTGACAATGTTTGTTGCTGTGGTACTGGGCGTCGTGATATCAACCCGCCTGAGCCTGGGCAAAGATACCAAAGGTCGCAAGCGATTTTCCTGGTGGGTAATCAACAGACTAGCATTTTTGGTTGGTGGGGCCAACCTGACTAGCTTTGTACTTTACTACTTACAAGAGCGGTTTCCTCAGTTGACTGGCGAAGCTGCCGCGCAACCTACTGCGATATTGATGCTGGTCGTGGGGCTGTCCTTATTAATTGCGGCGGTTGTTTCCGGTTGGCTTACTGACAAATTTGGCCCCAAGCCCCTTTTGTTTCTGAGCGGGGTTTTAGCTTTTGCAGCTATTTTGATCATAGTACTGTCTGGGCGTTTGCTTGCGGTTTATGCTGGCGCAGCGGTGATAGGCATTTCAGCGGGTGTTTTTTACTCGGCGAACTGGGCTTTGGGGACACGCATTGTTCCGCGTGATGAAGCGGGACAATGGCTGGGGATTTCTAACGTGGCTGGTACCGGTGCCGGCGCGATAGGGGCATTTATCGGTGGGCCGATAGGCGATATTGCGGGTTACAGTGTGTTGATTTTGGTTTATGGTGTTCTCTTTTTAGTTTCCACGCTGGCGCTTTTTCCCATCAAATCTTCGGAGCCTGTTTAGATCGCAAGATTGATGGGTATCCTATTCGGGAAATGGACTTATCCTAAAACCAGTCGCAGGGTCGAAGAACCTTCAGCGTCTTTGCTGATTTCCACGCGGTTAGGGAACTGATCTTTTAATTCTTCAATGTGGGTAATCACCAAAATTTTCTCAAAATCGTCTTGAATCATGCTGATTGCTTCAATCAGCAACTGACGACCACGAGCATCCTGATTGCCAAAACCTTCATCAATGACCAGCGTTTGCAGTCGGGCACCAGCGCGCATGCTTAGCACACGCGAAAGTGCGAGTCGAATCGCGAAGTTAATCCGAAAGGCTTCGCCACCCGAATAGGTCTCATAATCGCGCGTTGACGCGCCATCGCTGATGATGATATCCAGCGTTTCGCGTTTGTCATCGCGCTTTTTGTCTTTGTACTCGCGTTGCGTGCTAAAGCTGAGACTCATTGTGTTATCACTCAACTTGAGTAAAATCTCGTTGGCTTGCGCTTCAAGTTCGGGCAGAGCTTGTTCGATGAGCATGGCGGGCACGCCGTCCTTGCCAAAGGCGGTTTCGAGACTGCGCAACTGACCCTGTTTGTGGCGGAGCGTTTCTTGCTCGTCACGCAGTTCCTGCTGGCGCGCGCGTTGCGTATCGAGATTGTCCAAAAGTTGACGGGCACCGCCCAACTCGCGTAGCAGGCTGGCTTCGGCTTCTTTTTGAGCCACAAAGTCGCGTTCGAGAGCGCGCAAATCGGATAAACCTGCTTCTTCAGCAGCCAGTTCAGCGCCGGCTTTTTTGAAGGCTTCTTCCTGCTTATCGCGCTCTTTTGCGGTATCTTTTAGTTCAATCTCAAGCTCTGCCAGACTTAGTTTGATTTGTTCCACCGTGCTGCGCGCCTTGCCCAGTTCGTGATAGGCGGTTTCGGCATCGCGGGCTAAGAGTTCATTGCGTCGGGCGGTGGCATGGGCTTCAACGTTATAACCCAGCGTGGCAAGTTCCTGCTCGATTTTCTGGATTTCCAGGCGCGCTTCGGGCAGGAAGGCTTCATTTTTTAGTTCGCTTTTGAGCGCGCGAATTTTTGGCGCAGAATCGCTTTCGAAGGTCTTCTTTTTCTGCTCGTTTTGAATAAGCAGCTGTTCCAACCGGTCTGCTTCGCGGATAAGGGCTTGCAAGTTGCTTTGGTTTTGACCGCGCGTTTGCAAGGCTTGATTTTTGTCTTTCAAGGCGATGTCGGCTTCCTGAAACTTTTGCCTGTTGTCGTGCCACTGTTCTGCCATGCCTTTGCCTTCAAGCTCCAGCTTTTCGATTAAACTTTGGCGATGTTGTGGGCTTAACTCCTGTTCACAGAAAGGACATTGCGCGCCTTCCACTTTGGCGACCTGAATCTGACGCTCTTTGAGTTCGTTCATCTTATCGCGCAAGGTGTTGTTTTCGCTCATCAGCGTTGATCTTAGGGCGACCAGGTCTTGAATGTCTTCCTGCAAAGTTTCTGCCTGGGCGAGTTCTTCCTGTAGTTTTTCAATTTTGGGGATTAGTTCAAGGCGTTGCTTTTCGAAGGCAGCACTTTGTATAAGGGTTTCTTCGACACTTTTGCGTTCGTCAAGCAAATGCTGCAGGGCTTGTTGCAAGGATTGACGTTTAAGCTCGATTTGCTTGAGTAAGTCCTGGCGTTTGCCATCCATCGGCTTGAACTGCTCGTAAATCTTATCAAAGGCTTGCAGTTCATCACGTAATTTTTGCCAGGTTTGATAAGCGGCTTCAGTTTCGGGCGCTTTATTGAGAATCTCCGTGTAAGTCGCCAGTTGGTTTTGGCGTTCGTGGTGCCGTTGCTGGGTAATCTCATGCTTGCTTTGGGCGCGCTCGAAGTTTTGCTTTAAGAGCATAACGTACTGGCGCTTTTCGTCCAGTGTTTTGTGGCGGGCGCGTTCGGTGTCAAGCTGCGCCTGGAGCACTTTTGATTCTGCTGAAGCGAGTTTGAGTTTGTCTTCCAGTTCTTTCAGACGCGTTTTATGCGCTTCTTCCTGGTCGAGTTCGTTTTGAATTTCAGCTAACTTAGCGTCGATGATATCCAGTTCAAGGCGCACCTGGCGGGAACGCGCGCGACTGGCCTCTAGGTATTCGTCCCACTGATTGAGCCCCAGGATGCTTGAAAGAATGCGCTTGCGGTCCGCGGGTCTTTGGGTCGCAAATGAATCCGCTTTGCCTTGCAGAAAAAACGACGCGTTGATGAAGGTTTCGTAATCCAGGCGCAAAGTGCGCTCGATTTTAGCGTCCGTTTCGCGAATTGTGCGTTCGGTGAGTGTTTTCCAGCGCTGGCTGTCATCTGTGGCCTGGGGGTTGAGAATATAAAAGTCAAGACTGCTGCCCTTGCCCCGCGTAATGGAGCGGTTAACGCGATATGTTTGCCCTTCATACTCAAAATCAAGCATAGATTCTGCTTTGTCACTCGCCGAATTAATCAGCGCGTCATCTGATTTGCGCGCCTTCCCATAAAGCGCGTAGGTGATGGCGTCTAAAATGGACGATTTTCCCGCCCCGTTGGGTCCGGAAATACAAGCCAGGTTGAATTTTGTAAAATCCAGTTCAACCGTTTTGCGGTAAGAAGTAAAGCCGGAAAGGGAAAGTCGTTTTGGAATCATTCTTAGAAACCCATCCTTCGCAGAGCGTCTTCTTTGCTCTTAGCTTTGTTTTGCTCACCCAGTAAATCGTCCCAAAAAGCCTGGTCATAGCGACGTGAGCGAATGGGAATAGGCATGGGCACACCCCATCCTAACATGAGCACTTCTTCTTTGGGTTGCAACTTTGCCAGCATTCCGCGCAATCCACCGCGACCGGGCAAACCGGAAAGTACCGCGTTGATGTCATCTTCATCACCGAGCGACGCGGAAATCCGCGTGCCGAGTTGCGACATCACCTCGTCGTAAATTTGCGACGGGCGCTGATCGATGATTAATAGGGTAACATAATACTTACGCATTTCACGGGCGATGGTGCTGAAAATGGTTTGGCTGGCCATTTCGCGATTGAGCAATTTATGCGCTTCTTCAACCACGACAACCAAGGGGCGTGGTTCGTTGCCTTTCTTGCTGTGAAATTCCGCGGTGGCTGTTTCCCAGGCCTCGCGAATTTTACGGGTAATCAGGTTGGTGACCAAAAGATAGTCGATGTCTTTTTCATAATTGCCAAAGGAAAGCACTACATGGCGACCTTCCTGCAGGTTATTGATGATTTGATCAAGCGCGTTTGATGCGGGTTCTTCAACGAGATATTTGCGGTTGACCAGCGCTTTTAGCTTGCGATGTAAAGCTTCAGCCGAGCCCACGTGCGCGCCAACCTCATTTGCCCAGGCGGCAACGCTGTCTTCGGTGGGGCGTTGTTTGCCGTCTTCGTCAGTATAGAGCGCGCCGTCGCCGGATTTCATGTCCATGAAGGTAGTAAACCATTTTTCTTTAAACTTGCTTTGAAGGGTGTCCAGCAAAATACCACTGGCGTCGGTCAGGTTCAGGGTTTTGGCAAGCAATAAAACGTCTTCAGGCGTGATATCGCTGTGGGCGATTTCCAAAGTGAAATCAGGCTGTCGGCCGTGGAAAGTGCTGTCCGCGCCTAAACCGACCAGGCGTACTTTGCTGGAGAACTTTCCTTTTAGGCCGGGCACCGCGGCGCCGGTATCTGAACTGGTAGAGTCGATGCCGTATTCATTGTGCATGTCAAAGATCAACGTGGAAGCCTTATCAGCGTGAATTAATCCTGCTAAAATCATGCGTGCCAGGAAGGACTTTCCGGAGCCCGTTGTGCCAAAAATGCCCGAACTGCGCTGAACAAACTTTTCCAGGTCAAGGCAAACCGCATGTCCTTGTTCGCGCGTTTCGCCAACACGAAAGACCGTTTTGCTTTCCTTGCCAAAAATGTCTTCAATATCCCCTTTACTTGCCAGACGTACTGGGGTGTGGTGTTCTGGCACGGTTTTAACCGGCATAGGTCTTGGTTTTTCGGTAAGTGAGCTTTGCCATTGACCGTATTCGGGTGTGCCAGGGTCAGGCCCGATCTCTTGCATCAGGGCAGGCATGACTGCCAGGTTGGTAAAGAGCGTTTGCTTGTTTAAAATGGTGGCGAGAGCAGGGTCAAAACGATTAATGTTGAGTTGGTTGGCGTATTGCAGATCTGTTGCGCCGAGTTGTAGGTCGGTTACCAAGCCATAAAAACGCCAGTAGCCGCTGTCCATCACTACAAAGGCGCCACTTTGCACGGTTTGCGCCGGCACGGTAAGACGCACTTGCAGATTGGCTTCCAGTCCACCGCCAGAAATGAATCCTATCGGCTCATTATTCGGACTTAGATTGTTAGGGTTTTGTGTTGTCATCATTCACCTCATTCCATTGCCGAAAGGGCGTCCAGCACGGTGGTTAATCGCGGGTAGTCCTCGCGCAACAAAATTACCAGTTGCTCACAGGCTTTCAAATACCAGTCATGATTGAAGGCTGCCTCATGCGCATGGCGCGCTTTGGACAGATGGCTGACCAGAATCTCTTCAACAGGCATGTCTTGCAAGCGCAGGATATGGCGCAGATAAGCATGCTTGCCATGCCCGGTAAAGCGGACGAGTTCGGCGTCATCGCATAAATAAAGCACGTCAAGGCTCAAAGGCGGGCGCGGGGGGAGCTGGTGGTACAGTTTGCCATCTTGCGCGAAACCAAGCGTGAGCACTTCAATCTCGACTGGCAGGTTGCGGTTGTGGCGGTTATCGGCAGTATATTCGGGCGGAATGCTCATGCCAGATGCCAGCTGACGCACCAGCCCATCGTCACTGATGCTGATGCGCGTGATAAGCCCGTAAACCTCACTTTGGTCTTGCAGGCGTACTTTCACCAGGGCGCCAAGCGCGGGTGTTTCGAGTTCTTTCACGCGACAGCCAGCCACAAACTGGCGGTTGTCCGCACGCAAAAGTTTGCCGATAGGGATTGTTTGTATTTCGTTCATGCTCACCTCTTGGGCAGTGATTTTAAACTTTGTTTGTGCGACATTGTGCCACTGGGCAAATGTTCGTGGTCCAGGCACGAAAGAAGCATTTCTTCCACCTCGTCATGTTCGGCAATAACGACCACCGCCAGCTCGTGCGCGCGGTGCAAAACGTAAGGGTAAGGTGTTTTGTCCAACACTTGCGCGTCGCGGTAAAGAACGGCGTGCAAGAGATTAACTTTTTCAGGGTCTTCCGCGACCCACTTGGGGAACTCTACCCGTGCCAGCCAGGCTCGCTCGGGGTCATTGCTAACGTTGAGTAAAAAGAAACAGACTTCCTGTCGTCCTTCAGCATTTTCATTTTTTGAAACGGCTTCAAAGATTGCAGACCGCTCGCCGGGTGCCAGGCGTTTTTCAAAGAGTGCCAGATCGCTGACGCCTTTGTTGGCGCGCTTTTTGTCATCGTAACTTTGGGAGGGGTCATTTTTTGTTTGTACGTAAAGGTCCAGCATGCGGTTTATCATTTCAGCGCCGGGTTTGTCGATATAACCGGCGTTGATAACACCGCGCCTTTGCATGTGTTCGTTGATGACTGCGTTTTGTTTTTGCACTCTTTGACGCCGTTCCCCGCTTCGACTCGCGCCGGTAAAGACTTCCAGCGGGCCATCCGTAAGGGTAATGGTTGGCATGCTTGGCTCCAGGTGCGTGGCTTCAAGCAAAAACTGACGCTCCAAAAGGTCACGATGCAGGGCGACTTCTTCTTCGCCGATGAGAAAACCCTCGTTGGTGTAGAGGTCGTCCTGGTCAAGCAGTTTGGTGTAGACATTCTGCGTTGGCGCGTGCCCACTGCCATGCTCAACATGGATTAAACCGATGTTTATCAGGCAAAACTGGAGCGCGCGGTGTCGGCTGGGGTTGATTTGCGAACCGTCGGCGGCAATCAGCGTGTATTTTTCAGGACAGGCCGGCAAAGGGAAACTCGCCAGCATGGCCTCATCGCTTGGCTTGGCGGTATAGAGGCTTTTGGCCTGTCTTTCAACGCGTTCAACGGCTTGGCGCACGGCATCTTGCTCACGGGCGGCTATTTCGATTTGCGCGGTGGCATTTTGATAGTTTTGGCGCATTTCGTCAAGCTTTTTCCGCGTTAAATCCGCAAAACGGTCCAGATTGCTTTCGATGTGGGCATAATTGATTGGCATAAGCAGTCCTGGTCTAAAAGGAAATTGACCTGTACCGTTATTATAAGCTAAAGACAGGCTGCAAACAGTGATTCCCGAAGCCTGTAATGGATAGAAAAGCTTGGGTTGTGGGAAAAGCTGGAACAAAATGGTGAAAATAATCGTTTTATAAGCAGGAAACTGAATATCTTAGGAGTATAAAATGAAAAGCAATAAATGGATACTAATTATAGGTGGCATACTTGCTGTGGGGCTAATGCTCACCGCATGTACGCATCCGCAAGTGACAAAAGAAGTGGAATCAATCAGAACGCTAAGCGTTAGTGGCAGTGGGCAGGTTACGCTTGTGCCCGATATCGCGCGTGTTAACATCGGTGTGCATAGCGAGGCGGAACTTGTCACAGTCGCTGTCAATGAAAACAACAAACAAGCCCAGGCGATTACCGATGCTTTGCTTAAGAAAGGCATTGAAGCCAAAGACATTCAAACCGCTAACTTCAACGTCTATCCGATGAATCGATATGACAATATGGGCAATATGACCGGTGTTGAGTACTCTGTGGATAACACACTTTATGTCACCGTGCGTGACTTAAAATCCTTGAGTGAAATTTTAGACGCAGCCATCAAAGCCGGCGCGAACCAAATTAACGGCATCAGTTTTGATATCGAAGACCGCACTGCCGCGCAAAAGCAAGCCCGCGATTTGGCACTGCAGGATGCCGAAGCAAAAGCGCAGGAAGTTGCGGATACAGTTGGTGTGACTTTAGGCGAGATTCAAATCATCAATGTGAGTAATATGTCCTACGTTGAGCCCTACCCGATGTATGGTATGGGCGGTGGCAGGGCTATGGATATGGTGGCTGAATCATCCGTTCCAGTATCTGCTGGCCAAATTGTCGTGACTTATGAAGTCAGCTTGGTGTACCGCATAAAATAGGGACGAATTTTTGTAAATAGCGCGTAATAAAGATGTTGCCCGTGGTCAGGAGACCACGATTGAACATGTGGTGTGAACCTGTTCGGGCATGGTCTCCTGACCATGTCCTTAAAAAACAAAAAATTGCTTAATAAAGTAGGGAAAGCTTTACGATTATGCTAGAATAAAGGCATGAAAACCCCTTTGTTCCCGCTAAAAATAAAGACAGAAAAGCCTGTAACCACGTCTGGTGTGTGCAGGCTTTTTGTTTTCAACCCGTGTCTGCGTTTTAATCGGGCACATGCTTTTAAAACCATAAAACCGGAGAGCTTTTCATGACAAAACTCAACGTAAAAGACTACCGAAACCCAGATTACCCCATTGAAGACATGATTCTAAACCGCTGGTCACCGCGGGCGATGAGTGGCGAGCCTATCGATGCTGAGCAGCTGATGAGTCTTTTTGAAGCCGCGCGTTGGGCGCCATCTGCTCTTAATCTTCAAGACCGCTTTTACTTGTACGCCTATCGTGAAACAAGTGACTTTGAACTTTTCTTCCAGCTTTTGGCAAAAGGAAACCAAGCCTGGTGCGATAAAGCCGCGGTATTAATTGTCGCGTTTTCAGATTCTCAATTGCCCGATGGCAAGCCAAATCCCTGGCATGCTTTGGATGCGGGTCTGGCGATTGAAAACCTGCTCTTGCAATGCAGCGCGATGGATTTGGCAGGGCATCCCATGACGGGTTTTGACGCTGAAAAAGCATCCCAGGATTTAAACGTCCCTGAACGTTTCGTGCCACAGTGCATGATCGCTGTCGGACACCCTGGCGACCCCAGCCAGCTTTCAGAATTCAACCAGGCCCGCGAGTTTCCCAATCAGCGCAAGCCATTATCAGACTTCATTCGTGAAGGTAAATATCAATAAAGAGGTCAAAAATGAACGTTCATCCCCTTGCCGGAAAAACCGCCCCACATGATTTTTTGGTGAATGTACCAGAACTCATCGCGCGTTATTATCTTGACAAACCCGAGCCAGGCGTGCCTGCCCAGGCAGTCAGCTTTGGCACGTCAGGTCATCGTGGCACGTCGCTTAATGTCAGTTTTAATGAAAATCACGTTTTGGCAATTAGCCAGGCAATCGCTCAATATCGCCAAAGTGCCGGTATTACTGGCCCACTTTTTATGGGCATGGATACCCACGCGCTTTCTGAACCCGCGCTTTATTCGGCGATTGAAGTTTTGGCTGCTAACGGTGTTGAACTGCGCTTGCATCAGGGCAATCAGTACACGCCCACGCCGGTTATTTCGCATGCCATTCTCACCTGGAATGAAGCCCATCCCAAAAACCTGGCGGATGGCATCGTTATCTCGCCATCGCATAATCCACCGCAAGATGGTGGTTTTAAGTACAATCCGCCCTCAGGTGGTCCCGCGGATACGGATATCACCAAATGGATTCAAAACCGCGCCAACGAAATCATCGCTGACGGTATGCGCGATGTCAAACGCCTGCCCTTGCGCAAGGCACTCGCCGCTGAAACGACGCAAATGCTTGACTTTATCAGCCCCTATGTGGAAGACCTGCAGAATGTGATTGATATGCAGGCGATTGCTGCAGCCGGTGTGCGCATCGGTGTTGACCCCTTGGGCGGTTCGGGCATTGCCTTTTGGGAGCCGATTGCCGAGCGCTATGGTTTGAACCTGGAAGTAGTCAACAAGCGTGTTGACCATACTTTCTCGTTTATGCCCCTGGACTATGACGGCAAAATCCGCATGGACTGCTCTTCACCCTACGCTATGGCGAATTTGGTGGCGATGAAAGACCAGTTCGATATCGCCTTTGGCAACGATGTCGATTTTGACCGCCATGGCATCGTTACGCCCAGTGTGGGCTTGATGAATCCCAACCACTATTTGGCGGTGGCGGTGGATTATCTCTTTAGCCATCGTCCGGACTGGGCCGAAAGCGCGATGGTCGGCAAAACATTGGTGTCAAGTTCGATTATTGACCGCGTTGCCAAACGCCAGGGTCGCGTTTTGTGTGAAGTGCCGGTCGGTTTCAAATGGTTCGTGCCCGGACTTGAGGATGGTTCTATCGCTTTTGGTGGCGAAGAAAGCGCGGGAGCGTCTTTTCTGCGTAAGAATGGCAAAACCTGGACGACGGACAAAGACGGCATCATTCTTGACCTGCTCGCCGCGGAGATACTGGCTGTAACCGGCAAAGACCCCGGCTTGCTCTACAAGGAAATTGAAGCCGAACTGGGTCGCAGTTACTATGCCCGCTTGGATGCATCGGCTACAGTCGCGCAAAAGCAAGTACTGGGTAAACTCTCTCCTGCTCAGGTTAGAGTGAGGTCTTTGGCAGGAGACCCAATTTTGGCTAAATTGACCGAAGCACCTGGCAACAATGCGCCCATCGGTGGGCTAAAGGTTGTGACTGAAATGGGTTGGTTCGCCGCACGTCCTTCTGGCACGGAAGATAAATATAAGATTTACGCTGAAAGCCTTGAAAGCGCTGACCACCTGGGAATAATTCAAAAGGAAGCTAAAGAAATCGTCGATAGTTTGTTTGACGATATTCAGTAAGCGTATTACTGAAAGCAAAAAACAATAAACAGCCCGGTTATCTGGGCTGTTTTCAATATCTTCATCCATTAATACCAAACAAACATTTCGTTAACGTTTCTCTTGCACTGCTTGGCTATTATCTATGCAGATTAAGAACAAATTAGGAGAACAAATATGGGAAAAATTATTGGTATTGACTTAGGAACAACAAACAGCGCGGTGGCGGTAATGGAAGGTGGCTCACCGGTGGTTATCCCCACCTCAGAAGGCTCACGCTTACTGCCCTCCGTGGTAGCTTTTAACAAAAACGGCGAACGCCTGGTGGGTATCCCCGCCAAACGTCAGGCTGTGGTAAACCCCGAAAACACCATTTCATCGGTCAAACGCTTTATGGGCCGACGTTATGATGAGATCAGTGGCGAACGTGGCATGGTCTCGTTCAAGGTCGTTGAAGGACCAACCGGCGACGCGCGGATTCGTATCCCTATGACCGGGCAAGATTACACGCCCCAGGAGATCAGCGCGATGATTCTCGCCAAACTCAAGGCGGATGCCGAAGCCTATCTGGGCGAAAAAGTGACCCAGGCGGTTATCACCGTGCCGGCTTATTTCAACGACAGCCAACGCCAGGCAACCAAAGACGCCGGTAAAATCGCTGGACTTGAAGTGATGCGCATCATCAACGAACCTACCGCGTCAGCTCTCGCTTATGGGCTTGACAAGATGGCCAACGAAACCATTTTGGTCTTTGACCTTGGTGGCGGTACTTTTGACGTTTCGCTTTTGGAAGTTGGCGATGGCGTGGTGGAAGTGCGCGCGACCAACGGTGACACCCATTTGGGTGGCGATGACTGGGATAATGTGATTGTCAACTGGGCGGCGGATGAATTCAAGAAAGAGCAAGGCGTGGACTTGCGCGCCGACCGTCAGGCTTTGCAACGCCTGCGCGAAGCTGCTGAAAAGGCGAAAATAGAACTCAGCTCCGTGCTTGAGACCGAAATCAACCTGCCCTATATCACCGCTGATGCCAGTGGACCCAAGCATCTTTTGCTAAAGCTCAGCCGTAGCAAGTTTGAACAAATGACCGAACACCTTTTGGAACGCACCTTGATTCCATTCAACGCGGTGATGAAAGACGCGGGTATCCCCTTGAACAAAATCGACGAAGTCGTTTTGGTGGGTGGTTCAACCCGTATGCCGATGGTAGTCGAGTTCGTCAAGAAACACACCAACGGCAAAGAACCCAACAAAAGTGTGAACCCAGACGAAGTTGTCTCGATTGGTGCCGCCATTCAGGGTGGCGTGCTCTCGGGCGAAGTGAAGGACGTATTGCTTTTGGACGTAACCCCGCTTTCACTGGGGCTTGAAACACTCGGTGGTGTGATGACCCGCCTCATTGAACGCAACACGACCATTCCGGTGAAGAAGACCGAAGTTTTCTCCACCGCCGAAGACAGCCAAACCGCGGTGGATATCCACGTTCTGCAGGGTGAACGCCCCATGGCTAACGACAATATGACGCTGGGACGCTTCCGCCTGGAAGGCATCCCGCCCGCTCCACGTGGTATTCCACAGGTTGAAGTGACCTTTGACATCGACGCCAACGGCATCCTGAGCGTAACCGCCAAGGATAAAGCCACCAACAAGGCGCAAACGGTGACCATCACGGCTACAACCAACCTGAACAAACAGGACGTGGAACGCATGGTGCGCGAAGCCTCGATGAACAAGGCTGAAGATGACCGCCGACGCGAGCTGATTGAAGCCCGCAATATGGGTGAGAGCCTGGCGTATCAGTCGGAAAAGAGCCTGCGCGATCTAGGCGACAAGGTAGACGCTGCCAAGCGCAACGATGCTGAAGCCAAGATTCAGGTGCTACGTGGCGCGATCGCTGGCGATGACGTGAGCGCGATTAAGAACGCCAGCCAGGCATTGAGCGAAGTGATGCAGGAAATCGGCACCGCGGCTTATCAGCAAGCCCAGGGTGGTGCTAACGGACAAGCCGGATATGGCAGCGCCCAGCCCAACGGTGATGACAACGTCGTTGATGGCGAATTTACTGAAGCATAAGCCTGGATTTTGAATTGAAACAGAAAAAGCGGTTGGTGTAAAAACCAACCGCTTTTAGATTCATGCAATTTGGGTTTGAAATGGTGTGGCTAAAACAGCCTTTCGTAATCAACCTTCTCAAAAATGTCCAGCTTGCCACCGATAGTTGCGTCGAGCACTTTGCGGCCGTCCGCTTCGTAGGCTTTGCGCGCCATGCGGTAGGCGACTTCGGAAGTCTCCAGGTCGGGCAGTTGCCAGCGGAAGCCCTTGCCGAAATAGGCAACTGAGAAGTGGTTGGGGTCATCGCCCTGGCTTTGCACGGTGGTGTTGGGTGTGCCTTTGGTGGCAAAACTGTGGTCAACGCCGATCAAAATGGCTTCCTTAAAGCCCAAATGATAGGCCAGTTGCAGACAAACATTGGTGACGGTGGCGCCTTCCCAAACCCTGCCACGCAAATCCCGCGCGAACTTCGGTTCGGTATAGGTAGTGTAAAGAAAGTGGGTGTAGTCGTCCATTTGCAACCACTTTCGCGCGCGCCAGGAGAAAAACTTAGGCATCTTGAGAGCATTAAATTCGTCTACGGATTGTTCCACGACCAAATCGTTGATGCACACCAAAACATCTGGCTTGAAATGGAGTTCTTCTTCCGCCAGGAAAATGCGGTTCATGCCGATGGTAAAGTCGTTTTTGAGCAGACTTAAATCGGTGTTTTTCAAGGAAGGGCCATTACCCACGATGAAACAACGTTCGCCTTTGTGGCTGTTCTTTAGCGCGCCCAGTTTGCGCATTGATTCCCTTCGCCAGGGGTGCAAATAAGCACCAGGTACAGTCGGCAGACGACGCAGACCGTCAAAAAGATTGCGTGCCAGGCGTCCAAGTTTTGAAATTTGTCGGGTTTCTTCGCTCATTTTTTCTCCTATAAATCCATATTAAAACAGCGAAAGCTGAAAAAGCCCTTCGCAAAAACTTTTTCGGTGAATATCCGTTAATCCCAGCTTTTGAATGGCTTTTATATGGTCAGGGCTGCCGTAACCCTTGTTTTCAGCAATAAAATAAGCTGGATACTTTTCCGCTAAGTCTATCATGCGCGCGTCGCGGGCTTGTTTCGCCAAAATCGAGGCGCAGGCGATGCTTAGCGAGCGTTGGTCGCCCTTGGTCAGGTTCGTTTGCGCAATCTCCAGACCAGGGATAGTAAAGTGGTCAACAAGGACATGGTCAGGTTTCAGGCGCAAGCCTTGCAGCGCCAAAGAAAAAATCTTTCTGCCGGCACGCGCCATGCCGATGGCGTCGATTTCGTTGGCTTCAATCCAGGCGATTGAGAAATCCAGGGCCAGCTCGCGGATGAGCGGGGCGAGTTTTTCGCGGTCAAAAGCGGAAAGTTGCTTGGAATCGCGCACTTCAAATAACTTAGTGGGGATTTCAGGGTCATTGGCGGGCAAAATGACCGCCGCGGCGCACAAAGGTCCCGCCAGAGCACCCCTGCCTGCTTCGTCCAGCCCGGTAACGAGCACCTTGCCATCCGCCCAAAGCGCGATTTCGAAGTCGAGCGTGGGCCATGGGGGGATGCTTGCGGGGTCAAAACGTTTAGCCACGATACATTCCCTGCTTGCGCTTGCGCCGAATGCGCCACAAGTCGCGGAACATGCGCCAGCTGTCTTTGAAGACATTGATGCGCGAACCTTCCTGATAGTACCAAAGGATGGGCACTTCGGTAACGGTGTAACCGAGTTCGCGCGCGATGGCCAAAACTTCCACGTCAAAACTCCAGCCAGTCATGGTTTGCAGTGGGAAAATGCGCTGGGCGGCTTCGGCACTAAACCATTTAAAGCCACATTGCGAGTCTTCAACTTTGGGCAAGACGATTAACTTGACCAGTAAATTAAACGCCCGTCCGATGAGATGGCGGTATTCGGGTTCACCAACACGCTTTGCGCCTTTGGCTTCGCGCGAGGCGATGGCAACATGATGGCTTTTACCCAGTGATAAGAATTTATCAAGTTCTGAAATTGGCATTGAAAGGTCAGCGTCCGCCATAAAGCGATACGCCCCGCGGGCTTCGAGCATACCCTGTTTTATCGCGCCACCTTTGCCGGCTTCTTCGCGCGAAATCAAGCGCAGATTAGGCATTTTCGCTTGCCAGTCGCGCACGATTTGCGCGGTTTCATCGGTGCTGGCATTTTCGACGACAATCACCTCAGCGTCAAAGTCCTTGCTGGTGAGATAATTTTGCACCGAAGCAAGCGTTTTTGGCAGGCGCGTCGCCTCGTTATGGGCGGGAATGATAATGGAAAGAAAAGGTGTTGCCATAGCTTTGTAGCCTAAGTATACCTTTTAAACAAAAAAGTCGGGGTGGTCGGACTTGAACCGACGACCTCTGCGTCCCAAACGCAGCGCGCTAGCCGTCTGCGCCACACCCCGGCGCGAGATTGAAGTATATCCTATTGCCTTCGAAAACGTCAAGCGTTTTGTTGTGGATTTGAAAAGCATCAAAAAAAGTTTCCATAACAGAGCTTTTTCTAGTAAAATTATAGCTGAAGATTCGACACAAAAGCGAAAGGATTTTACAAAGATGTATCAGAAACTTATTATCGTAGGCAATTTAGGACGTGACCCAGAAATGCGTTTCACGCCAGACGGAAACCCGGTTACCAGCTTTAGCGTTGCGACCAGTCGCCGTTACAAAGACACTGACGAAACCACCTGGTTCCGCATTTCAGTTTGGGGCAGACAAGCCGAAAGCTGCAATCAGTATCTCAAGAAAGGTTCCAAAGTTTTGGTTGAAGGACGCCTGTACCCCGATCCGCAATATGGCGGACCACGCGTTTATCAGCGCAACGACGGAAGCTGGGCAAGCAGCTACGAAGTAACCGCGGAGACGGTGCGCTTCTTGTCATCTCGCTCTGATTCTGCCGGTGGTGGAAGTGATTACATGGACGATTCCATGGATGATGACGAAATCCCCTTCTAGGTCGCAGTAATGGCGGATATCAAAAAAATTACCATTACCGTACCAGAAGACTTGCCCGCAACGTATGTGAATATGTCGTATATCTCACATACGCCCCAGGAATTTATTCTCGACTTTGCAGGTATGTTGCCGGGAATAAAGCCCAAGATAAGTACACGACTGGTTTTCTCGCCCCTGGGCGCGAAGCTGTTTTTGCAGGCCTTGACCGAGAATTTGCTGCGCTACGAGAAAAACTTTGGCGAAATCAAAATCCCCAGAGGACACTCGCTGGCCGACCAGCTTTTTAGAACAGCAGACCCAAAAGACCCGTCGGAAGAAGGCTAGTTTGAAGAATTTAGAAAAAATCTGTGAGCAAATTCACGAGGAATTCAACGCGAAAACCGATCAGCGTGAGCAAGCTCTCAAAAACGCGCGCGAGTTGATTCGCCGTGCCTCGCTTACCATTCGCGCTATTCACAGGGGCGATGTGCAGCAGGCACAAGAAGAATTGCAACAGGGCCAGGTGATTGTGGATGACATTCTTCAGCATCTCAAGCGTGAACATCCTGACCTTTATTACACGGGATACACCCAGGACGCGCTAAAAGAGTTTTGCGAAGCCAGGCTAACCGCGGCGATTATTTACGACCAGCCTATTCCTTCTCCCAACGAAATGGGCATAGACCTTCCCGCGTGGCTGAATGGCCTGACTGAAACCATCGGTGAGATGCGGCGACGTTGCCTGGATATCTTGCGCACAGGTTATACCGATGAAGTTGAACGTTTGCTGTTCAATATGGATGAGATTTTTACCCAACTGGTAACGATGGACTATCCAGATGCTGTTACCGATGGACTGCGCCGGCGGACGGATCTGGCACGGGGCATCATCGAGCGCACCCGCGCGGATATCACCACCGCCTATCGTCAGGAAATGCTGACCAAGAAAATAGATGAATTCACCGAATTGTTAGCTGACCACGAAGCTAACCAGTAATAAAAGCTTATTGATAAATTAAGATTTAATAGAAAGACCCGCGCAAGCGGGTTTTTCTATGGCTGTATTCTTTGCGCGAGAAAAACACCTTGATTGTTGTGCTTTAATAAGCAAATTTGCAAATAGCAATAACACGAGTAACATGAACGTAATATTGCTATTTGCAAAGTAATTTAGTATACTTTTGTCATGACATCATAGCGTTTAGCGAGGTTGAGATGACAGCATTTTATGGACGGGAAACAGAGCTAAAACATTTGAATAGCCTTTACGCAAGTGGCACATTCCAGTTTACGGTCATTTATGGCAGACGACGTATCGGAAAAACATCCCTAATATTAAAGTACATTGAGGAAAAAAATGCCATCTACTTTATGGCTTTGGAATCAGGTGGGGCATTGAACCTAGAGGGTATGTCCAGGGTTGTGCATCGCTTTTTGGGACATTCTGAAAACTTGCCGGCATATCGCAACTACGAAGATTTGTTTCTCGATTTGGCTAGCTATGCCAAAGATTATTCTTTGATATTCGTTATTGATGAGTATCCGTATTTGGCAGAGGCGAACCCTGAGTTATCATCGCTTATTCAACGTTTCTGTGACCATGAGTGGAAAACTACTAAACTGCACCTTATTTTGTGTGGTTCTTCAATGAGTTTTATGGAAACACAAGTTCTTGGTGTTAAAAGTCCGCTTTATGGCAGACGCAGTTCTCAGATAAAACTCCAGGCTTTTCGTTTTCAGGAAACATCCCAAATGCTTTCAACTTTTGATAAGGAAAGTATCGCTGTTTTACACGTTGCCATGGGTGGTATACCAGATTATCTCAGTTATATTGACCCAAAACTGTCGATGGCGGAAAATTTAAAGAAGCTGTTTTTTGACCCAAACGGACGTTTGTTTGAGGAGCCAAAAAATCTGCTCTTGCAGGAGCTACGCGAGCCAAAAACATATAATGACATCCTGGATGCCATCGCAAATGGCAGCAGCAAGCATAACGATATTGCGCAGAAAACGAGTCTGCAATCAGGCACTTTATCACGCTATCTGGACAGTTTGATGTCCCTGGGAATCATAAAGAAACTTTATCCTTTGGATAACCATAGTAAACGGCGAACCATTTATCGAATACATGATGGCAGTTTTCGGTTTTGGTATCGCTTTGTGGCTAATAACATTTCCGCAATTTCTTTAGGATTAGGCGCGCAAGTATGGGAGAGACAAGTAGAGCCATATCTTTCGGAGTTCATGGGACAGGGTTTTGAGTCGATTGCGACTGACCTTTTCGATGAAATGAACCAAAAAGGGGAACTCCCAGATTTGATTTTGAAGCGCGGGCCCTGGTGGGGGACAAACCCTAGTCTCCGCCAGGAAGAAGAAATTGACTTGGTGGGACTTGGTTCGCTGTTGGCGGTATTTGTCGAAGTTAAATGGACAAACACAAAAGTACCAAAGAAAGTATTAGATGATTTGATGCGCAAAAGCCTGCTATTCCGAACGGAGCAAGCGCGCTATTACATCTTGTTTAGCAAAACGGGTTTTGTCGACGAGTTGTATCAACTTGAAACGCAACTTAATAATCTGAAACTGTGTACCTTCCTGCCTTCAGAAAGCCAGTAACAAGCTGAGAAAAAGAGTAAATTATCTTATGCGTGTGATTAAAGCTTCAGAACTGAACAGTTTTCTGTATTGTGAACGGGCATGGTGGTATCAGTTGCAAGGTGAGCCATCAGCTAATAAACCCGCCATGGATGCTGGCACGCAAAGCCATCAAACCCATGCAAGGCAGGTGAAACTGGTACCCGTCCTGATTGTTGTCGCAGCCTTGCTGGCATTGATAGCCCTGATCATTATCCTGGTGGGGAAATGAAAAGCTGGCTTATACCTGTTCTCTTATTAGGTATCGCGCTTGTTTTGGTCTTGCTTGCCTTATGGTTCAAAAAGGCCAGTGGCTTGCCCAGTGGGCGCCTGATATACGCCGATACCGACCAGCTGCAAGCCGTTCCCAAGCCGTTTTTTGATTCAAAGCTCAGATTGGTTGGCAAACCGGATTACGTGATGCGCCTGGCAAGTGGTGAGTTGGTGCCGGTTGATTTCAAGTCAACCCCCGCGCCTGTCCAAGCTTACCGCGCGCATGTCTTTCAGGTTTTGGCATATTGCTATCTGCTGGAGCAAAGTTATGGGCAGGCACCGCCTTATGGGGTTATTCGTTATCAGGATAAAAGCTTTGAAGTGCCCTACAACGAGGACGAAAAGGAAAGGTTTTTGCATTTGATTAATCAACTGCGTGCAGTTGAAGCTTGCGCTGACGTGCCCAGCCGTTCACATGGCGCAGTGGCTCGTTGTCGTGGTTGTGGTTATCAGGATATTTGCGAACAGAGTCTTGTTTAAGATCTCACACAAATTTCCATTGTTTTACAAAGCAGGCCAAAAATGCCACGAAGAATTGACACCCGCACCGGAAACAGGTATCCTTATTCCCGTTGGGTGGGACCGGTGCGGCAGAGCCCTGCGAACCCCGTCAGGTCCGAGAGGAAGCAGCGGTAAGGAGGTATCTCTGGGTGTTGCCGGCAAACCTGCCCAACATTTCTTTAACGAGGATTGACATGAAAGACAGTGATAAACCAGCTGCTGCCACAAGCGATATTCATCAGGAAGAAACCCCCCAGGTCTGTTCCTACGAAGGCTCTGATTACCAGGAAGTATTTTGGGATACCGGCGAGCGTCGCTATGAAGACGCGGTTGAAGAAGTCGCGCTAAAACGGCTGATGCCCAAGCAAGGCAATCTTTTGCTGGAACTTGGCGCGGGTGCCGGGCGTAATACGCCCCGTTATGCCGGCTGGGAACGCATTGTGCTCTTGGATTACTCCCGCACACAACTCCTGCAGGCGCGCGAACGTCTGGGTGATTCGTCGCGTTATGTCTATGTCACCGCGGATATTTACAAGCTGCCATTTGTCGGCGGTCTTTTTGACGGTGCCACGATGATCCGCACCCTGCATCATCTTTCCGATGCTAACAGTGCCCTTGCCAACGTGCGCCGGGTGCTTGGTGAGGATGCCGTGTTTGTTCTTGAATTTGCCAACAAGCGCAATCTTAAAGCCATCGCGCGTTATCTCCTGGGCAAACAGAAATGGAACCCTTTCACCAAAGAACAGGTGGAATTTGTCGCGCTAAATTACAATTTTCATCCTAAAACCGTCCGTAAACTGCTTAAAGAGAACCAGTTCGCGCTTGAAAAGCAACTCACCGTATCCCATTTTCGCATCAACGCGTTGAAACGACGGGTCAAACACGAGATTTTGGTTGCGTTAGATTCCCTGTTCCAGCATACGGGGGGCATCATTCAGCTTAGCCCGAGCGTGTTCACCAAGTCTGTTGCTGTCGGATCTGGCCAAAAACCTGAAGGCGATGCCTTTTTCGCTTGCCCGATTTGTGATACCAGCTTGCCTGAGGCGCGCGAAAATCAAACCTGCCCGGGTTGTGGGCATCTTTGGACTTATGAAGACGGTATCTACGAGTTTCGGATTAACCCGGAGAGCTAAAGCATTTCGTTTGGTGTAATCTCAATCAATTAATTCAGCTTTTGTGCCTGCTCAACCGTGGCAGGTGTATTCTTCTTGTGCCAAAACCAGAAGTAATACATTGAGGTTGAAACAGTATAAAGGATGATAGTAATTGTGAATGATGGGCCAAAACCATGTCGTTCCTGCAAGATACCACTGATTGTCGGGCTAAATGCCCAGCCAAAGTTGAAGGCCATACTGTTAAGGCTGGCTAACATGGCGCGCGCTTCTGGCTCGACTTGTTCCATGGCAAAGGTGGAAAAAATAGGGCTGCTCATATTCATCAGCGTCAATCGGAAATAATACGCGATTACAGCTAATTCAACCCTGCCGGAAAAACCGAGTAAAACCAAAAAAGGAATGGATAAAGCCTGGGTGCCTACTACGGTTTGAATCTTGCCCACACGTTCGGCAATCATTGGCGCGATAATCAAACCGATACCCATCGCCAGACTGCCCCAGGCAAAAATAACACCGATGGAATTATCCGAAAGGCGGTAAACGTTTCGGAAAAAGACATTCATAAAGGGCATAACCATGCCAGCGCCGATTGAGGTAACCAAGCCGGGTAAAATGAGCCGGGTGAAAGTTTTAGGAGAGCGTTTAAAAAAGGTAACTGGAGCAAACACAGAACGCTTGGCGCTTGGATCACGACGGTTTTCCTTTATAAAACTTATTGGTACAAGCGCTAAAAGCGCGAACAGGACTACAAACCACAAAGCGGCACTATAAGCTTTGGTGTCCATGGCGCTTACCAGGAGCATCCCCGCGAAGATACCGGGCAGAAAGCCACCAAACCATTGTCCTACCGAGCTGGCTGTCGTACCGATGCCCGAAGAGATGCTGAACAGATAGGTGCGTTCGGTTTCCTCGCTGTTTTCCATCAGGAATGGCCCCTGCGCGACAACGGATAAGGATTGGGCAAGGCCTTGCACCATACCCATTGTCAGGAATACAGGTATGGATGGGAACAAAAGGATGCACACAATGCTTAGCGCGAAGGAAAGATGGCTAAAGAAAAAGGCTCGTTTGCGCCCTATTTTGTCAACAAGATAGCCCATCGGGATGGCGGCCAGCAAAGTTGTCAGGCTGCGCGCGGTAACGATTTTTCCCAGTGTCCCTTCAGTATAACCTTGACTCAGAACGTAAAAATTGAAGAGCAGTTGGTTGATACCACCAGCGATACCAAACAGAAAACCGCCGACTAAAAACAAGCGCGCATTAGTGCTAAAGGCTTTTAGTCTTTCAATATAAGTTTTGATGGGATTGCTTTTTCTGTCTGTACCGCGTTCATCGGGCTCGGTTGACAGGGCTTCGGTGCTTTCTTCCATATTTAGATTCCATGCAAATATCGCGTCAGCAGGTCGTGCATGGCGTCAATGCCATCATATCGTGTAGCAAACTGGCGGTCACCGCCCTGGCTTATCGTAATGTGCACCAGCCCGGCAATTCGCAACTCGTTCAGGTGATGGTTTACTGTTGGCGGGCGCAATCGTAAAGAGCGCGAAAGTTGCGCTGCGGTTTGTGGGCTTTGTGCCAAGAAACGCATAATGCGCAAGCGGGTAGGGTCTGCCACGGCTTTGAGCGCGCGCATAAGACTGTCTGGTACGGGGTCGCCGGGGATAATTGCCATGTTATCCGGACGGGCACCATAGAGAATAATTAAACGGTCTTTTTCCGGACGGACTGAGAACATCAAGGGCGAAATCCAAAAAGAGGGTGCCAGGTGGATGTTTTTGGTTTGTTCCAGGTCAGAATAGCGCACGCCTGAGGTCAGGTCTTCAAGCAGTAAAGGCAAAGAAAGGCTGCCCGCGCGCATTTGCGCGTAAGAAAGCGCTTGCTTCAGCGCTGGCAGAATACGTTGTTCTTCTTCAGCGAAAAAGTTGTCCTTATAGGCGGTTAATGCGGCGAGATACATATCCGAGAAAGTTTTAGGGTCTGACCAAATGGCATAAAGGCTTTCTAAGTACCGTGGGCTGCTCTTGCGGTCTGCATTTGCTGTGCTTTCAAGAAGCATCTCACGTTCGACATCGGACCATGGATTGCCAGGTGTAGTTTCACGCAAAATTTTTTGACAGGTCGGGTTGATGCGTTCGAAACCAGAAATAAGTTCAAGACGTTTTAGGGGTGCCAGGCTCCCAAGCTCTTTGAGCACCGCATCAGCGTTTTTGGTTTTTCCAGGCAGGTTGAAAACAAAGCGGATGGGCATGGGTAATGCGTTTTCAGCGTGTTCAAGGGTTTGCCTTAATTCAGGATTTAAACGGGAACGTACACCTGCTGCCCAGTTTGGTCGCAAGCTAAAGCGTTCAGGGTGATGAAGCACTAATTGGCTTACGAAGAAATCATAGGCGGTACCAAATTCCCAGTGAAGTTTTGCGTCCGTATAAGAACTCATTGTGTGTAATCCTTAAAATATATTTTATTAGCAGAGGGTTAGACGACCGTCTAAGCTTAATTTGCTTAGTTATACCATTATCTAACAATGGCGTCAATTGTTACATTCGTCAAATATTCGATTACAAGCTAACCTTTCATTTTATCAGAAAAATCGCAGTATGGAAAATTTAATCAAGTAAAAATTTTTTGTGAAGCAGCTGAATAAAAACAAAAAAAATAAGGTCCTAATACCCGGTATTTGCGTTACAATAGTATTGTTGGCGTGTGCCAAGCAAAAAACTATCCAAGGAGGCCATTTTGAAACATCTCTTAACTGGAGACGAAGCTGTTGCTCGTGGTGCCTACGAAGCCGGCGTGCGTTTTGCCGCCGCTTATCCGGGTACACCCAGCACTGAAATTCTCGAAAATATCTCCAAATATAAAGGCGTCATTAAAGCTGAATGGGCGCCTAATGAAAAAGTAGCTCTCGAGTCGGTTATTGGCGCGTCTATCGCGGGTGCGCGAGCCTTGGCGGCTATGAAACACGTTGGCTTAAACGTTGCCGCGGACCCGTTCTTCACGTTCGCTTATATGGGCGTGAGCGGTGGCGCGGTGGTTATCACGGCCGATGAGCCTGGCCAGTTCTCTTCGCAGAACGAGCAGGACAACCGCAACTATGCCAAAGCTGCCATGGTGCCGATGTTTGAACCCGCTGACAGTCAGGAAGCCAAAGATATGCTCGCCGATGCTTTTGAAATAAGCGAACAATATGATGTGCCCGTGCTTTACCGCATGACCACACGTGTGTGCCATTCCAAGAGCCTGGTTGAGTTAGGCGAACGGGTTGAAGTGCCCATCAAGCCCTATACGAAGAATATCAAAAAGTATGTTGCTGTGCCTGCCAACGCGCGCATTATGAAGGTGAAACTGCAAGGCAATTTGAAGTTGTTGGAAGATTACTCAAATAACTGCAAATGGAACCGTGCCGAATATGGCGACACCAGGATAGGCATCATCTGTTCCGGCGATTGCTATCTTTACGCCCGCGAAGTTTTTGGCGATGAAGCCTCCTATCTCAAACTTGGTTTCACAAACCCCTTGCCAGCAGAGATGATCAAAGACTTTGCCTCGAAAGTTGACAAAGTTTACATCATTGAAGAAAACGACCCCTACATCGAGGACTTTGTACGCGCTTTGGGCATCGCCTGTGACGGTAAAAACATCTTCCCGCGCAACGGCGAAATGCTGCCGGAAGTCATTCGCGAAGTCATCTATGGCGAGAAAATCGAAGTTGACACGGAACTGGCCGAAGCGCTTATCGGTCGTCCGCCCACACTTTGCGCCGGATGTCCGCATCGTGGTTTCTTCTTTGAGCTGGGTCGCAAGCGCAATGTGATGATTTCTGGCGATATTGGCTGTTACACCTTATCATCGGGCGCGCCTTATCATGCCATTGAAAGCACTATCTGCATGGGTGCCAGTATCAGCGCTGGCCATGGCGCGCAGCAAATCTTTGACACGATTGAAGACAACAAAATGCGCGTCGTTTCGGTTCTGGGCGACAGCACTTTCTTCCATACCGGTATCAACTCCCTGATGAACGTGGCCTACAACAAGAGCAACACGGTAAACGTCATTCTCGACAACCGCATCACCGCCATGACCGGTCAGCAGGAAAACCCTGGCAGTGGCATGACCGTGCAGGGAGAAATCACCGAACAGGTGAATATCGAAGCGCTGGTGAGAACACTGGGTTTTGAGAACGTGCGCACAATTAACCCGAACAACCTAAAAGAAGTCAAAGAAACGCTTAACTGGGCGTTGGAACTTGAAGGTCCGTCGGTTATCATCACCCGCTGGCCTTGCGCGCTCAAGAAAATGCATGAATGGGATCTGAAAGAGTTCAATAACCCCTTCAAAACGCAATACGAAGTGCTCGAAGATGTCTGTATCGGCTGTAAGGCCTGTACCCGCACCGGCTGTCCGGCGATTGTCTTCCAGGTGGATAAGAAAAAGTCCAGCATTGACCCCTACAAATGCGTGGGATGCAGCGTTTGCGCGCAGGTCTGTCCTGTGGATGCCATTCAACTGAAAGGAGCCTAAGCATGACTAAAAATATTCTACTGACTGGTGTTGGTGGCCAGGGAACGATTTTGGCAAGCCGCCTTTTGACCCTTGGCTTGCAAGACAATGGCTACGACGTGAAAATGAGCGAAGTGCATGGCATGTCCCAGCGCGAAGGTCCCGTGTTGACCCACGTGCGCTACGGCAAAAAAGTCTGGTCACCGGTTGTATCCAAGAAAAAAGGTGATATCATCATCGGCTTTGAAGAACTTGAAGTTCTGCGCAATTTGGAATATTTGCGTGATGATGGCGAAGGCGTGGTTATTTTGAACCGCGCGCGCGTCAACCCGATTGGCGTGCTTTCCGGCAAGGACGTCTATCCGCCTAATATTCAGGAGCTGATTGAAGCGCGTGCCGGGCGCGTCATCGCGCTTGACGCGACCGAAGAAGCTGAAAAACTCGGTAATCCCCGCACGATGAACATCATTCTTTTGGGCGTCGCGCTAAAGGCTTTGGGCTTGCACGATGAAATCGACTGGAACAAGATTATCGCGGAGAACGTGCGCGAGCAGTTTGTTGAAGTCAACCAAAAGGCGCTCAAACTGGGTATGTCCCTGGTTTAGTCTCGCCGTTTGTATATAAAAGAAAAAAGGCTGCTTTGAACGAGCAGCCTTTTTGATTCTAATAAGGAAAAAATTAGCGGGGGATGTTCATGGGCATGATGATGTGCTTGAAGCTTTCATCATCAACCGGGCGCAACAAACCAGGCGTGTTGGGAGCGTTTGTTTCCAGAATCACGGTCGGAGTTTTGATAACTTCAAGCGCTTCGCGCAGGTAGCGAATGTTGAAACTAATCAGCAAGGGCACACCTTCAACCGAAGCGTCCACAATCACTTCGGAGGAACCAGTTTGTTCGGAATTGGCAGAAATATCCAGCTGGGCAATGCCATCGCCGTTTTCATCGGGCTGAATGTCAAGCCGCGCGATGTAGTTGCCTTCGCGCGCGATAATTTCGGTCTGCTTACAGGCTTTGAGCATATCGCTGGTTGAAAGCACGGTGCGGGTTTTGAAAGTGGGCGGGATAATGGCGTTGTAATTGGGGAAGTTGCCTTCAATCAGCTGCGAGACCAGTTCCACGTCTTTAAGATGGAAAATTACCTGACCACGACCGGGAGGAAAAGTCATCTTCAGGGTTTCATCACCATTGACTGCCACACGCGAGAGTTCAGAAAGCGCGCGGGCGGGCACAAGCGCTTCGAGCTTTTGCTTGCCCACACCTGCCATCGGCGCGCGCGAAATTGAAATGCGATAGCCATCGGTTGCTGCCATTTCGAGCATTTCGTCTTCAAAACTCATGTGAACGCCGGTGAGATTGGGGCGTGAATCTTCAGTAGATGCCGCAAACACAACCTGGTTAATCATCTCTTTGAAGTTTGCCACGTTCAATGGGATGGCTTCATCAAGGTCGGGTGCTGGCATAGGTGGGAATTCATCCGCGCTGATGCCTTTGATGTCGGTGTTGAGCGTGCCACATTTGACATTTAAGGTTTGGGTGGGGATATCCACGGTGAGTGTGACTTCGCGGCTGGGCAGGTTGCTGACCAAATCCGCAAAGGTGCGGGCTGGAACGGTTAATCCGCCTTCCTTTTCCACTTTCGCATCAATCCAGGCGCTGATTCCCAGTTCGAGATTGGTGCCAGAAAGGCGCAAGCGTTCCCCATCAGTTTTAATGAGAATGTTCGAAAGCACAGGCAGGGTTGAGCGGGGGGTTACGGCACGTGCAACCACACTCACCCCATGTGCGAGTTGACTCTGTTGAATGACAACTTTCATAAAACTCCTCCAGCGTGATGACTTTTTTATCCTTTTAAGTATACCATTCTTTATATAAAATCCGGATATTTCGTGAAACCGGGCTATAATTTGATATAACAATTCTGATATGGTGAAATTCCTTACCCGTGCTCACGAAACCGCGAGTGACAGCACAAAGCGCACGGGTGTTGGAAAATGCAGAATTTGATATAGTGTTATTTATGGAGGCGAGATGTTTGAACTAAACCCCTGGATTCAGATGATATTGGTAGGCGCGATTGTTGGCTTTATAACTGACACCGCGATGAAAGGCTATAAATTTAAGTTTCTCGGCGCGGCAGTCGCGGGTATTGTAGGCGCATATCTGGCGAACGTTTTGATTAAGGAATGGGGCATTTCGCTGTCCTTTATCCCCGCGCCATGGAATGCGATTTTAATCAGCGCGCTTGGGGCTGGTGGTTTGGTGGCGATTTTGCGTTCTATTCGACAGTCTTCCTAAAACTGGCTGAGATTTGCGACCTAAATCTCAAGTATTCATCATTAATAAGTGGGGATGAGCACAAGATAATTTCTTAGAAATCTGTTAACCTTGCACTATATTTTGGCATCCGCTGGGGGATTGGATAGACTTTTTAAACATTTGCGAGGTGCTAATGACAGAAAACGATAAAAACGAATATGACGTGTTAATTATTGGCGGTGGTCCTGCTGGCGCGACAGCGGCGATTTATACTGCCCGGGCTGGACTGAAGACAGGTGTCCTGGATAAAGGTCTTACTACCGGTGCCCTGGGCGTGACCAGTAAAATTGCCAACTTCCCTGGCGTGGTCGGTGATGTATCCGGCGCGGAACTTTTGAGTGTGATGCGCAAACAGGCAACTGATTTTGGCGCGGAATTTATCAATGACAAAGCCGTTGGTACGGACTTGGGTTCAGAGATAAAAACGGTTTACGGAAACTTCGACGCTTATTTTGCCAAAGCCATCATCATTGCCACGGGTTCAATGGGCAGGGCGAACCTGATCGACGGCGAAGCGGCTTTTTTAGGCAGGGGCGTGTCTTACTGTGGTGTCTGTGACGCGGCATTTTACAAAGGCAAAGAGGTCGCGGTAATCGGTAAAACCGATGAAGCCCTGGAAGAAGCCCTTTATCTCTCGCGTTTCGCATCCAAAGTGCATCTTTTGGTTCCTGCCACGCAGATTGAGGCATCGGATGAACTCTGCGAAACGATGCGCCATAACAATAAAATTGTTCCTTACTATAACGCGCGGGTGCGCGAGATTTACGGCAAGGATAAGGTAGAAGGCTTACGCTGGGCAAACGTGGGCAAGCCTGAAACATTAAACCAGCTGGCCGTGGAGGGCGTTTTTATCTATTTACAGGGAGGCAAACCTGTCACGGACTTTTTAGCTGGGCAATTGGATCCTGGTGAGCAGGGTTGTTTGCAGGTTGACCGTAATATGCAAACTATTGTTCCCGGTGTCTTCGCGGTGGGGGATGTGCTGTGTACCCGTGTGCGTCAGGCGGTGATTGCCGTGGGCGATGGTGCCATCGCTGCGATTGAAGCTGAAAAATGGCTGCGTGGTAAAAAGTCTGCTCGCCTTGACTGGCATTCAGAATAGAAAAGCAAATCAGAATTTTGTTCGGTCTGATTAAATCAAAAGAGTTGGCCAAAGCTTAGCCAACTCTTTTTCTTAGATAAATTTCAGTTTAGGGCGTGTCAGGATTGACAATGATTGGCAGGTAAATCCAGTTGCTCATGGGATCTGGCCCGGGTGTTGGGACAGGGGTAGGTGTTGGCATTGGAGCCGAGCCAACGGTAAACCATGCCGCTGTAGGAATGCCCCAGTTGCCATCCGCATCCTTGCCTTCTACAAAAATCGTGTGTTTGCCAGGGCTTAAGTGAGATACGTCAACCGAAAACATCACATCGCTTTTAGGTTTACCTATATTACGATTGACTGTGACCGGGTTCGCGCCTTCAATCCAGCTGGGTTTGTCAAAGCTGTAGCGATAGGCAGTGATGTTTTGGGAAGGAATGCCACCCTCATAACTGCTGTGAAGGGTATCATCGATGTGGACATTGACAATCATCGGTTGCGCAGGATTTACAGGGTTGGCGGGGATGCTGTTGAAAGTAACCTCAGGACCATAAGAGTCCATGTAGGGTCGGCGCGCAAGTTTGATGCCTCTTAGGAGCGTCTGTTGATTGTCTGGCCAGATTTCACTTTCAAATCGTGAGCAGCTTTCATGGAAGGTAACACCCATTTCGACACAGAAGGCGGGCACACCAAATTCGCCATAGACGAAGTCATCTGTTGAGCCTAATGTCGGGTATAAAGTCGTGGACTTTTGGGGAAGGTAATTGTTGTAATAGGCTAATTTATAACTCACGGTTTTAAGTTGATTGTGGTTGGGCGCGTTATCGTAGGTATAGCCCCAGGGATAGAGAATCAATTCGCTGTAGCTGTGCAGGTCCATAAACATACCGGTTGTGTTAGCTGGAGCCGGGTCGTTTTCACCGGGACCACGCTGGTCTTCAAAGATAGTGCTCAGGTAGGCTGTAATGGCCTGGGTTTCGGGCTCAGAATTACCAGAGAGACCTGGGTAAGTAAGCTCGCACTGATTTGAACCGCTTCCCCAGGCAAAGGGATAGTTGCGGTTAAGGTCCACACCGGTTTGGTTGTAGTTACCATATTGGCCAGGACAGTGATTGGTGTTGTAGTTTTTACGTTGCATACGGTTGGAGCCACCTTCATCAATCAAACGCCCATCAGGATTGCTGACGATAACCATGTGCACACGGTTGTAATCAAGCATCCAGGTAATATCCGGGTTTTGGCCGTAGTTTTCAAGCAAAAATTCTGCCAAACGCAGATTGACTTCCGGCGGAGCCCACTCGCGGGCGTGGATGTTGCTCATATAGAAAGTATCCGATTTTGGCGTTTCCGGGTTGTTTTTGTTGGTAATCAGCAGTACTTCTATGTCGTAGCCAGCTGTGCCGCCACTGTTAATTTTCTGCCAGCTGTCGCCGATGTCGATGATTTCAACCAGGTCGGGGTAAAGACTGGCGAGCTCGGCTGTACGCGCGTACATTTCATCCACTGTGCGGAAGCAGGGATATCCGGGCATACCCGAAGTTTGATTAGGCAGTTTCTCCCTGACAGTGTTGATTTCTCTGGTATAGGGGATATCAACCGTCCAGCTGAAGCCATCGCGTGACAATGCGTCACGGTCATTGAGTGAAGAGAATATTTTGACGGTCTGTGTGTCGTGGTCAACTTCCACAACGTCGTAGCGGTCGGCAAGGATTTGCAGACGGTCGCGATTCTCAAAGGGTACGATAAGTACCTGGATTTCGGGCAGGGGTTGGTTGGCGGTCACAGTTTGTGAGCCAACAAGCATGCCGAAAATAAGGACAATTGCGATGCAGAGATAGAGAAAGCGCAGTTTTTTGGGGGACATAGAACTCCTTTTGTCAATACAAAGTTTCAAAGATAGGCACGAGTACAATATCTCGTCCTTGTGGAGAAATTCTAACGCATAATGGCTTAAGCGGGGTGAATTTAAACATTCTCACTTTATAAGTTGAATATCTGGAAATAACGGTGTTATATGAGCGGTTTGGCGCATTGAGCTTACAAAAAAGTCTGATTTGTTCAAAATCGTATGGTAAGCGTAGGTTAAGCGTCAAGCACGAGAGATAAAATAGAGCTAAGATAAAAGCGATATAACAATTTCTCTTCTTCCCCTCCTTAATACTCAAGTGCCCCGGTAGGCGTCTGGGGCACTTAGTCGTTAAATAACAAAGATTATGGCAGTTTGCGTATCACCTTACTTCACGCGGAGCCAAACTTGCTGACCATCGGTGCTGACAAGCACCCAGTCGTGTTCAGATACCGGCACAAATTCTGTCGGGCATTGCATCTCTGGTTTTGAAGCACTTTCAGCTGTGCTGAGCATAATCGCCGCGCAAGTGGTGGTGTTATCATCAGGTTTACCCACCCACAATGACAAATCATCTGACCTGAGGCTTGGTGTAGCAACATCGTAATCAACTACAGCACTAAAATCAGCTTCTATTATCATCAGCGCTTGCAGACCTTCTTCATCAATCGCAAAACTCATTTCACCGCTGGACCAGTTGAGCAGATATTGATTGTCGATGATGAGCTGGGAGAGGTCTTTGTTTTCAAAATAACTGAAGAGCGATTGCGCGGTGCGTGAACTTTCGGGATCACATGCCCACAGGACTGTGCCGATGCGCATCTGATCCGGCAGTCCGAAAAAACCATTCAGTTGCGCCTTTTTACAGCCAGGTACGATGAGATAGGCAATGTTTTGCTGAAAAGGCGGCAGCGCTTTGGAAACGTTCTCCGCCAAACGCGTCGCGCTGGTCGCGCCGCCGCTTAGAATCATATCCCCTTTGGGCGTGCGGACTAAAACAATCGGCGCGTCCGGGTTGTTGAAGACTTTGATGCCCAGTTTGCCATCCGGCTGGCTTGCCAGATGCACGGCTAAAACGATGGCGAGACTGCCTAATCCCAGCAACGCGAAAACCGGTTGCCAAATGGGTTTATCGGATGATTTGAACTTTGGGCGAAAGGCGAGCAGAAAAACCAGGGCGTAGTAAACCAGCAACCACCAGGCGCTAAAGCTGGGCAGGTGCCAGGCATTTGGTGCCAAACGCGCCAGTCCACTGACCACTTTGTTGGTATAAGCCACAAAAGGCCAGCTGAGCCATGACAGAAACTGTCCAAGCGGAGCTGAAAACAGACCGCCGATTAAAGCCAGCAAACCCAAAATCATTACCAGGGGCTGAACAGGCAAAATGAGCGGATTTGCCAGCAGGAACAGCCAGGAAACTTCCCTGAAGTGGTAAATTATCAGGGGAAGCACCAAAATCTGCGCGACGAGAGTGATCAAAAAGTACTCGCTGATAATGCTGGCAATGTTGCGCGCTTTTTCTTCGGAAAACCGTTTTTGCAATTTTTCTTCCACCCAGGCTTGCAAAGGTGTGGCGAACAAGGAAAGCGATAAGGTCGCCATCACCGAAAACTGAAAGCCGATATCCCAGGGCAGATGCGGGTCAATCAGCACCATGACAAAGACACTCAAGCCCAGGCTGTTGAGCAGATTGCCCCGCCTGGCGATGCTGCTGCCCAAAATCGCGATAGCACTCATCACAAAGGCGCGCGTAACCGCCGGGTTGGCGCCCACAAAAAGCGTATAAGCCCCAAGTACAGCGATGGCAATGAGACTATCCCACAAACGACCCGCGCGACGTTTTAAAATCGCGCTGACCACCCCCGCCAAAACGACCATGTTGAACCCGGAAATAGCAATGATGTGCGACGTGCCCGTTCGCGAATAGTCCTGGGCGAGTTCGCTGGAAATACCACTTTCATCGCCGAGCAAAATGCCACGCAGCAGAGCGCTTTCGGGGTTGGGGAAGTTGTTTTGCAAGACCTGATTGCTTCTTTCGCGAAGGGCATATAAAGCGCGCAGGAAAGGGTTGCCATGTCCGCGGCTTAAAAGCTTTACCGCACTATATTGATTCACGGCGTGGATGCCCTTATGGAAGAGATAGTCGCGATAAGAGAAAGTGGTCCCTTCAGGTGGCTGGCTAAGCTCGCCGTAAACACTGATGCGGTCGCCGTATTTGTAGTCATTGCCCAAAGGGACTTCAACCAGGATTAGCCCTTTCAGGTCTTGCGCGTTTTCGTCACGCTGGTCTATTTTTATGGATTCAACCCGCACCGTCAATTCGATAACACTGCGTTTTTGATGGGGTGGTTTAACAACCAGGCCACTAAAGTTCACCGTGCCTTTGTCGTTGTAATAGTTGACGTATTGTGGGGTGTTTTTAGGGAGACTGTTAGTGTAAAGAAACGCGCTGAGACAAAGACTGGTGAGTACCAGAAAAACCGAGACTTTGCGGCGTCTTTTTTGGCGATGTTGTTTGATGGCATCAATCACGAAACCAACCAGACTAAGCCCCAAGGCGACAAGCCACAGTTTGCCATCAAGTTTTAGCTTATGCGCCAGAAAAGCGCCAACGACTGTGGCAATCCCCAGCCAAAAGAAAGGCATAAAAGCGGGTAAGCGTAGTTGTTTTGAAAGGGGCTTTTGCTTCTGTTGGGGCGTTGCGGAAGCTGGCGCGGGGGATGGGCTGGTCATGGTGAGTGCCTGCGCTGGTTAAGACTTGGGGTAATGGCGTTCAAGAAAATCTGCCAGGCAAGCCAGGGCGTGTTGAGCCATTTGGGTTTTGATGGCAATTCTGTCGCCATCAAAAAGAGCGTGATGAGTGCTCGTGTTCTTTTCGTCGCTTATCGCCAGCCAGCTTGTGCCAACGGGTTTTTGAGCCGTGCCACCACTGGGGCCAGTGATGCCACAGATGCCGATGCCTATATCGGCATTGAGAATCTGACGCACGCTTTGCGCCATTTCGCGCACGGTTGCTTCGCTAACCGCGCCATGCGAGTCGAGCGTTTCCGGTCTGACATGCAAGACATCGCGTAAAGAGTCATAAGAATAAGCCACAATCGACCCGTTGAAAAAAGCCGACACGCCAGCCTGGTCGGTGAGCATGTTGGCAATCATTCCACCCGTGCTTGTTTCCGCAATCGCGAGGGTGAGACTAGAGGAAGTTAATGTTCTGGTTGTATTCATATTATTCATTAATGACTTCTAATTGGCTTGCAGCAACAAAGGAAATGCTCCTTTCAGTATCAATTTTTTCAAATGATATAACATATGAACGCAAATCTTCATTTATGTCTAAAATAATTCCATTGCCAAAAATTGGGTGTTTAATAACATCTCCGATTTTTAACCGAGCGCCTGTGTTAATCCAAGCTTCATTGGCTTTAATTCTTCGCTTAGCGTCGACAACTAATTCTTCTGGTAATTCAACTATATAATCAAGATTTGCCTTTTCAGTATTAAATATAAACCTAGAAGGATGGCGAAATGCATTGTCATAGGTATAACCTTCTGATTCGGATAGGAACAAACCAATTCGCGCTCGGGTATAAGCAACAAATGCTAAACGTCTTTCTTCTTCCAATTCATCTAGGTTCTTTGTTCTGGAGCTTGGAAAGATGCCTTCATTCATGCCACAAAGGAAAACAAAGGGAAATTCCAAGCCTTTAGCACTATGAATTGTCATCATTTTTACGGTGTTCTTTTTTTCAACGGTATCTAAATTTGTGAATAAAGCAATTTGGTTCAAATAGTCTTCCAATTCATAATCTTCACCTGCGGTTGTTTCGAATTCATAAATTGATTGTTTTAGTTCAGATAAATTGTCTAGCCTGTCAAGATCTCCTGACGATCGAAGAAATTCCTCATAACCGCTTTCATCAAGGATTTGGATGAGTGTGTCAGTGATGTTCTTTTCATGATACGTAGCTCTGAATGCCAAAATTAAATTAATAAAATCTTTAGCTTGTGTGTTTACAAACATTGAGTGATCCAAGTTTGTTGCCAAGGCCTCAAACAATGAGCAAGAACGTTTCTCGGCAATATCTTGTAATAATTTCATTCTTTTTTTGCCTATGCCCCTTGAAGGAACGTTAACCACTCGATTAAATGACAAATCATCATCAGAGCTTATAAGACGCAAGTAGCTTAAAACATCCTTAATTTCTTTTCTGCTATAAAAAGGTACGCCACTGAACAACGTATAGGGAATCTTATTTTTCAGAAAGGCTTCTTCAATGCTACGTGACACATAATGTGCTCTATAAAGAACAGCAATATTTGATAAACCCACTCCTTGTTCGTTTAAACTTAGAATTTGTTTAGCAATCCAATCGGCTTCTTCTTGTTGCGACTTTGCATGAAAATAAATAGCGTGACCTGTTCCTTCCTGAACGGGTGTTAAATCCTTTTTAATACGCTTTTTGTTTTTGTCAATTAGACTATTTGCAGCAGAAATTACTCTTTGTAAAGACCGATAATTCTGATTCATCAGAATAGTCTTTGTTGATGGAAAAACTTTATCAAAATCTAAGATAATATTTACTTTCGCGCCACGCCAAGAATAAATAGTTTGATCAGGATCGCCTACTACGAAGAGATTTTTGTGATAATCACTTAAGATTTTAACTAAGCAATATTCATTATCACTGACATCCTGAAATTCATCAACCATCACATATTCCAGTCTTTGTTGCCATTTTTTACACGTAGTTTCATTATTATTCAGGATGAACAATGGGAACTGGATCAAGTCATGATAGTCAAAACCATATGTTTTTCGTTGAGCGTAAAGGTACTCCCCAAAAATTTTTGTTTCTACGCTTGTTGCATCCTTACGGTATTTCAAGAGATTTTCCAATGTGGAATCAATCAATAAATTAATGTAGACCCATCTTTGTTTTTCTGATCCTATGTAGTCTTTTGCTTTCTGGACAGTGATATCTTTTGATGTATAACCTAACTCTTCCATTGCATTCTTAATAATTGTTTCAGTGTCCAAGTCATCTAAAATGATGAAATTTTTTGGATAATGTATTAGATGGGATTCTTCTTTCAAGAAGCGATGACCAAAGCCATGAAACGTGGTGATGTACGCCAAATCCAGATCCCCAATTAAATTTCTTATACGCTTTTTCATTTCAGATGCTGCCTTATTGGTAAAGGTAACACACATGATTGAACCGGGATTAATTCCTGCTGTTTCCACTAAGTAAGCATATCTTTGAGTCAACGCCTTGGTTTTTCCAGATCCAGCACCTGCGAGAACTCTTACATAACCTTCAGTTGTGGTAACGGCTTCCAACTGTTGTGGATTAAGATCAGATAAAATGTTGTTTGTCATGGTTTCTCCCGTTAAATTTGCTTATAACTATAGCAATTTGGCTTGGTCACATTTTATCATGTGTTTTATGATGATTTAACTGTTTGAAATGTTGTTATTCCTTATTAATAAAATCTTTAGAACATAATAATCTTTTGGGACTTGTTTAACTCTTGGTTTTTTTCTTAAACACCGCTGGCAAGAAGGGTAAAACCAGGACACAAACCGCGGCAAAGGCGATGAAAGTCCAGCGGAAGCCAGCGAAATCTGACAGCGCGCCACCCATTGCCAGACCGATGCCCTGACCCACGTTGGTGAAAGCCATCAGAATCGCGAACATACTGGCAGCAATGCGCGTATCGGTCACACCCATGCAAAGCGCGAAGGTAATTGTTTGCGCGGCGCCATACGCCACACCATAAAGCACGACCAGGACAATCGCCATGATGAGCCCCAGATTCGCGGTCACCAAAGTCGCCAACAGCGCCAGACTGAGTGCTACCATCGCCAGCATCACATAGGTGGCAGTGCGGTCTCCCAGCTTTTTGATTAGTCCTGAGCCAACGATTGAGCCAACCACAATGCCGATACCCCAAAGCGAAGTAACCATGCCCGCCTGAGAAAGTGAAATATCAAAGACTTCGGTTAAAAAGGGGTTTACGAGCTGGTTGGCGCCAACAATCACCAAAAAGATGAGCAAGCCGGCAATGCCGGTTGCGTTCACTTGCCACTTCTTAAAGGCTTTGAAGGCGGACCAGTCGAAGCGTTCGGAGGATACCTTTTCAGGCTCTTTGACACCAATCAGGAAAGGTAAGGGCAGTAAAGTCAGCGCGGCTAAAGTCCAAAAGACGGCTTGCCAGGAAACATTATCGGCCAGGAGTCCCACCGCAGAGGCTGCCACAATGGTGCCCACCGCGCGTCCGCCTACCATCCAGGCTTGAATGCGCCCATGTTCTTCTTCGGGAGCGGTATCCAGCGCGAGACCATCGGTGCAGGTATCGTAAAGCGCCATGCCAAGCTGCAAAAAGAATGCTATTGTCACAAATACCCAATAGTATTGTCTTGGATTGACGAAGGGCACAAACACGAGCAGAACGAACTGCACCGCCAGGCCAATAAAAATGTAGGGGACGCGATGCCCTTTGCCAAACAGGCTGACTCTATCGCTGAGCATGCCAAGGAAGATTTTGATGATGAACGGAATGAGTGCGATCGCGCCAAAAACGCCGACATCGGTCAATGTCAAACCATGGTCCAGCAGATAAAGCGCGTTGAGCGAAGCAAAATAGCCCAAAATGGTACCTTGGGTGAAATAAAGCGAGCCAAACATGAGATAACGCAAAGTTTTGTTTTTTGGCATATTGCCTCCTGGAATGATATTAATTTTATATAGTATAGCCGAGCAGCTGCTTTTAAGGGCGATAATCAAGCTTTATAAATCCAAAATCTTAGTATACAACTCCGTGGCAAATTATCTGACAAGGTGAAAACAAGACCAAAATCTATTACAATATAAACATGAAACTCATACACAATAGCTCACAACTTGTAACAACCGTCGGAGGCGCGCAACGCGGTCATCAGCTGGGCGCGCTTCAGATTATCCCCAATGGCGCGCTTGCCATTCAGGGCGACACCATTTTGGAAGTCGGCACGTCAGCCGATTTGCTCGGAAAATATCCAAACGCCGAACGTATCGACGCCGAACAACGCGCTATCGTACCCGGTTTTGTTGACCCTCACACGCATTTGGTGTGGGCGGGAAACCGTGCCCACGAATACGAAATGCGCCTGGAAGGCAAAAGCTACATGGAAATTATGGCGGCTGGCGGGGGCATTGCTGCCACAGTCAATGCTACGCGCAAAGCAAGCCTGGACGAGCTCGTGGCGCAAGCCATGGAACGTGCCCAACGCGCTTTTGCTCACGGTACAACCACCATGGAAGCAAAATCGGGCTATGGGCTTGACCTTGAGACCGAATTCCGTCAGCTTGAAGCCGTTCTGGAAATCAACAAGGCGGGTACTATCGAGTTAGTGCCCACCTACATGGGCGCGCACGCCATCCCTGTGGAATTCAAAGGCGATACCGCCGGCTATACCCGCTGGCTTTGCGAAGTGGCATTGCCCGAGACCAAAAGCTGGTGGCTGAAACATGCTCCCGGACAAGCCTTGCCCTTTGTGGACGTTTTTTGCGAGAAAGATGTATTCGAAATCGAAGAAACGCGTGAAATTCTCCAAACCGCACGAGACCTTGGCTTCCCACTCAAACTGCATGCTGATGAGTTTGAGAACCTGGGTGGCGCGAGTCTGGGAGCTGAATTTGGCGCCGCTTCGGTTGACCATCTGGTAAAAACTTCGCTTGAAGACATTCAAAAGATGGCACAATCCGAAACCGTGGCGGTTTCACTTCCGGGCACACCTTTTGGACTGGCCCAGTCCGAATACTCACCTGCCCGCGAAATGATTGCGGCTAATGCTTATCTTGCCCTGGCGACTGACCTAAACCCCGGCACAACCTGGAATGAATCCATGCAGTTTATGCAAGCTCTGGCAACACGCTATATGAAACTCACACCCAGCCAGGCTTTGGCTGCCAGCACAATCAACTCCGCCAAAGCGGTTTTGCGCGATGCCACAATCGGCTCGATTGAAGCCGGTAAACAAGCCGATATTTTGATTCTAAGCGTCCCCGACTACCGCATTTTGACCTATCGCTACGGTACCAACATGGTCGCGAACGTCATCAAAAAAGGCGAGCTATATCCACAAAAATAATGTGGGACTTTTATCCTGATATTGAAGATGCCCGTGCCTGGTATGCCAGCGCGGGACTGGCGCATGATTTTGAGCACGCCTTGCGCGTGCTCAATCTTGCAATGAAAATCGCCGAAAACGAAGCTGCTGACCTTGAGATTGTGTATGTCGCCGCGCTTCTGCATGATTCGCGGGGCGCGACACCGGGTGGGGAAGATGGCGCGCGCATGGGGCACCATTTGGCATCTGCGCAATTTGCGGGCGAGATTTTAGCACAAGCTGGCTGGAAAAAAGAGCGCATTGAGGCGGTGCGGCACTGTATTCGTGCCCATCGCTATCGGCATGATGGCGAGCAACCCCAAAGCCTTGAGGCGCAATGCGTTTTTGATGCCGATAAACTGGATGTCCTTGGCGCGGTTGGTGTGGCGCGTACCATCGCCTATGCCACCCACGCCGGTCAGCCTTTTTACGCCAGGCCTTCGCAGCACTTTCTGGATACTGGCGAAAGACTCCCCGATGAACCGCATAGCGCCTATCACGAATATCTCTTTAAACTTCGCCACGTTAAAGACCGTCTTTACACTTCAACGGGCAAACAAATTGCTGCTCAACGAGAGGCCATTTTACATAAATTTTTCAATCAATTACAGGCGGAGTGCGAAGGCGAAGCGTAGTAATCCCCAATAGGCCAGTCTTTTATCCACAGATTTTTAAAACTTATCCACAGTTATCAGTTTTCTTCCGGTTTCAGCAGTAATTTTTATGTGGATAAAAGTGAAAACTTTACAGACGGCAATCGCTCTGATGGGCTAATAATTGATACAATAGAGAGACCATACTATACAAACCAAGGACGTGTATGAAACCGCAATTAGAGCAAATAAAATCATGGGCGCGAACTGTCGGACAGATGGCCATCGAAATGCGCAAGGAAGACCTGAATATCGAACAAAAAGGACTTGCCGACCTGGTGACCCGTGCCGATAAGACGATTGAAGCTTACTTGCTAGACCAGGTGGCAACAAACTTTCCAAAGCACACTGTATTGGGCGAAGAAACCGGCATGCACCAAAAGGATGGCGCGCATCGCTGGTATATTGACCCCATCGACGGCACCTTAAACTACGCGCATGGTTTGCCGGAGTATAGCATCTCTATTGCCTATGCCTTTGAAGGCGAACTTCAGCTGGGCGTTATTTATTGCCCCGAGATGGACGAACTGTTCAGCGCGGAAAAAGGCAAAGGCGCCTGGCTCAATGGCAAGCCAATCCAAGTCTCAAAAATCGACAAGCTTATTGATTCGCTTTTAATTACCGGTTTCAGACATTCCTTAATTGATACGCCACGCTCCAACATGGATTACTTTATCCATATGGCGCGTCACAGTCAAACCATTCGGCGTTTGGGCTCGGCAGCGCTGGACCTGGCTTATGTCGCCGCCGGACGCGCGGAAGGCTTTTGGGAAATCGCCCTAAACCCCTGGGATGTCGCGGCCGGCATTCTGCTCGTACGCGAAGCGGGTGGCAAAGTGGAAGGACTCTTTGGCGAAGCAAATTTGCTGGAAGGCAGTGTGGACATTTTGGCCGCCAATCCGGTCATTTTCCCCCAAATGCGCGACTTGCTCATTGAAGTCAGGGACGCAAAATCATCAAAATTTAGCTAAACTGATGTTTTTTGGGCAAGTCTGATAGTTTTTTAGAGTTTCAAACCGCTATAACTAAGCCATATGCCTGAACCAGGCAGAATAAAAGGCGCTTATGACGAAGAAATTTTATCAACTCAGCTTAACTGAGCGACATCAATACCTGCAAGACCACACCGCGCTGACCGCCAGCGATTTGCAGGCTTACACACCGCAAGGGGGCTTGAGCCCCGAACGGGCAGATGCCATGGTCGAAAACGCGGTGGGCGTTTTTAGCTTACCCATCGGTATCGCCCAAAACTTCGTGGTCAATGGCAAAGCCGTTTTGGTGCCCATGGTGCTTGAAGAGCCATCGGTGATTGCTGGCGCGTCGTTCATGGCCAAACTTGCCCAAAAATCCGGCGGCTTCACCGCCAGCATGAGCAGTCAGCAGATGATCGGACAGCTCCAGCTGCTTGACTTGAAAGACCCCGAAGCCACCGCGAAAATCATCAGCGAAAACAAAGAAAGCCTGCTGAAAATCGTCAACGACAACGCGCCCCGTTTAGTCCAGCGCGGGGGTGGCGCGCGCGATATCGAAACCCGCTTTATTCAAAACTCACCCATCGGGCCCTTCCTCGTTATCCACCTCATTTTGGACGTCCGCGACGCGATGGGTGCCAACGCCATCAACACCGCGCTTGAGCAACTCGCCGAACCAGTCGCCAAGCTGACCGGTGGCAGAGTGCATCTAAAAATCCTCTCCAACCTGGCTGATAAACGTCTGGCGACTGCCGAAGCCGCATTCGCGCCGGAAACGCTCGCCTTTGACAGCTACAGTGGCGAGACTGTCCGCGATGGCATTCTGGAAGCCTGGGCCTTCGCCGTTGCTGACCCCTACCGCGCCGCGACGCACAACAAGGGCATTATGAACGGCATTGACGCGGTTGTGCTTGCCACGGGCAACGACTGGCGCGCTATTGAAGCCGGCGCGCATGCCTATGCCGCGCGCGATGGCAGTTACACCAGCCTTTCGCAGTGGCGCAAAGATGAAAACGGCAACCTGTATGGCAAATTGACCCTGCCCATGGCGGTGGGCATCGTTGGCGGTGCCACGCGCGTGCATCCCACCGCGCAAGCCAACTTGAAGCTCATGGGTGTAAGCTCCGCCGAAGAACTGGGCGAAATTATCGTTTCGGTTGGCCTGGCGCAAAATCTGGCAGCCATGCGCGCCCTGGCAACCGAGGGCATTCAGCGCGGACACATGAGCCTGCACGCCCGCCAAATCGCTCTGGCAGCTGGCGCGAATGCCAGCCAGGCGCAAAACGTGGCAGACCAAATGGTCAGAGAAAACACCATCAACGCCCAACGCGCTCAGGAAATCCTAAAAGAAATGAAAGAAGACAGCCATGACTGATATCCACAATCATGATCACAATCCTATTCACAAACCGCTCAAGCCCGTGGGGATAACCGGATATGGCGCCTATGTGCCCCGTTACCGTCTGCCCGCCAAAGAGGTGGCGCGCATTTGGAGCGGTGGCGAAGGCAGCCTGCCGATTACCGAAAAAGCCGTGGCGGGACTGGACGAAGACGTGGTTACCATGTCCATCGAAGCTGCCCGCAACGCGCTCAAACGTGCCGAAATTGATGCCAGTCAACTGCGCGCGGTGTGGGTGGGTAGCGAGTCGCATCCTTACGCGGTCAAACCCAGTGGCACGATTGTCGCCGAGGCCATCGGCGCGCCGCGCTCCATTCAGGCTGGCGACTGGGAATTCGCCTGCAAGGCCGGCACCGAAGCCATGGTCGCCGCCATGGCGCTGGTTGGCTCGGGCATGGGTGAATATGGTCTGGCAATCGGCATGGACACCGCCCAGGGCAAGCCCGGCGACGCCCTGGAATATACTGCCGCGTCGGGTGGCGCGGCATATATCATCGGCCCTGCCGAGACCGCGCTGGCTGAAATTGTGGCAAGCTACTCCTATGTCTCAGACACACCCGACTTTTGGCGTCGCGCGCACGCCTTTTATCCCGAACATGGCCAGCGTTTCACCGGCGAGCCAGCTTACTTCGCGCATATCACTGCCGCCACCGAACGCATTCTCGCCGAAAGTGGCTATCAGGCAAAAGATTTCAACTGGGCGGTTTTTCATCAGCCCAACACCAAATTCCCACAACGTGTGGCAAAAAGCCTTGGCTTCACGCCCGAGCAAATCGCGCCCGGCTTGCTGGTGCCGCACATCGGCAACACCTATTCCGGTTCAGCACTGATTGGCTTGAGCGCGATTTTGGACATCGCTCAGCCTGGCGAGCGTATCCTGATGACCTCTTACGGCTCCGGCGCGGGTTCGGACTCCTTCATCATTGAAGTCCGCGAGCCCATCCTGCAACGTCGCCACAACGCCTTGAGCACCCAGGACTACATCGCGCGCCGCACCGAAATTGACTACGCTACCTATGTTCGCTTTAGAGGCGAGATTGTGATTGAATAATGAGTTTTTCAGATGATGTTTTTATTGTAGGCATTGGCCAAACGCCACTTGGCGAACTTTGGGATCTTGGCTTGCGCGATTTAGGACTGCAGGCGCTTTTGGCAGCTGTTGAAGACGCGCAAGGCTTAGCTCCGCAGGCTCTCTATGTGGCCAACATGATTGGGGCGAGTGCATCGCGCCAGGCGAATTTAGGCGCATTGATTTGCGACCAGGTCGGCTTGGCCGGTCAGGCTGAAGCGCTCACCGTTGAAGCCGCGGAGGCATCCGGTGGCGTGGCGTTGCAACTGGCTGCCAACGCCATTCGGGCGGGCTCGGCTGATGTGGTGGCGGTACTGGGCATTGAAAAAGTGACCGATAGCGTCAGCAGCGAACTGGACGCGCTTGTGGCGCAAAGTCTCGACGCGGACTTTGAAAGTGAAATCGGCATGAACGCCAACAGTCAGGCCGCGCTCTTGTTACAACGCTACCTGCACGAAAACGCTTTCCCGCGTGATGCCCTGGCAGGAATCCCGATAATCGCGCATGCCAACGCTGTGGCAAACCCGCATGCCATGTTCCGGCGCGCGATAAGTGCCGAAGCCTATAAGAAAGCGGCATTGGTGGAACCCCCGCTCAATTTTTATGATGTCGCTCCCCTGGCAGATGGGGCTGCCGCGCTGATTTTGACACGTGGCTCGCGCCTGCCCTCCGCCCTACGCGCTCAAGCGGTGCGCTTGGCGGGTTCAGCGGTGGCTAACTCCCGGCTGGCACTGCACGACCGGCTAGACCCCCTGTTTTTCGATGCGGCCGCGCTTTCGTCCCAGCGCGCCCTGGAACGCGCCGGGCTCAGTTTGGAAAACCTTGACTTTTTTGAGTATTCCGATATCACCACCCTGCATGCTTTGCTTTCGCTGGAAGCCATTGGCGCCGCGCCACGCGGGCAGGCCTGGAAACTGGCATCGGATGGCAGTCTGGCGCTGGATGGCAGCTTGCCGGTGGCAACCATGGGTGGCAACAAGGCGCGTGGTTTCGCGCTGGGTGCGAGTGGTGTCTTTCAGGCGCAGGAAGCCACTCTGCAGTTGAGGGGCAAAGCTGGCGCCAACCAAATCCCCAACGCGCGTGTGGGCATGGTGCAGTCGCTTGCTGGCAACGCATCCCTCGCCGCCACGCATGTGCTGACGAGGTTTGCGTAGTTGAGATAAAAGTGGAACATAGAAATCAAACTAAAAGACCATCTTGTTTTCGAATAACGACTTTTTTTGCGAAGCTTTTCTTATTAATCGCAGTTCTTGCCTTTCTGTCAGGGTGTGAAAACAAGCATACTTGTGACAAAGAGAGTCGTTTTTTAGAGTTTATGGGTATGAAGAAAAATGGCAATATTAACGAAACGATCAGGGTGAACTATTTAAATGGGAATGAAGTGCCACTCTATGCAAACGAGGTAATGGATATTGAAGTTCTTTTGCAAGATTATCATTCACCCATCCAGTTTGATTCCATCGAAAGTCTTCGATTTTATCATTTTAATCAGAATACTTGTGAATGGCTCGCTGTTGATAATGAAATTGTTAGTTTGCAATCTGTTTTCGATGTGGAACCGCACCCAAGACACCCAACAGTCATGGCTGAAATAATGATAATTTCATCAAAGTTTGTTCCAGAGCCAAAAGAATTTAGAATCGCTTCAAAAGGGTATCTCCTTGACAAAGATCATGATAGAACAAAGCCCTTGTTAGGTTTTTTTGATGTCGTCATCTTACCTGAAAGATGATGATGGTAACTTGTGGATGGCAGTGTTTCGATTTATATTGGCAACTATTATGAAAAGGTCTTTGAACCCATCGACGAATTTGACCCAGTCGATCCGCCAGGCTCGGTTAGCGAAATGAATTACATAAGCAGTTTCCCTGTTGTTGGCAATGGCGAAAGCGCGCCCTTCGAGACCATTCCCGGGCAGAGCTATTATTATGTGGGCGCAAACCGAGTGGCTACAAGGACCGAAGAAGGGGAGTATATTTGGATATATGGTGACCATTTGGGCAGTACCAGCGTAACCGCGGACAGAGATGGGAACGAGCTGAGCCGCAGAAAGTACACTGCCTGGGGTGTCACACGTTCTGGCACTGGTGCGCAAGCTACGGATTATGGCTATACCGGGCAGATGCAGGTAGATGACATCTATTACTACAACGCCAGGTGGTACGACCCCGCAATCGGTCGCTTTATGCAGGCTGATACGATTGTGCCACCGCATCAAGGCACACAGGGTTTTGACAGGTATGCTTACGTCAACAATAATCCGATGAGATATACGGATCCGAGTGGGCAATGTATTAATTCGTGGTTTGTCTTTTTCAAGTTTCTCTACCATGCCAATAATTTTTTCGCTGAGCATATCAGAAGCCAAATTGCCATTCAGAATAACGACGCGTTAAATCAACAAGAGAGAGATAGAATAGGTGGCGCATTAGTAACTGAACTGTCCGAGACCATTAATGCCGAAGCAAATCGTAACAACATATCTGCTGATTTGATTGGAGCTGTAATTAGGCATGAAAGTGGAGCGTTTGAAAGACGTATATTTTTTGGTGGTGCACTTGCAAATATTGCGGAATCTGGTGAAGCAAAAATACGAGAGGCCTTTAATATTGGTAGTGCATCTATTGGTATTGGTCAAATGCAGGTTGCCACAGCGAAAATGTTAGAAGAAAATGGATATGTAAATTATGGTGGCAATACAATCTCAAACTTGTTAGACCCCGAAAAAGCTGTAGGGTATGTGGCTGGTTATTTATCATATATTCGAACAAATTTAGTAAAGGAATATGGCGTTGGTTTTACTACGCTATCTCAAGATGAACAAAACAGAGTGATTTTACAGGGTTACAACATGGGATTTGAGGGACTAGTATCGCAGGTAGCAAGAATCGGATTCTCAGGTTTACTTCGCGACTTTGGCTATCATAGACAAACACTTGATGAATATCATAGATGGAGGCTACAGGCACAATGAAAAGGAAAGTTTTGTTATTCTTAATACCCTTTGTATTCCTGTTTTTTACTTGCTCATGTAAAGTGAGTCGTTCGATTGATACACAAGAACAAAAAATCTCAATTCCCCGGACATTGACTGACTTTATTGATATTGAGAAATTAAATCACTTATGCGATGATAAAGTTTACAATTATTATCCAAATGCTTTTTTGGTCGGATTGTATGTGAGAACAACTAATTCAAAAAACATACAACTGAGTGAAGGACAACTTACATTCGAGTATTTCGATGAATACCCCCTTTTCTTAGGATTATTCAAACAAAATATTCAGGTATTTTGTAGCGTAGATATTCAGGCGGAATCTGTTCAATTGAAACAATACATAGGAAATCAATATTTTATTGCCACAAAGCAGGAGCTTAGTTCAAATGAAGAATTTGAAAGAGTATTAAAACTTGGATTTTCGAATAATAATGGCTTGGTCAGTTATGATAACTATTTCGAGTTAGAGTTTTGGCTGGCAGGTAAATCTTGGGAATTCAGGGTTTTTTCTGGTGCCAGTAAGGAAAGCAGCACATATAAATGTTTCAGAATAAATGAAAGTTCTTTTGTGATTGAGCCAGTTCCTGAATGCGACTTCAATGATTAGTTTTAGTTTGAGAAAAACATATATGTTTTCAGTGAATATAGATATAACGAATTAGACCCAGAAAAAACAGTAGGGTATGTGGCTGGTTATTTATCATATCTGGACGATAACTTATCTGAGCATGCCAATTATCGGAACCTATCTTATGAAAACAGGCAACGTGTGTTATTGGAGGGTTACAACCAAGGATTAGATTCCATTTTACATTTTAAGGATAATTTTATGGAACTAATTGGAATATATGGATATCAAAAACAAACATTAGATAGATATAATACGAATGAGGGCATTTCCCCGTAGCTTGCTACGAAACTGTCCTCAAAATCCGTTCCGTAGGGTGAGAACCCGAAATGCCTCGTAGCTTGCTGCGAGGATAGGGATCGAAAGGATTTTGATTTTACTGATTGATTTTGATATTTTACTTAGCGAGTGATGCAATGAATAAAAAACATAAATTAATAATAATGGTAATTATGCTGTTGTTTTCGTGTTCACCCGCCAACCGGCATATAGAAAACGAACAAGAAAACTGGTGTCTTCCACCCTTGTTGAAAGGTACTATTCCTTTAGGTGAGGAAGCTTGGATCAAGGCTACTATGGTACATGATGATTCAAAGTTAGCGTTTCCTCCTAGAAGATGGAAGAAAATGGTTGAAACTGGCTGGTCCAAATCTGAGAGAGTAGAGTTACTCTTTGCTAGAGAAACTGCTGACGATAAGGAATTTTGGTTCGCACAAACCTCAGAAAAAAACACTGAAATTGTTGTTTATAATTACAATAAAGAAGAATTCAAAACTTTGCTGTCTGTTGAAAACGGGTCTAAAATAAAATTAGATTCAGCACAAGGAATTTGGATATCCCAACCAGTTAAAAACGATAGAGGGAAAAGCCAACTCTTTCGTTTTAATGATACAGAATCGACTTTAGAATTGCTAAAAGATGATTTAGAATTATTAGTTGATGCGACGATTTTAGATTTTTATCCAGTAAATGATGAAAATATTGTTATTTCATTATTGACAATTCAATCGGACTACTATCTCATTTTGTTAAACCCTACAACTAAAATCGTTAAGATAATCGATAGTGGAAATGATTTTTGGGCAACATATGTTGATTCTAATGAGAACATTTTTGCGATTAAGCAAAACAGTTATATATATAGATTTGATAATGCTGGTAGTAGTCCTTCAATATTTAAAGTGCCAAAGGAAAGCTATACTTTAGGCACAGGGAAAATCACAATTCTCTTCAATGAGGATAATCGAGTCATCCTTAACGATTATGGTTGGTTTAATAACGATGATGGCTTTACTTCTTTTGAGGCATTCTTTCGATCTCCTGTTTTTGTGACTACTAATAATTACAATGGGTATGCACCATATGAATGGCAACATCCAGAAATTATGGCAGAAACTAATGACGAAAGACTCTGGTATCGTTCTTATCGTGGATTAGCATGGTTTCAACCTGAAACCGGGCAATGGTGTATGTTCACGAATGCTAACAGTAATATAGTAAAGGATAAAGCAGGTAATTTATGGATTATGTACGAAAACGACCTCTATATGCTCCCAGCCAGTGAGACGCGGGCGAAGGATGACTAAGGACGTGTAAGCAGGATTGATTATGGATAAAGAAGAACCGTTAGACACTCAAAAGAACGACAATAAACTGTCTTTTACGAATATTCTTCAACTCATCATTGTCTTGATGCTGATTATTAATTTGGCAATTACACAAGCAATAGAACCGAAGTCAATTCCACAGGAAACTTATGTTTATAATCCGCGTTTTACGGCGCGGTTGCCTGTCTTGCCAGGATGGCAAAATGAGCTGGTACGAGGCGGTTATTTAGTACTCGAAAAAGAATCTAAGAAAAACGAACCCACGACAACAATCGTTATATACGATGAAGAGTGCGGTGAGCAGAATTGCTCCAAAACCAACATCCCGGGTTATGAAGACCTACAAAATCAATTCAGCGAAAACCCAAAGTTCAAGATGAATTCCGAGTTGGTTTATACGCACGACGGGAAACAATTCACATGGTTTAGTTTTCGGGTAGCAAAGGAGTTGTTATCTGACCCAGTGTTTGAAGGATTGTATCTGCCTGAGCTTCTTCCGGACAGACCGCTATTCACTTTTGTAAACATTCAACAAGGCACGACATGGGTTACAGCAATAATCATTAGCGAAGAACACTATATTCCCGCTCAGTTTGAAGCTGAAGCGATGATTAAAAAGCTTGAAATACTACATAGTAATTACTTGCATATTTGGGATTGAGCGTTATATAAACAAGCTGATTTAATTCCAGCAACTGTTTTCTTGGGTGATTTTTCTTTGAAAGAATTATCACCATGGAAGAAACAATTGATGCCAAAGCAGAAAAGTTGGATTTACATGAGTTTATTATCAAAGCGAAAGAACTGAACGATAGGTGATATCAAATGAAACAGAGAAAAGTAATCATAATCGTAACTCTGGCCCTATTGTTTCTTATTCTTCTTTTTTGTTTGCTTTCATATCTTGATTTTCTTAAAATCAAAGGGGGTAAACAATTAGAAGCGCCTGCAAATTCAAACATTGACATAGAGGCTTTGCTGATTAAAGATGAATTTATAGGCAAAAAATGGAAACTCGTCGAAACAGATAATTCGCGGTCAAATTACGCACTACTGCAGTCAGTTGGGGCGTTTGCTGCGAAGATGTATGAGCCTGTTTACATTCACACCGCATGGGGCAAGGGCATGATCTATCAGGAAGTTTTCCAAGCAAGGGATACCTATACGGCATGGGTCTTGTTTGACAGACCATTAAAAGACTCGAACCAGAAGTGGGTTGAAAAAGAAGAAAATTTTGTTGAAATGGAACATCACGCGGACCAGTGGTATTTAAGTTGCGCAGACATTCATCTGGATCGGCGGGATTGCAGTCTGATGGCGAGATACTCTAACATCGTTGTTTTCCTTAGCTCATCTTTTTACGCGGACGAGTTTTCTCAGGAGGAGTTTCTCGATTTAGTCAAATTCATTGATGAAACCGCTGGTGAATTAGGCTTGTATGAGCCATAACTTTATTATGCACTAAAAAAGTGATGTCAAATGAAAAAGAAAAAAGTAATTATCATTGTAACTGTAGCACTATTGCTGCTACTTCTTCTTTGTTGTTGGCTATCATATCTAAAGGTCTTTGATGTTAAAGAGAGAAAACGATTAGAAGGAGTTACAACTTCAAATATTGACATTAAAGCTTTATTGATTCAAGATGAATTCCTGGGCGATAGATGGAAATTGGTGGAAACCGATTTTTTGCGGTCAAATTACGCACAAATGCAAACAGTTGAGGAGTTTACTACAAAAAAGTATGCTCCAGTTTCCAGTGAGCGCACTTCCTCTTACAGAGGCTTGATCTATCAGGAAGTTTTTAAAACAAAGGATGCTTATGCGGGAAGAGTTTTGTTTGTCAGACCAATAATTGACTCAGACCAGGAGTGGGTAGAAAAAGAGGAAAACTTTGTTGAAATGGAACACCATGCGGACGAGTGGTATCTGAGTTGCGCAAACATTCATCAGGGACGACGAAATTGCAGTCTGATAGCGCGATATACGGATATTGTTGTTTTTCTGAAAGCATCCTTTTGCCCGGAAGATTTTTCTCAGGAAGAGTTTCTCGATTTAGTCAAATTCATTGATGAAACCGCTGGCGAATTAGGCTTGTATGAACCATGATATTATTCTTGTATCTAAACAGCGTATTTAATAGTGTTTTGGTTGAATTTTCCTGTTAAATTTAGGAGAATGAAAAGGTAAAAAAGACCATGGAAAAGCTTAGAAGCATATTAACAACAACGCTCATTTTTAGTTTAGTTTTGGTTGCTTGCATCACAAATCAAACACAAAGCAAAAATGAAGAATTACCTAATAATGGGACCGTGGTTCTGCCAAACTCCGCAAGCGAGATTGAAACACCTGACAAAAGCGACTATACAACTGGCAGTACGGTTGATCTCAACATCAACCTCAGATGCAACCCAACAAATGTCAAATTTAGTCCAGACGGTAGCCATATTGCTGTTTCATGTTTTGATAAAACCTTTCGAATCTATGAACTAACAGATAAGGAATACGCACTAAAATCAAACCGCGATTTAGAATGGTATATCCACTCGATAAACTGGTCTCCTGATGGCAGTATGGTAGCTCTCATTTCATGGAAAGCATTGCAACTGATTGATTTGGACAAAAATGAAACTATCAACAGTCTGGAATTAAGTAAAGCGTCCGAGACTAGAATAGCGTGGTCTCCCGATTCAAAGTATATCGCCGTAACTGTGCCGGGCGGTTCAGTGCTTACTGAAACGGACTCTTTGGCAAAGATTTACTCAATCCCAGAACTCAAGCTCATAAAAGAAGTGAATGTTGATGACGTTCAACCATATGGCACCAATCAGCTGATTTGGGATGGTAACGTGGAATCACCTGTAATGACGATTGCAACAATGGGTGGAATGATTCATGTGAGGTCTCATCGCGGTACCAGTTTAGGGTTTTATGGTATCCAGTGGAACGCTGCGCATATTGGAATATATAGTTTAGGAGAAGATCGCTATCTAACTGTGACAAATGAATTTGGATCGAAAGATGCTTATTCAAGAACGAGATTAGTTGTATTCGATTCTCTATATATGCTCTTTGACTACACCATTCAAAACAATCTTAACGGAGAGGAATTAGATCCAATTGTCGATTCTTGTTTTGTTTCGGAGGAGATGAGATTGTATGTCTTGTTTCAATCTGGCAAATTACAGGTTTTTGACATACTCAGTAATGAAATAAAACTAATTGCAGAAGAGCAAGTTCCCAGGGTGGGCTTGTTAGGTAAAGTTGAAGCCTCTTCTTGTTACGGTAAGTTAATAATCACCAGGCGAGATAAACCAGCATTGTTTATCGCCAAGCCTTAGGTTGTGCCTTTCTAAAATGAAGAGAAGGATAACATTGAAGTAATCATGCAAAAAAAACGATTAACACTGCTTATGTTGATAGGCTTGTCGTTTTCGCTAACAGCTTGCTCATCAAAGCAAATCGAAACAAGTTCTATAGCAATAACTGAAACTCCGATGTTTTACATTGACGAATCGTATAAAGCCACATCGGTAGGAAGCCACGATATTGAGGCTTTCTATATCAATAAAGGGATTGAGACCGGTAATATTTTAATTTCAGCAATTGAAGCTTATTTGGATGACCATTTAGATCCCCCAAAGGAATTGGAGGAGTTAATTCCAAAATATATTAACCACGTTCCAGATGGGCCAATAAGTGATTACGTCTATCTAACGCAACCCAGTGAAACAATTATTGCGAATGAACCATATAGTCTCTGTTTTGACTATAATGAACATGGACTAAATTGTGTATATCTGCGTTACCTTGATATTTGGGATTGCGGTTATTACACACCTGAACAGCTAAAAACACTAACACCTCAAATTGATAATTAGTGCTTGCACCAGTATATGGCAAAGAAAAAACACAATGATTAAAAAGATACTGCTTGTACGTGCTTATAAAAAATTGGTGGCTTCCCATCAAATCAATGTGTAACAGCATGGATTGAGCATGATTTACCTAAGGAATAAACCCACGCGCTGGAATCTGATTAGCTTTAAATGCTGGCTTAGATAAATTTTTGAGCAGACAGGATAGAAAAATGGATTACAAAAACCCACCTAAACGATTACCCGCTTTTAAAATGATTCTGTTAGTATATGTTGGATTATTTCTGTTTGGTTTTCTGTTTATGAACATCGTTCTAAACCTTTTCGCCAGCAGATTTTATCCGTCAATGGCGCCGGGGGACTTAGTTAGCTATAAACATGCTGAATTTCCCATTGCTCTGGAACGTCCAAGTGGCTGGGAATTACGTGAAAAATCATCTGACCAAATTAATGATGAGGATTGTTTTAGCCAGTTCTATGGGCATGACCCCAAGATTTGTATGCAATTTAATCCAAGGGTTGATGACAAAGCAAGAGGTGAACTATGGGCTAAATTTTTTACCGACTCATTTCCAAACCTGGAAATGAGTGAGCCTGTGGAACACCATTTTGAGGATTTTGAGTCAATCCAATATAATTACAGTTATAAAGTGAAGCATTTTTTCAATGTTCTGGGCACCAAATACCGTTGTCGGTTCTATCTCGTTCTAAGGCCAGAGGGTGGGTATATCTTCAGATATTGTTCTCACGAAGTCAACTTTGTACAGTATTTGCCACTTTTTGAAGAGATTATGCAAAGTGTCAAATTTGAATGAGGCAAAACAAATGGCTAAGAAAACGTTCAGAGCATTATTTTTATTAATTGCAATTATTACCCTTCTGTCAGGGTGTGTAGGTAACGATACCTGTGACAAGGAAAGTAGTTTTTTAAAGATTACGGGCATGAAGAAAAATGGGGATATTAACAAAACCATCAGGGTTGATTATGTAAATGGACAAAAGACCCACCTTTATGCTGGTGATGAGTTATTGTTTGATGTTATATTAACTGGTTTTACTTCGCCAATCATTTTTGACCTGAAGGAAACTGAAAAGTTCTATATTTTTATGCAGGACAACTGTGAATGGGTTGTTATTGACAATCATGTAAACTATCTGCGGGAAGAATGTATTGTGAAGCCGGTTCCTGCCTTGCCTGAGCTCGTGACAGGGGGCATCATGGTGATTCCATCAGAATTTATCAAGGAAGCTACATCAGTAAGAATTGTATCGAAAGGGTATCTGCTTGATGAAGATGGCAATAAAACAAAACCGCTGTTAGCTTACCTGGATGTCATCATCTTACCTGAAAGATGATGATCTCAGTATCGTTTGCAATAAAAAGGAATGCTAAAATGAATTGTTTCCAAAAACCGAACAAGCACAAATTGCTAATCTGCTTAATGGCGATGATTGTCGTGTTGAGTTCATGTGTTTCACAGGGCGAAAAAGACACAAATGCATTCAATACTGACAATATTTTGGTTTCAATTACCGAAACTTATGATCCGTATTTCTGGTGTTCGAAAAAAGGAAAAGATAGAATCGGACTTTATAACACGCGCAGCCAAGCGTTCACCTTGTTATTAGGCGATGAGGAAAATAATTACCTGGATGCGACCTGGTCGCCAGATAATTCGTTAATTGCTTATGTAAAGTCCAATTCAGTTGACCTTGAACGAGAAGAAAATTTACCTGGAGAAACAAGTGTTTGGATTATGGAGCCTGATGGAAGCAATGCGAGGCAAATCAGCAAGGTGCATCCTAACAAGCACATAATAATGATTAATGGGGGGGAATGTTATAGGGGCAGTTTTATAAGAGATGGATTGGATTGGTCGCCAGATGGACGTTATTTACATTACGCCTATTTAGGGGACCAGGATGGAGCGAGTGGGCATTTCCATTATGTGATAGATGTAAACACAGGTGAAGAGAAATTCGCATTTATGGGTCAGTATGGCCAATTTGCCTGGTCACCAAACGGAGAATATTTCGCATTTACTGAGCTTGACATCCCAAAAATTTTTGATCTTACAACAGGCGAAATTAATGAGTTGCCTGTAATGCCTGAACTGCAAAAAACCTGGAAATTGCTTGACTTGAATTGGTTTGAAGGAGATATGTATCCATCTTTGTTTACAAGGTCATCTGAAGGAAAATCAAGCGTTTATTCTGTCGCGGAAGAAGACGAATCGCTTTCATGGGAAGAAATTTATTATGCAGAAGATTTTTATATTGGGTGGGATAATCATGCCCAGACGCGTTATTATTTTTCTGTTTCAGATGGTCATGATTACCTAATTGACTTAAAAACAGGTGAAAAGTACGCAGTTGATGAACAGGCTGATAACTTAATAAATGAAGAAGCTTGCTCTGCAATTCAAAAAGATAGCTCAAATTGGCCATATATGACTTACATTGATCCCGAGACTTTGAATCTGTACGGACTATATCTTGTTGATGGCAAGCTTGAAAGTCGGTTGATCACAGAAATAAACCGTTCCGCATTTCCCGCGCCACTGTTCTTTAGGAAAATTGATTTCATGAATTGAAACGATGGACATCACAATATGTTCTAAGATAAACCAAATGATACCGAAATAACTTTATGTTAGATAGCGTTTTTAGAAAGGAGAATAGAGTAAGATGAATTGTTTCCAAAAATCGAACAAGCACGAATTGCTAATCTGCTTAATGGCTCTAATTATCATGTTGAGTTCATGTGTTTCGCAGGGCGAAAAAGACACAAATGCATTCAATGCTGACAATCTTTTGGTTTCGATTTCTGAAACTGAACATGGTTGTTCCCAAATAGGAAAAGATAGAATTGGACTTTATAACACGCGCAACCAAACATTCACCTTGTTATTAGACGATGAAGAAAATAATTACCTGGATGCGACCTGGTCACCTGATTATTCGTTAATTGCCTATGTAAAGTCCAATTCAGTTGAATATATAAATGACGATAATTTGACTGGGGAAACAAGTGTTTGGATTATGGAGCCTGATGGAAGCAATGCAAGGCAAATCAGCAAGGTGCATCCTAACAGACACAGAATAATGATTAATTCAGGCTATTGTTTTAGGGGGGATTTTATAAATGAAGGATTGGAATGGTCCCCAGATGGCCGTTATTTGCACTACTCATTTTTAGAAAGCGAAGATTTACCGAGCGTAGATATTCATTATGTGATAGATGTGAAAACAGGGACAGAGATATTTACATTTGAAGGTGAGTATCTTCACTTTGCTTGGTCACCAAAAGGAGATTATTTTGGGTTCATTGAGCTTGGCATTCCCAAAGTCTTTAATCTTTTAACAGGCGAAATTAATGAGTTGCCTGAACTGCAAGAATCCGGGACGTTCGTTATGAACTGGCTTGAAGAAGATGAATATCCGTCTTTGTTTACCATCACAGTGAGATACGCAAGCGTTTACTCTATCGCGGAAAAAGACGAAATGCTTGCATGGGAAAAATTTAATACAGAGGGTTATTTTATTTGGTGGGACAATCACACCCGAACCCGATATTATTTTTTACGTGAAGATAATTATGATTATCTGCTTGACTTTAAAACAGGTGAAAAGTACGAAGTTGATAAACAAGCGGATGACTTAATAAACGCGGCTTCTTGCGCTGTAATTCATCAAAATATTCCAGATTGGCCATATATGACTTACATTGATCCCGAGGCTTTGAATCTGTACGGACTATATCTTGTTGATGGCAAGCTTGAAAGTCGGTTGATCACAGAAATAAACCGTTCCGCATTTCCCGCGCCGCTGTTCTTCAGGAAAATTGATTTTATGAATTGAAACGCTGAATAGATTTTAGGATGATAAGAATCATCTTAAAACCCTTCACCCCGCATTGAAAAACGCACCCGCCGTGCTATAATCCGTCTTGCAAAGGACAGAACTTATGAATAACAATCTCATTTTCCCCTTCACCGCTATCGTTGGCCAGGAGATGATGCTGCGCTCGCTGATTCTCAACGCGGTTGACCCGCGCATCGGCGGCGTGCTGATTCGTGGCGAACGTGGCACCGCCAAATCGACTGCGGCGCGCGCCCTGGCAGCCCTGCTGCCGGAAATCGAAGTGGTGAAAGGCTGTCGCTTTGCCTGTGACCCAGCCCATCCAAGCCGCTTCTGCACGGAGTGCCAGGAGCGCTTTGAAGCCGGCGAAGACCCCTTGCCCACTGAAATCCGCAAGACACCCTTCATCAACCTGCCCGTTTCCGCCACTGAAGACCGTGTGGTGGGCACGTTGGACATCGAACGCGCCATCCAACTGGGTGAGCGTCATTTTGAGCCTGGTGTGCTGGCAGCGGCGAACCGTGGCATGCTTTATATCGACGAAGTCAACCTGCTGGATGACCATGTGGTGGATATCCTGCTGGATTCGGCCGCCATGGGCGTGAACGTGGTTGAGCGCGAGGGCATTTCGTTTAGCCATCCGGCGCGCTTTATCCTGGTGGGTACGATGAATCCCGAAGAAGGCGATTTGCGTCCGCAGCTTTTGGACCGCTTTGCTTTTTCGGTGGATATCCATGGCATTCTTGACAAAGCCAAACGGGTTGAAATTATGCGCCGAAATATCGCCTTTGAAGCCGACCCCGCCGCTTTTCAGGCGAAGTGGGCACCCAAAGAGCAGGGACTGAGTAATAAAATTAAAACCGCGCAGTACCTGCTGGATGAGGTTAGCTACACTCAGCGCGACCTGACCTTAATCGCGGAGCTGACGTCATCAATGGAAGTTGACGGGCACCGCTCGGATATGGTCATCCTTAAAGGCGCGCGCGCCCAGGCGGCGTTTGACGGGCGCAGACGCATCTCGCCGGTGGATATTGGCATCGCGGCTGAGTTGGCGTTGCCCCATCGCGTTAAGGCGGGTCCATTCCGCAAGAGTGGTGTGGGCATTGAAACGCTCAATGAGAAGATTGACGGACTAAAAGCGCTTAGCACAGTGACAGAATATCCCGAAGAAGATGGCGACGACGGCGCCACGCCGGACGAATCCGATAAAAAAAAAGCGACCCTCTAGCTGAGGGCGAAGTTCAGCCTGATATTTCAAATGAAATCCCGCTGGTAGGGGAAGGCCAGCAGGATATTTTCACCACGCTTGACGCGCACTGGTGGGAAGGCGGGCAGGTGATGGAGGCCAGCGAGACCTTTGAACCGCGCCAGCTTGACACGCCCCTGGACGAAATGGTGCGCAAACAGGGTGGCAGACGCTCGCAAACCCGCTCGAAAACCAAGCGGGGTCGCTATATTGCCGCGCGCCATGCCCCGGGCGACACCAGCGACCTTGCCTTTGACGCCACTCTGCGCGCTGCCGCGCCTTATCAGCGCAAACGCCAGGCGCTAAAAGAGCGCAACAAGGTGGCTTTCGCGGTGCGTTCGGCAGATTTCCAAAAGAAAATTCGCATGCGCAAAACAGCCAACCTGATTCTCTTTGTGGTGGATGGCTCGTGGTCGATGGCGGTATCAGAGCGCATGTCGGCAACCAAAGCGGCGATTTTGTCCCTGCTTACCGATGCTTATCAACGACGCGACCGGGTAGGTCTGGTCGTTTTCCAAAAAGACCGCGCGACCCTGGTGCTTTCGCCCACCAACTCGGTGGTTTTGGCCCAGCGCGCTATGGAAAACATCCCCATCGGTGGCAAGACGCCCCTCGCGGCGGGTTTGGTGATGGCTTATGAGGTGGTGCAGCGCGAGAAGATTCTGCACCCCGACGTGCAACCCCTGTTAATCGTACTTACCGATGGCGCCGGCAATGTGGCCTATCAACCCGGGCGCAATGTGCCCCAGGAGCTTGAAGAACTGGCGGGCATGTTCAAACGCGAGAAGATTCACAGCGTGGTGATTAACATGGAGCAAAAGGTCTTTGACGCCGGCCTGGCGCAACGCCTGGCGGATAATATGGGCGCGGTTTGCTATACCGTGGACGAACTGCGCGGGGATATCCTTTACGAAACCGTGCAAAAAGAGATCATCGCGCCGAGTGGGCCTAATTATCGCGATACCGCGCCAGTGATGGCAACCAGCCGTGACTGGTAGGGCTTGGACCGTCAGGATTCGTCAAGTAAGCAGTCAATGGCAATGACCACGGCAACAAAGAGATCCTGCAAAGTCTCGTCAAAAATATCCAGTCGATAATTGTCAGTGAGAGAAAGCCATTCTTTGGAAATGCTGCCAACGGTGTTTCCGCGTTGGGTAAGGGTATATTCGTGCCCCCAAAAGTCACCCATCACATTAAGCCCTAAATGTTCCGGATCGATGTCAATATCCCGGTGAAGTAAGCTGAAGTTACTTTGGATGCTGATTTCCTTCCCGTTGGCAAACCTGACCATGAATTTTGGCAGTAAGGTTAGTACAACCCTGTCCACGGTAAAAAGGTGATTCCCGTTGGGGGCTGAAACATGAACGGTATGGCCGATAGGGTTGAACTCCTGGTCAACCTGATAGATGGTTTGCCCGTTCTCATCGGTGATGGGGTAGTGGTCCAGGATTTTGAAAAATTTTTGCTGGATATAAAGTGATTTCATGCTTCGCGACCTCATTTCCTGATGTTTTTAAAGTTTAGCATAACTCGAAAAAGCACTGCGACAAGGCATTAATTAAAACACGGTGCCATCATCAGAGTTGCAAACGGGCAAGCGGCTGAAAATTTGAGCCTTTTGAAAAATGACCATAAAACTTGTACGACAATGCACGATAAACCCTGTTCAGCTTTTTGAACAAAACCAGCCAGCTACCTTATAATAAGGCCATCAATAACCCGGAGGATTAAGATGCAAAAAGTATTGTTTTATGCCATGACGGGCGAGAAGATGTGTTTCCAACACATTTTGCTCAACGCGCTGGATCTTGCTGAGGCGGGTGCTGAAGTGAAGATTATCTTTGAAGGCGCATCGGTTAAGTTGCCTGCTGTGCTTGCTGAAGAAGGCAACAAGTTCTTTAAACAAGCGCTTGAAAAGGGACTGATCGCGGGCATTTGTCTGGCTTGTTCGCATACTTTGGGCGTGTACGAGCAAAACCTGGCTACCGGTTTGCCCATGCTGAACGACATGACCGGTCACGCTGGCGTACGTCCTTACATCGAGCAGGGCTATTCAGTCATTAGCATGTAGCTATACCTGGCGGGCAGAGCCAACACGGAACGCGAAACAGATTTATCTAAATAATGGTGTATCGCATCAAACGCATTAAACAGACGGTGGTTTACATTGCCACACTTTGCCTGTGTTTGGCTCTGCTTGCTTGCGTGCCATTAGAAGGCGAACCCGAAGCCACAAACACCCCATTACCCACCCATACCCCTGTTCCCACCGCGACGATTGACTGGTTCCCCGCCACGCCAACTAACATCAGCCCAAGTAAAACATCACCGGCTGAACAAGACAGCCCGGAACCTGCTCCCAACAGAGAAGTTCTGTTTGAAGATGACTTTAGCGATGAAACGCTCTGGCAGACCTACAACGAGCCCGCGTATAAAATCATCTATGAACCAAACGCGCTTTCGGTGGTCGTTTTGGGTGAAAAAGTTGAGGCGGAAAGCCTAAGCGCGTACATTTTACCGGGAAATTTCTATCTGGAATTTACCATTGAGACCGCCCTGTGCTCTGAAAATGACCGGTATGGAATCGTTTTCTGGCGGAACAGTGTGTCAGGCACTTACCGCCTTTGGGTCAACTGCCAGGGGCAGCTTATGGTTGACCGTGTCTTGCCTGAGGGGGTGATGCCGATAACCAAGTGGGAAAGCGCCAGGAAGTTTGTGCCAAACGCCCCAGCGCGCAATGTTTTTGGCATTCAGGCCATTGACGGACAACTCGATTTCTTTGTCAACGGCAGTTATCAATTCAGTTTGCAGGCGCGCAGCAAGCTTGAAGGCCATTTAGGGCTGATTGCCCGTTCTGCCGGCGATACGCCACTCAGCGTGCGCTTTTCGGAATTGATTGTTTATAAACCCGAGCCTTAATTCATCTTTAGCGATATAATGACATAAAAGGCAAGCCCACCTGGCTTGCTAAATACCTGGAGGACGGAAATGTCAGAAAAACTAAGCATCCTGATACCGATGGCTGGCTTAGGCTCACGCTTGCGCCCCTTAACCTGGAGCAGACCCAAACCTCTGCTTTCGCTGGCTGGTGCCACCGTGCTGGACCATCTTTTAGCGATGTTCAAGACCATTCCCAACCAAGATGAGATTGAGTATGTTTTTATTATGTCTCCTGGCCAGGAACCGGTTATCAAATCTTACATGAAGAATCACCACCCTGAAAAAAACATCAACTATGTTGAACAACGCACCATGCGTGGGCAATCTGATGCCTTGTGGCAAGCCCGCTCTTTTATGGATGGCCCCACACTGACCATCTTCTCGGATACGCTCATCGACAGCGACTTTAGCAATCTTGAAAATGAGACTGCTGACGCCATCGCCTGGGTGAAGCCCGTGCCGGACCCGCGGCGTTTTGGTGTTGTGGAGGTGGATGCGTCTGGCTATGTAACCCAACTCATCGAAAAACCAAACGAAATGCACAACAATCTGGCAGTGGTCGGTTGTTATTACTTTAAAGAAGGCAAAGATTTAACCAAAGCCATCAAGGAACAAATCGCGCGCAATATATCGCTTAAGGGTGAGTATTTCCTGGTGGACGCGCTGAACATTCTGCTTGAAGAAGGCAGTAAAATGCGCATTGAACAGGTGAGTACCTGGCTTGATGCGGGTACATCTGAAGCCTTGCTGGACACCAACCGCCATCTTTTGGAGAATGGTCGCGACAATATGAAAGATATCCACACACTTGCGGATAGCGTTATCCGTCCGCCGGTTTTTATCCACCCTGACGCGCGGGTGAGTGGCTCGATTATCGGACCCTTCACTTCCATAGGCGCAAACTGTGTGGTGCAAAACAGCTCTATCAGCGACTCAATCCTTAGCCCGGGCGCGCATGTGAGCAATTCGCATCTGGACGCTTCGCTTATCGGCTATGACTGTGTTATCAATTCATTAAGTGGCAAATTTAACCTGGGAGACAACTCCTGGGCAAGCTCTTAAACAAATCAGAACTAAATTCAACAAAGGAGATATGATGATTGATTTCATAAACCCACGCGTTACTGGACTGAAACCTTCCGGCATTCGGAAATATTTCGACATCGCCCTGACTATGGACGATGTCATCTCGCTTGGTTTAGGGGAGCCTGACTTTACCACACCGCAACCCATCGTTGAGGCTGGCATCCGCGCGCTTAAAGAAGGCGCCACGCACTACACCGCAAATTTGGGACTGCTGGAACTGCGCCAGGAACTCGGCGCGCACCTGAATAAACTTTATAAAGTCAACTATGCGCCCGATGAAATCATCATCACCGTCGGCGTGTCCGAGGCGCTGTATCTCACCTGTACGGCTATCTTGCAGCCCGGCGATGAGGTTATCATCCCAACACCGGCTTTTGTTTCCTACGAACCGGAAGTTAAACTGGCTGGAGGCGTGGTTGTTGAGGTGGCGACGTATGAGGAAAATCTCTTTGTACCGAAAATTGAAGATATCGCTGCCGCGGTTACTGAAAAAACCAAAGCCATCGTTCTTACCTATCCCAACAACCCCACCGGTGCTGTAGCCAGCCGTGAAACCTTGCTGCAAATCGCCGAACTCGCCCAAAAGCATAATTTCCTGGTGATTGCTGATGAAGTTTACGACCGCCTGGTCTACGGGCAAGAGCATGTTTGTTTCTCCGCTTTGCCTGGAATGAAAGACCGCACGATTCTTTTGGGCGGTTGGTCAAAATCTTACGCGATGACGGGCTGGCGTTTGGGTTATGCCTGCGCGCACCGTGAAATCATCAGCGCGATGGTGCGCGTGCATCAGTTTTCTGTCATGTGCGCGCCGATTATGGCGCAATATGCTGGCTTGGAAGCCCTGCGCGTAGGCGAACCTTATGTGCTGGAAATGGTCGCTGAATACGACCGCCGGCGTAAGCTGATTGTGGATGGGTTTAATTCTTTGGGTATGCCAACCTTTGAACCCAAAGGCGCGTTTTACTGCTTCCCGCGTATCTCGGGCTTTGGTATGAGCGACGAAGAATTTTGCATGGGACTGCTCAAGGAAGAAGGCGTGGTGATTGTGCCTGGCGATAGCTTTGGCGATGCCGGCATCGGTTTCGCGCGGGCTTCCTACGCGACGTCTTACGAGCAAATCGAAAAAGCGCTTGAACGTATCGCGCGCTATATCAAGAAGTTCGCATAAACGAGTGAAGGAGTTGCTTAAAAGCGCAATTTGAGATATGGTTAAGATGCTGAATATGCGAGGAGATATGGGACTGAGGACCTTCTCAAATGAATACATCAACACAGGCTGGTGCCCTATTTTGCGTACCAGTCTTTCTTTTTTCAAAACAAAACCCAACAAAGGAGAATAATTAATGACAGAAAATACTAATGCTTTTACCATGGCGCAAGCTCAATTCGACAAAGTGGCTGATCAGCTCGATCTCAGCCAAGATATCCGCGATATGTTGCGCTGGCCACTGAAACAATTCACTGTCCGCATCCCTGTTCGCATGGATGACGGTACTTTGCGTGTCTTCACCGGCTTCCGCGTGCAACATAACGACGTGCGTGGCCCCAACAAGGGCGGCATCCGCTTTGCTGCTGGCGAAACCATCGACACTGTCAACGCTTTGGCAATGTGGATGACCTGGAAAACAGCCGTTGCTGATATCCCCCTCGGTGGTGGTAAAGGTGGCGTGGACGTAGATCCTTCAACGCTTTCAGAAGGCGAAAAAGAACGTCTGGTACGTGGCTACATCCGCGCGCTCTGGAAAGAACTTGGTCCCCGCATCGACGTGCCCGCGCCCGACGTTGGCACCAACGCCCAAATGATGGGCTGGATGATGGACGAATATTCAGCCATCGTTGGTCAATATACTCCTGGCGTTATCACCGGTAAACCCCTCGGTGGTGGCGGCTCAGAAGGCCGCACCGAAGCGACCGGTTTTGGTGTTTGTATCAACATTCGCGAAGCCATGAAACACCTTGGCATCAACCCCAAAGAAACCAAAGCCGCATTGCAGGGTTTTGGTAATGTTGGTCAATATGTTGCTATCGGCTATCCTCTTTACGTGGGTGGAAAAGTGATCTGCGTTTCCTGCTGGGACCGCGAAGACCGCAAATCCTACACTTTCACCAAAGAAGATGGCATTGACGCGATGTTCCTGAAGAGCATCACCGACCAATACGGCACCATCGACAAAGAAAAAGCCAAAGCAGCCGGTTATCTGATTGAAGATGGCAACGCCTGGCTTTCCAAGGATGTGGACGTGGTTGTTCCTGCCGCGCTCGAAGGCCAGATTACAGGCGAAACCGTGCATCAAATTCACGCTAACGTGAAGATGATTGCCGAAGCCGCCAACGGCCCCACAACTCCCGAAGCCGATAAAGTGATTGCAGAACGCGGTATCTTCCTGGTGCCTGACTTCCTGTGCAACGCTGGTGGTGTGACTGTTTCCTACATGGAAGGTGTTCAGAACGACCAAAACTTCTACTGGTCACGCGAAGACGTGCTCGAAAAACTCGACCACAAGATGTCGCAGGCATTCGCCTCCGTTTTGGGCATGTCACTTGATAAGAAAGTCTATATGCGCGACGCCGCTTACATGGTTGCGATTGACAAAGTTGTCAAAGCCATGAAACTGCGTGGTTGGATCTAAATGGATAGGTGCTGATGCGTGGCGCTAGGCCCACAAGTCAGCAACTGATGAAACCGAATCACAATCCCCCCTGGCAATTTGCTGGGGGGATTTGTTTTATGAAGTATTCGCTGGTTATGAAACGCTAGTGCTATCGTTTTGCAACGATAACGTTTGCGTTGCAAAACGATTGAAACGATGAAGCGATAAAGGCGGTTTCCGTTTACGAGTTGGTCAACACCATGCCATCAGTATCCCCAGAGAATGACTTCTGGTTCTCATGTGGTCGGGAAACCATAGCAAAACATAAAAAAATATCAGCGATTCATCCACACTACAGTGTAACTTCCACGGTCAAGAGACTGGGAAGATGTTTTTATGACCCTCACCCCAGCGTTTCACCATGACGAAGTAAAAAAACATATTTTCCTGCCATCAATTTTGACCAATTTTGCACTTTACCCTTGACAAAAAAAAACAGTGGTAACTTTTTTAAATTAGATGATAAACATGCAAACTACTTACGTTTCCCTGATGCAACGATGGGGGGAATAACACTTTCAGCATGTGTTTACGCTTAAGCCAAACCAAAAAATTTATTATAAGGAGAAATTTCCCAAAATGAAAACCCTACAAACAAAGATTAAACTTTTCGTTTCTTTGCTTGTGGTACTGGGCATACTCTTGGGCACAGTACCTGTTCACGCCAACCAAACCATTGAGTTTGAACCTGTTGAGCTCCCAATCACTGAAATAACGAAAGGGAGCATTTACGTACACCCTTCAAATGACCAGATTGTCTTTCTGACCATCACAGGACGTGGTATTTTCCGGTCTATAAATGGTGCTGACAGTTGGGAACGTTATCATATACCAGGCTTTGATACCACCAATGCCGTCGCCATGGCGTTCGCTGACAGCAATCCTTCAAAAATATACGTGGCAACCGAAACCGAGCTCTTAGTCACCCATGACAGTGGCGGAAGCTGGAATAAGGTTCTTGGCTATGAACAATTGCACGGGGAAAGGTTTAGAAATGTTCAGATCCATCCCACCGACCAAAACTTTGCAGTGATGTCATCTACGCATTACCTTTATTATACATATAATTCCTGGGAAACGGTTCAACATAAGTATTTTCAGGATACAATTCCATATAAAGGTGCCGTAGGATTTGACACACAGGATAAAAACACCTTTTATCTGCCACTTTCCTCTCGAGGCTACGCATACACCAACGATAGAGGTGGAACCTGGCAAACTGTCATTCCAGCCGCGGGTGCAGGATATGTTGCCGGCATTTACGTTGATCCAAATAACTCGAACTGTTTATACCTTTCTTATGGTTATCTATGGAAAAGCCTCGACAAGGGCAGAACCTGGCAACGATTGGAGAAAAACGGCGGTGGTTCTTATATCTTTGGCACGGTTGTCTTTGACCGACAAAATTCACAGCCCGGCTTGCATGGGTTTAACAGGAGCCAACATTCCTATCTCGCCCCTGGCGAAGAAATAATTAAAAATCAGGCAGGCTTGCCATTTTATTCACAAAGTGTTGATCAAGTACTTGCTGTCAGTTACCAGAACCATCAAAAACAATATCTGGTGGCCGAAACTGGTATTTATAAAACAGAAGACCTCGGTGAAACCTGGTTGCAGAAAAATGACGGTTTGGAAGGCTTCAATTCGAGGTCATTGCAAATCAATCAGCTGGGCGATTTTCTCTTTCCTACCACAACCGATAGACTGTATAAAGCTTCCGGTGATTGGTCTGATGCTCAGGAGTTAAACTGGGTGCCTAATCTACCTAATTTTTATAGAACCCGAACGATTTGGCTTGACCCGCGTTATCCCAACCGCCAGTACACCTATGCCTGGTATAATGATCCAGACACTAATTTATTGACCCAAGCTCTCTTCTACAGCGACGATAATTGGGCAAATTCAGAATCGATAAAAGTCTTATCCAACGACACCCATTTTGCACTAAGGATGGCGTTTGACGCGGCGCAAGATGGCCCAGCCTATATTTACATGCAAAAAACAGAGACTTATGTACCCAAAGAGTATTTGGGAATTTATAAATCGGGTAATCCCGGCGAAGACTGGACATGGATTGACCTAAACAATGGTTACCCATATGGAACAATCGCCATGGTTGCTGACCCATACCAGCCAAATACGCTCTACGTCGTAACCGTTAATCAGGAAGTCCAACAGTTGGCAACCTTGCGTGTGAATACTCATACAGGACAATATATCAAAATCGGTGGCGAGGGGAGCGTCTTCCAGACAAAGAGAATTGCTCATATAACCCCCGACCCTCTAAAAGATGGCAGAATTTACATCGGTGTTTTTCCAACTTTGGATTGGGATGGTAAACAGAGTGACCAGATTGTAAACTATCGCTCAGATGATCACGGCGAAACCTGGACGCCCATCAACCTGCCCGGACGCATCCTCATCAGCCCACAAAACGAGGATTTGCTGATTGGTGAGCATAAACTCAGAAATAGTGATGGTATTGTGTATAACAATGATTACTTCAAGAGCATTGATGGCGGACAAAGCTACCAGACCTTCCGCGCTGCATATCCTGTCTATCCGGAAGTGTCTTTCGTGCGCTCAACTAACCATGTTTTTGACCCGAATGATGATAATGTCCTCTATTTTGGAACGTCAGGTAAAGGTATTTGGAAAATGACCTTCCACGGTCAGGCAAGCATTTATACAAACAGCTACTATCCTATGATTACAACGAAAGAATAAAGCTGTGCACCCTCCCCACATAACGCGATTATCTCACGCGTTATGACAAAACTGTAAGTTTTTGCTTGACTTGTCGGAAGCATTTAAATCAAGCCTGAGTGACCTTCTTCTCAGGCTTGTTTTTTTCCAGCATACCGCTGTGAGCAAAAATGCATGGCACGGATGCCATGCATCAGTAGTAAAAGTGAGGCGTTTGGCTATTACAGTTTTGAACGTGGTCAGGAGACCACGTAGGAACATGCTTGCAAAATTCAGATGCCGTGCGCCAGTAGGTTTATAACTGGCGCGTGGTGTTCAGTGGGTCTCGAACGCTAACCCGCCAACACCTCCGCCACACGTAAATCCAAACCCCGTTCGTTGAGGCGTCTCGCCGAACAAAAACAGCGCTGATTCGCGCCGAAAAAAGCATTCCAAATGCCTGGTTGGTTTAAAGGAATAAAAAGCCTAGCTTACCGACTCGATGGACACTTCCGGGAAGAACTGGCGAATGGTGCCGGCCACCCAGCCCTGCAAGGTGTGTTCAGAAAGGTGACAGCTTTCACACGCGCCACCCAGACGCACCTTAACGGTATCTCCTTCAATGCCAACCAGTTGAACCGTGCCATGATGGTATTGCTCGATATACGCGCTGATTTGTTCAATCAAGCCCGCAATTTGTTCGTTACGCGAGAAATCGGGTTCTACATGAATTTTCATTGCTAAATCCTTTCTGAAATTATTTTATCACAGCCAAAGGCTGACAATAGCGCGGATTTTGCTATTCGGTAGATAGGCGGCAGGTCGCACCACCGTCCACAATTACACCTTGACCGGTCATAAAGCTTGACTGGCTGTTATCCGCCAAAAAGCAGATGACCGAAGCGATTTCCTCAGGCAGACCGATGCGTCCGTTCACCGTTTTGGCTGCCAGGGCTGCCATTTGCTCTTCTTCAGGCAGTTCACCCTCACGGCCGCGTTTCATGCCCGCGCGCAACATCGGGGTATCCACCGCGCCAGGCAGAACGGCGTTTACCCGAATGTCATCAGGGGCAAATTCAATTGCCATCGCCCGTGTTAATGCCAAAACCCCACCTTTGCTGGCGGCATATGCCGCGATGTTAGCGGAAGTTGCCACGGCATGCACCGAAGCGACATTGACGATGGCGCCCTTTGTCGCTTTAAGCCAGGGATGCGCCTTCTGCGCCATCAAAAATGCCGGGCGCAAGTTGGTCGCCATCACCGTGTCCCATTCTTCAACGGTGGTTTCCAGAAAAGGTTTGGTGATTTGGTAGGCGGCGTTGTTAACCAGCACGTCCAGGCGGTCGCAATACTCACGCAAGCGCGCAAAGATGGTCTCGAAAGAATCCAGTTTGGTGAGATCGGCTTGGATATAAAGCCCATCGTTGGGGAAGTCAGCTGCTTTAGGTGAACGACCCACGCCAACGACACGATAGCCACGTTCAGCAAAGGCTTTTGCTGTGGCTTTACCGATGCCACCCGAAGCTCCCGTAATAAGAACCGTTTTTTGTTTCTCAGCGCTCATCTTTGCTCACTTTCTTAAACAGACTTGATAATATAATTCAGTTAAGCCAAGTCGTTTTATTTTTCTAAACGCTTAAGGCTTTCGATATCGCCCACAGGGATATCCAGACCCATCAATAAGTTGCGGATTGAGTTCCAATGCACGCGTTCCCAGTAATAGGGGCTGCTGTTGGTGTTGTGGGGCGATAGCAAGACATTGTCCATCTTTAGCAACGGACTGTCTTTGGGCAAAGGCTCAAATTCAAAAACATCCAAAGCCGCGCCACGTAATTTACCGTTTTGCAGTGCGGCAATCAAATCCTTTTCCACCACCACGGGACCCCGTGAAGCGTTTACCAAAACCGCGCTGGGTTTCATCCAGGACAGTTTTTCTGCGTCAATCAGGCGGTTTGAACTCGGTGTAAGCGAAGGGCATAAGCACACATAATCGGATTGTTCCAGCAGACTGCGCAGGTCGGTCATCTCTACCCGGTTTTCAAGGACAAAATCGGGCGCGATGTCCACAATGTCGTAGCCCAACAGGCGCGAACCAAACCCGCGTACACGTCGCAGGACAGCTTTGCCGATATTGCCCACGCCAATCACGCCAACCGTGCTTTCGCTCAGGGTATGTCCGCTGATTTTCTTCCACTCGCCACGTTTCATGGCGTCGTCCATCCAGGGCAGGTTGCGCGCGAAACATAAAATCGCGGTCAGCACACTTTCAGACACCGGCACGGTAAAAGCGTTGGGGGTGTTTAGCACCTGAATACCCAGTTCGCGGGCGGCATCAAGATTAATCGAGTCAATACCTGTACCCCATTTGGCAATCACCTTCAAGCGTGGGGCGCATGCCTTCAACACTTCAGGGGTATAGCGGTCATCGCCACAGATCGTGCCATCAAACTGCCCGGCATAGGGCATCAGTGCGTCCGCTTCCATACGTTCTTCAACTTCGGGCACGATAACGTTTAGCCCAAAGCTTTCCAAAATGGGAATAAAGCGGTCTAAAAAGGGAAACATATAAGTTGCAGTAATCAATACTGTTTTCATTTATCCTCACATTGCGCCTGCTGTTGCGTCATCAGCGCTTCAGCTACGCTAAAGTCTATTTCTTCATCAATATCCCAGGCTTCCTGTGCCTCAATTTCAAACATCATCGGCTTGTAACCGATGCGATTGCTCCGCTTGACCAGGTTTTCGCGGGTAAAAAGGTAAATACAGGAGTTTTCCTCATAAATGGGTGGCAAATCCTGGGTGCGTAAAAGCACGTTGGGGTCGTGATTGACAGCCTGGGTGTTGGCATCCCACAAGCGGGTTTGCAAACGGGTCACCCCAAACAGGGAGTCGTATTCGGGCCAGTTGGCGCGCAACTGGGCAATCGCTTTTGAAATCGTCGAAGCTTTCAAAAGCGGATTCGTACTATGGGTTTGCAAATAAAGGTCCGCGTCAATCTGCTGAGTGTCGTAAATCAGGATATCGTTCATCGGCAGCGTATCCGCGCGCATATGCTCGGGGCGCAAAAGGCGTTTCACCGTAGGATAATCGCGTTCCAGGCCCTCAAGAATGACGGGCGAATCGGTATCGACCAAGATGCTGTCAATCTCCGGACAAGCCAACAGCGTTTCAATGATGTGCGCGTAGAGCGGCTTGCCACACATCGGGCGATAGTTCTTTCCGACAACGCGCACCGAATCGTGGCGCATGGGCACCAGGGCAACAATTTTATCAAGACTCATCAGGCGTCCTCCTTTAACATAAAATTGCCGTTGGCAAGCATTCCCTCCAAAAAGGTCTGAATGGCGGGGGAATTTTCGGGTAACAAGCTTTGCCAGTCAAAATCTTTAAGCATCACATAGCCTTGCCAGTATTTATCCTGCTCCAAAAAGGCATCAAAGACCAGGGATGAACGATAAAGCTGGTAATACAAAAAGCGTCGCGCGTTGAATTTGTGTTCCGGGGGTGCTGAAAGGTTTTCCGCGTTCAGGAAATCCTGCAGGGTTTGGTCATAAGCCTTGCGGTCAGCTGGGAAGTGCACTACATTGGACGCGGTAAAGCGCGCTTTGCCAGCAGAAAGCACCGTCGCGCCCAAAATGGACGCTTCCATGCCGATGGTTGAGTTGTAAATCATCACAAATTTGGCCATGCGGATAAGGTCATAGGAATTGATGAACTCATGCGGCGGAATGAAGAGAACATTTGGCAAATTTTCAACATCGCGCGATTTTGCCCAATCCGCGACCGATTCCTCGCTGGCTTTACCCTCGCGGGCTTCATCAGGATGGGCGCGCACCACAAAGAGTGTGTCGGGATTAGCTTTGGCGACCTCAAGCAGGTTGTCAAGCCAGGCAAACATATGCTCAAAAATGAGATTAGCATGTACCTGACTGGTGTCAAAAATCACGTTGGTGAACACAGGTACAACTTGCCTGAACTCACGTGCTTTTGCCAAAAACTCAGGACTCAGCTGGCTCATCTCGGGCCAAAATTGCACGCCGGCCATAAAAAAGTCGCCCTGAAAGCGTTTGCGTAGGTAGTTATCCAGGCGTTCATTTTGGGATTCATCAAGCGCAAAGTCTGCTGGAATGTCTAAATCGTAAGCTGTGGCGTCACCATCGGTAAAGTAGGCACTCAAGGGTTGAAAGCCTACTTCGTGGCTCACAACGCGAATGCCCCGCCGTTGCGCCAGCCATTTCGCGACACCTTCGGGGTACAAAACGCCGTTATAAACGACCAGGGCGCGTGGCGCGAGTTCGTCCAAGGCTTTCTCGAAGTGTTGGGTGAATGACCATGCTGAACGAACATAGCCTTTGTAAATCATCAAGGTCATTTCGTCGTCTTCCAGGTGATGGCGGCGCAAGATCCAGCGCACGGCTGGCAAAACCAAGGCGCCCAAAGGAATGCCCAGGTGCGTGAAATCATATAAGTCTTCAAGATCAAGGCCTTCAAGCACGCTTTCCAGCACATGGTCTTCGCTAAAATCAAAGTTTATGCTTTGCGAGTCTTCAAACAAAATTTCTGACTCCAGGATGCAGGTATGGCAGGGCGTGCGCAGTCTTTCATCCTTGCGATTTGTGCCCAGAACGCATGGCTGCAAACCACGTTGACACACAAAATGCACCACGGGCACACCTTGCAGTTCCAGCGCCCAGGATGCCAGGCGCGAAAAACCCGCGTTGAGACTCAAGCGCGAAAGGCGCGTTGACGCATTGAAAAAAATGACCGCTTGCCCTTGGGCAGGCTTTTTATTTTCGTTGATAATCTCAGCAAGCTTGCGAATGCGCGCTTTGTTATCAATTTCGTCCAGACTGAGCGCAAGTTTATTGCGAACTCTTTTAAACAATCCTTCTTTTAGCATAGCTTATGAATAGCGCCTTAATTTGCTCAGTGAGGATTGCTCGCTGTCATAAACCCGCTTGATGCCATCGCCAAGCGAACGTTCGGTTACACGGATATATTTCACCAGACGTGTAATGCCCTGGGGTTCAACTGAAGCGGACTGGTCAGACCCCCACATAGCGCGGTCAAGCGTGATGTGGCGTTCCACCAGGCAGGCACCCATCGCCACCGCCACGGCAGTGGTTACCAGGCCAACTTCGTGACCACTGTAACCGATGGGGCAATCATAAAGCGATTTCAGCTTGGGAATCATGCGCAGGTTGAGTTCTTCAGGCGGGCAGGGATAACTGCTGGTAGTATGGCAAATGATCAAATCATCCAGTCCAAGGATATCAATTGCAGTTTGAATCTCTTCCATGGTAGACATGCCCGTGGAGACGATTATCGGCTTGCCGGTTGATTTATAGGCACGCAAAAGCTCTTTGTCGGTTATGAGCGCGCTCGGAATTTTATGCGCGACGGGATTGAAACCTTCGATAAACTCAACCGATGGGATATCCCACTCCGACGCGAACCAGGTGATGCCAATTTCTTTGGCATAGCGGTCAATCTCGGTGTATTCATCTTTGCCAAATTCCGTCTTATAGCGGTATTCCAGGTAAGGAATGTAGCCCCAGGGAGTATCGCGCATTTGTTCGCGCTGATGCAAAGGCACACAGATTTCAGGGGTGCGTTTTTGGAACTTTACCGCGTTCATGCCACCTTGTTTGGCAGCCAGCATGAGTTGTTTGGCAATTTCGACATCGCCGTTGTGGTTGATGCCTATCTCCCCAATGATGTAGGTGGGGTGACCATCACCGATTTTTGTGTTGTCAATTAAAACTTCTCTGGTCATCAATACTCCTTATCAGGCACTCAGGAATTGTCCAATTAAGTTCATGTCACATTGTTCGGTACATTTAATGCCTGGTTTGAGATCAAAATGATCTTTGCGGAATTGAATGTACTTCGCGCCATTCCAGATATCATACAAGCTTTCGGTGCGCGTATCGCCAAGGATGATTTCATTGTTGAAATCTTCCACACATTCTGTCGCTTCACCGTTTGACTTGATGGTCATGGATGACCAGGGGAACTGACAGAATTCCAGCCAGTGAATGGATTGTGTGACCTGTTGGGTATCTTCGTACCACATTTGGTCCTGGCTCTTGAGATAAACATAAACATCCAAACCTTTAAAGGCTTCTTTCAAGCGTTCAAACTCGTCTGCCTGCCAGGGTTTGTTGAGATTAATCATGGTAATCACAATGGTTGTCTGGTAATTGCGTTGGGCTTTAAGCTCCAAGAGTTTAAGGATATTTTTGTAAGACTCAGTAAAGTTAGACGCTTTGCCACGCACTTCTTTATGGCGATCGTCGTCAACGCTCTCAATGGAATACTTCACATAACCCAGGCCATTTTCAAAGGTTTCAATCGTGCGTTCCATATTAATATTCGCAGGATTACACGAGAAGTAGCTTTCAAGGCCGCGTTCGGTCATCCATTTGACGTATTGTGGCATGTTTTTATCCAACAGTGGGTCGCCATAGCCATGCAGGACGATAACGCGTGGAATAACATACAGGAAGAAGTGGTTCTCACTCATGTCATTTTTGTGAATGCCATAATTTTCCGTCACAAATTTTTCCCAGCGATTGAGTTGCTCGGTGCTGAAAGGTTTCAGCTGGTCAATCACGCGTTTGAAAAGTTCGGGCGACATGGTTTCGATGGGTCGGGTCATCATGGTTGTGCGGGGGCACATTTCACAACGCATATTACAGGCGTTGGTTGTTTCTATGTTGTAAACGACCGGATCAGGGCTGCGAAATGCTTCAAATTGCTCTTCCAAAAAGGCGCGGGGCATTTTTTCGCCATTCATCAGACGTTTTTTAAGGTCATATACTTTCATGTAGAATTCAATATCAATCATTTTTAGTCTCCATTCAGGGTTTCATGGTGGGATATCGTTTGCCAATGTCTTATGAGCATATCACAAAGTTCGCGCAAAGCACCGCGCCCACCTTTTTTAGTCAAAATTAAATCTGCCCGTCGTATAACTTCGGGGTGAGAATCAGCCGGCGCGACAAAATAGCCAGCCACGTCCAAAGTTGGCAAATCGTTGACGTCGTTGCCAACGAAGATGGTTTCTTCAGCGTGCATTCCGCGTTTGCGCATCTCGTCACGCAAAGCGGTGGCTTTGTCATCAATCGCTTGCAAAACAGGGATACCCAGTTTTTTGGCACGCTGGGCAACAACCAAATTGCGCTCTTTTGAGATAATCATACATTCTACCGGCGTTTGCGCTTTTAAGAGACCGAAACCTAAGCCATCTGAACGGTCCGCGCGTACGCTTTCAAGTCCATTTTCATCGACAATCACACGGTTATCGGTAAAAACGCCGTCGAAATCCATCACCAAAAAACGCGGTCGGGCAGGAAAAGCACGACGCAAATTAGCCGGGTCCACAACTTCAGTGGCCAGTTCGCGCAAGGTCGCTTCAGCAACCGGCCAGTCGCTGGGGATATCAATATCCACGGTAAATTTCGGGTCAATGTAAAGCGGGTAGATGACGTCGCCACTAAGCGACTCTTTTTCAAAAACAGATGCGACCCGTATCGCGTCAATATGGCCTGTTTGCCAGAAAGTATCCGGCAAGGCCTGACGTGGCGCATTATAGGGCTCTTTGATGCCTGGAACAGTCAGCAGGGTTTTCATTTCGCCTGTGTCAGGGTCAATAGTCCACATCTTAAAGGGGTTTTGGGCGCTTGGCACCACGCCACGCACACTGTCCGCTTCGGGATGCGCCAGCAAGATGTCTATCGCGTCATCTACCAGCCTCGTGGGGCGTACAGGTGAAGTGGGGCGCAGTTGTACGACTACATCAGGGTGATAGTTTTCATGCTCTGCCAGCCACTCTAAAGCGTGCACAATGACGGGGTAATCGGTGGAATGGTCCTGGGCTAGTTCCGCGGGACGCATAAAGGGCACTTCGGCTCCCCACTCACGCGAGATTCGGGCAATTTCCTCATCGTCGGTTGATACAACAACCCGGCTGACATGCTCTGAACGCAAGGCAGCCAAAATACTGTACGCAATCAAAGGATATCCGGCGAAAGGTTTGATGTTTTTTCCGGGAATACCTTTTGAACCGCCCCGCGCCGGGATGATAGCCAAGACTTCTTGTTTTTCTACCATGCTGTCCACCCTCCATCTACCACGAGATTACTGCCGGTCATGTAGCTACTTGCATCGGAACACAAAAAGAGCATCGCGGCGTCCATCTCATCAATGTCTGCCATGCGTCCCATGATTGTTTTCGCAGCGTAGTTGCGTGAAAAGTCATCATTGTGGCCGTTGAAAATGCCACCGGGAGAAAGGGCGTTCACGCGAATGTTCTTTCCGGCGTAGTAAGCAGCCAAGTAGCGTGTAAAGCCGATTACTCCGGCTTTAGCAACGGAATAATCCACGGGTTTATAAGAAATCTGCCCGTCAATCTGCGGATAAATGCGCTGATCGGGGCCATTAAGACCGTAAGTCGAACTGATATTAACGATACTGCCCTTGCCCGCCTCAAGCATCGCCGGTACAGTGGCTTGGGTTGCCAGGAACATACCGGTGAGATTGATTTCGAGCGTAAAGCGCCAGGCTTCCAAGTCGTAGTTTTCAAAAGCGTTTTTGTTTTGCCTGTCCAGGTTTTGCGGGTCAAATTTGGGGTCCATACCGGCGCTGTTTACCAAAGCGTCAATGCCACCAAAATGTTCCAAAGTTTGGGCGACAACTTGTTTGCATGATGCGGGGTCGGTAACGTCCAAAGCGAGCGCGATGGCAGAATACCCTTTACTGACCAAGGTCTCGGCGTGGGACTGGGCGGCATTCAAATTCAAATCAGCCACCACCACGTTGGCTCCGGCTTGCGCTAAAGCCAGCGAAAAGCGTTTACCAAGCAAACCCGCTCCGCCGGTTACCAGTGCGGTTTTTCCGCGCATATTGAATTTGTCAAGAACTGTTCTTTCAGTCATGAGTCACATTCTACCACTCTACTGCCAAAAGCATGCCACCAGCAGCGTTTGAACGTTTGGCGGTCATAACAATTTGCTGCGCTCTGATGCCATCTTGCAGGCTGCAGTAATCCAGCGTTTCGTCATGGCACAGGCTCAAAAAAGCGCGCATTTCTTCAAGATACATCGTGTTGCGCTCAAAGCCTTCGGGAGCGAAAAGCGTTTCGGACGGGCGTCCATCGGCGTAATGTATCACCGCGCTGGACCTTGCATTATCCCACGCGATACGCCCTTTTTCAAAGGTGATATCCAGGGTATGGGAATCGGGTTTTTGATAGTAGTCAAGATGCACACTCGCCATCGCGCCGCTGGCGAACTTCAGGCTGATATCGGCATGGTCTTCCACGCTCAATTCAAGCGCGCTTAGATGCGCAAGCTGCGCGCCGAGTGTTTCCACCTCGCCCAACAGCCAACGCAGGTAGTCAAAGGGATGCGAAAGCGTATTCAGCACCCCGCCTCCCAAATCAGCGCGCGCGGCGTAGGTTTGGCGATAGTCTTCCCAGGGATGCCAGTCGGGCAGGTACTCTCCCCAGTGGGCTTTGGCATAGTAGACTTTGCCCAAGGTGCCGGCTTGGATGACGCGCTTGATGTCTTGCAGGACAGGATGATAGCGAAAATGGAAGCCGGTCATGGCACGTTTGCCGTGCTTATCCAGTGTCTCTTGTAATACAGCCAGACCGTCCAAGATGTCCGATACCGGTTTTTCGATTAAAAGATTCGCCCCAGCGCGCGCGGCAGGCAATGCCACGTCCATATGCAAGGCGCTGGGGTTCGCAATGATTACACCGTCAGGTTTTTGAGCGAGTGCTTTATCTAAATCAGTAAAAGTTTGAAATGGCGCCAGCTCGGCATCGTCCAAAGTGGACTTACCCGTGCGGTAAAGAATAATATTCTTTTCGCCTAAGGCGATTAGATTCCGCAGATGGCGTCTGCCGATAGAACCCAGGCCAGCAATTAAAATCTTCATCTTATGCTCCCCCATTGTGGATTTTTTGGTAAAGCCAGTTGGTTAGCCGTTCAGCAAGGGCACGTACCCGGGCGTTGCGCCAAATGCCCCGTGCCTGGTGCGTCTGGTGTGTATCGCGCACGGATGATTGCGTTTGCACGCCGTCGCGTTTGGCAAGCGCGGCAACTTCGTCATCGATGGCGTTGCCTAAAAGGCGCATTTTTTGCTCGTAAGTGGTCAGACGCAGGTAGCCCTTGGCGTCGATGCGGTCGTCCATCTCAACCATGCGTCCCATCATCAAATTGCTCCAGCCATCTTCCAGCATTTCGGAGAGTGTTTCCAGCAACACCTTTTTAGGAAGCATGACCTGAAAATGATGCGCTGATACCCAGGCTTTTAAGCCATTTTGCTCAACTATAATGTCTTCAAGTCCCGCGATTTCGCTTTGATAGCGTTCTTCGCTGCGACCGGAATTGTCCATATATTCTTCTTCCCATTTGCGCGGGATAAGCTGACCGCGCTGAACCGCATGCGGTTGGCGGGCTTCCAGCTCTTTGGCCCAGGCAAGCGTGGCATTACTGCTCATGTTGACACGTTGTTTGATGTAAAAGCCGGTTACCGCACCAACGTTGGGAAAGCCATCAAACAGCGCCAGATGGGCTGGCAACCAGCCCGGCAGATGGTAAACATCATCGTCGGTGTAGGCGACGATCTCTCCCATCGCCAGTTGCCCGATGCGCCATAAAGCATTGAGTTTGCCGATGTTATGTTGCGAAAGCACCAGAGTGTCAATTTGCCCTTCGGCTTGGAGTTCTTTGAGATAAGCGACCAGTTCGGGGCATGAAGCGTTGTCAAATACCAACAGTTCATAAGCGCCTGCGGTGTTTTTGAGAATACTTTGCAGGGTCAGTTTGGTGACGTCCAGGCGGTGTTGAAAATATCCGGTAAGGTTGGGTACATGGGTAAGTACCGCCACGGTTACACGGGGTGGTTCAAAGTCCAAAGTCTTTCCACGGGATGGGTTGATGCCAAATCGGGGCATTAGCGACCTCCCTCGTTTTGTTTTTTACGTAATTCTTCCTCTTGCATCGCCAAAGCGGCGTCCATTTCTTTTTGACGTTCGAGTTCGCGTTTGGCTTGTTCGGGGTTTAAGAGTTTGAATAATGCCTGACTGGCTCCATAACAACCGAGATTGAGTAAGGGCCAGTGTATAAGCTCACGCTTGAAGCGCGCCCGACTGCGTGGCATAGGCAAGAGTTTGCCACCAACCAGGCGTTTGGCGCAGTCATCCAGGTCGAAAATGGTGCGCCGACCGCCAGCAAGGCGAATATTGACACCGGTTTCAGGCTGGCGATAATGGATTTGCCCGCCTGCCAGGTGGCTATAGTCATGGTTTTGATGAATGATGTCAATATCAGCGCTACAGTCAACCGCGGTCCACTTTTCGCGACGCGCTTTGTAAATCATCCAGTTATCCCAGCCGGCTCTGCCAACGCGAAAATCGGGTATGTCCTGAAAGCAAGCGCGTGGAAAAATGAAATAATCACTTCCCGCGCGGGCGTGGCGTTTGCCTTCGGTCTGCGCTTTTTTCAGTAAGCTGGTTTGCCAGCCTGGTTCAAAGGCTAATTCTTCGGTGATGTCCAGGTCATAACGCTGACCAACCAGCAGGAATTTGGGAAGCTGGCCAGTCACTTGCTTCAGCGTTTCAAGAAAGTCAGGAAAAAGAATGATATCTGTGTTGACGTAAGCCAAAAAAGGACTGTCATTTTCAGCCCTGCCAATATTGAAAATGGAACTAATCAGGGGCGTGCCAAGTTCATTGACCTGCACATCGGGGCGGTGAATTAAACCAAATTCCCGGGCAATCTTCGACATGCCATATTCATCGCCGATAAACACAATCTCAACTTCATCACCCAGGGCTTTCCATGATTGCAAGGCGTTGCGCTGAATGGTAATGATGTGGGGGTCCTGAAAGGGCTTTGGCGTCGTGAAAAGGGTCAAAAGGGCCATACGCTACGCTCCCAACCAGCTGTCTTTGGGTCGCAAGCGGGTGATGACTTTTCGCCAAAGCATCGCCAACGCGCGTTTTAGGGGCACGCAACGTTCGTGGTGTACCGGAGCCGGTTCGTGCTCGGGGATAATCGGGCGTGCCAAAGCGCCAATATACAAATCAAGCGTCTTTGAACGCGGATGGCCATGCTTGCGAAAAGCCTGTATCTCATAACCCGCCAGTCGCAAAAATTCCTTGAGACTGTGTGGCGTGAAACAACTAAGATGGGCGAGTTCGAACGAATCATGGGCGTAAAAATTAGGCACTTCGAGCAAAAGCGCGCCATTGCTGGCTAAAAGTGACTGACGAATCTCACGCAAAGTTTCGACTGGCTTGGGCAGATGCTCCAAAACATGCATCATCGTTATCAGGTCAAACGTATTGTGATTTGTTTCCAGCAGGTTTTCCAGGGAACTAAACATTTGGATATCCCGTTTTTCTGCTGCGGCACGATAAGCATTGCCAGGCTCTATGCCGGTTACCCCAGCGCCAAATTCTTGGCGAAAAGTATCCAGCAGAAGACCACTTGAAGCGCCGATATCCAAAACGTTTTTGGGCGCGTAGTGGTTCGCGCGCAAAAATTTAGCCTGGTCCAGCGCGCGCAGAGTCTGTTGACGCAGGTCTTTGGCAGTTGGCTCTTCGCTGTCCTGATACAAAGTACGATAGTTTTCTTCGTAAAAAGCTTCATCTTTGGCGATGGTTTCAGCTTCGTTTTGGTAGACAAAGCCACAATCCAGGCACAGATAATAGCTAACAGGGTGACCAAAGCTTTCAATTGTTTTATATAATTTGCTCTTCTCACTGCCGCATAAGAGGCATTTTGGGTTCGGAATGGATGTCATAATAATAATCTCTGATAATTCCTAAGGTTTTTCTTCTTGATTTAGGGCACGGTGGTCTGTGTCTAAATAGGATTTGTGTTGTATTTCTTTAAGCGACGCTTGCCATTCGGGGTGTTTGGCGTTGGCTGCAAGCAGTTCATCAAGCCCAAAAGTCTCGTTCTTGCCGAAGTACGTGTAAATTTGTTCAGCCAGCGCGTAATCCGCGGGGGTGTCCACAGTGAAGCGTAAATGGCCAATCCCGCGCGGGTCGTCCACCACGCAGATTTTGGCTCGTCCTGGTGTCTCGTAAAGCCATGGCATAACATGCTCGCGCTCAAAACTCAGTTCAGCATTTTCCCAGGCGCGTTGCAAAGCGTCAAAACTGCAAACTTCCGTGTCCATACCAATCGGTGTGGTGCGATTGAATGGCGGTGGCAGTCGGTTAGCGGCAAAATCGCAGTCTGTTTCAAAAAAGCGTGTCAGCACTTTGTCAATTTCAAGGGGGTCTATCATCGGGCAATCAGCGGTGATACGCACGATGGTCTTGGCGTTATAAAACTTAGCGGCCTGATAGTAGCGATCCAGCACATCATACAGACTGCCCCTAAAGCAAGCTACCCGCCATTCCGCGCAGGCTTTTTCGATGGCATCGTCGCTGGGGTCGCTGGTGGTTGCCACCACGACTTTGTCTACCAAGGAAGCCCGTTGCACGCGGTCAAACACGCGCTTAAGCATGGGCACACCAGCTATCGGCAAAAGTGCCTTGCCGGGCAAGCGGCTTGAACTCATACGGGCTTGAATAATTGCCACAACGGGCCGATTTTGATTGTCTTTAGTTTCCATCATTTTCTACCGGGTCAATGATAATCGTGGATATGCTTTTTTCAAAACTATCCTGGGCGCCAATCAAACCTTCGGGCGTAAACATAAACAAAGCCAGCCAAAAGTAACCCTGCTCTTTAAAGGCATAGGCAATCCAGGCGACGTCTTCCTTTACATATTTCAGGCGCACGATTGAACGGTTTCCCAAATTGAGTGTGGATTGCTCCACCTGAGCGGTCTCACTGTTTAAAGCGCGTTGCAGGGTGACAGCTGTGGCGGTGACTGGCAGGGCATGTAAGGCTTTGTTTTTGATAATAAGAAGACGCAAAGGGTTTTCTTCAAGCGTTTCGGTGTCCCAACCCCACCAGGCGACGTTTTGCTCAACGTTATCCAAAAGCCCACCCAACAGACCATCGTCTCCGCCCGTAAAACGAGTGATAACATCAATCACTTTGGGTAAATCATCGCGAACGTTTCGGGCTTCGTAACTTGGCAAAAGCATGATGCTCATTCCCTGTCCATAGTAGCGTTCCATGCCAGATGGTTCCGGCACAGATGTCGGCTTTGACTCAGGCGATGCGAACAAATCACAGGCGCTGGTCAAAAGCAAAACGAAAACGCTAAGGAGAATGAACGCTTTTTTCATTATGCCAAACCTTTATCCTTTAGCTGATGAACAAATTGATAGCAATCAAACAGTTTTTGTTTATTCTTGTTCCAGTTGGCTTTTTCCTGGGCGTCCTGACGGGCTTGATGGGCCATCGCGCGCCAGTCGTCATTCTTTAATTTGCTGATAATTTCAGCAAGCTTTACTGGGTCATTATCAGGAAAGACCCAACCATTTTCACCATCGCGTATCCATTCCAGGTTAGCAGGGATATCTGAAACCAAAGAGGGCAAACCACAAGCCATGGCTTCCATCAATGATACCGAAGACCCATCCACATGGCTGGGGGTGACGTAGATATCGGCTGCACCGTAGTACGTGCCCAAGGTGTCATTAGGCACACGACCACCAAACCAGACTTGTTCGCTCACGCCAGCTTCATCAAAAATCTTTTCGATATTTGACCGTTGGGAACCATCTCCCAAAAGCAAAAGGCGCAGGTCGGGGTCATTCTTAGCGGCGATGCCAAAAGCTTTTGCCAGTACGTCCACGCCATAGTTTGCTTCCATAGCACGCAAGCACAAAAGCACGGTATTGTCCTGCCAGTTTTGGGCTTCGCGCCAGCGTTTGCCGGCGGTTACGACCGCCTGAGGTGAGAATTTATCAATATCCACGCCCCAGGGGAAGATGCAAATGCGGTTTTCGTCGAAACCGAGTTCAACAGCTTTTTGTGCTGAACAACGCGCGTCGGTAATCAAGGCTCTGGAGTTTGCCAGGGCAAAACGCGCCCGGCTGGCCATACCGGCATCGACATTCACATCCCGCATCAAGTCAAAGCCCCAGCTCATGCTCAGCAAGGGCTTGAAGCCCGTTTTCGCGGTGAGATATGCTAAATCATGCAAGGGTCCGACATGCACCAGGTCAGGTTTTAACTTTTCCAGAAGTTTTTTCAGACGCGCGACCAGGCCAGGGATTTGCAGCAAGCGCAAGGGGCCCTTAATCCCTTTGAAAGCGATTGCGCTCACACCTTCCGGGGTCTTATAGTCCCCTTCATAGAGACGCAAAACATAAGCCTCATGACCACTTCCAGCCAGCGCGGCCATAAAGCGTTGGTCGTGTACGCTATCCGCGCGCGTGAAATACAAAATCCGCATCTTTACTCCAGATGTGTCCAGCGCAAATCCTGACCGTGTTCAAGGTTTTGACGCGCGCGTTTGCCAATTACAGCGTCAATGTCGTAAGGCTCAATCGCGCCAGGCGTAGCCGGGCGTAAAACGGCAACCATATCGCGGGTAACCGTCTCGCCTGCCTTAATATCGCGCGCGGCTCGCAAGCAACGTCGTTGTACCACCACGGTTTCCTGTTCGTTCGCGGTAACGCGTTTGTTACCGGTGCCCAGGGCGCGCTCAAGCTGGCGGGTGTTGCGCACCATCTCTGCCCAGCTTTGGGGGTTCATGGCGAAAGCATGGTCGGGACCTTCGCGGTGGTTGTCATCGGTAAAGTGTTTTTCAACAACCCGCGCGCCGAGTGCCACAGCGCCCAGGGTCGTGGCGTGTCCGTGAGTATGGTCGCTTAATCCTAAAATCAGTTGCGGCCACATTTTGTGATAAGTCTTGAGCACATTCAGGTCGATGTTGTCAAAATTGCCGTCTTCGGCGGTGTAGTTGGTGTTGCATTGCATCAGAACCAACTGCGGATTGACTTCCAAAATGGCATCCACCGCGCGTTGCACGTCGCCGATGCTTGAGGCACCCGTCGCTAAAAGGACGGGTTTGCCTTTTTTAGCGATGCGCAGGCAGGCTTCAATCCAGGTAATGTCGCCCGAGCCGATTTTGTAGGCGGGTACGTGTTCTTCCAGCATATCAATGGCGTCAAAATCATAGGGCGCGGAGAAAAACTCAATACCGTATTTGTCGCAAGCTTCTCTGAGAATGGGCGTCCACTCAAAAGGAATGGAAGCTGCGTTATAAACTTCAGTGACACTCTTTTTCCACTTTGCCTGATGCGATACCTGACCATCCATGTGAGAAAAGCCATAATCAGAGACGATTTCAGGTCCACGAAAGTTTTGAAACTTGGCAGCATTGGCGCCAGCTTCAGCCGCCAGGCGAATAAGTTCAATCGCTCGTTCCAGTGAACCATCGTGGTTGGCGGCGATGTCGGCCACGAAATAGGTGGGATGATTGTTACCGATGATTGTGTTTCCGATTTTCAATTCCATGATGCCTCCGTTTTTGCGGGTCTCAGGCTTTGAACTTTGCCAGTCTTTCACGCCAGCCCGCGTCGAAATCTTCTTTGAGTCTGGTAAGTCCCTGCGTCAATCCGGGCAAGGGATGCCCCAAAGCCCTGGCTAATTTATCGCTGTTCGTGCTCAGGTTAAGTGAACGAACCACGTCACGACCTTGTGATGCCGATACAGGCTTGATTAAGCTTTCGTCCAGTCCAAACTCGCGCGCCAAAGCGACGCCAAAGTCATATTTGCTAAGCGTATCGTTGCCAAAAGTGTGCCAGATGCCCTTGAGATTTGCTTGGGCGATTTCAAGCAATGTTTCTGCCAAATCGCGCACGTACAAGGGATTGAAGTAAGCATCCGTAAAACCATTTACGGATTTGCCGGCAACGAGATTGTTATAGAAAAATTCTGCCAGACTGCGGTTGCCTTCCAAAGTCCAGCCATAAAAGACCACGCGGGCGATGGCCGCATCGGGGTTGGCTTGTATCACCGCGCGCTCACCGGCGAGTTTTGTCCTGGCATAGGCGTTGAGCGGGTTGACCGCGTCGTCTTCCTTATAGTTGCCTTTACTGCCATCAAAAACCGCGTCGGTGGAGATTTGAATCATCTTCGTGTCAAGTTGTTTGGCTACACTGGCGATGACACGGGGCGCGTCAGCATTGATGCGCTGGCTGAGTTCGGGTTGTTTTTCCGCGACATCAACGTTAGCAATCGCCGCGCAGTGGATAATCACTTCCGGCTCGAGTGCCCGCAATGCGGCAGGCAAAGCGTCTAAATCGCCGATATCAACACTTTCGCACGCGAAAGGTGGGTTCATTAGCCCACGCGAATGCGTCCAGCCAGTTACTTTGTAGCCGTGTTCGATGGCCAGCAGGGCTAAATTGAGTCCCAGGTGACCGCTCGCGCCGGTCACAAGCAATTTTGTCATCGATTACTTTTCTTTCGCCAGTTCGGCTTCAATCGGCTTGATGATGGCATTGATGCCATCAACGTCAAGCCACTCGGTATTGTTCGCGCTGGTATAGGTGAAACCATCGGGCACGGGTTTGCCTTTGTCTGCCCAGGCATGCCCGAACCAAAGCGCTTTCACTGCAGGTTGCACGACAAACATATCTTCCAGTTCCACAGTCGTGCGCGCTTCGTCTTCAGAAATCAGGCTTTCATGGAGTTTTTCACCAGGGCGGATGCCGATAATTTTGATTTTGGCTTCCGGCGCGATGGCTTTAGCCAGGTCGGTCATCTTCATGCTGGGAATCTTCGGCACAAAGAGTTCGCCACCTTGCATGTTTTCAATACAGCGGATGACAAAGCGCACGCCTTGTTCCAGCGATATCCAAAAGCGGGTCATGCGTTCGTCAGTGATGGTCAGTTCGCCGCTTGGACGCTGCTTGATAAACAAAGGCACCACCGAGCCACGCGAACCAACCACATTGCCATAGCGTGAACAGGCAATACGTGTTTTGCGTCCGCCGGCATAGGCGTTGCTTTGCACCATCAGCTTTTCAGCTGCCAGTTTTGTGGCGCCGTAGAGATTGACCGGGTTGACGGCTTTGTCGGTGCTGAGAGCCAGCACTTTTTCAACATTGTTGGCAATCGCGGCATCAATGACGTTGCTTGAGCCCATAATGTTGGTCTTAATCGCTTCCATCGGGTTGTATTCGCAAGCCGGCACCTGCTTGAGCGCCGCGGTATGCACCACGATATCCACACCGTAAAACGCGGTCATCAGGCGGTCGCGGTCGCGGATGTCGCCGATGAAATAGCGAATGGATGGATGGTCAAAGCCACCCACCGCGCGCATTTCGTGTTGTTTCAGTTCATCGCGACTAAAAACAATGATTTTTTTAGGCTGATATTCATCCAGCATCAAGCGAATGAATTTCTTGCCAAACGAACCGGTACCACCGGTTACCAATACAGTTTTTTCTTTCCAGTTCATGTTTACTCCTTGGCGCCATCGCGCTTTGGTTTTCTAAAGACGATGAGCGGGTATTGCCCGTTCTCGCCGAAATATCGCGGGAAGCAATCTTCCAGCCAGGATAAGTTTAATAGTAAAAATTTGCCGAAGCAGTTATCGGGCACAACTTCGCGTAGAAAGCGCACACTCACACTGCGCCAGGAACGAATTTGCCAGGGCAGCTTATCGCCGATTACCGATTTGAACCACGCCGCGCTGGTTTTGACGACATGTGTGCCAGCTGGTCCGTTTTGCTTGGGTGTTGTCTCATCAGCTGTGGCTTGATGCGCTTCAATTTGATTTACCTGACTTTGTTTGGGTACACCGCGCAGTCGTCGTGCCAGGGCAATCACTTTTTGCCAAAAGCCATAAAGTTTATGTTCGCCCCAGCCGTCCACGGTCACCATCGTGCCACCCGGCTTAAGGCAGTGATACATATCGATGTATGCTCCGCCTTTTTCTTCGATGGGCAGGTGGTGAATGGTGTGCAAAGAGACGATGCCATCAAAAGCCTCCTTGCGGAAAGGCAGATTAGCAACATCGGCAACGACATAAAAGCCCTTATAGCCCAGCTTTTTGCGGGCTTCCTGCATGGCGACGTAGGATAAATCCGCGCAGACCCGTTTTTCGTAGCCTTCGGAATATTTTTCGTAGGCTTTGTATTGTACTGGCCCAGAACCAGCATCCAAAAGGAATTTGCCGGTCTTGGGTAAGTGCTTGCCGACGCGCTCGTGGGCATGGGCGATATAACGTTTGGAAACATCGCGCAAGTCTTCATACTCAGCGTTTTGGTACAGTCCGTCACCTTCGCTCTGCCAGCCAACTTTATTGTAAAATTCGCCGACTTCCTGTTTTTTTACATTAGCCATTGTCTGACTCCGGTGCAGAGTTGTTTGATGTCAATTCGTTTAGGCGTGCCAAACCGCGGGCTCGCCAGTCCAGGGACTCACCAACGAGATAGCCAAACGTTTGCCCATAGCGTTTTTGTCCTTGCTCGGAAAGCACCACACTCATGGGGCGTTCCTTAAAGTCCTCTGCCAGCCACAGCAAATGCCAGGGGAAAGGCAGCGAGTATTCAAAGAAGAAGAGATAGGCATACAGCCAAACCTGTTCGATTTGCTTTTCGCTAAGGCGGTAGTTACCAGGATTCGCCACGATTTCTCTCAACAGTTTGGTATAGGCTTGCCAGTCAGCGGGCTCATGTGTGAAGCCCTTGTTGGCATAGTGGGTCTTGCCGGTCACAATCACGGGAATGCCCGCCATCGCCATCTCCATGCCCACGGTCGTTGTAAAGACGATGCCTAAATCGGCGATTTCGACCAGGTCATAGGTGTTGGTTTTATCGGCGGGTTTAACGATGTGAATGTTTTCCGGCAGAGACTTGAAGTTTTCACGGATGACGTCCAGCATGGATGTGCCGTGTACTTTTAGTTCGCCGGGATGCACGCGTATGACGAGTTGCGCTTCGGGATGTTCGATAAAGTGTTTTATCGTGCCCACAATCATATCTGCCATGGTGGGCGTGATGCGTTCGCGACCCAGCGTGAGGCTGTCGCCCAAGACGTTGGTGGGCAAGAGAGCGATGGGGCGTTCGTCCAAACCCAGGGCTTCTCTTACCGCGGAAGCGCCCTGAGAGGGATTTTGTTGCCATTGTCGGGCAAAGTCGCCCCAAAGGCGCGCGCCTTTTCGCGCGGAAAACAGTTCCACCATCGCCTGGCGGGCTTTATCGGGCAAGTCGCCTCCGCCCAGACCTTGCCACAAAGCGGTTGTATCGTGGCTCATGATTTCATCGTTTTGCGCGATCCAAATGCGTTCGCGTTGGTCGGCAAACTCAAACGTTACCGTTTCAATGCCCATGGCACGGGCGACCTGATAGGCAACGCCCATCTCCAAAATGGTTCCGTTGGGGATAATCACCACATCTGGCTTTTCGCGCTCAAAGACACGTTGCAATGCCAAGGCGGTTGGCAAATTGCGACGTAATCTAAAGGAATAAAGCTCATCATCTTCGCTGATTTCTTCAATCTGTTTGGTGTACATGGCATCGTAGCGGGAGACTTTTTTAGCGATTTTCACCAGCTCTGCAGGATATTCGCTTTCATCCCAGCGATAGTAGCGCAAAAGGTCAGGCAAAAGCGGAATCACGCCGATGACGTTGCGTAAAGGTTTGAATAAATCCTGTGTGTAAAGGTCTTGCCGGCGCACGTCAAAGCGGTTGATGTCCTTGTCCCATTCGGCGAAGGGCAAATAGGACAACTGCACCTTGTGCCCCTGACCTGCCAGGGCAAGCGCGATAAGTCCGGCTTGTTCAATCCAATAATGCAAAGACGCAAAAATAAAGACTTTTTTAGGATGGGCATTTTGTTTGGCGTAGCGTTGAACGTCGTGCACAGATTGCGTGAGTACATCTTTGATGCCACCCAATCGATAGTGTGCTGACCAGGGACGACGCGATCCACGCACCGCCCAAAAGAGTTCCGCGCTATAGGGTATCATCCCAATAAGGTCTTTTATATGATTTTTCATCAATTATCCTTTCTCCTGGATTTTCCATTCAAGGGGCAGGCGCACACCACCTGGGCGGGGTTCGGGCCAATGGGTGCCCGGCGCGCCACTGGCATCGACTGAAAAACTCAATGCCTGGTCGTCCTGGAAGTATCGTCGTACCATATAAGAACTGGCGTTCACACCCAGGACAAAACGCCCTTCGTTGAGTGTGTCGGCCGGGATAAGGCAGCGACTGGTGTAAACACCTTTAGGACGCATGGTGAATTCCTTGAATAAATCCTCTGAATCCGTATCAAAACTGGTAAATATCGCCTCGCCACGGGTACTGTTGAGATAAAAACCCACCCGCAGACCGGTGATATCCTGTTCAAGTTCATAGTCAATTTCAATCGTTATCGGGTCAACACTGCGCAGGCTGTCCGAAGTTACACCGTCTTTATCCACAACGCGGATGGCAAGCGGTCTGAAGGGCGCGGCGTTGGCGGGGACTTCATCGGGTTCCCAGTAGCGTTCACCCAGTTTGGACATGCCCCGGTTGAGATAAAAATCAACCGCTTCGGCACTGGGCGCGCGCTTGATGACACGCCCCTTGTCCAATACGATGGTTTCTTCGGTCAGGCGCAAAATGGCGGACATATTATGGCTGACAAAAAGCACGGTTCGGCCACTTTCGGCCACGTCGCCCATTTTGCCCAGGCATTTGCGCTGAAAATCGGCATCGCCAACCGCCAAAACTTCGTCCACAACCAAAATTTCCGGTTCCAGATGCGCTGCGACCGCGAATGCCAGGCGCAAATACATACCCGAAGAATAGCGTTTCACGGGTGTGTCAATAAACTTTTCCACTTCAGAAAAATCAACGATTTCGTCAAAACGGGCGCTGATTTCTTTGCGGGTCATGCCTAAAATGGCGCCGTTCAGGAAAATGTTCTCCCGTCCGGTCAATTCCGGATGAAAACCTGTGCCGACTTCCAAAAGAGACCCTACCCGACCGCGCAGTTCGCCATAGCCTTCGGTGGGTTCGGTAACGCGCGAGAGAATCTTCAGTAAAGTGCTTTTGCCGGCACCATTGCGGCCGATGATACCAATCGCTGACCCTTGTTTGACTTCAAAACTGACGTCGCGCAAAGCCCAAATGTGGTCAACAGACGCCTTGGCGATTTTGTCGCGCCTGAAAGCATTGCCGATTTTTCGCGCGCCTGCGACCAGTACGTCGCGCAAGGTGTCCTGACGTTGCTGGGCAACGCCGATTTTATAGCGTTTGCCAATACCTTTGACCATTACTGCGTAATTATTGTTCGTCATCACACCACATCCGCGAAAGTTCTTTCCATACGTTTAAAATAAAACAGTCCGCCTGCCAGCAAAACCAAAACGGCTGCGGTGGAGACCAAAAGCGTCATATCCGGGGGTGAACCACCAAAAAGCGCCCATCTGAAGCCCTGCACGACACCGACCATCGGGTTAAGACTGTAGATATAACGAATTATCCCTTCTGGAATGGTGTTGATGGGGTAAACGATGGGGGTAGCATACATCCATATTTGAATAAGGAAAGGCACCATTTGTTGCACATCCCGGTACTGCACGTTCAGTGCCGAGAGCCAAAGTCCCACCGCCAAAGCGGCCAAAACAGCCAAAAGCGTGAGCGGGATAACCCACAGGGCGATCCAAGTCAGGGTGATGCCATAAATCGCCATGGCGATAAAGAGCAAGATAAGCGAGATGAAAAAGTCCACCATCACCGCCAGGACCGAACTGATGGGAATGATGATACGCGGGAAGTAGATTTTGGTGATTAAGTTGGCGTTTCCTACCAGGCTCACGCTGCTTTTTTGCAGACTTTGCTGGAAAAGATGCCAGGGCAAAAGCGCCGAGAGCACAAACACCGGATAGGGCAACCCATCCGATTTCACTTTGAGCAACAAGCCAAACACCAGCGAGGTAATCGCTGTGGTCATAACCGGTTGCAAAATCGCCCAGGCGATGCCCAAAACCGCTTGTTTATAACGTACTTTGATATCGCGCCAGGTTAAAAAGTAAATCAGTTCGCGGTATTGCCAGAGTTCTTTAAGGTCAATACCCAGCAAGCCTTTGCGGGCTTTGATGACGACTGTATTTGGTGCGCTTTTTGCTGTTTTGCTGTTCTCAGCCACGGCCACAGGCACGCTCCTCTTTATACCAGGCGATTGTTTTCATTAAGCCTTCTTCAAAATCGGTTTTGGCTTCAAAACCAAAGCGCTCTTTGGCACGGGTAGTGTCCAGTTTGCGACGGGGCTGACCGTTGGGCTTGCTGGTGTCCCAAACCACATCGCCTTCAAAATCGCACAATCGAGCGATGGTTTCAGTCAAATCTTTGATGCTGATTTCAAAACTCGAGCCGATGTTGACTGGGTCAGAGCTGTTATAGCGCATGGTTGCCAGCGCGATACCTTCGGCGGCGTCTTCGGCATAGATGAACTCACGCGTTGGCGAGCCATCGCCCCAGGCCACGATTTGCTTGTCGCCACGTTCTTTGGCTTCCAGGCATTTGCGAATCAGCGCGGGAATAACGTGCGAACTGGCAGGGTCAAAATTATCGCCAGGTCCGTAAAGGTTGACGGGTAACAGGAATACGGAGTTGTAGCCATATTGCTCGCGATAACTTTGCGACTGTACCAAAAGCATTTTCTTTGCCAGTCCATAGGGCGCGTTGGTTTCTTCGGGATAGCCATCCCAGATATCTTCTTCTTTAAAAGGAATGGGCGTGTATTTGGGGTAGGCGCAAATTGTGCCGATTGCCACGAACTTTTCCACACCACGCTGCCAGGCCTGGTGAATGAGCTGAATGCCCATCATTAAGTTGTCATAAAAGAACTCGCCGGGCTTTTCCATGTTGGCACCGATGCCCCCGACCTTGGCTGCCAGGTGAATGATAATGTCGGGCTGGGCATCGTCAATCATGCGGGCGATATCATCCCCTTTTACCAGGTCATACTCTGCCGAGCGTGGCACAAAGATATCTTTCGCGCCATAATGTTCAAGACGCGCGATTAAATGTTTTCCCAAAAAGCCCGCGCCACCTGTGACGCAAAGGCGTTTTTGACTGAGATCTAAATTATTCCACATGAGCACCTCTGTTTTCTGTTTCAGGCGCGACATCAGATGACGTTTCGCCAGGTAATTTTAATGCAAGTTTGATGCCTTGAATATAGATAGTGGGCGTTTTGCTGTCTGATTTGTCGCAAATGCTTACACCTTGTTCAATACAAGTCAAACGCGCCACTTCTGCCACTTCATCTTCGCCACCTTCAATGCGAATCTGCTCATAGCCCTGATAGCGCAATTCCTTTAATGTATTGAGCGTGCGTTCACGCACCAGGCGGTAAAGGTTAAAGGAGTTTTTGATATAGTCCACAGTTAAGGCAGCGCGCAGAGCGATGCCTTCGGGCGTGATGATATAGCGCAGCTTTTTACGTTGGGCGCGCTTGACTTTCACGTAGCCCTTGTTAATCATGCGCTTAAGATGCCAGTTGATAGTGCCCACCGCCACGCCAAGTTCGGTCGCTAAACCGACTTGCGAGATATCCGGATTGGCTTCAATGTGCGTGAGCATCTCCAGCGTGTGGCTGGGTTCGTTTTGAATATTGTCTTGTTCCATATAATTCAATGACTGAATTATAAAACCCATTTGCTGCGGGGTCAACTCTGCGCGCGCGATGGTATGACTGGAATGCGAAAATGCATCTCTCCAGAAAAGAATTATAATTATCCTAAGATCTTGGTATCGCGCGATTATGGACTTTTCAGTCAATGATATAATCTAAGCAAAGGAGTTTGCTATGAAAAAGATAAACAAACTTAGGCCTTTGGCATTGATCATTGTATTCTTTTTGTCCTTTACCCTTTTAGGACAGTTTGCTGCGCCGAGTCGCTTTGCCAGCGCGCAGGACGCACCTTTTAATACAGCGACACCGGACGCAAATGGTTACATCTACCATACGGTCAGGGAAAATGAGTATTGCTATACCATCGCTGAACTTTATAATACTTCTGTTGAGCGAATCATCAGTTTGAATAATTTAGATTTAGATTGCACGATTTTTGTCGGACGAACGCTTCTGGTAGCAATAGTTACAGCAACCGCGGTTCCCCCGACTGCAGAACCTGTGCCCGCCCAACCAACTGTTCCCCCGCAAGAAGCGCAACCTACCCAGCCACCGGCGGATTTTGTTCCAGAGCCAACCGCGATGTTGGATACCGGCAAGGTATGCATTATTCTTTTCCATGATGTAGATGGCAATGGTATGCGTACCGATGGCGAAAACTTTTTATATGGTGGTGAAGTGAGCATTAATGACCGCACCGGCACGGTCTCGCGTGTGAGCACGACGGTGGCAGGTGACCCTGACACCACAAAGCCGATGTGCTTTGAACAACTCCCGCCAGGTGAGTACAATATCTCAATCGCGGTGCCGGATGGGTTCAACAATACGACAGCCACGAATCACGCTATTACAGTCGTTTCCGGAGAAACCATAACCATTGATTTTGGCGCGCAGGAAGCCACGCCAGAGGACATGAACATGCAAGGTGAAGCGCGCGCTCTGTCTCCATTGCTGTTTATACTGGGTGGTGTCATCTTGCTTTCGGGTTTGGGCTTGTTGTTCTATATGGTTAGGGCAAGGAAAAGATAAATCCCTGAATATCAGGAAACAAAAAAGGAGACGTACATGTTGCGTCTCCTTTTCGTTTTAAAGGTTTAGCCTTTCTAAAGAAGCTTAACTGTCTAAGTCAAGACTCTCGCCGGGCTTGAGTACCACAACTTTGGCGCTTGTTTCAGCTTCCACACGGGCTTTCCAGGCGTGGGGGTCTTGTTCGATGAGTGGCCAGGTATTGTAGTGAATGGGCACAACTTGTTTGGGTCGCAAAAGTTTGACGGCGCGCAGGGCGTCATCGGGGCCCATGGTGTAGTTATCGCCGATGGGGATGACTGCCAGGTCGATTCCTTCATCACCGATGAGTTGCATATCGCCAAACAGACCGGTATCACCCGCCATGTAAATCTTCTTGCCATCCGGTGTGGTCAAAAGCAGGCCAGCCGGGTTGCCACCGTAGCCACCATCAGGCAAAGCGGAGCCATGCAGTGCCAAAGTGAGCTTGAGATAGCCAAAGGGGTGATGAAAACCACCGCCCAGGTGTTGAGCGTGGGATTCCAGCCCTTGTTCGGCAAACCATCCGGCAATTTCAAAGTTGCTGATAATCAGCGCATTGTTGCGTTTGGCAATGGCTTGTGCGTCGCCAACGTGGTCACCGTGTCCGTGGGTGATGAGAATGAAGTCCGCAAAGGCTTCATCAGCAGTTATCGGGGCGACCGGGTTGCCAGTGAAGAAGGGGTCAACCAAAAGTTTGTGTTCGCCAACTGTCAAGCCAAGTGTGGCGTGTCCGTACCAGGTAAATGTTGTTTTCATGTAACCTCCGTTTGATGATAATAAAAAGCCCCACAGGGGGGCTTTTGAATTGTTCTATTTGGCGTAACTGACCGAGCGCGTTTCGCGGATGACGGTTACGCGGATTTGACCAGGATATTGTAAGGTTTCTTCAATTTCCTCGGCGATATTCTTTGCCAGTTGATGGGCTTGATAGTCATCAACTTCTTCGGGCTTGACGATGATGCGCACTTCGCGACCGGCTTGAATGGCGAAACTGGATTCAACGCCTTTGTGCTGAATAGCAATGTTTTCAAGCGCTTTAAGACGCTTGATATATTGTTCAAGGTCTTCACGTCGGGCACCGGGGCGGGCGCCTGAGATAGCATCAGCAGCTTCTACGATAACAGCTTCAATGGATGTTTGGTCTACCTCATGGTGATGCGAGGCAATGATGTTGACAACCGCTGGGCTTACGCCATGGCGTTTGGCAAATTCCGCGCCGATTTGGGCGTGGGTGCCATCGGTGTTGTGGTCCATAGCTTTGCCCAGGTCGTGCAGAAGCGCGCCCATTTTGGCAATTTCAACGTTGGCACCAAGTTCAGCGGCCAACACGCTGGCGATTTTGCTGGTTTCAACAGCATGTGCCAGTTGGTTTTGTCCATAGGACGTGCGGAATTTAAGACGGCCAAGCTTTTTGATGATCTCCGGGTGCAGGCCATGAACAGAAGCGTCATAAGCCGCTTCGTTACCCGCTTTGACGATGTCTTTGTCCATTTCAGCGCGTTCTTCTGACAGGATTTTCTCAATGTAAGCGGGGTGAATTCTGCCATCTTGCACCAGGCGGTCGAGTGTACGTCGCGCGATTTCGCGGCGGACCGAGTCAAAACAGGAGATGGTTACCGCCTCGGGGGTGTCATCAACGATGACGTCCACACCCGTGGCTTGTTCAAACGAGCGGATGTTGCGCCCGTTGCGGCCAACAATGCGCCCTTTCATCTCTTCGTTGGGCAGGTTTACGATTGATGTGGTCACTTCAGCAACCTTGTCTGAAGCAACGCGTTGGATTGCGTCGGCGATGAGTTCGCGCGCTTTTTCTTCGCCCGTTTCGCGGGCTTCGTTTTCGATTTGGCGAATGATGCGTGCCATATCGTTGCGGGCAGTGCGTTCGACTTCTTCAAGCAGGATGTCGCGGGCTTCGTCAGTCGTCAGTTCAGCTACACGCTGTAATTCGTTTAGACGTTCATTGTACAAATTGTCAATTTCGTTGGCGCGTTTATCGATGCTGCTTTGGCGTTTGTTGAGCGAACTTTCGCGCTGTTGCATTTGGTCAAAGCGACGGTCGAGTTCTTCGCGTCGTTTTACAAGTCGGTCATCTTCCTTGTTGAGTTCGCTGCGTCGTTGTTGCAGTTCGTTTTCAGCCTGGCGGGTGATTTTTAGGGCGTCATCTTTGGCTTCGAGCTGAACCTGGCGGGCTTCTTCGTTGGCTGCCGCGATGATATCTTCAGCCGTTCGCTTTAGCTGAATGTCGCGGTTTTTGCGCACACTTGCAACGATGAAACCACCAAGCAGGATGCCAATCAGCAGGGCCAGGGCAATCCATATTAAATTTAGTGGGTCGTTAAAAAGGTCAAACATTATTATCTGTGCTCCATTATTGATCACGAGCTGGGGTCTGTGTTTGGCATTCGTCCCAAAGTTGTCGGGTTACGCTGCGGACGGTTTCGTAACTGAAACCACGTCGCGCCAGTGCCGCGCCTAGCTTTTGGCGAAAATCAAGCCAGCCAAGCCTGGCATATCTGCCGACCAGCTTTTTGCCCGCCACACAGGCGAGTTCGATGTCGTCTAAATCAGCTTCTTGCAGGGCATCTTCAATGAGATCTTCGGACAAGCCTTTGTTGCGCAGTTCAAAGCGTAACTGGGTTTGACTGCGCGGACGAAAACTCACGCGGTTGTCAATCCAGTCCTGGGCAAAGCGGGGGTCGTTGATGAGACGTTCATCTTTGAGACGGTCTATGACTGTTTGAGAAACATGGTCGCTAAAGCCTTTGTCTGAAAGGTACTTGCGCATTTCAGCTTCAGACCTGGCGCGATAACTGAGATAACGCAAAGCGCGGTTGAAAGCGACTTCCTGCTCGTCTTTTTCCTGCAAGGAAACAATTTCTTCGGGGCTGAGCTTTCGACCGACTTTAAGCCATGCGGCAGTCAGGCGGTCAAGGCTAAAAGCATATTCGCCATCCAGACTGATGTTTAGCCGTTGCGTATTTCGTTTTTGCGCGGTAATCGCAGTAATCACTTTCGTCATATTAATCAAACAGCCATGGGTCTCCGCCCATGGCAACGAAAATGAAATATCAATAATAACTGCGGTTTTACTGGCAGTTTGGGCTTATTAGAACCGAAAAGCCCTTAAGGAGCAATAAAGTAAAAGCACAAGCCAAGAATCAAGAAGATGCCAGATGTCCTTCTTTTAAATGGTATCTTATTCTCAATCGTGGTTTCGCAAGCATTTGCTTATTTCTTTTCCAAAACATTAACTGAGCGTTGTCTCAGTCTGAACTGCCAAATAAATCGTTATACGATTTCGTCGCCATGGGCATCTGCTATGATACAGAACCCATTCGTGTATTTTTATTAATAACATTATACATGAAATGTGCCAGAATTTGTGAAATTCAAAAAGACAATTTTTTAAAGGAAGAAAATCGTGAAATCATAGGCATATCATGCTAGAATTATGGCATGGACGATGAAATAAAATTAAAAGTTGAACGCTTACATACAGAAGCGCAAGAACGCCAAAAGAAACAACGCTTTAAGCAGATTATTTTGCCGATTATCGTTGTTGGTGTTTTACTCGTGATTGTCTTGGCTTTTGCCATCGTTTCCGCGCTTAGTGACTCAAGTGGAATCGTTGGCTATAAAGCCGGGCAAATTACCTTGATTATTGTCTTATTTCTGGCACTGTTGGTTGGGTTTTTACTCATCTATATTTTGTTTAAAACAATTGATGGCTTGTATAAGCTGAACCAAACACTCCCAGATTATGGCAAAATCGCTTTGGGTGGTGTTATACAAGCCGAAGAAGGCGTTCGCACGGTGGCGGATGCATCGGTAGAACCCGTAATGACTGTCCAGGAACTTGGCTCAAAAGTAAAACAAGTTGGCGAAAGCATGAAATCTCACATCTCACCTGAAGGGAAGCAGAAATGAACAAAACCGGAAAAACCTTAATCATCATCGCGGGAACGTTGATTGGAGCGCTTGTCGGTGTAAAAGTGGCATTAAACCTCGTTAAAGAAATGGAAGAAAACGAAGGACGTTTTCCACTATCCGGCTCTGCCAGTCTTAAAGCCGGACTGAATGCTTTTAATGTGATGCAACAGCTGACCGGTAAAAAGGGATAATCACAGGACTTAAGCTTTGTTTGAGCTTGTATTTTTAGGCACTTCTGCATCGGCGCCTTCAATTCGCCGTGGTTTGTCGTCGCTGGTGGTGATGCACGACGAGTATCGCTTTATGGTAGATTGTGGCGAAGGCACCCAGCGCCAGATCCTGCGCTCCGGTGTCGGTTTTAAACGTCTCAATCATATTCTGCTCACGCATGGGCATTTGGATCATATCCTGGGTTTGGCAGGTTTGCTTTCCACTTTTATGCGTTGGGAAGCAATTGAAGAAGTCAATATTTATGGCACACAGCATACCCTGGACCGCGTGCATGACCTGCTTTATGGCGTTGTTTTGCGCGGGCAGGAACCTGGAATGCCACTCAACTTAATTGAAGTCAGACCCGGTCCGATTTTTAGAACAAACAAATTTGAAATCAGAGCTTTTCCGGTGGATCATCGGGGTTCTTCTTCCCTGGGCTATGTGTTTGAAGAATTTCCGCACCGCCCATTCCTGACAGATGCCGCTGAACGACTTGATATTCCACCCGGTCCATGGCGCAAGGACCTTGTGCAAGGCAAGGAAATTACACTCCAGGATGGACGGGTGATTAGTCCCGACATGGTTTTGGGTGAAGCGCGACCGGGCACGAAACTGTCTGTTGTTGGCGACGTGGGTAAACCGTTCAAGCTGATTGATTATGTGCGCGACTCGGATGCTATCGTAACTGAAGCTACTTATCTTACTGAAGAACTGGATATGGCAGAAAAGTTTGGTCACAGCACAGCGGAGCAGAGCGCACAGCTGGCCAAACAGGCTAACGCGAAGATGCTCATTCTCAACCATGTTTCCCGTCGCTATCGCGATGATGCCATTTTGGCTGAAGCACAGGCGATTTTCCCGAACACACATCTGGCGGCTGATTTTGACACCTTCCAGATTAAAGCGCGCGAAGATTAGCCATTTGGCATTGCTGCTATTTTCGCATTTGTGATTCATGTTAGAATCAAATCCGATTATGGAAGAAAAAAGAAAGCTGATACTTGCATCCGCTTCGCCCCGTCGCAGGGAACTTTTGGCGCTTTTGGGCTTGCCTTTTGACTTGCGTCCCGGGACTTATCCTGAACCGCAAAAGGGTGAGCAATACGCGCTGGAATTTGTTCGCGCCCTGGCGGTGGCAAAGGGCCAAAATGTGGCTTCCAGTCCGGGCGAAATCATATTCTCCGCGGATACGATTGTTCTGATTGACGGTAAGGTTTTGGGTAAGCCTGCCGACGATGAAGATGCCAGACGCACTTTAGACACATTGCGTGGCAGACCACATGATGTGTATACCGCTATAAACCTGTTTGAGGTCTCAAGCGGGGACTCCTGGTGCGAAGTGTGCAAAACCACGGTTCACATGCGCCAGTGGAGCGATGAAGAACAGCAAGCCTACATATATAAAGGCACCTATCACGACAAAGCAGGTGGTTATGCCATCCAGGATGACAACTTTCATCCTGTTGAGCGCATTGAAGGCTGCTATGCAAATGTGATGGGTCTACCACTTTGTTTGCTTTATCGCATGTTTAAAGAAAAGGGTTTGCCACTTCCTGCGAACCTGCCCGAAGCTTGCCAGGCTTATACTGGCACAAGTTGTAATTACTATCCAGATGTTCTGCATGAGAAGGTTCTGCAGAAAGTGTAAGGTTAATGCTTATGAAACGACTTATTCTTATCTTTGTCATCTTTAGCTTATTGCTTAGCGCGTGTGATCCGATAACTAAAAACACCGAAACGCCAACACCACAAGTGACTGCGACTTTACCAAGCCCATCGGTATCGCGGGAGGAACTGCCCGATGCTGAAGCTTTGGCAGCAAACTATTTTCAAAACTGGAAAATTGAAGACTACAACAGGATGTATGAGTTTTTGACCATTCCTGCCAAGTCTGCTTACAGTCTTGAGGACTTCATTGCCCGCCACAAGAAAACAGCTACTGACCTGACCATGAAATCAGTTGATTTTCAAATCCTGTCGAATCTGCTCAGCACCAATGCCGCCCAAGTGAGTTATCACATTAGCTACGAAACCAACCTAATTGGCACATTGGAGCGCGACACCCTGATGAATTTGCAACTTGAAGGCGGGGAATGGAAAATCAACTGGGACCCTTCCATGATGTTGCCTGAGCTTGCGGACGGTAACTATCTTGAGCTGGTGCTTACCATTCCAACCCGGGGTAATATCTATTCATCGGATGCTTCAAATAACTATCCGCTGGTGGCATATACCGACGCGGCATCATTAACGATCATACCCGGCAAGATTAATCCGGCCCAGGAAGACAATTTGGTGAGCTTTTTAGCAGAGCTGACTAACCAAACTGAAGATGCAGTGCGACTCAAATATGCTTACGCTCAGTCAAACTGGTCGGTAGTAATCGGTGATATTTCAGCTGAAGTTGCTGCGGAAAACAGTTCGCGAATTGAACGTTTTGATGGGCTTTACTTGCAACCATTTAAATCGCGTTTTTATTATGATAATGGCATTGCCCCACACGTTACGGGCTATATGCTGGGAATTTCTGCAGAAGACCAGGAGCGTTATCAGCGTTTGGGTTACAAAATTGATGAAACTGTTGGCGCAAGTGGTCTTGAGCGTTGGGGTGAAAAGTATCTCGCGGGCAAACGTGGCGCGGATCTTTATGTGAAAAACAAAGAAGGCGGGATTGTAACCAAGCTGGCTTCAACTGAAGCTGAGCCAGCGCAATCCATTACAACCACCATTGACAGTCGTTTGCAGTATTGGTTGCAACGGTCAATGGGCGACAGGGTTGGTGCGGTCGTGGTGCTTGAGCGTGATACCAGTAAGGTCTTGGCGATGGTTTCAAGCCCTGGCTTTGACCCCAACATTTTCAATCCGCTTATCCACACCCATTATGAAGTATCGAATCTCATTCAGAACGTGCGACAGCCTTTGTATAACCGGGCTGCCCAAGGCGTTTACGCGCCCGGTTCGATTTTTAAGGTTATTTCGATGATATCCGCACTCGAAACTGGCGTTTTCACTCCCGACCGTGTTTATTCATGCGACAACCTTTGGACTGAGTATGATGGTTGGGTAGGCGAAAACTGGACTTACAAGAGAGGTTTTAGTGCCGATGGAGATTTAACGCTTGTGGAGGGCTTGATGCGTTCGTGCAACCCGTGGTTCTGGCACATTGGGCTCACCCTATGGAATGATGGCTATACGACATCTATTCCTGATGAAGCCCTTGCCTACGGATTGGGCACGCTTACAGGAATCGAAATCGAAGAATTTGCTGGTGCGGTCAACTACCCTGATAATGCGTTTGATTACTTCCAAATGGCAATTGGGCAAAGCACTTTGCAAGTGAGTGCTTTGCAAGCGGCTAATCTCGCCGCGGCGATAGGTAATGGTGGCTATTTACATCGTCCGACTGTTATCGAGCGTATCGGATTTATGGGTGAAGAACCAGTTTATCAATTCACAGAACCGGATCTCATTCGCCATATTGATACTTTGCCGGAAAACCTGGCAGCAGTGCAAGAAGGTATGGTTCAAGTTATTCGCAATCCCAGAGGAACAGCAAATTTCCAGTTTTCGCGTTTTAGTGGCAATATTGCTGGTAAAACTGGAACTGCCGAAACTGCTTTGGGTAAACCCCATGCCTGGTTTTTTGGCTATACCTTTAATGAAGACCCTGATAAGCCAGACATCGCTGTGGCAGTCATACTGGAATATGGTGGCGAAGGCTCTGAAATGGCGGCCCCTTTGTTTAGGCGGGCTATTTCCTTATATTATTCCGATGCTGAAGAGCCCGGTGGCACAATGCCCTGGGAAAAAAGCCCTTATCAGCCCCTGGAAGAAGAGGAATAGACCTTGAGCGAGATGCAAGAATTGCTGCAAGGTTTAGTGATTCGATCGCAAGCTGGCTGGATGACAGTGCGCACTTCGCAGGGCGACTATGCATGTCGGGTGCGTGGGCGCTTGCGTCGTGGGCGTGCTGAAGGTGATTTGGTAGCGGTGGGCGATCAGGTAATGGTTGCTCCCCAGACAGATGGCACGGGGCGTATCGACGAGGTTCTGCCCCGACATAGCGTGCTCTCAAGAAAACTCTCTGGCGTCAATTATGACTATCAGCAAATTATTTTAGCCAACCCCGACCAGGCCTTTTTTGTTTTTGCTGCTGCTAACCCCGAACCGCGTCTTAGGATGCTGGACCGTTTTTTGGTCGTGGCTGAACGGGCACATATCCCAGCTTTGGTTGTTGTCAACAAAGTTGATCTTATCGGACTTGAAGCGGCTAAAGAGATTTTTGGGCTTTACGAAGATATTGGCTATGAAGTCATTTATGCCAGTGCTAATACTGGCGAGGGCACTGAAATTTTGCGCGAACGCTTTGCCGGTAAGATTAGCACCCTGGCGGGCCCAAGTGGCGTCGGCAAGAGCAGTTTAATTAATGCGACTATCCCCGGCGTGAACCTGGAAGTTGGCGAGGTGAGTCAGGCAGGTGTGGGCAAAGGAAAACATACCACGCAGGTACGCCAGTTGATACCCTTGCCTGAAGGTGGCTACATCGCAGATGTGCCCGGCTTGCGCACCGTTGCCCTGTGGGATATTGAAGGCGAAGAGTTGGATGCTTATTTCATCGAGATTGCGCCTTTGGTGCCTTATTGTCAGTTCAATGACTGCACTCACAGCCATGAACCTGGCTGTGCGGTACGCGAAGCCAGTGAGACCGGAAAAATTCACCCCCACCGCTATGACTCCTATTTGCGTTTGCGCTTTGGTCAAGCCCAGGATGATTATTTTGAGGAGGACGATGATGAAGATTAGTCCTTCTATAAAGGTATTATTTCTTTTTATCGTGCTTAGTCTGGTTTTGGCCCCAACTTTGATAGCTTGTGAGCCAAAACCGGAACAAACGCCAGGCCCAGTCTCTGAGACCCAGGATTTACTGTCAACTGAAGCTCCTGCTGCGACAGCTTCTCCCGCGACAGAACGCCCGAAAGTGCTGAATGTCTGCATTGCTAATGAGCCAGCCAGCTTGTATCGTTATGACGGGCGAAACTCTTTAAGTAAACAAAGTGTTTTTACCGCACTTTATGGCTTTCACGATGGAAGCACCTTGTTACAGTCTCTACCTGACATTAGCCAGGAAACCGTTTCTCCAGAAGAGGGCATGCCGGTTTTGACTGCTGATGGTACTGTGCAAGTACTCAGAAAAGGAACCCAGGTTTATGCCACAGGGCAGCCTGAAGTCACTGCGTGGGATACAGATCTCGCGCTTGATATGCAACGCTCTACTATTATATATAGGCTGTATGACGAGCAATTGTGGTCAGATGGCACGCCACTGACCGCGCATGACCTGCTTTATACTTATCACCTTTTGCGTCGTCTTGAGTTGCCGGCTTATCAGTGGGCGCTTGAGCGCACGGATAAGCTTGAAGCACTTGATGAACAAACGCTCAAGTGGACTGGCATACCTGGTTTTATCGCCAGCGACCCCATGGCGTTTTTCTGGCAAGCTTTGCCGGCGCATATCTTTGAAATCTTACCAGATGAAGACCTGCTGGATCACCCTATGGCAACGCTAACACCACCTGGCTGGGGTGCCTGGCGCATAACGAACTGGCAAAAAGGCGCACAGCTTAATTTTGAAAGAAACCCCAACTACATTCATGTCGCTGCGCACCAGAATGGCTTTGAGTTTCTTAACTTTGTCATTGTTCCCGATGCTGAAGAGGCGCTAACAAAGCTTGAACAAGGTGAGTGTCAGATACTTGACAAAAGCTACCAGCTGGAAAGCCTGGATGATGCCCGTCTGTACGAATTGGCGACGAAATACCAGCTTGTGATTGAAGATTTTGAACCGGTTGGACAGCTTGTCTTTGGCATTAGGCCAGCAGGTTATGATGCGGGCTTTGATTCTGCCATAGCTAGCCGGCAAGATTATTTCGGCACACCACAAGTAAGACAAGCTATCGCCGGCTGTCTGGCAACATTCGATATTGCTACAAGTATATTTAACCGTGACTGGATTGCCCATAGCTGGCAATTAGGTATGGATACTGAGCCATTTGTCCCACCAGCTGTCTGGACTGATGCGAAAGGCAGATTGACGGATTTAGGCTGGGTGATTCGGGATGGGTCTGATGGGGTGCGGGTGGCAGATGGAGTGCCAAATGTTGAAGACGGGACACCTTTCAGTATAAACCTTTTGACTGGGCAAAGCGCGCAAAGTCAGTCCATGGCGAACCTCATCGTGCAAAACCTGGCAGATTGTGGCATCGCGGTAACGCATACCAGCTTGCCTGCCGAAGAGCTTTACGCGCCCGGACCTGACGGAGTGCTGTTTGGACGCCAGTTTGACATGGCGCTTGTTAATTGGGGCAAGTTGCCTTTTCCGCTATGCGAACTTTACACCAGTGGGCAAATACCAGGTCCAAGCACGCATTGGATTGGCACCAACATTGCCGGGTTAAATGATAATGCCTTTAACTATGGCTGCATGAACGGGAATTCAGATGAAATGATGATTCAGTACGTCCCAGCGGTGCCTTTGATGCCACAAATACGTGTATGGTTGGCTTCGCCTGACCTTGACTTAACGGAACTTATTCGTTTTGACCTTTTATCAGAGCTGAAACCAGTGGTCCCATAAGGAAAGTCAATCATATCGATTAAACTTAATGCCAAAGCTTGCCAGGAAAAGAAATTGAGAGAATATGTCCAGGAAAAAATACATCAACGCTTACGAAACAGTTTATGAATACGATGAAGATGGCCGCGAGACACGTCGTGTGAACTATCGTGGAGATATTTACGAAATCGTAACAGACGAAGTCAATATTAAAAAGTACAAAGTGACGCAAATCATTATTGTCGTGCTTGTTTTCCTCATTCAACTGGCATTGGGTTTCATCAACAACGCTGGCGGACGCATACTATATGTAAGCCTGCCTTATCTTATCGCTTTTCTGCCGATGGCCTATTGGTTTATCGCTGCTACGCGCTTGCCATCAGAAAAGAAAGAATTAAGGCTGGAGATTGTTGACCTTGGATTTAAACGCAGCAAGGTAATGAGTCTGTTGATAGCTATCTTTTCGGGCATAGCGATTCTGGGCGCGATCGTGTTTATGATATTTTTTAGCGAAGGAAACATTCTCAAAGACCTTCTCTTCCTTTTGGGGCAGGTTATTGTTTTTACACTGGCACTTTTTGCGCACTTGCAAAGCCGAAAAATTATTATTCGCAAAATCGAGACTGATGAGTAGATTCTGAAAAATCATCTTTTATTAAAATCCATAAAAATTGTCATTGATAATATATAAACGACTTCACTGCTCGTCAAAACGTACCTGAAAAAGAATTATTCCCGGATAAAACTCAAATAATAAGCATTAAAAGCCGTTTATTATTTAAGGCAGTTGGTTGGTTGACAGATTTTAGACTTGCCGATTATAATAAATCAAACCCAAAAGGAGAAAAGGAGAAATATGAGTAAATTTGCACGAATCTTATCACTTCTGCTCGTCACAGTTTTACTTGGTGGCATGCTTATTGCTTGCGAACAAAAACCTGTGACACCAGAACCCCCCGTCGATGAAGTTCCTGTTGAGGAACCCGTCGAGGAACCCGTCGAAGAACCCGTAGAGGAAGAACCCGTTGAGGAAGAACCCGTCGAGGAACCAGTCGTTTTCGAACCCGAACCCTTCGGTGAGAATCTGCCCACTGCACCCACAATCAATACCCCATTCGTT